>Ga0302324_100012614_pt1 | contig 17219 bp, 12 predicted proteins | sample Palsa_T0_1_FD_201949 | JGI IMG/M metagenome (GOLD analysis project Ga0302324, IMG submission 201949) | Peat permafrost microbial communities from Stordalen Mire near Abisko, Sweden - Palsa_T0_1 | ecosystem: Environmental > Terrestrial > Soil > Palsa > Peat permafrost | place: Sweden: Abisko...
GAGGCTTGGCGACCAGTGTGACGGCTTCGCCCACATGGGCGGCGATCGCGCGGATGTGCGGCAAATGCCAGATCATATCGCCAATGCCGGGCAACGGCTGCACCACCGCGATTGTCATTTCGGATGGGCTCAGATCCTCGCGCGGATCATCGCGAAAGCGTGCGCGACGGCCGCAGCCCGCACGCCGGAGCGGCCGCCGGGCACGGCTTCCGCTTCGGCGAGCAAACGATCGGGGACCATTCACGGTATCCTGATTGGCGAAGTCTGAAGATTGGCACAGGATCGGGACGCTCTTGCAAGCAGGCTACTCGCCGATCGCCGCGCCGGACGGCCGCCGGGAATCGATCGCACCGTAGAACATACCTGAATGCATGTGGCCGCTGGCCGCTGAGTCCCCAAGGGATGAACCAGGCGGCGAACCAGCCGCACCTTGCGCCTCGCCCGATGGTCCAACGGCGACCAGCGCCGCGGCGCCCCAATTTCGCTGCACCGTGATCGTATAACCCATGGCTTCCAACGCGGCACGTGTGTCGGGCGAAAGCGCGTCGCGTTCCGCGTAGAGGATGTCGGGCAGCCATTGATGATGCACCCGTGGTGCATCCACCGCTTCTTGCGGCGTCATTCCGTAATCCACCATGTTGAGGATCGTCTCCAGTACGATGGTGATGATCCGCGGACCGCCAGGTGACCCGAGAACCATGGAAACTCGACCATCCTTCAGCACGATCGTCGGCGCCATGGACGACAGCGGATGCTTGCCCGGAGCGATCGTGTTGGCCTCGCCCTGCACCAGTCCGAATTGGTTCGCCGTGCCGGGTTTGATCGTGAAGTCATCCATTTCGTTATTCATCAGAAAGCCGGTACCATCCGCCATCACGCCGGCGCCGAACGCGCCGTTGAGCGTATATGTGACAGCGACCGCGTTGCCCGCTTTGTCGATCACCGAATAGCTCGTCGTCTGCATCCGTTCGTGCGGCGCCACTCCTGGGCTGAGTTGGGTGGACGGAGTGGCACGGTCGGCGATGCTGGCGCGGATCGAATTCGCATGCCCGGGCGATAACAGCCACGCCAGCGGATTTTGGACGAACGCGGGATCGCCCAGAAAACTGTTACGATCGACGAAGGCGTGACGCATGGCTTCCGTCATGACATGCACCGCCTGGGCGGAATGAAAGCCGAGCGCGTGCATGTCGTAGCCTTCCAGTACCTCAAGAATTTCGCACATCGTCGCGCCGCCCGATGAAGGCGGCGGTGCCGAGAGAATGACGTTGGTTCGATACGTGCAGGTGACGGGTTTCGTTTCTGTCACGCGATAGGACGCGAAGTCCGCCTCGGTCAGGGCGCCGCCGCTGGCCCGCGCCACCTCGGCCGCGGAATGCCCTTTGTAGAACGCGTCAGGGCCATTGGCGGCGATGTCGGCAAGCGTGTCGGCGAGATCCGATTGGACCAACCGATCGCCTGGCTCAAACGCCGCCCCGTCCGGCTGCAGGAAGATCCTCGCAACCTGCGCATGTTGCCGAAACACCGAGGCTGAGAGCGCGAGGATGTCGGTGTCGGCCCGGGTCAGAATGAAACCGTCGCGCGCGAGCCGGATGGCGGGGGCCATCACCCTCGACCGCGGCAGGCTGCCGTAGCTCGTCAACGCGGTGTCGAGACCGAGAACCGTACCGGGAGTACCGGCTGCCCGCCATCCGCGCAGGCTCGCGCCCCGGATGACCGCCCCACTGGCGTCGAGATACATATCGGGGCGAGCGGCGGCGGGAGCGGTCTCCCGGAAATTGAGAAAAATATCGCGGCCGTCGGCCAGATGTGCGACCAGGAAACCGCCGCCGCCGATATTGCCACAACATGGGTTCGTCACCGCCTCGGCGTAGCCGACGGCCACGGCGGCATCGATCGCGTTGCCGCCGGCGCGCAATATCTCGGCACCGGCCTCGGCGGCGAGATGCTGCGACGAGACGACCATGAACCGATCGGACTCGGTCGCGAGCGGAGCCGCCGCGTTGGCGGGCCGGTTCGCCGCCGCCGTCAGAACGGTGACACACAGCAGCGCGATGAGAGCAAATCTGGGTTGTCCCGTCGCGCTACCCGCACTCATGTCAGCCCGATCTCCCGAGGTCCGGCGAAGCAAAGCGGCCGTCGCGCCGCGCCTCCCGGGAGGAGACCACGAATGAAGGCCAGGGAGCCAGCTTCGCCCGGATCATCGTTGTACTTGCCTCTGGGACGCGTGCCCGTTAGGTGTCGCCGTTCGTTAAGCGGGAGTGCGTAACATGGCCTACAGGGTCGCGGTCGTCGGCGCCACAGGAGCGGTCGGACGCGAAATGCTGAAAACCCTGGTCGAGCGGAACTTCCCCGTGTCGGAAGTCGCCGCCGTCGCGTCCGGCCGCTCGGCCGGCACGGAGGTCTCCTACGGCGAAAAACGCGTGCTGAAAGTGCAGAGCCTCGACACGTTCGACTTCAGAGGCTGGGACATCGGATTGTTCAGCCCAGGGGCGGCGGTTTCGGCGGTGCATGCGCCAAGGGCGGCGGCGGCGGGGTGCATCGTGATCGACAACACCTCCCAGTTCCGGATGGACCCCGATGTCCCGCTGGTCGTGCCGGAGGTGAACCCGCAGCATCTGCGTCAGTTCTCGAAGCGCGGCATCATCGCCAATCCGAATTGCTCTACCATCCAGATGGTCGTGGCGCTGAAGCCGCTGCACGATGCGTTCGGGGTCAAGCGGGTGGTCGTTTCCACCTATCAATCCGTTTCGGGCGCGGGGAAGGAGGGGATGGATGAGTTGTTCAACCACACCAAATCCTCCTTCGTCTACGAACAGAGCCCGCCGCAGCAGTTCACCAAGGAAATCGCCTTCAATTGCATCCCGCATATCGACGCGTTCATGGATGACGGTTCCACCAAGGAAGAGTGGAAGATGACGATGGAGACCAAGAAGATCCTCGACCCGGCGATCAAGGTGCACGCCACCTGCGTCCGGGTGCCGGTCTTCATCGGTCATGGCGAGGCTGTCAACGTCGAGTTCGAAAACCCGGTGACCGCCGGCGAAGCGCGCGCGGTTCTGCGTGACGCTCCCGGCATCGAGGTGGTCGACGTTCGCGAAGACGGCGGCTATGTCACCCAGCTCGAGTGCCAGGGTGAGGACGCCGTGTTCGTCAGCCGGATCCGCAAGGACCCGACGGTCCCGCATGGGCTGTCGTTCTGGTGCGTATCGGACAATCTTCGCAAAGGCGCCGCGTTGAACGCGATCCAGATCGCCGAGACGCTGATCGCGCAGGGGATGCTGGCGAAGAAAGCTGCCTGAGACCGGCGGAAGCGAGCGCCGAGGCGGCGCGGGAGTTCTCAAGGCGGGCGACCGGCTTATACCAACCGCCCAAATAACTGACTCTTCGGCACAGTCGTTAACCACGTCATGGCCGGCCACAGAGTCGGCCATCTGTCGCCGCACAGTGCCGCGAGAGATCACCGGGTCAAGCCCCATAGGCGCTAAATTAAGGTCGGGGTACCCCACTTTTCTCGTCATGGCCGGGCTTGACCCGGCCATCAATCGCCGCACGTGCCTCGACAGATGGCCGGGTCAAGCCCGGCCATGACGTATAAATTGAGGCGCGCTCCCCCTAATTTAGCGCCAATGGGGTCAAGCCCGGTGATGACGTGTTGGGTGACCGTACCGAAAGGTCAACCCATTCGCCGGTTGATATTAGGTCGGGAAGCGGCCCATCATCACCGACACGTCGCGCGCCAGCTCCAGCGCCTTGTCCATGTCCATCGACAGCGAGCGCTGGAAAACCCGTTTGGTCTGCCACAGTTGCAGCTTGTTCCAGCCCGCCAGTCGTTCCGCCAGGGCCATCGCCTCCTCCAACAATTTGTCGTCAGGCACGACCCGGTTGACGAGGCCAAGTTCGTAAGCGCGCCCCGGGAGCATGTTGTCGCAAAGCGTCAGCAGTTCGAACGCGACCTTGCGGCCCATCAGGTGCACCGCCTGAGCGGTGACGGTAGTGGCGGTCAGGCCGGCCTTCAGCTCAGGATAGCCGAAGCGGGCGCTTTCCGCGGCCACCACGAGGTCGCTCCCGAACGCGAGGCCGGCGCCAGCGCCCAGAGCATAGCCGTGCACAGCGGCGATGATCGGTTTGTCGATCCGGCCCAACAGTTTCGTGAGCGCGATGTTGGCATCGCCATGCCTGATCAGGTTCGGACGATTTTCCGCCGTCAGCGGCCGCGGCGTCGAGGTGTCGGCACCCGCCGAGAAGGCCCGCCCGGAGCCGCGCAGGATCACGACCGAAATATCGTCGTCCGCCTGAACCGCGTGCAGGGCGCCGCTCAAGGCGTGCACGAGATCGGCGTTGATCGCATTCAGTTTGGCGGGGCGGTTCAGGGTCAGCAGGCGCACGGCGCCTATGGTTTCGCTTAGCAGCACGTTGTCGGGCGTCGTCATGTTGAGGAACCTCGGATCAGTTCTGTCCGAGAGCGGTAGCATCTCTCCAGGGTCGACAACAAAATAGCGGCCATCCGGATATTCGCCGCGCCGCACGCGGGGCTTGTCTGAGCCTCCGAAAACATGAACTCTGGCCGCAATCAACGGGCGGGAAAAACGTTCATGGCCGGAACCGCGATCGCGACGCACGACGCTGTCTATCGCAAGATCGGATGGCGCCTCATGCCGTTTCTCCTTGCATGTTATGTCATCAACTACCTGGATCGCGTCAGCATCGGGTATGCCAAATTACAATTCCAGGGTGACCTGCACATCAACGAAGCAGTCTTCGGTCTGATCACCTCGGTCTTCGCCGTCGGTTATATTTTGTTCGAGGTTCCGTCGAACCTGTTGCTGCTCCGTATCGGTGCGCCGGCCACACTCGCGCGGATCATGACACTGTGGGGCGCGACTGTCGTCGCGATGATGTTCGCCGAGAACGAATATTGGTTTTACGTTCTGCGTTTCCTTCTGGGCGTGTTCGAAGCCGGGTTCTTTCCCGGTGTCCTGCTCTATCTGAGCTTCTGGTATCCGAACCATCAGCGCGGCCGCGCCACCAGTTTGTTCCTCGTCGGCCTGCCGCTGTCCGGTATCCTCGGCGGCGCGCTGTCAGGCGGTGTGATGAGCATGCTCGACGGCGTGCTCGGTCTGCGCGGTTGGCGCTGGTTGTTCCTGGTCGACGGATTGCCCGCGGTGCTTCTGGGGTTGTTCGCGATATGGGCGCTGACCGATCGGCCGGAGAACGCGAAGTTTCTGACGGACGAGGAAAAGGCCCTGGTCCAGGAAGACATGGCGGCTGATCGGCGTGCCCGGGTAACGGCGGCATCGGTCACAATCATGGAAACGTTACAAAACCCGCGCGTCTGGCTGATGGTGGTCATTTATTTCGGTTCGGTCTTTCTGAACGTCAATAATATCTGGTTCCCAACGATCCTGAAGTCGGTCGGCATGACCTCGATCGCGAACATTGGCTATGTCCTTTCCCTCGCCTGGGCGTTCGGCTCGATTGTGGTTCTCGTTGTGTGCCGGAACTCCGATCGGGTGGGGGAGCGGAAATGGCATCTTCTGACGACCGGCCTCATTTCTGTGGCGGCTTACTACGCGCTGCCGTTGGCTCGCGACAGCGTCACCCTGACGGCCGTGCTGATCGGCATCGGACTGGCTTTTGGTTACGCTAACTTCATGGTGTTCTGGACGATACCGCCCGCGTTCCTTGAGGCGCGTGCCGCTGCCATGGGGATCGCGCTGATCAGCTCCGTCGCGCAGTTGGGTGGCCTGTCGGGACCAGCCGTTGTGGGTTGGATCTTTCAACGGACAGGCAACATTTATACTGGCTTCGCGATCGCGGCGACGGCGATGCTGGTCAGCGCACTGCTGGCGACGTTCGCCATACCGCATACGCGATTGCGAAAGCCTGGGCAGGTGGCGGCCGGAGAGTAAACGCCGCCGTCCAATTTCAACATTTCGCTTGCTCCGGGCCTCGCGGTGACCCGTCAGTTCGTCGAAGGCATGATGAGCCGCCGCTTCACTTCGGTGGGGGGACCAACATCGGCCGGCATCGCCCGGGAGTGCTCAGGATCGGCAGTTCGGCGGGTCTGCTCGCGCAAGCCAGGGCGAGGCAGCTCCCCAGCGCGCTCCAAAGGGGGGTAGAGCAACTACGAGGATCGGTCTAAACTTCGAAAATCTTGCGATACACAGCCTGGTGCAACTCTGAATGAGACCTCCGAGAAGCGCGACGGGCTGACCGAGATCCGCGCGTACGCGGGACGCCACACTGGGCCAGGGAGAAACCGCCATGCCATTCTACGAAAAAGGCGACGTCCGCATTCATTACGAGGAGGCCGGCTCGGGCTTCCCACTGCTTGTCATTCCGGGCGGCGGGCTGAACTCGACCGTCGCGGGCCTGACGACCCACCCGTTCAACCCGTTCGACGAGTTTAAGAACGAATACCGCGTCATCTCGGCGGATCTGCGGAACGCCAAGGGTGGTCAATCCTCGGGTCCGTTGGAGACTGACCGGCCGTGGGATGCCTTTACCGACGACCATATCGGCCTGATGGATCACCTCGGCATCCGAGATTTCATGGTGCTCGGCTTCTGCATCGGCGGCCCATTCATCTGGAACCTGCTGCAGCGGGCCGGCGACCGGGTCGTCGCAGCCATACCGGCGCAGCCCAGCGGCTTCCGCCCTGAGATGCCGAGCCTTTCATATGATAACAATATGAAGGGGTGGGGTCCGGAGCTGTGCGCCCGCCGGCCCGACATCACGATGGCGATGGTCGATACCTTCCTGACCAACATGTACAGCAAGCGCGCGGACTTCGTGTACACCGCGACGCGCGATTTCGTGCGAGGCTGCCAGACGCCGATCCTGGTTTTGCCGGACGACGTGCCGGCGCACCCGTATGCCGTCGCCATGGAAACCGTACACCTCGCGCCGAACGCGCAAGTGAGCCTCTACCCGTGGAAGGACACTCCGGATAAAATCCCGCTGGCGGTGCGGCATATTCGCACGTTCCTGCGGGCAAATCGGCCAATGGCGGGCGCGCGACCGATGGCGGCGGCGGCCCAGTAGCACCGGATGCGATCAAATTGACGTCCGCCTCCATGCGTGATCTCCCGGCCGGATTTTGCCTTGTGCCAGGCACCCGGGAGAGCATGGAATTTTAAGGGTTGTTCCAGGCACCGGAGCAATCAACGCGGGGTTCGTGCACAGGTCACGATATTTGTCCGTTAGGGCGCTGTCGCGCGCCGCCAATGTATTTTGAGAGTTCACGCGTATTTCAGGGGGGCACATTCGGAAAAGACTTTTCACGATTGTTTCCAGGTCATTCGCTGCCCCGGAGAAGAACCGCTTTGAGTTCGCCAACCGGCATCCCATCCGATACGCAACCACCCCGCTTGTCCACGTGACAGCAACCCCCACCCCATGCGACCCTGCGACATGGTCGCCCTGCGCAAACCGCCGCCACACCGGATGACGGTCGCGGAGTTCCTCACCTGGAACTTCGATGATCCGTCGGTCCATTCCTGGCAACTGATCGACGGCGAGCCGGTTGCCATGGCGCCCGGGTCCGACAACCACGGTTCGATCCAGGCCGCTCTCGGTGCGTTGCTGTGGAATCAGCTGACGACGCCAGGGAGCCGGTGCCGCGCGGTCATTGAGCCGGGGATCGTACCTCGAGGACTGTCGGATCGGAATTACCGCATCCCGGATATTGGAGTCACCTGCGCGCCGCCATCAGGCGCCCAAATGCTCCCGGACCCGCTCATCCTCATCGAAATACTCTCTCCCAGCAACGAAACCGAAACCTGGGCGAACGTCTGGACCTACCTGACGATCCCGACCGTCATGGAAGTTCTGATCGTCAACAGCACGCGTGTGGAAGCGGAACTGCTTCGCCGCAACCCCGACGGAACCTGGCCCGAGGTGCCGTTACAGATCGGACGAGCGGATGCGCTAAGTCTCGACAGCATCGACTTCACCGTCCCGCTGGCCACGTTATACCGGACCACGACACTGGCGATGCCAGGAGGAAACCCACCATGACCGACACCGCGATCGCCCCCGAGCGTCAAGCCTTCTACGACCGGTTGAACCCGGAAAGTCTCGCGCCATTGTGGGAACGCCTGCACGCTCTCGTCACCCGCACGCCGGTGTCGCCGGCCAGGCCATATCACTGGAATTATGACGACGTGGTTCGCCCGTTCATGATGGAATCCGGCGGCCTGATCACCGCCAAAGAAGCCGAGCGGCGCGTCCTGATCCTGGAGAACCCGGGTCTGGCGGGCCAGTCGCGCATCACCAGCTCGCTGTTCGCCGGCCTGCAGATGATCCTGCCTGGCGAGGTCGCGCCGGCGCACGGCCACACTCCCTCGGCATTGCGTTTCATTATCGAAGGACACGGCGCCTACACGGCCGTGGAGGGCGAACGCGCGATTATGGAGCCAGGCGATTTCGTGATCACTCCGCCGTGGACCTGGCATGATCACGGCAATGAAACGGACCAGGCGATGGTTTGGCTCGATGGGCTGGATGTGCCGATGGTCAAAATGCTCGACGCCAGCTTCGCCGAGCCGTCGAATTCCGACACCCAAACCATCTCGCGCCCGGTCGGAGACAGTCCGGCGCGCTATGGTTCCAACATGGTTCCGGTGGACTGGAAGCCGGAGACGAAATCGTCCCCCATCTTCAGCTATCCCTATGTCAGGTCCCGCGAGACATTGGAGACACTGTCACGTAATGGCGATCCGGATCCGTACCACGGATATAAGCTGCGCTACATCAATCCGGCGACGGGTGGTTCTCCGATGCCGACGATCGGCGCGTTCATGGCGTTGCTGCCTGGCGGCTTCAACACTTCGCCGTATCGATCCACCGACGGGACGATCTATTCGGTCGTCGAAGGCACTGGCGAAACGATCGTGGGCGATAGCGTGTTCCATTGGAAGCCCCGCGACATTTTCGTGGTGCCCAGTTGGAACACGCACCATCATCGGGCGGCGTCGGACGCGGTGTTGTTCAGCTTTTCCGACCGCCCGGTGCAGGACGTACTGGGCCTCTGGCGCGAAGAACGCCTGCATGCCTGACGTCCTCATCGCCGGAGCCGGACTGGGCGGTCTGACCGCCGCTCTCGCATTGATCCAGCGTGGCCATCGCGTCCGCGTTTTCGAACAGGCGTCCGAACTGAAGGAAGTCGGCGCCGGTGTGCAGATCGGTCCCAATGGCTCGCGGCTGCTGATCTCGCTTGGCTTGCGGGAGGCGATGGAGCGCGTGGTCTGCGTTCCGCTCGGCCGGGAGTTCCGGCTCTGGAGCACCGGTCAGCGCTGGAAGTCGTTCGACAATGGCGAAGCGGCGATGCGGAAATACGGTGCCCCCTACTGGATGGCGCACCGAGGCGATTTCCATGGCGTGCTGCTGGATGCCGTGCGCAAAGCCGACCCCGACGTGATCCGCGCGGGCAACGCCTGTGTCGGCTTTGAACAGAGTGAGCGCCAGGCGACAATTCGCCTCGCGAATGGAGACACCGCGACGGGCGACGTCCTGATCGGTGCGGATGGCGTGCATTCCAAAGTCCGTCAGCAGATGTTCGGCGACGGCCAGGCGGTGTTCACCGGGATCATGGCATGGCGCGGGCTCGTGCCGATGGAGCGGCTGCCCGAACATCAGCGCCAGTTGATGGGCAACAACTGGCTCGGCGTCGGCGGCCACGTCGTCACATACCCGTTACGGCGTGGCGAGATCCTGAATTTCGTTGCCGTGGTCGAGCGCGACGACTGGCATGTCGAGTCCTGGACCGAACCTGGTACGACCGAGGAATGCCTGCGGGATCTTTCCCCCTGGCACGACGACGTGAAAACAATAGTACGCAACATCGACACACCGTTTAAGTGGGCCTTGCTGGGGCGGGAGCCGCTGGACCATTTCGCCGAAGGACGCGTCTGCGTCATGGGCGATGCCGCGCATCCGACGCTGCCGTTTCTGGCACAAGGCGCGAACATGGCGCTGGAGGATGCGGTCATCATCGCCAGGTGTCTGGACGATTTTGAAAACGTGCCGGAAGCATTAAGGCATTATGAACAGGCCAGGCTGGAACGGACCGCGGCGATTGTTCGGGGTTCTTCGGATAATACAAAAAGGTTTCACAATCCGGCACTCGGCGACGCGGCCGGGGCGGAGGCATACGTCGACCGCGAATTCCAACCGGAGAAAATCGCGCAACGTTATGACTGGCTCTATGAGTACAATGCGCTGACGGTGCCGATCTGACGCCGGGTTGCGGCGAATCGCCGGGGCGGCGTACGTGCTTCGCCGGGTCGCGTGATCGGAATTTCCGATGAATTTTCGCGCGGTTGCGTCGCGGGCGTTCAATACAGACGCAGGTCAGGCTCCCACACGCGGGCAACGGCGACCCATCAAGACGGTATACGCTCCACCGCCAAAAATGGTAGGCACGCGCCGCACGCCCACGACGAGGATTGAAGCGAATGAGTGACGTCCGCCCGTCAAATCCAAGCGCCACGAGCCGCGTGGTGAGCCGTCTTGCCCTCCCGGCACAGGACGAGGACGTGGCGGCGCTGCGCCGTTCGCTGATCGCCAAACTCACCTACGCGGTCGGCAAGGATCCAGTGGTCGCCACGGAGAGGGACTGGTTCGTAGCCGCGGCTCTGACTGTGCGCGACCGAATTGTCGACCGCTGGATGATGTCGACTCGAGCCACACACGAGAAAAGCCGCAAGCGGGTCTATTATCTGTCGCTCGAATTTCTGATCGGACGGTTGCTGATCGACTCGCTCAGCAACCTGCAAATGCTTGAACCAATGCGCGCCGCGCTGGCCGAGCTCGGGGTCGATCTCGACCGGCTGCGCGAGGTCGAACCCGACGCGGCTCTGGGCAATGGCGGTCTGGGCCGGCTCGCTGCTTGCTTTATGGAGAGTATGGCGACTTTGTCGGTGGCTGCTTACGGCTATGGCATTCGCTACAACCACGGCCTGTTCCGTCAGGTGATCCGGGATGGCTGGCAGCACGAATATCCTGAGAGTTGGCTTTCCCTGGGCAATCCATGGGAGTTTGAGCGGCCCGAAGTGAGCCATATGATCGGCTTCGGCGGCACCGTGAAGCGTCTGGCCCGCTCTGACGGATCGGAGCACTACGTTTGGGACCCCGCCGAAACGGTCGAAGCGATCGCCTACGACACGCCAATCGTCGGCTGGCGCGGACGGCACGTGAACACGCTGCGCCTGTGGTCCGCGCGGGCGCCGGATCCGCTGCGGCTGGACACGTTTAACCAGGGCGATCATGTCGGCGCCCTTGCCGCGCGAGCCCGTGCCAATTCGATCTCGCAAGTGCTGTATCCGAGCGAAGCCACGCCGGCCGGCCAGGAACTGCGTCTCCGGCAGGAGTATTTCTTCTCCGCCGCGTCGCTGCACGATCTCGTGTATCGTCACATCCACCAGCACGGCGACATTCGCACGCTGGCCCAATTTTCCGCGATCCAACTGAATGATACGCATCCCGCGATCGCGATCGCCGAACTGATGCGCCTTCTTGTCGACATCCACGACATCCCATGGTCTGAGGCGTGGACCATTACGACCGCCACATTCTCCTACACCAATCACACCCTGATGCCCGAGGCGTTGGAGGCCTGGCCCGTACAACTGCTGGAGCGGCTGCTGCCGCGCCATATGCAAATCATTTTCCTCACCAATTTGTTGCACCTCGACAGCCTGCGCGCGTCTGGCCACGGCGATCCGGCGATGCTGTCCTCGGTTTCGTTGATCGACGAGAACAACGGCCGTCAGGTGCGCATGGGAGCGCTCGCTTTTCTCGGCTCGCACCGTGTCAACGGCGTGTCCGAACTGCACACGAACCTGATGCGGGCCACCGTATTCCGCGATATGCACACGTTGTATCCCGACCGGATCGTTAACAAAACAAACGGCATCACCTTCCGCCGCTGGCTGTTCGAGTCCAATCCGGGACTCACGTCCCTGCTGGTCGAAACGATTGGCGAACGGTTGCTTGACAACGTCACGGCGTTGGAAGACTTCGCGGCGTTCGCCGACGACAGTTCCATGCACGAGGCGCTTGCCAAAATTCGCCGCGCCAACAAGGTGACTTTGTCAAACCGGATCATGGACCGGCTTCAGATCAAAATCGATCCGGATGCGATCTGCGATGTTCAGATCAAGCGCGTTCACGAATATAAGCGCCAGCTGTTGAATATCCTTGAGACCGTGGCGCTCTACCAAAGCATGCGCGCCGAACCGGGGCGAGAATGGTCGCCGCGGGTCAGGATCTTTGGCGGCAAGGCGGCCGCCGGCTACCAGCGCGCCAAGCTGATCATCAAGCTCATCAACGACGTCGCTCATGTGATCAACAACGATCCCGCATTGCGGGGTATGCTGAAGGTCGTGTTTTTCCCGAACTACAATGTCAGCCGGGCGGAAGTGATCATTCCGGCAGCAGATCTTTCCGAGCAAATTTCGACAGCCGGGATGGAGGCGTCCGGCACCGGGAACATGAAGCTCGCACTGAATGGCGCACTGACCATCGGCACGCTGGATGGAGCGAATATCGAAATCCGTGACCGCGTCGGTGAGGACAATATTTTCATCTTCGGACTGACCGCGGCGCAGGCGGACCAGCGCCGCCGCCGGGGAATCGATGCGCGCGAGACGATCGCGGACTCGCCGTCGTTGCGACGCGCGCTGGATGCGATCGGCTCCGGGTTTTTTTCACCGTCCGAGCCGGACCGCTTTCGCGACCTTGTCGACGTGCTGACCTACCACGACCACTTTCTCGTCACCGCCGACTTCGACGCCTATGCGGAGGCACAGAGGTCTGTCGCCGCGAAGTGGCGGGACCAGGCCAGTTGGTGGCGGTCGAGCATTCTCAACACCTCCGGCGTCAGTTGGTTTTCCTCCGACCGCGCGATCCGCGAATACTGCGATGACGTTTGGGATGTGAAGCTGTCGGGTTAGAGCGATGCGCTGATCGTCGATTTTTGGTCCGATCGATCGTCGGGCTCGACCGATCGCCGGCCTCCGTCATCCCCCGGCCCCGGCAATCGTCATCCCCGGGCCCCGGTAATCGTCATCCCCGGGCCCCGGTAATCGTCATCCCCCGGCCCCGGTAATCGTCATCCCCCGGCCCCGGTAATCGTCATCCCCGGGCTTGACCCGGGGATCTGTTCCAAGACGGTGGCGTGATTGATCCCCGGGTCAAAGCCCGGGGATGACCGCTGTTGGCGATCGCGGGCAAAGGCGGACATCCCCCCCGTTATGGACGGCTAAACCCGCCTCTATTATGAATTCACGTTCCCAGCCAGAGATGCCAGGGCTGTGAAAGTTCCGTCTGACGCGCGAGTGTATTCAGATTGAAGTGGCGCGTATGCTTGCGTTGGGTATCCCAGGGGGCTGGGCGTGGGTCGCATGACGCCCGCAAGCCAGAAAGGAGACGTCGATGAACCCCACCGGGACGGTTTCCGCCCCATTGGCTCGTCACGCCATGGCCTACGTCCTCGCCGGCGGACGTGGCAGCCGGCTGATGGAGTTGACCGACCGGCGCGCCAAACCCGCGGTTTATTTCGGCGGCAAGCTGCGCATCATCGATTTCGCTCTGTCCAACGCGCTCAATTCCGGCATCCGGCGCATGGCGGTGGCGACGCAATACAAAGCGCACAGCCTGATCCGTCATTTGCAACGCGGCTGGAACTTCTTCCGGCCCGAGCGCAACGAAAGTTTCGACATTCTGCCGGCGAGCCAACGCGTCGCCGACGACAAATGGTATCTCGGCACCGCCGACGCCGTTTACCAGAACATCGACATCATCGAAAGCTACGATCCACGCTACATCGTCGTGCTCGCCGGAGACCACGTCTACAAGATGGACCTCGAGCTGATGCTGCAACAGCATGTCGAACAAAGCGCCGACGTCACCGTTGGCTGCATCGAAGTTCCGCGCGCCGACGCCACCAGTCTGGGGGTCATGCATGTCGACGCCACCGACCGGATCATTTCGTTTCATGAGAAACCAGCCAGGCCTCCTGCTATGCCAGGCCGTCCGGATGTCTCACTCGCGAGCATGGGCATTTACGTGTTCGATACGGCCTACTTATTCGAGCGACTCAAAGAAGACGCGGCGGATCCCACCTCCAGCCACGATTTCGGCAAGGACCTGATTCCGCGCCTGGTGAAGGATGCGAAAGCCGTCGCGCACCCATTCGAACGATCCTGCGTGCGGTCCAACGCCGAGTCATCGCCATATTGGCGGGATGTCGGAACGCTCGACTCTTATTTCACCGCCAACATCGACCTGACCGATATCGTTCCGGATCTCGATTTGTTCGATCGCGACTGGCCGATCTGGACCTATGGCGAAATGACCGCGCCCGCGAAATTTGTCCACGACGAGGACGGCCGCCGCGGCGCCGCCATCTCATCGGTGATCGCCGGCGGGTCGATCATTTCGGGCGCGACACTGCGCCGATCATTGGTTTTCACGGGTGTGCGCGTGCATTCGTATGCCGACGTCGCCTATGCTGTGATCATGCCGGAGGTCGATATCGGCAGGTCGGCCCATCTGCGCAACGTCATCATCGAGCGCGGCGTGCGCATTCCGGAAGGTCTCGTGGTCGGTGAAGACCCAAAACTCGATGCGAAGCGCTTCCGCCGAACCGCCAATGGCATCTGCCTGATCACCCAGCCGATGATCGACGAGCTTGGGTGAATGATGCCTTTGGGCGTGCTGTCGGTGGCATCAGAGGTATTTCCACTGATCAAGACGGGCGGGCTGGCCGATGTCATCGGGGCGCTACCGGGCGCGCTGGCCGAGGAAGGGGTCGCGGTCCGCACCCTGATCCCCGGCTATCCCCAGGTGATTGGAGCGGTCGATCGCGCCCAGGAGATACGTTTCGAAAACGACTTGTTCGGCGGCGAAGCGCGGCTGCTGGAGGCGCATGTCGCGGGTCTCGATCTACTGGTCCTCGACGCCCCGCACCTGTATGCGCGGCCTGGCAACCCGTATCTCGGGCCCGACGGGCGGGAATGGCCGGACAATGCCGTTCGCTTCGCGGCACTGGCTCGGGTCGCGGCGGACATTGGCGGTGGAGCGTTGCCACACTACACGCCCGACGTCCTGCACGCGCACGACTGGCAAACGGGCCTGGCGCCCGCCTACCTGCATTATCGTGGCGGGCCGCGGCCCGGTACCGTGATGACCGCCCATAACCTCGCCTTTCCAGGTAAGGTGCCGCGCGAGCTGCTGGCTCGGCTTGGCCTGCCGCCGCGGTCCTACGCGATCGAGGGTGTGGAGTTCCATGGCGCGATCAGTCTGCTGAAAGCCGGTCTGCAATTCGCCGACCGCATCACAACGGTATCGCCTACCTATGCGGCGGAAATCCGTACTGAAGAAGCAGGGATGGGGTTCGAAGGATTATTGCGTGCACGCTCCTCCGTTTTGTCCGGCATCCTTAACGGAATTGATACAATTGTGTGGAATCCTGTCTCCGACATGCTCATCGATACCCCATTCGACCGGACCTCGCTGGCGCCACGTGTAAGGAACAAGGCCGCGCTGCAGGCACGGATGGGCCTGACTGTCGACCCCTCGGCGCCGCTGTTTGGGGTCGTCAGCCGGCTGACCTGGCAGAAGGGGATGGATCTGCTGCTGCACTGTCTGCCGGTGCTGCGGTCTCTCGGTGCGCAACTGGTTCTGGTCGGTGCCGGGGAGTCCGAAATCGAGGTGGCGATTCGAACCGAAGCAGCGAATGCGCCGGATTGGATCGCGTGCTTCATCGGATACGACGAGGCGTTGGCGCACATGGTGCAGGCCGGAGCGGATGTGGTGCTGGTCCCCTCGCGCTACGAGCCGTGCGGCCTGACCCAAATGTGCGCGCTGCGCTACGGAGCGGTCCCAGTGGTGTCGCGGGTCGGCGGCCTGGCGGATACCGTCATCGACGCCAATCCCGCGGCGCTTGCCGCCGGCGTCGCGACCGGGGTTCAGTTCGCTCCGCTCACCGCCGACATACTGGAGCTCGCGGTGCGGCGTGTCGTGGCGCTGTATCGTGAGCCCGGCACCTGGCGAACTCTGCAGGAAAACGGCATGGCAGCCGACGTCTCCTGGCGCGGTCCGGCGAGGCAATATGCAGCGCTCTTTCGCGAACTCGTGGCGGAGCGGGCGTGACGGTGTTGAGGTCGTACGGCGACCCCGAGCCTCTGGGCGTCACTCCACGCGGCGACGGGGTCAACGTCGCGGTGTTTTCCGCCCATGCGACCGCGATCGAGTTTTGCGTATTCGAGGATGAGCGGGAAACCCGCCGCGTGCATCTGCGTGGCCATATAGGCGACGTGTTCCATGACCACGTCGCCGATGTCGCGCCGGGTGCGCGATATGGCCTTCGAGCGCACGGTCCGTTCCTTCCCCAGGAGGGACACTGGTTCAATCCCGCCAAGCTCTTGGTCGATCCCTATGCCATCGCGATCGATCGGCCGTTCGCTTTGCACTCTTCCATGTTCGGGCATCGCGCCGACGCTCCCAAGGACGCGTTGTCGCTGGACGACACCGACAGCGCGCCGTTCGTACCCAAAGGCATCGTACAGGGTCCGAATCCGTCGTCTGTGTTGGCCTCACCGCTGACACCCTGGCCGCACACCGCGATGTACGAACTGCACGTGCGAGGTTTCACCGCTCGCCATCCTGGCATCCCGGAGACGTTACGAGGCCGCTTCGCCGGTCTCGCGCATCCGGCGGCCATCGAGCACCTGGTTCGGCTCGGCATCACGACCGTCGAAATCATGCCGGCCGCGGCCTGGATCGAGGAGCGCCATCTCGCCTCATTAGGTTTACGCAACTACTGGGGATACAATCCGATCACGATGATGGCTCCGGATCCCGTGTTGGCTCCGGGAGGATGGGAAGAGATCCGCGCCACCGTCGCCGCGCTGGAGGCGGCGGGGATCGAGGTGATCCTCGACATCGTGTTGAACCACACGGGCGAGGGGGACGCTCTGGGGCCCACGCTATCATTGCGAGGCCTCGACAACGCGACCTATTACCGTTCTCAGCCGGGCACACCGTGGCGATATTCCGATGAGACCGGCTGCGGCAACGCTCTCGCGCTCGATCGGCCGGCGCCGCTTCGTCTCGCGATGGACACGTTACGCACATGGGCCGGGCGAACCGGTCTGCATGGCTTCCGTTTCGACCTCGCCACCACACTGGGCCGCCGAGCCGATGGATTT
>Ga0302324_100012616_pt1 | contig 17218 bp, 22 predicted proteins | sample Palsa_T0_1_FD_201949 | JGI IMG/M metagenome (GOLD analysis project Ga0302324, IMG submission 201949) | Peat permafrost microbial communities from Stordalen Mire near Abisko, Sweden - Palsa_T0_1 | ecosystem: Environmental > Terrestrial > Soil > Palsa > Peat permafrost | place: Sweden: Abisko...
GAGGGAGCCTATCGTCAACGTACCGTGGATCACCGCGGCGCCACCGAGCATCAGGAGGGTCAGGCCCGTTAGCATTGCGAGCATTTCATGTCCAGTGCCATGCACGGTGATCTCCCAGGCCACCGCCTCGCCGTCCTTCCGCACCGCTTCTATGCGTTCGCGCTGAACGGACGTCTCCATCCCCTCGGCCGACTGCATCCGCGTCAGGTCCAGCCGGCGCAGCAACTCCAGCGTGGACTTGCTATAGCGTTCGAAAGTGGCGTGGAAAGCTCGCACCCGCCCACGCATCCGGTCTCGCAAGCGGCGGTCCACGAGAAACAGCGGCGGCCACAGCACCATCAACGCGAGGCAAAGGGGCCAGTGCAGCCAGGCGAGCACGCAGATCAAGCCCAGGCAGCTTACGATCGCCGGCAGGAATTGGGTGATCAGCACGGCGCTCATGTCGTCGAGGCGCTCGGTGTCCTGCACCACCGTGGCGTGAAGCACGCCGCGATCCATGCCGAGGTGAAAAGCCCTGGGCAGCATGAGCAACCGGTCGACAAGATCGCGCCGCAGTTGGGCGATCACCTGTTTGACCACGTCCAACGTCACAGCCCGCGCGCTGAGCGTCAACCCCGCCTGGGCGAGAGAGGCCGCCAGCACGCCCGCGCCAGCCAGGAACAACCCGCGTAAACTCGCCGCCGGCAGGGCATGGTCGAAGATTTGCCGCACTAGAAACGCGACCGGCCAGACCGCGGCTGCCTGCATGGCGGCCAGGCCCACGCAGAGCGCCAGGCGCCAGCGTGGAACCCCTCGGAACAGCGTGGCGTAGAGATGGCCGCGGGAAAGAGGGTCTTTCGGGTGGACATCCTTCATGACTCCGCTGCCGCCTGGCGTCGGCGACGGTCCAGCGCGGCCTTCAGAATTCGGGCATAGTCCGGATAATGCCCGCGCTTTTTCCGGCCCTGGTTGGTTTCATGCAGGCGGCGGCGCAAAACGACGCGATCCAGCATCCGTTCGCGCCGACCGATTTCGCGGACACGGGTGAACCAGGCGAGAAACTCGCCCAGCTCCCAGCGCGTCTCGAACGGTCCCGCGCTCAAGAAGACCTCCCGTCTCACCAGCATCGCGCCGGCCACGAAACCCGGCGCGGAACCCTCGGGGCAGCAGAGTCGGGCGCGCGTCGTCTCGTCCAACTCCGGGCTGATGAACTGCTCCGCGTGGCCGAAGACCAGGTCCAGCGTGGAGTCGGCCTCGAGTTCAGCGCATTGGCAGGCCAGCTTGTCCGGCGTCCAGAGATCGTCGGCGTCGAGGAAGGCCAAAAAATCGCCGGTGGCCAGCGCGACCCCGCGGTTCCGCGCCGCCGCCGCGCCGCCCGGCGGTTGCGAGACGCAGCGGACGCCGCGTCCGCAGAAGCGGGCCGCCACGGTGGCGGACTCGTCCCGCGATCCATCGTCCACCACCCATATTTCCGCGGCCGGCCGCGTCTGCGCGAGAATGCTCTCCAACGCCTCGCCCAGGTGCCGCGCGCCGTCGCGCACCGGCACGATGACGCTGACCCGGGCGGCGCTCATCTCTTCTCTCCCCGCGGCTGGCTTGCCGCGGCCCGCTTGCGCTCCAGGGCGCGGTGGGCAACACGGACCAAATTACGCTGAAGCAGGTCGGTGCGGCCGGCGCCGTACGTGGTAGTCGTCGCGTGCAGCCGCTTGTGGACCAGGCAATCGGGCAGGACGGCCATCGGCACGCCGAAGTCCTGCGCGCGGACATACCAGTCGGTGTCCTCGCCCTGCTTCATCGTCGTGTCGAACAGGCCGACACGGTCGAAGGCGGCCCGACGTGCCAGGAGCGCTTCTGGAAGGTATCCGGGCACATCGACACCGATCCTCTCTCGCGATAACCCGCGCGGCGGCTCCTGGCCGGGATCCACGAAGCACCGAACGTGGGTGATGCAGAAAAGAATCTCGGGCCGGTCACGCAGGAACGCGGCCTGGACGCGCAGCTTTTCAGGCTCCCACAGGTCGTCGTGCGCGTGAAACGCGAGCAGTTCGCCGCGCGCGATCTCCACACCGAAGTTGCGCAAGGCGGCGGCGCCGGCACAAGGCGGGTTGGCGACGAATCGGACGCCGTATTCGGCAAAGCGTCCGGCAATCTCGCCCGTGCCGTCGCTCGATCGGTCATCGAGAACCAGGACCTCCAGCGGCCGGTGCGTCTGCGCCACGACGCTCTCCAACGCGGCCGCGAGGTAGGCCGCGCCGTTTTTGACGGGAAGAATCACGCTCACGGTGGGCAGCGTTTCGGAGGCCATCATTCGCGGCCGTCCCCGGCTTTGGCGCCGATGGCCGCGCGCCGTCGCATCGACTGATGCAGGGCGCGAGCCATTCCCCGGTAGGCGGCCTGCCGGTTGCGACTCATGTTGCTCTCATGCACGCGGTAACGGAGCATGGTCTCGCTGGTCGTGACGTAACGAACTCCCGCCTCGCGGGCGCGCAGAAACCAATCCAAATCCTCTCCGTGGCGCATCCCCTCGTCCAGGAGCCCGACCCGCGCAAAAACCTCGCGACGGTACAAGCCTGCGGAGAATACCGGCAGAAACCCGGGAGTGCCGAAATCCTCGAATTTCTCGACGCCGTCGGAAAGGGGCTCGGCGCGAAGCTGGCATTGCACGTCGCTCATGACGAACCCGCAGTCCGGGGAGTTCGCGAGTTGCCGGAGCATCCGGGCCAGGTGGTCGGGCGCCCAACGGTCATCCACATCGAGAAACGTGATGAGGTCCCCGCACGCCAGCCCTAATCCTGCGTTGCGCGCCGCCGCGGGTCCACGGTTCTTCGCGAAGCTCACCAGATGATCGATCCGGGCGGCATCGCGCGCGGCCGTCAGCTGGCGGAGGCTGAGATCGCCATCGTCCGAGGCGTCGTCCACGGCGATCACTTCGAAGCGATGATCCTCGCAGTGCCTCCTCTGAGCTTCGATGCAATCCAGCGCGCCGGCGATGAACCGGGCGCCATCGTAAACGGGCAGGATCACGCTGATGAGCGAAGCAGTCACGATGTGTAGGTGGAGCCTCCGTGGATGCGGCCAAGCAAGCCGCTCAGGATTCGCGGCGTCCGGGTGGCATCCGCGTCCGCGCCGAGCTGGAGGTGAAAACACGGCAGAGAGCGCGTCACGCCGGCGAGCTGCGCGAGCAGGTTTGCGGCCTCGCTTCCGCTTCGCCGGAAGAGAAAGATCGTGCTGGGCGCCAACGCTTGCAGCGCCGCGGCCGGACTGGCAGGCGTCAACCGGGTTTCCCCCCCGCCCGCAAGAACGCGCGGCAGCAGGATGGCCCGCAGCGGAAGGCCGGCCGCGAGGTGCGCGGAAAAACTCCGGTCCAGAAAGAGCAGCGCTTTCTCGCCCGGGGTCCGTGTTGGATTGACGACCGTCGTGGCGAAAACCGGGAAGCGCTCCAGCATGGCGTCGCTTAGCTTGCCGGTGGCGAAGAGGCTGGCCGCCCACGGTCCGTCCGCAGTCGATTGGAGCAGGCAGTAGTCGTCTCCGACATAGAGAAAGCCGGCGGACAGACAAGCGAGCGCAGTAGTGGATTTGCCCGAGCCGCCGCGGCCAACCAGAAGCAGCCCGCCGTCCCGCTCGGTGCCGACGGCTGCGGCATGGACCGCGCAGGCCGGCGGCTGCGCCGGCGGAGGGCAGAGCAACTGCCACCAATGGAGCAAAAGAACAAAGGGCGCGCCCCGTTCGTAGTCGGGCAATCTCGCCACATCGCGTGGCCACCCCGGTTTGCTTGGGCGTTTCCTTCTCGACTTTCCGAGTGTCTGCCGGCGCGCCCGGCACGATGATGGCCTCGGCTGCCAACTCGGAAATGAGGCTCTCTATATCCATTTTGATCGTGTCGGGATCGCCGCTGAACTCGCCCAGGAGGCGCCCGGGGATCGTCTCGACGGGGTTGCCTTCATCGAGCAGCGCGAGCACGCGCCCGGCACAGCCTCGCAAACTGTAGTAAAAGCCGCTGTCCAGATCAACGAGGACGGTTTCGTCGGCAAAGGATTCAAAAACGACCTTCGGCTGGTTCACCCGGAACATTCCGTCTCGGCTACCCGCTGCGTTCGTCATGGGCGCGATGGTAACCGGCACAGGATTCCAACGCCATCATGGTATCGTTCGCCATCGCGCGCCGTCGCGCGCCTGATCCAGAAAGCCCCTCACCCTCCTTCATGCTGTTTAGCTCCTGGCAATTCCTCTTCCTTTTCCTGCCGGCAGCCCTGCTGGTATTTGTTTTGATTCCGACCAGGCTTCACGTCTTGAGGAAGGCGTGGCTGCTGGCCGCTTCGCTCGTCTTCTACGGCTACTGGAAGGTGGAATATGTCCCGTTGCTTTTGCTTTCGATCGCGTTCAATTACGCGATTGCGGAAATCATTTCGCGCTCGGCAAGCCAGCGACGCTCCCGGCTTGCCTTGATCGCGGGGGTCTCGGCGAACTTGCTGCTTCTCGGTTACTATAAATACACAAATTTCGGCGCCGCTTTTTTGAGCAGCATCATGCGCCGCGAGTTGGGACGGTTCGACGTCGTCCTGCCACTTGCGATCTCGTTCTTCACCTTCACGCAAATCGGCTACCTGGCGGACGTTTACCGCGACAAGAAGCTGCATTACGGAACCCTGGACTATGGGCTCTTTGTCGCGCTCTTCCCACACTTGATCGCGGGTCCGATCGTGCGCCACTGGGAGGTCATTCCCCAGTTTGCCAGGAGGGATTGGAAGGCTACCCGCGCGGATTTGGAGGTCGGCGCCGCGATGTTTCTACTCGGGCTTTACAAAAAGGTCCTTCTCGCTGATTCCGCGGCTCCTTACGCGAACTTGATCTACGGCGCCGCGGAAGCTGGAACGCGGCTTACATTCTTTGACGGGTGGCTCGGCACACTCGCCTACTATTTACAGATCTACTTTGATTTCTCCGGCTACTCCGATATGGCCATCGGCTTGGCCCGAATGTTCGGGATACGATTCCCCCTCAATTTCGATTCCCCTTACCGCGCTGCATCCATCATCGACTTTTGGCGGCGCTGGCACATCACCTTCCAGCGCTTCCTGAGAGAGTATCTCTATTACCCGCTCGGCGGCAACCGATGCTCTTCCGTCCGTCACGCCTTTAATCTCATGGTGACAATGCTTCTAAGCGGCTTGTGGCACGGCGCCGGATGGACATTCATTGTTTGGGGCGGGTTGCACGGCTTCTATTTGCTAATAGCCCACCGCTGGCGGGTCTTTGTCAAAGCGCGCGGCTGGGTATTCCCGCATTGGAGCTACCGGGCAATGTGTTTCCTGCTCACATTCGCCGCCGTCCTTTTCGCATGGATCTTTTTCCGTGCGAATTCGTTAACGGTGGCCTTGCATATCGCGGCGAGCATGACAGGCAGGTACGGCCTTGCGATTCCGGGCAACCACGCTACCCTGAATGCGCCGCTCGCGCGCCGGATGGCAAAGCTGGGCATCCGCTTCGTGTTGGATCCGGCGCCTGCGTATAGCCGTGCGATAGCCGCCTGGACGCTTGCCGTTTCGTTGCTGATAGCCTGGTTCACGCCCAACACCCAGCAACTGCTGCGGGCGCACCAGCCAGCGCTCGAGCCGGTCGAACGCCCGTCGCGGTGGAGAATGCCGCTCAATGCCATTTCGGGATTGGTGTTGGGGGGATTGTTTTTTGGCGTCCTTCGCAGTTACTATCTCGCCAGGCCGAATCCGTTCATCTATTTTCATTTCTAGGCGGCCGTGCAAGTCCGTTCGTCATTCCTCTACGCCATCCCGGCAGGTCTTCTCCTGGTGCTCGCCGCGTGGTGCGGCTTGATCTATTTTCAATTGGGCGTGCCGACCGAAAACGAGCGGTATTTCCACGAACTCTTGCAGAAAAAGGAGCGGGCAGCCCTGGCTGTCAACGAGCCAAAATTGTTGCTCGTGGCGGGATCCTCCGCGTTATTTGGGCTGAATGCGCAGTTAATTCGCGATCAAACGGGAATTCCCACGGTTAACTTCGGCACGCACCTCCCCTTGGGGACGCGCTACATCCTCCACTTGACACAACTCATGGCACGCCCGGGCGACACGGTGCTGCTTGCCTTTGAGTACGAAGCGTATGACTATGGGCCGATCGACGGCCACTGGCGCTCCGGCGCTTTAATAGGTTACCTTGTAGCCTGTGATCCGCGTTACCTCCTCAGCCTTCCGCTGGCTGAGAGATATGCCGTGGTGATGTCCATGCCGCTCGAACGGTTTTGGTACGGGCTGTTTCACAGTATCATCCGCGCGAAGCGGGTGGAGAAGAATCCTACCTATAACTCAGAGGAGGCGGTTGACGCAATCGGGGATGAGATAGCCAACAGCCGGGCGCGCAGGCCGCCGGATCCCCCCGCTTTCGCATATCTTTCCGAACCGCTCGTTTATGGAATGCCTGAAGAACCGGCTGGCTTTCCCCCTATCGAGGCGTTTTGCCGCTGGGCTTGCCAACATCACGTCCGGGTTCTGGCCACCTTTCCCAATATTCTCCGGCGGTCCGAATACGATTCGCCGCAAACCAGGGAAACCTTGGGGAGGATTCGCGGCTTCTTCCGGTCGATAGAGGTGCCGCTGCTTGGCAACGCGGAGGATTTAATGCTTCCGAGGGATCAGTTTTTCGACACCCCTTACCACCTGACTAAAGAGGCCGCCCGGGCGCGCACAGAGCGTCTGGTGAAAGAGCTTGCGCCGTATTTGGATGTAATCAAGGCCGGGCATTAAAAGGCAACCTTCCGCGGGAATTACACGAAAGCCATCCTCTGAGCGCTCCCGGTGACGGATCGCCCATTCCTTGCAGTCGCCGAAGCGTTTGCGCGACTCCTGGATCTCCCGATGATCCTTGATCTGGTCCGGCAACCGGAGCTTGGCTACCGAGAAAACAGTCCTCTTCAGGCTCTTGCGAATCAACTTGCCGCCTGCTTTGAAGCGTGCAAATTACTTCCCGGTTGGACGGTAACGGACGAAATTTTGCTCGCTGGTCGATTCCCAATCTGAAGTCGCCTCTTTTTTGCTCATTTGAATTGCCAGAGGATACAATCAGGGGATACAACGAATCAAATCAGGAGCCTAAAAACTGGCCGATTTCCAGAGTAAAACGCCGACGTAGCTCAGTTGGTAGAGCAGCTGATTCGTAATCAGCAGGTCACGAGTTCGAGTCTCGTCGTCGGCTCCATTGCTAAGTAGCTTATCTTGAATAACTTATCAAAATAACTGTGATAGCATTCAAGCATTAGGAAAGACCTTCCGGCATCACTTTGGCATCACTTTTGGAGAGGCTTGGAACCGCCCCGAGCGCTTCAGTTGAGCCTATGCTAATCTGCCGCGCGGTCCCGCTTCAAGCTCGTTGCGAAACGTTCTGGATTGCCATTTTTGTCTCATCCCCTGCTTGATAGAGGCCTGTTCACCCAAGCCGACCAACGGCGGATTAAACGCTTTGAACCTCACCATGCCAGAATTCCCAGAAAGCAAAAAGCCGAAGGAGAACCCGAAAGACGATCTTTGGGAGCAATATCGGAAGGCAACGACTCCAAATCCCGACGCGGCAACAAAGAAATCCCTCCGGGAATTGCTCGTGGATGTGGCGGAACGTGGTACCAAGCCTTCTGTGCCCTCAAAGACCGAAGAGTGGTTCAAACAACAGGTGTGGTGGTGGCGCTATATTCGCCAGGCGTCCCTGCTTCCACCCGACGCCAACTCCGAAAGAGCTGTGGAAATCCTCACCAAGGACTTTGGCATTGATCAAATCCAGGTCGAATTTCTGGAGGTCACGATGCTTCGCGTACAGCAATATGCGCCAACCAGGCCGGTGAAGGCATGTTGACGTTTCTGAAAAACGGGTACTTCGGCCAAAAAGCGGCGCTCAACCGTTGGCTTGAAGGACAGGTCCTCTCCGGAAAATCAGCATGGGAACTGGCAAAGCTTTACCCCAGTGGGAGACGGATGTTTTACGTGGATTTCCAAATTTACCAGAACCTGACCGCCGCACAGTGGCTCCGGCGGCGGCGGATGGAACTGGCGGCAGTGTGGATTAGACATGGAAACAGCTCGCTGGTGGCAATCAGCAAGGCTCTTGGCTATGCGGAGAAGAATCGCTTCCGGCATGACTACATCACGGAACATCTCCATGCCCACGAGCGCGAAGAGCGCCTTTGCGATGCGCCGACCCTTTCCGACGATCTCCTCTGGGTCTGCCTGCGACCTTTTTGGAGCTTCGATGCGAACACATTGCGCCAAGATCTCGTGGCGCGGGCTTATCAGCCTATGCCACGGTCTGACGGCCCACGGCGGCGGAGGAGGAAACAGGCCGCACAGAACTGTTCCACTCCTCCCAAAGAGTCTGCCCTAAGCTGTGCAGGCGCCGCGTTGCCCGGCTGGGCTGCGTCACAGCCGTGCGATGGCTCCGATTATTCCAGCGTGCATGAAAATGATGATTCCGAGGACAAGCCCGTACCAGACGCACCTGCGCCACCCACAATGAGCACAACCAAAAGACGGTGGGAGCCACAGAGCGCACGCTTCAGGATTTACGAGACGGCCCTGCCGGGCATGCCGGACATCCACCGCAACGCCGCCGGTAAGCGGCTGGGAATAGCACGCAGTAATCCTGCGCTTGGTAACTTTTGGAACCTCGAAACGACTGGAATTCCAGATCTCATCCCCTTCCCGCCGGCAACGGCAGCGAGCCCGCTCTTCGTCACAAGAGCGGTGGCCGAGCAGGCTGCGTGACATGATGGACGATGGCAGCCTGATTATTCTTGAGTTTTGCAAGAAATCGCTCAGGTTGCCCGAGATTAGCCCATTTTCTGCTTGATGTCTGATTATCGCATCCATTACACGAATCACGGTATGGGAAGAGTTAATGACCGCTCTCTATCCACAGAAAATATCAGAAACGTCGTCAATTATCCCTCCGTCCGGACGAAAACAAAGAGGCCCGCCAGGCGCGGCGGCGCCGTATGGATATTTGAGAAATCCGTGGATTCGGTTAGATTGAAGGTGGTGGCAGAAATCAAACGGGAGGAATGCTGGGTTATCACCGCTTATGAGCTTCACTAGACGTTTGGTCGTAAGCAGTACGAAGGCTCCGATTGTAGAGATCGACCCTGAGGCGTGGGCGATTTACGTTCGTTTTAGCAACCGCAGAGTCGCAGAAACGGTCGAAAAGGAATGTTCCGAGATGGTCCTTACGGTCGATTTGGATCGGAGTGGTGGTGTCGTCGGTGTCGAGGCTATCGGATTTGCTGAGTTTACCCTCGCCAAGCTGTTAAAGTCGGCAAATATCCAAACGGAGGGGATCGATTTTTCGCAAGCCCGTTTCAGGGGAACTCCGCGTCCAGAGGAGAGAGAACCGGTTTCTGCGTGAAGGAATTCTCAGGTCAACGGCATTTCCCGCAATGTACCGTCTCGCCAACTTTCAAAATGCGACGGAACGAGGTCGCCTACTTGGATTTCGGTCTCGGCGGGTTGAACATGACGCCGTTTTGATGATGGATGGCGCAGACGACTGTGGGCTTCTTCGGAAGTGATCACGCCGTTCCCGTTTCAAACCGGATCAAAACGATCTCTGATTTTGTGCAGACGCGCATCGGTACGCCCCATGTGCCGACGCCGTAGCTCGTAAAAACCTGCATTTCTTCGAATCGGTTGAGTCCTTGTTGTATGAATTCCCCATGCACGCGGGCGGCAAGCCAATGCCATGGCCAGATCTGCCCGCCGTGGGTGTGGCCGGAAAGCTGCAAGGAAATGCCTTCATCCGCGGGAATGGCAAGATTCGCCGGGCGATGCGCGAGCAGGATGCTGGCGCGGCTTCGATCCAGGTCCGCGCGCTGCAACAGCGATTTGAAAAGTCGCGGATCGTCTGTCGCTCCATCGTGGATACCCACGATTTGCAACCCATTGATTTCCATCTTTTCGTTGTCCAGAACGCGGATACCGGCGCCCTTCACCGCATCCACGAACTTTGTGCGGTCATCGAATTCTTCGAAATTGCCTCCGCATTGGATCCCCAGTTTGAGCCAATCCTGGAAACGATAATCGAGAACACCGGCCATCATCCGCCGGACTGGCTGGCTCTTCTTGTCAAGGCGGGGCTGTGATTCGAGCCGTGTCAGCCGCGCTGGCAGTCTTCCGCATTGACCGAGATCGTGCGGACCTGATGGAATCTCCCTCGTGATCTGCCGCGATACACCGAAGGACTCCTCCGGTCACCAGCAGTTGCTTGACCTGGCGCTCGGGTATGCCGAGCACATGATGAGGAATGCCGGCGGCGTCCGGCCCGCCCTACTGGCAGACACCGACGCCGGGATCATTCTTTACCTGCCGGAGAGCATGGGGGACGAGCGGGCAAAACAGAACTTCGCCAACACCGCCCGGCTGATCGCGGTCGCGTACCGGGCGACGGCGGTGGCCTTCGTCCTGGAGTCATGGGCGAGATTCGCGAAGCCCGGACGCCCCCTGGATTCCACCCACCTTCCCAGTCCCCTGACCGCGAGGAATGCGTCGTGATCTCCGTGGAGACCCGGCACCAGCAGACCACCCAGATACTGATGATCCAGAGGGACCGGAACGGCAAGTTCGCCGGCTTCGCGCGTCCCGATGTTCCGGAGGTCACCGGATTCCAGGGCCGTTTCGCCGAGATCATGCCACCTCGGCCGCCCGGCGAGAAGGATGCCACTATGGCCCGGCAACTCCTCCAGTTGATGGGTGTTGAGCCGGAAAATCGCGGGTACAACCCGATGTGGAACTGATTGGCGTTCTCGCGAGCCCGGCAACATCGTCAAAACCGAGACGAGCGAACCCACCTTCAGCAAGAGGGTGGTAGACGGTGAGGAGTTGAGGGTTGGCCTCAGCGAGGGGATCCAGAAGGAGGCGGTTTGCCAGTGGCGGTCAAATTCCCTGCAATCCGTCGTGAGGGCACAGCCTCGCGGCTCGATCACGTCCCTTTGCGTCCGTCCCGCTCCGCGTCGCGAATCACCTTCGACAGTTGAACGCCGAGCCCCGCCGCCAGCGCGTGACAGACGAAAAGGGTGGGGTTCCTGTCACCGGACTCGATCATGCTGATCGCGCTACGGCTCAGGCCGCAGGTCTTCGCCAGCTTCTCCTGGGAAATCCCCTTCTTCTGGCGCACACGTTTCAGGGCATCCACCACGGTGCGGGAAAATTGCTGGGACTTTTCAAGGTTCAAGGTCCCAGACTTTGCCCGTTGACTTCACGTGCCGGATACGTCACTAAAGTGACCGTGAACGGTTATCACGGCGTCGATGCTCTTCCCGTCCAACTCGGGGACAGCCCGAACAGCACTGGAAATCCTCCCGTAAATCCCTATTTCCCCCGCTCTGGTGTCTCCTCGATCCGAACCGCTCAGGGGCTGGAGGCCTCTTGGCTTCTCAGTCAATTCCCCTCGAACGGCCAGATTCTGCGGGAGTCCGCTTCGAACCCGAACACTCAGCGCCGCAGACGGGCACGCCGAACTCAGCATTCCACGCACGGGGGCGTCGCGTCTATCCCCGTCGGCGATCACGCTGTCCGTAAGCAAGAAGTCGTCCTTTAAATTAAAAACCGTAATAAGAAGAACAACAACATGAATACACCGCCACCGCCGGGGCCGACAGGAGGCCAGACAAAGCCAGATAAACCAACACCGGGACTGCCGCCAGCTTTGAAATGGATAGGAATTGTTGTCATATCCATCCTGTGCATCGCCTTTATTGTTAATATTATAGTTTTCCTTATAGCCGCTTTCCCTCTGACGGTTGTTGGTGTTCCGATTGGGGCGGTGATTATCTGGATCTTTAGGGCGGCATTAATTGACATTTTCAAAAAGAAAAAATAGTGACAACTTTTACCGTTGATTGCGCTGAGCACGCCATAATCTCCGCTGCGGTATAAGATTCTGACGGTAAATGCGGAAGATTTCAGCCGGTTCTGCACCCGGCTGAAATGACGGCTTCTTGCGTGTTATAAAACTGTGAAGGAAGCCCTAAAGGCTATCTTCATCCCCCATCTCTGTCGGGGCCAAGCAATCGGAGCCAAACAGCGCTGGCGAGAAACCGTTCCCGCGCGATCCAGCGCGGGCGGATTAAGTAAATCAGGATCAAAGCAACCAGTCAGCCCGGCAACGCGCCGGGCTTTTCCGTTTTCCGGTCTGGAAAGCGGAGCCAACCAAGAAAGGAATAATCAAATGGCAATCGTATTCGAGGCAAGCTACAGCAAAAAGCTCGGCCTGCCTAATTACAGCAGTCACAGTTATGTCGTCAGCATCCGCACCGAGTTGACCGACATCAATCAGGTGCAGGAGGAAAGCGGCAAACTTTACAAAATGCTGCAGGAGGCGGTGGACAAGGAGATCCAGGCGGTCGGCTTCATGCCCGATGCCACCAGCCACGGGATGAAGGACGGCCAGGAGGCCCAGCAGAGGAACGGCGCCGCGGGGGGCGACGAATGGCAGTGCAGCGACAAACAGCGGGATCTGATCCTTCGCATCGTGGAGGAGAACAATTTGGACAAGAACTTCGTGGAGGACCTGGCAAAGGAACTGTTCGGCCACGGCGTCAAGAGCCTCAACCGATTGTCCGCGTCCGGCCTTATCGACGAATTGTTTGAGAAATTCCCGAGGAAGGATAAAGGGAATGGCCGTCAGGGGAAGTATCAGCGGCGGGAGCAGAGCCGGCGATGAACGCCATAACGCTCCCCGCGGAGGAAAAGAAAGGCGGGGCGCGGAGCATTGAGGATTTGATCGCCAATGTTTCGGCCTCGCGCATTTCCATGTGGGCACAGTGCCGGCTGAAGTTCTACTTCAAGTACGTTCTGGGCCTGCACAAACCGAAATCCGCCTCCCTGCATGTCGGCAGCAGCGTCCATGCGGTGTTGAAATTCTGGAACAAATCCCGCTGGAAAGGCGAGGCCCCCAGTCTAAAGCAACTCCATGACGTGTATTCCACGGCGTGGGGTGAGGAACAGGCTGAGTCCCCCGTGGAATGGGAGAATGGCGAGGAAGATGAGGAGAAGAAAACGGGTTGGCGATTGCTGGAAACCTACTTCCGGGAGTCGCCCATCAAGCCGGATGAAAAGCCGGAGGCGGTGGAAGTCTCGGTCGAGGCCGATCTTGCCCGGCATGGCCTGCCCCGGCTCATTGGAATCATTGACCTTGTCCGCGCGGGCGGCCGGATCGTGGATTTCAAAAGCAGCGGCAAAACGCCGGACCCGGAGCAGGTTCCTCACCTCAATGAAATCCAGACCACGGCCTATGCCGTGCTCTACCGGGAATCGACTTCCCAAACCGAGTCCGGGATCGAGATCCATCACCTCGTCAAAACCAAAAACCCGAAGCTCATCGTCACGGCCCTTGGTCCGGCGACCGAGAGCCAAAAGGCGCGGCTGTTTCACATCATGGAATCCCATATGAACGGGTTGCAGCGTGGCGACTGGGTCCCCTCGCCGGGGTTCCAGTGCGCAGGATGCGAGTTCTTTACCGAGTGCCGCCGCTGGTCTTGAACCTCACAACAATAACAGCCCGGCGCCGTTCGAACCGGCGCGGGCATCAACAAGAAAGGAAAACCCCACATGAAGACACTCGATACAATCCTCAACCTGATCTCGTTCTTGATACTTGCACTCGTCCTCTGGGCGATCATGCCCCTTCTCCTGAAGCTTGCGGCATTGGCGACGAGCATTAACCACCTCTTCGGCCGCTAGGCGAGGGGTTCATACATACCGACCGACTGACCAATGAAGCCGCACAGGCCTGACAACGCAGCCGAGCCCGGGAGAATCCACACCGCCAAATGCAACGAAAATGTGCGCAGTCGAAAGCGCGGTATCTGCATGAACGAAATGTCCGAAGCCGATTTCAAGGCTTTGGCGCGCATCTCCTGGTGTTACAACTGGGATTGCAGACCCCACGAGAACGGGGAAACAGCGGGCTTGCAGTTCATTCCCATGATTTGGGGCAGCCACCCCAGTGCGCTCCGCGGCCTTGACCGATACCTTGCCACCGCCTCGCCAAAGCCTCCGGTTGTGTTCGCCATCAACGAGCCCAATATGAGAGGACAGGCTTTCCTGACCCCATGGCACACCGCAGATCTTTACCGCAAGGTGAAAAGCGTCACCGATCAATACCAGATTCCGCTGGTAGGGCCTCACATGGCGCTCGGCTCCGCGCCCGGTGATAGCATCACCTCCCATGATCCTCTTGAGAACAAGACGACCACCTACACATTCATGGTCCCGTTCCCGCACGCAGTGCTGTTTTATTTGGAGCGATGGGGCATTACGCCGCCCGCTTTGGGGATTCACAGCTACGGCGGGTTTGGAGAGCTGAAGTGGGCGGTGGAACTCGTTCACACCACTTTCGGTTGTCCAGTTTGGGTGACCGAATTCGCGCTATGGGATACCCCCAATTCCGAGGATGCGCGCAAATACATGATCGAGGCCACCGAGTTCCTCGAACGGACCCCGCACGTCGCAGGGTACGCATGGTTCAAGGATCGCGTGCAGGACAACCCGAACATCTCCCCGCTGGAGCCCGAGTCCGGCAAACTCAGCCCGCTGGGCGAGACGTACGTCTCCCTTTGCGTCGGCGGAAATACCCACTCCGATCCAGCGCCTCCCGCCTCTGCCTGAACCGGGTCAAGTTCGCCCGGCGGTAGGGGAACGCCGCGCTACGGGGCAGACAACACCCTATTGTGCTCGTAAGCGTACCGACAGGAGGCGGCGATGTCGTAGCCGGCGACAACTGGAATTCCGGCGTCAAGCAGTCCACGGGTTAAGCCGCCAGCGCCACAAAAGAGGTCAATTGCAGTGGCGGCCGACTCGTCAACTTTTTTCTTGTGGAAATTGCTTTTCATCCAGCGATTTTTTCGAGAATGGCGTAAAAGTGAAGCCGCCGCAACATTGACGAGGATTATAAATTTATCCGGGGCCGTGTGCAGATCGCAAACGGCCCAATATTTCGTACGGCGAGGGATACGGCTGGAATGCCCTCGTATCTTGGCCTTTGGCAGATGATAAATGCGCTTTGATGATCCAAACCCCCACATATGGCGATGAGCGGCAACTCGCGTTCTGCGCGTTTTGCGGTGGCGGGACTGGCACGCGAGACCACTGTCCATCTCGCGTTCTTCTTGACAAGCCTTACCCGGAGAATCTTCCCGTTGTGCCCGCCTGTTCCACCTGTAACGCCCGATTTTCTGCAGACGAGGAGTATCTCGCCTGCCTCATTTCATGCGTGCTTGCGGGTTCTGCGAACCCTGACAAGATTACCCGTCCGAATATCCGTCGCATCTTGTCGGAGTCTCCGGCGCTACGCGCCCGAATCGAGAGTAGTCGGGTTGCTTCGCCCGATAGCGTTGTGTTTACTCCGGAACATGAGCGAGTTTCTACTGTCGTTAGGAAGCTGGCTCAGGGACATGCACTCTACGAGTTGCACGATCCTCACCCTGAGCCGCCCGACTCGATTCGCATTATTCCTTTTGGTCTCATGTCGGAATCCGAGCGGGACGCGTTTGAGTCTCCGCCTGCAACCGGTGGTATGTGTGGTTGGCCCGAGGTCGGGAGCCGCGCCATGCAGCATCTGTTGCTAGTCGGCGACGGTGCTTTGCCCGAGTATCCTTGGCTGGTCGTTCAGAGCGGGTTGTATCGGTTCCGCGCATCCGTCGATTCCGGTATCTCCATTCGCATCGTTATTCATGAGTACCTTGCATGCCATGTCCAGTGGGATTGAACGAAACGGGGAGAGATGGATCTTTTCTCCGCTTCTTTAAGGGATTATTTCCGCCAGCCCTCCGGCACGCCGCACCAACTCACTTTCGGCCAATGGAAGAACCGCTGCTAAAACCGATCCTGGAAACGATTCGGGAACGGGCGGATTGTGCCCTGAAGGAGATCGAAAGGATGGAGGAACCGAAAGCGGTGAAGTGGAGATGCTCGAAGTGCGGCCACTTGAAGCATTTCACTCGGCCGGTGACGGTGGTCGGGCGAGACGCTATGGAGTGGAAGGACTTTCGGCTTCGTCGGGCTCGACGAGATGTGCCTGGCCCTGCAACCCCGCTTTGAATTGATTCCCTACCTCCTGCACGCTCTCGTTTCCATTATCACCCGCGCAGCCGCCCAGAGCCGTCAAGAGCGCGGCGCACGCTGCCACGCACAGTTTAGCTCCCTGATACATCCAATTGAAAATGTGTCTGGAACCTGGGAACGGAGACTATCTGTTTTGGAAATGCGCTAAAGCCTCATCGACCTGAGCAGTGGTCCATCAATGGTTCTTGTTGCTTCAAGACCATGATTTTGCTGGTAGGCGGCAATTGCTGATCGGGTTCCGGAACCAACAACCCCATCAATCGGGCCGTGATAGTACCCTCCAACGGACAATTTCCGCTGAACCTCTGCCGCAATCGAATCCGATGTTACATCCCCTCCGTAATACACCGGGGATGCCGGATAATAGCATGGAGGGTAATAATAGGGATATGGGTAAACAACGGGAGGTCCGACCACAACCGCCACACGCGGACCACCCAACCCCACCCTGCGTTCGCATTCTGAGCAAGGCCTGCCACTGAAACAGCAATCAAGGACAAAAGACGCATTTTCATAGGCGTTTTCAAGAATTTAACACCAAACCCAGAGGTTTGTTTCAAGAAGTTTTTGCGGCGAGCTTTTCGGTTGCTGTCGAGAACGCCAAAGGAACCGGGTTACGGGGCATCCGCCCGCGGCAGGAGCCAGTCGAGGGCTCGGCGAAAATCGGCCAGGGTGATGCCTTCGATGGGAGAATTATGGCTGGCCCCGTTTAAAACGATGATACGCTTTTCGCCGCCATAGCTTCGGCACGAGGCGGAGGTACTTTGAAGAGAAAATGGATGCCGAAACAGGCTTGGCAGTATAAACGTCAGATATCCGTTCTGTGACTGGCAGCCATTCCTGATGGATCCTCGAATCCATCCGAGAACGGGCGGATTATGCCCTGAAGGAATTGGCGAGGATGGAGGAACCGAAATCGGAGAAGTGGAAATGCTCGAAGTGCGGACACTTGAAGCACTTCACTCGACCGGTAACGGTGCTCGCTGCGATCCCGTGTCCGAAGTGCAACGGGAGTTCATTCGACCTGGGATAATCAGCGCCGCAGGCTACAAATCTCAATCTGAGGCGTACTGTGTCCCCTTGAGAGATGCCTCTCGGTCATGGGTCTCGATACGTTCGTTCCTGTCTTC
>Ga0302324_100012618_pt1 | contig 17217 bp, 12 predicted proteins | sample Palsa_T0_1_FD_201949 | JGI IMG/M metagenome (GOLD analysis project Ga0302324, IMG submission 201949) | Peat permafrost microbial communities from Stordalen Mire near Abisko, Sweden - Palsa_T0_1 | ecosystem: Environmental > Terrestrial > Soil > Palsa > Peat permafrost | place: Sweden: Abisko...
ATTATGAGGGCGAGGGCTGGGCACTCACCCAGGACGGCTCGCAGATCTACATGAGCGACGGGACCTCGACCTTGCGCATCTTGAATCCGAAAACCCTGCTACCCGCGGGCATGATCCCGGTCACCCTGGAAGGCAAGCCGGTCGAGCGCCTGAACGAGCTCGAGTGGGTCAAGGGCGAGATTTTCGCCAATGTCTGGCAGACGAGCTGGATCCTGCGCATCGATCCGCGCGACGGGCACGTGGCCGGGGCCATCGACTTGCGCAATCTATTGCCAGCCGCGGACACCGTGCCGGGCAAGACCGATGTGCTCAATGGCATCGCCTACGATGCCCAGGCGGATCGCCTCTTCGTCACCGGCAAGAACTGGCCGAAACTCTTCCAGATCCGCTTGAAGCCACGCCTGCCGACCCCCGCTGATTAACTTCGGCTATCAGGTGGGCATCGGCGTCAATCTTCCGCATTCGTGGGCCTGGAGGGCGACTTCGGCCGCAGCGACGTCAGGGCACCGACGGCACGCGCCACCTCAACGCCAAGACCTACACCGCCGAGGCGGGTTTGGCTAAATCAATGGCCGGAGCAGTTCGCACCGCCGCAAGCGATTGACTGCCCCAATTGATTGCGCTCGTCCTGCCGCTGCTCGGCCAACTGGTCTACCTGGGCCTGGGTGTAACATTTTTCAGTCGCGAAGTGCGTTCCGAGCGACTGACTCGTCTCGCAAAACTTGGTGATGCCGTCCCGCTTCTTCGGCCTGAGGCCCTCGCGCCGCGCCTTCTTGATCACCTCGGGTGAGGGATCGGAGGCGTTGTTCGCAGCAGTCGCAGGTTTCGAGTCTGCTGCAGCGGTCGCCGCGGGCGCCGACGGTGCCGTTGCGGACGAAGGGGCTGGCGACGATGGGGGGGTAGCGGACGTAGGCGCCGACGAGGTCGGGGCCGGCGCTTGGGCGGCACAGGGGACCGCCGCCACGACGATGAGCGATGCTAGAAAAGCAGCGCGACGAGACATCGCTAAACGAATGGGTGTCAAAGGAATCTCCTGGGAATTTCTGGCGATTGTACGCATTCTCGCTCGGGGTGTAAGCGTCGTGGCACGCGGCTGTCAGGTCCCTGTGGTCTGCTCGGCGGCCCCGAGCACCGCACCAGGGCCTGGCCGCTGCACGAACGCAATGACCCGGAGCGGCAGGCCGTCGAGACCCGGCCGAAGCTCGAGAGAGAACGGTTGATGAGAGGCGGCGCCGGGTGCCACTGCGCCCACGCGCACGAGATCGCGCAGCACCGCCACGTGCGTCAGGTGCTGGCCGCGATTCTCGCCGCGCAGAACCTGCGTGTCGGCATGATCGAGGGCGACGCCCACGAACAGCTCGCAAGGCCGATCAGCCGTCACCCCCTCTACACGCACCACGCCGCTGATGACGGGCGATGCCCCCCCGCCGATGCTTACCGACTCGATGCTGACCGGAATCTTGGCGGCTGCCGCGGCCGCGCGCAGCTGCTCGCCGATGCGGTCACGACGGCTGAGGCGCATATCGACGGCGCCGTCGACGATGAATTGCGGCGTGAAGGGCTCGCGAACGTGCAGGCTGCGATCGTATGCCACCTGCCGCTCGGTGAATGCCTTCGAGGCGTAGGGATCGGGCCACCCCTGTTGATCCCAATAATCGACGTGCTCACTGAGCACGATGAGTCTTGCGCCTGGAATGGGTTGGGCGGCATCGAGCTCGGCAAGGAAGTGATCAGCCGGCGGACAGGAAGAGCAGCCCTCTGCGGTGAACAGCTCGATGAGCACTGGCGCCCCCGGGTGCTCGGCGTGCGATGTGGCTGCGAGCAAGACGAGCACGGTGGGAAGCACCAAGCTCGCAACGCAGCGCCTACGAATAGAGCGACGGTGAATCACCGGCGAAGGGTAACAGCGCAGGAATGTCCGAGCCAGGCAGACAGACCGGGCCACACTGCCCGGCGCGGCGAGAGTGCTATAGTGCTGCGCCCTCCGGAGGCTAGCGCGCATTTCGGCTGATGGAGGAACCCCCATGAAAAACAATCGCTTGCCTCACATAGACTATCGGCATCGCGGTGCATGATCGCAACGTCGTCACAACTTCAGAGCGCGCTGCTGCGCGCCGGTCAGCTGTTGCAGCAAGGCGAGTGGGAACAGGCTGCCGCCGCGTGTCGCTCGGTCCTCGAGGGGGCGCCTGACCAGCCGGCGGCGACCCACTGGCTCGGGTTGGCACGGGCACGTCTCGGTGCCCCAGCGGAAGCCGAAACGCTGTTGCGCCGCAGTCTTTTGCTCGAGCCGGCCAATCACGAGTTTCGGCTGAACTTCGGCAATTTTCTGAGGGACCTTAAGCGCTTGAGCGAGGCCGAAGCCGAATATCGCAGCGTGCTGGCGCAGGTCCCCGGCGCGCGCAAGGCGCGCCACCAGCTCGCGCTCACGCTCGACGATCTCGGGCGCCTTGCGGAGGCCGAGACCGAGGCGCGGCGGACGCTGGCCGCGGAGCCGCGTGACGCGGAGAGCTGGTCGTTGCTCGGCTTCGTGCTCGCGAATCAGGGGCGGCTCCTCGAGGCCGAGCAGAGCTATCGACGCGGGCTCGAGCTGACGCCGAATTACGGGATCGCGCATCACAACTTGGGGTCGCTCCTGATGCAGATGGAGCGCGCCGAGGAAGCGCTCGCGGCGCTCGAGCGCGCGCAGGCGCTCGGTGTACCGGAGTTCGAGCTGCGGTTCACCCGGGCGCGGGCGCTCGTGCTGCTTTCCCGGCCCGACGAAGCCGAGGCGGAATATGCCCGCGCGGCGGCGGAGCGGCCGCGACACGTCGATGCGCAGATGAATCTCGCACGCCTGCGCTTCATGCGCGGGGATCCCCTGTTCACGCGCGGCTTGGAGGAGGCGCTGCGAGCGGCGCCGGCCGATCTCGCGCTGCACAGCGCGCTCGCGAGCATCCTGTTCCGCGCGGGCCGCTACGAGCAGGCGGAGACGCGCCTTCGCGACGTGCTCAAAGGGCACGGGCCGCTGCCGCAGTTTCGTGCCCAGCTCGCCTACGTGCTGCTCGAGCAGGGTCGACTCAAGGAGGCCGAAAGCGAAGCGCTCGAGGCTGCGACCGCGGAGCCGCGCGATGCGGGCGCCGTCGATGTGCTCGTCACGGTCCTGCTTGCGCGGGGGCGTCCCGCGGAAGCGCTGCCGTTCATACTGAACAAGCGAGCGCAGGAGCCGACGGTGCAGAGCTGGATTGCGCACGAGGCCCTCGCCGCGCGGCTGATGGGGCGGCCCCGGTATCGTGAGCTGTTCGACTATGAGCGCCTGGTGCGCGTTTATCACCTCGAGCCGCCACCCGGGTGGTCGTCAATGCAGGAGTTCAATGCGGCGCTCCTGCAGGTGCTCGAGACGCGGCATGTGTTCGCGACTCATCCGCTCGAGCAGAGCCTGCGGCACGGCAGTCAAACGACCCGCAATCTCGTCCTGGACCCTGATCCGGTGATCCGGGCGGCGCTGCTCGGCTTCAACACCGCCGTTCAGGACTACATCGCGGGGGTGGGCGCTCATCCCGCGCATCCGTTCATGCAGCGCAATCGTGGTGCTGCTCGAATCGCCGAGGGCTGGTCCGTCCAGCTGCGGCGCGACGGCTTTCACGTCAACCACGTTCATCCCAAGGGCTGGATCAGCTCGGCGTACTACGTCTCGGTGCCCGATGAGGTGCAGGACACGCAGCTCAAATCAGGGTGGCTCAAGTTCGGCGAGCCGCGCTACCCGGTCCCGACGGCCACACCCGATTTCACGGTGCAGCCCGCCGCGGGCATGCTGGTGCTGTTTCCGTCTTATCTCTGGCACGGCACGACGGCGATTTCGGGAAAGACGCCGCGCACCGCGATTGCCTTCGACGCACTGCCCGGGGCGTGAGCGGCGCTCAGCTCCAGCGCTCGAGATAGGGGGCGAGCATCGGCATCACGTCGCGCAGGTGCGGCTCGTAGTTGCGCCATCGCCCGATGGCCTGCGAGCTGACCGGCTGAATGACCTGCGTGTAGCTCGGCGTGCTGATGAATCCGCGCGCGCGGGCGCGGGCGGCCGGCGAGAGCATCGCCGGCTCCCAAGGCAGTCCGAGAAAGCTCACCAGCGCACGCAGCTGCGCTTCGAGATCCACGACCAGCGCCTCGTAGCGGATCTCGAACGTGGCTGCACCGAGCCGTGCCTCCTGTGCATACCAGTAGTCGAAGGAACGTCGAAAGCTCTCGGCCAGCGTCGGCAAATCGCGGCAGAGCATGGCGAGATCGGGCGCCCTGAAGTGCTGGATGAAGCAGCTCATGAGCACGTCGCACGGGTGGCGCACGATGAGCACCGTGTGCGCGCGGGGGAAGAGGCGCCGGATCAGCGGCAGACGCAACAGGTTGAGCGGGTTCTTGTCGACGAGCCGCTGGCCTGCACCGAGCGAGACCTGGGCATCGACGCGCTGCCAGTATTGGGTGCGCAGCAGCGTCAGCTGATGGGCGGTGAGCTTGCCGAGATCGGCGGGATAGTCGAGTCCGAAGGAACGCATGTGGTCGACGGCGCGCGCGAGAAAGGGTTGCTCGTCCATCGAGCGCAGGGCCGGATGTGCATCGAGTGCGATCTCGAGCAGCGTCGTGCCGGAGCGCGGAAATCCGACCACGAACACCGGGCTCTGCTCCGTCGACGGCACCGCCTCGTCACGCCAATCGAGCGGCTCGCCGGCTTCGACACCGCGCTGCGTGAGCTCGAGCGTCGGCGATTCCGCGGCCGCGCTCTTGCCGAGAGCGGCCGCGAGATACTCGACCTGCGAGCGGTGCGCCTCGCTCATCGCCGCGAACGCGCCGTCGTAGTCGCCGAGCGCATCGAGGGAGATGGCGAGCGGAAACAAAAGATTGTGCCGTAGCGTGAACTCTCGATGATCCTTGAGCGCTTCCTTGAGCAGATCTCGGGCCTCCTCATGCTTCGACTCGCGCTGCGCGAGTACTGCCTCGGAGAGCAACAGATCGGGGTCAGAGCCCGGCAGGCTCGCGCCGAATCGCGCCCGTTGCAGCGCCGCGCGGGCCTCGGTGAGACGATTCAAACGCTCGAGCACATTCGCTTGCGTGAGAGCCGCCCGTCCCAGGGGGCTCTGCGCGGTCAGCGAGTCGATGGCGGGCTGCGCACTCGCGACCTCGCCCATGAGGGTCAAGAGGTAAGCGATCTCGGCGAGCGCCACGGGCGTCAGGCCCTCGAGCTGCTGCCATCCCTCGAGCACATTCCTGGCACCCTCGAAATCGCCGAGGTCGTAGCTGCACTTGGCGAGTGCCGTGCATATCCAAGCATCGCGGGGCGCGAGCGCGCGGGCTCGCGACAACACCTCGTGCGCGGACGGCAGATCGAGAAGCTCGGCGTGCACCAGACCGAGGTTGTAGAGCATCAGCGCCGACGGCGGCCCGAGCGCGAGCACGCGCGCGAAGGCGGCGAGCGCCGCGTCGTAGCGTTTCGCCCCCCGGTAGGCGGTCCCGAGATTCTCCCAGTGACGGGCGGAAGCGGGGTGCTTCAGCGTGAGCGAGTTGAAGACGCGAATGGCGTCATCGTGGCGCTCCTGCGCCTGCAACACCATGCCGAGCACCGTCAGGCTGTCCTCGTGCTCGCGGTCGATGCCGAGGGCGCGCAGACACTTGGCCTCCGCGGCCGCCACGTTGTCCTTCTGCAGGTCTTCTTCCGCGAGACGCGCCAAGGTATCGAGATCGGCAGCGCTCATTGAATGCGGGTGACTTTCGTGGCCCGCCGGGTAGATGGCGTCCAGAGTCGATACGAGCCGAGCGCAGCCACGTCGATCTCGACGTGATCGCCGGGCTTCAGCGGATAGTCGGAGGGCTGGATCTGCTTCCACACCTGTCCATTGTCGAGCGTCACGACGAGCTCGCCGCGGCCGCGGCTTCCGACGGCGCTGACGACGGCAAGCATGGTCTTCTCGCGCACCGGGTCGCGCTCCGCCTGCAGCGGGCCGTTGCGCACCCCAAAGTCGGTGATATTCGGCGCCGCCGGTGCGGCGGGCGCTGCGACGGGAGCCGCGGCGGCGCTGGAGCTCGGGATCTTCCCTGCCGAGCCGCCTGCCGACGGACTCGGCGCCGCTTGCGCCGTCGGCGCCGCCACCCCCGCGAGGGCGTCGTAGCACGCGAGCCGGGCGCTCGCATCGGCGAGCGACGCGCAGCGTTTGAGCTGCGCGGCCAAGGGATTGGAGCTCGAGGCCTGCACCGGTGCCTGGGCGGCGGCGAGGCTCAGCACGAGAGCGGCGCTCACCAGGGAGCGCACGCTACTCATGGCCGTACTCTGCGATGACCGCGATCGCGGTGCGGACCCACTCCCGCTCTGCCGCGGTGAGGTACGGATTCCATAAATCGATGATGAGGATGTAGCGGGGTTCATTGCTGTCATTCCATGCCTCGTGCTCAATCGTATCGTCGAATACCCAGGCCTTGCCGGTCTGCCAGTGACGCGTCTCCGAGCCTACCCGAAACCCGCAGCCGGAGGGAATCACGAGCGGCACGTGGCAGACGAGGCGGGTATTGGTAACGCCCGTGTGCGGGGGTATCCGCGTGCGCGGCTGGAGCATCGAGAAAAACGCCGTGGGCGCCTGTCCGGGTACGTCGGCCAGCGGCGCTGCTTCGAGCAACGCCGCGGTGCGCGGACAGCGTGCCAGATGACTGTTGGCGCGCACGCCGTCCTTGAGCAAGTAGTAGGCGCTCCAATGCTTGGAGCGGTTGAGAGGACGCCAGTGATCGAGCGGCTCGTCGTCGGGATAGTCGACGTAGGGAACGATCTCCGCGCCGCTCGCGGGATCCGCAAGGACGGCGAGGAGCTCCTCGCGCATCACGTCCGTTCCCGCCTCGAGGGCGTCCAGCCATGGAAAGTCCGAGCGCTCGAAGAACTCAATCGCCGGCAGCTTCGGAAAATGCATGAATGTCGGCTGCGAGGTGTAGATGCGCCGGCGGCCGAGAAAGGCGTCGATACAATGATCGAAGCGCGCGCGCGCAGTCTCGTGATCGCTCGGGCCGAGGCGCTGCCCGATGAGCGCACCGAGAGCGGCCCGGTCCGCGTTCACGATGCGCTGTGCGTACTCGATGGCCGGCTTCAACTGGGGGGGCAGCTGCGGCGGCGGCGGCAGACAGTGCAGGAAAAAATTGTACACATGGACGGCCTGCTTCGGCTTGCCCTGCCGCTCGAGCCAGGTCGCCTTCTGCAGCAATGCAGGATAAAACCGCGGCTGCAGCGCCAGCGCCTGATCGAGGGCGCCGAGTTCACCCGCCGCGTCGCCCTGCATGCGCCTGCACTGTGCCAGATTGAGCCACAGCACCGGTTCGCGCGGCGCGTGTGCCACGGCCTGCTCGAGGTGTGGACGGGCGCTGGTGGGATCGTTCTCGCGCAACGCCTGCAGGCCGAGCGCGTTCAGGACGCGCGAATCGGCGGGCGCAATGGCGCGCGCCTCCGCAATGAGCCGTGCCGCATCGCTGCTTCGGCCATTCGCCTGTGCCCGATCGGCCGACTCGAGCAGCTGGGAAATTCGATTGCCGTCTGCCGCCGCCGTCATGGTGGTGCCCGTACTGCCAGCACGAATCAAGTCTCGCGCATGGTGGTTCCGGGACCGTAATACTCCCCGATGCCGGAAGTCATGGCGCGCACGTGGTCGCGTTCCGCCGAACTCAGGTTCGGATTCCAAATGTCTATTATGAAGACGATACGCTCCGAGTCGCTGTCATTCCATGCCTCATGCTCGATGGTATCGTCGAATACGAATGCCTTTCCCGGATGCCATTCGCGGCGCTGCGCGCCCACTCGAAAGCCGCACCGCTCCGGAACGATGAGCGGCAGATGTACTACCAGGCGTGAGTTGTTGACGCCACAGTGCGGCGGGATGCGGGTGCGGGGCTGGAGTACGGAAAACATCGCGGTGGGTCCGCTACCGGGAATGTCCCAGGGGGGCCATGATGCGAGCGCCTGGGCGGTACGCGGGCAGCGGGCAATGTTTTGCTCGATCGGGACGCTCTCGTTCCACAAATAGAACACACCCCAGCGGCGTGAGTTATTGAGATGTTTCCAAGGGTCATGCGGATTTCCGCCTGGATGCGAAATATAGGGATCCAGCGTCTCCGGCCCTGCGGCGAGTACGCTTTCGGCCTCCCGTCGGATGTCGTCGGTGGCCGCTTCGAGATCATCCAGCCAGGGAAAGGCGCTGCGGTCGTGGAACTCGATCGCCGGGATGCGCGGGAAATACAGAAACGAAGGCATCGAGCGATAGACAGGCTCCTTCTGCAGCAGCGTCGCCAGGCATTGATCGGCTCGATCGAGATCCGCCTGCGCGTGCTGCTTGCGCACGGCGTCGAGCCGCGTCTCGAGAAACTGCTCGAGCGCCCGGTTGTTCGCCTCCGCCGCTTGCTGAGCTCGGCGTAGCAGCGGGAGCATCGGCGCCGGCACCTTCACGCCGGGCGGCACCGATCTAAGCGCATTTCGAAAGCTCTGCGCAGCGCCCCGCGTGTCACCCTTTGCCTCCTGCAAGACGCCTTTTTGAAGGAGCGCCCAGAGCTCGCGCGGATTCAGCAGAAGCGTGCGATCGAGCGCCGCCATCTCCTCGTCGAAGCGGTTGAGCTGGTGCAGCGCGGCCGCCTTGCTCAGCCAGATGGACGGCTCCAGGGGATTGCTCTTGGTCGCCGTCTCGAGCAGCTCGAGCGCGCCTGCGGCATTACCCACCTGCAGCAGCTCGCGCGCCATTTCGTTCATGACCAACGGATTCCCGGGAGCCTCGGCGCGAGCTTGACGCAACAGCCTGGCGGCATCGTCCACCTTGCTCTCGGCAAGGGCGTGCATGCGGGCGTCGATCAGCTGGCGAATGCGTCTATCAGCATCCTCACTCATTGGGCTCGAGTTTACGCTCACCGTCTTCCCCCACCCATCAAAAAAAAGGCGGGCCGAAGCCCGCCTTTCGAATCGACATTCTTCTTTCGGATCAGAAGTCGATGGTGAGGTTCGCGAACAGATACCGGCCGCCCCAGTCGTAGGTCTGCGGGTAGGTATTGCCGCTTTGGAGCACCGGTGTGCCCAAAAAGCTGATGATAGTCGGCGGATCCTTGTCGGCCACGTTGTTGACACCGATGCGCACGGCCACCTGTTTCGCGATCTGGTACGAGGCGCCGAGGTCGATATAGTTGTAGCCCGGCACTTGATTGCCAATGCCCGCGATCGGATCGACCGCGGGAGAGCCTGCGAGGAGCGGATTCTGGCTGAGGTTCGATGCCTTAACCGGCCCGATCAAGCGCCACTTCGCCCAAAAGTCGAGTCCGGCCAACGGCGTCGAATAGTTGATCCGGAGCACCGTCTTGATGTGCGGCGATATGCCACCGTCGGCACCGCAGGAAGGACCGTAGTAGCCCGCGCAGTCGTAGGTTCCGGCGCCAACATACGGCGTCGTCTTGAAGTGCAGGTCGTAGTTGCCCGAGAAGTTGAAATCGAGCTTGCCCAGGAAGGACAGATCCTGCCGATAGTTCATCTCGAAGTCGATGCCCTGCTGCTGCAGCTCGCCGAGGTTGTAGGTGGAGTCGGTGATGTAGCCTTGGGTGCCGAGCCATAGCGACCCGTCTGACGCCGTGCCGGTAACGGGCGCGCGATGGACGAGGCTGCAGAACAGCGGGTTGGCCGAGTTCAAGCAACTGGTCAGAATCAAATTGGCGCCGTAGGTGCCGATGACGTTCTTGATCTTGATGTCGTAGTAGTCGACGGTCGCGTTGAACGTCGGCAGAACCTGCGGCGTCAACACAATGCCAAACGTCGAGGTGCGCGCGGTTTCGGGCTTCAAGTTTGGGTTGCCGCCTTCGAGGCCGTTGTACTGGTTCGCGGGGTTCTTGACTATGTTGCCGTACTCGGCCGCTGTGACACCCGTGTTCGCGCACTCAGCCGCGGATGCTGCGGGCGTCGCACCCGCTTTGCTCGCGCAGGGATCCGACGAGCCGTCGAGCTGGACGCGCTGCTGCAGGTAGAGCTCTTGAATATTGGGCGCCCGAACGGCGACGTTGTATCCCGCGCGCAAGCGCGCATCCTGCACCGGTGCCCACTCGATGCCCATCTTCCAGGTGTTGGTAGACCCGAACGCGAGCGAATATTCCGAGTAGCGGTAGCCGGCCTCGACGTCGAGCGACTTCGCGAACGGCTGGTCGGTCATGAGGGGCATGCGGGCTTCCGTGTAACCCTCCCATACCGTGAAAGTGCCGTAGGTCGGCAGTGTCGGCGAGCCCTGGCCGGCAAGATCGTTGGTGATGAACTCCTCGTCGGGGAGCAGCTGGGCCTTCTCTTGGCGCCAGTCGGCACCGACGCTGACTCCAAGACCGCTGCTCGCCCACGGCGATTGGATGCCCATCTTGCCGAGATCGCCCGTGAGATCGCCTTCCCATACCAATTCTTGCGTGTAGCCTTTCTGCTCGCCCGGCACCGAGATGTAGGCGAGGGCCGCCGGGGTCACGCCGTTCGGCTGGAAGATGTTCCAAGGCACGCAGCCCGGCGCATTGTTGCTGACTGCGTTGGCGGCACAGATGATCTGCCCGCCGGCCGTCCTGACCGCTTGCAGTGCATTCGACATGTTCAACTTGGAGACGTCGTTGCTGTACTCCTCGGAAAACCGGGTTATGCCATTCTGGAAGTACGTGTCGTAACTCCAGGCATCGTTGATATCGCCCTTGACGCCGAGCACGGAGCGATAAGAAGTGTGCCCCAGGTCGTCGGTGCGATTGCCGCCTTCGACGTTGCGGCGGCCGAACGTGACATCCACGATATTGGGGTTCGTGGCCGCAGGGCCGGTGCAGCCGAACGCCCCGTACTCGGACGCGGATAGATAGGGATTGCTGCAATTGATCGCCCAGGCGCCATTCGGAATGCCGCCGGTGGTGGCGAGACCTGCGCCGGTGAACGCGCCGCTGGGCGCGATCTGGGCAAAGGTGCGGTCGTCCATGAACTGGAATTCCAAGTACACCCGCGCATGCTCGTTCACATCGTAATGCGCGAACGCACCGCCGGTGTAGCGATCATCGGGCCGCTGGAAATAATTAAGCGGCGCATAGTTGTAAAGGCCCCCCGCCGGTAGTGACGAGGTGGGCACGAGCACGCCGCCCGGGCCGACGGACATGTCGCCGCCGGGTGTCGAGAAACGCGTCGGGAAAGTGGTGCCCGATCCGCCGCAGACACGGGCCGGGCCGGAGGAAGTGAGCGAGCACGCCGAGAAATCCCGCGTCCCCTGCAGCACCGGGTCCGTGTGACGATACCCGATGTAGGCCGTCGCATTACCCTTGCCATCGTCGAAGTTCGAGCCCACGATCGCAGTGAAATCCGCCGTCTGTCCGTCCGTCACGGAGCCCGTCGGTACGTTGAACCCGGCAGCCTGGAGATCCGTCACTGCGCCGCCGTCGTGCTGCGAGTGGTTGTAGAAGCCGTCGTTCGCAACGAAACGAAACCCCTCAAAGTGATCGTTCATCACGAAGTTGACCACGCCCGCGACCGCGTCGGCGCCGTACACAGCGGATGCGCCGCCGGTCAGCAGGTCGACCCGCTCGACGAGATCCGAGGGAATCTGGTTGAGGTCGGCGCACGACGTGCCGCCAGACGTCGGATCGCCGGGCATCAGGCGCCGGCCGTTGACCAGCACCAAGGTGCGCTGGCAGCCGAGACCGCGCAAGCTCACCGTCGCGGCGCCGGTCGCGCCATTGGCGAGGGACGAGCCCATGTCGCCCACGACCTGCGGCAGCTGATTGAGGATGTCCTCGATGCGGGGCGTGCCGACCTGCTGGAGCTGCTCCGAGGTGACGGAGACCACCGGGCTGACCGCCTCGAGCTCCGGCTGCTTGATGCGCGAGCCGGTAACCACGACCTCGGTGAGTGTGGCTGATTCGGCCGGGGCCGCGGCGGGCGCCTGCTGCGCTTGGGCGGTATCGAGGCCGAAGGTCGCGATGACGGCGCCGCTCAGCATGGCGCCGCTGAGGGCCTTGCGGACCGCCAGCCTGATCAGAGGATTCGGAGGTTGGAACGAGCTCGACGAATTTTGCATGTAGCGTCTCCCAACTGAATAACCGTCGCAAGCGTCCATGTCGGCAATCGACGGGGAATTCAGCGGCTAGATAGTTTTGCACAACAGCCGCCTCTGCCCTTTAGGGCAAAAGACGGACTGCATCCCTTGTTGCAAGGAGTATAGCCATAATGTTTTCCGCAATACAATATGCGGCATTCTCGCAACAACCGGGTTTGCGGCGCTCCGGCGCCCCGCTAGCGTGACCACATCCGCTGGAGGTTGGAGATCACGTACTCGAGCTGGGTACGATTGCGCCAGTCCATCTTGAGTCCCTCGAGCGCGCGGACCTCGCCAAGCGCATACAGCAAGTCTCGCTCGAGCTGGTCGGGAATCTGGCTCTCGATGAATGTGATCACGACGAGCCGCTCGCCGGAGGCGACGGGGGCGACTTGATGGATGCAGGTCGAGGGGTAAAACACCGCTTCCCCCGGCTTTCCCTTGATGCGTAGCGCTTCAGCGCCGACGTAGACCACCAGCTCGCCCCCCTGATAAGCGGCCGGGTCTGAGACGAACATCGTGCAGGACACGTCGCAGCGCATCGGCAGCTGACCGCCGGGGAGGAACGCGGTATCGACATGCGGACCGTAGTTCATGCCGGAGTCGTAGCGGCACAAGGTGGGTAGCGCCACGCGGCGCGGAAACACGAAGTTTCGCGCCTGTTCGTTGCGCTGAAGCGCGGCGAGCGCGATCTGCGAGGCTTTCTGGGCCGCCGGATCAGCGGCATCGGCGATCACGTTGTTCTTCGTGGTGTTGTGCGGATTGGTGAGTTTGCCGTCCACGAATTTCGCCTGGCGGGCGATGTCCCGCAGCGATTCGACTTCGGCGGCGGAGAGTAAATTCTCGACCTGCAGGAACACGCGCGCGTCCTTTTTCGGCTTCGACCGGTCCACGAAGTTTCCACCGGTGCACGAAGTATAGTCGAAGGGTTGCCCGGCCAGGCCAGCTTCCCGCCCGCCTCCGCAATTCGTAGCGCGAAACGGCCGGGGTAACGCCGTCATCACAAAGGCGCCATATGCTTAGACGGTTGAGTAATAATCCTGGGACTGCCCCGGTCTTGGTTTCCGTTGGGCAGTAATTTCGCTGCGATCAACTACAAGGGGAAACGATCATGCAGATCAATAAAGGGTCGGGTGCGGCGTTGGCGGTTGCGGCCGCCATGTTGTTTACGTCAGGGCTGGCGGGAGTCTCGGTGGCGGCGGATACCGGCACCGTCAAATGTACGGGCGTGAACTCTTGCAAGGGCACTTCGGAGTGCAAGTCCGCGAAGAACAGCTGCAAGGGTCAAAACAGCTGCAAGGGTCAGGGCTGGACGTCGATGTCCAAATCCGACTGCGACGCCGCCAAGGCGAAAGCCAAGTCGGGCGGTTAAACCGATCTGACGGAGACGGGGTCGGCGCGCGCCCGCACGGCGCCCGCGCGACCCCGACCTCTTTCACCATGCAGATCAATGGTTTCGGCCTGGGCCTCAGGCCCCAACACTACGAGGCCATCCTCGGCGACTCGCACGCCATCGATTGGCTCGAGATCATCACCGAAAACTACCTGGTGCCGGGCGGCAAGCCGCTGCATTACCTCGAGCGCATTCGCAGCCGCTTCCCGCTCGTCATGCACGGGGTCTCGCTGTCGATCGGCAGCACTGATCCGATCGACCGGGAATACCTCGCCGGCGTGCGTGCTCTCGCCCGCCGCATCGAGCCTGCCTGGATCTCCGATCACCTGTGCTGGACCGGCGTCGAGGGACGCAATGTGCACGATCTGTTACCGCTGCCGTACACCGAAGAAGCGCTCGCCTGCGTCGTCGACCGTGTGCGACAAGTGCAAGACCTGCTCGGGCGGCAGATATTGCTCGAGAACGTCTCGAGCTACCTGACGTACCGTTCCTCGGAGATGACCGAGTGGGAATTTTTGTCCGAGGTTGCCCGGCGGGCCGACTGCTCGATTTTGCTGGATATCAACAATATCCATGTGAGCGCCGTCAACCACGGGTTCGACGCCTCGCAATATCTACATGCCGTCCCCCGGGAGCGCGTGCGCCAATTCCATCTAGCCGGTCACAGCGACATGGGCGATCACCTGATCGACACGCACGACCATCCCATCGCCCCGCCGGTGTGGGACCTGTATCGCGAGGCGGTGGCGCATTTCGGCCCGGTTGCCACGATGATCGAGCGCGACGACAACATCCCGCCTCTCTCCGAGCTGGTCGCGGAGCTCGACGTGGCGCGCGCCATCGCCGCGAGCCGGGCGCGCGAGGCGGCCTGATGGAGCTGCGCCGGCTGCAACGCGAGATGCAGCGCGATCTGTTCGGCGGCGTGAGTGCGATCGGCGCATGCATCGCCGAGACGGCGCCGCTCGCGACGGAAGCACGCCTCGGCATCTATCGCCATGCCTATGTGGCACGTTTGATCGAGACGCTCGAGGACCACTATCCCGTGTTGCACGGGATCCTCGGGGACGAGGATTTCGAGGCGCTCGGCGCCGCGTTCATTCGCGAATTTCCCTCGACGCATCGATCGATTCGCTGGTACGGGCGAGAGCTGGCGGATTTCCTCGCTGCGCGCTCGCCCTTCGACGAGCAGCCCATCTTCGCCGAGATCGCGAGATTCGAATGGACGCTCGCGGAAGCATTCGATTCGGCCGATGCCGAGGTCATCGGACGGGTCACCCTGCAGGCCGTGCGGCCTGCCGAATGGGCGGACCTCACTTTTTCCTTTCATCCCTCCGTGCGCCGCCTCGCGTTCGAATGGAACACGGTGGCCGCCTGGAAGGCGATGACTGCCGGCACCGATCCTCCGCGACCGGAGCGATCGCCCGAGGCGGTCGAGTGGCTCGTGTGGCGCAGCGGACTCGAGAATTACTTCCGTTCGCTCGACCCGATGGAGGCGACCGCACTCGACGCTGCGTTGCGCGGGTCGTGCTTCGCCGAGATCTGCGCCGGGCTCACCGAACACCTCGCCGAACAGGAAATCCCGCTGCGCGCCGCCTCGTTGATCGCGACTTGGTCAGAGAGCGACCTGCTCAGCGGCCTTTAGAGCAGCGCCCCCGCCTCTCCCATCATTTCCTTGCGCACCATGGGAATGGGCGGCCCGCCATAGGAGAGGAATTTGTCGTGAAAGTCGTGCCACAGTGCCTGGTCATCCCCGGCTGACGTGCCCGTCATGGAAGGCCCCGTCATCGCGGGTCCGGTCATGGCGGGACCCGTCATCGCAGGCCCGGTGGTGGCGGCGGAAGCCGGCGCGGACGCGGGCGCGGCCGTTGAGGCCGTCTGTCCGCCGCCGCTGCGCATTTTTGCCACCCAGTCCGCGCGCAGCTTGCGAATCATGAGCTTGCCGAGCGTGTAATTCAGATACGCCGGATCGTAGGTGCCGCGGGCAGCCTGCTGGCGCGCGTTGCCGGGATCCTGGAACGCCTGCTCGCGGAACATCTTCTCCGATTGCGCGACGGTCCAGCTCTCGGTATGAAGGCCGATCGAGGAGAGCAACCGCACGTCCCGCAACAAGGCATCCATGATCTGACCGATGTGCAGCTCCGGATCGCCCCGGCCGAGACCCTCCTCGATCATCATTTCCTCGCAATAGTGCGCCCAACCCTCCGCATAGGCATATCCCACCCAAAGCCCCTCGAGCTTGTCCGGGTTGGAGTTCGAATGCAGGAACTGCACGAAATGCCCGGGCCAGACCTCGTGCACCGAGGTAAAGAGGAGCGTCGCCTCGCTCGGTATGTACTGGAGCTGCTCGGCCTTGGACCACTTCGGATCCGGCGGAGCGATGTTGTAGGTCGCCGCCACACCCTTGTCGTAGGGTCCTGGCACCTGAATGAAGGCGGCGTTATTGCGATTGTAGGGCGGCGCCTCGGCGACCAGGGCCTGGTCGTCGTTCGGAATGCTCACGACATTATTCTTCTGTACGAACTCGCGCAGCATGACGAGCTGCCGGCGAGCCGCATCGAGAGTCCCTTCCGCCGGCTTCTTCGCCGCCACCTTCGCGACACAGGCGGCAAGCGTACCCTTCGGCAGGTAATTGGCGCATTCCGCCTTGAGCGCAGCAGTGTTGCGCTCGAGGTCGGCGCGGCCCGCAGCTTCGATCTGCTCGATCGGCAGGTCGACCTGCTCGGTGTCCTTCACCATCTGCGCATACAGATCCTTGCCGAGCGGAAAATTGTCCGTGGCGGTCTTGCGCAGCTCCGTCAGATGAACGGACAAATTCGACATCGCGACGGCGGCGTTATTGTCCGCCTCCGTCAGGTCCTTCTGCAGGGCCGGATCGTTGACCGAGGCGAACACGGCCGCGACGTCCTTCTTGTAGAAGTCCACGAAGCCGCCGAACACCGCGATGCCGAGCTCGACGTAGGTCTTGGGCAAGGGGCCCGCGAGGTTCGCCTGGATGTCGCTCGCCATCTTCGGGATGCCGCGGGCGTACTTGATGTACGCCTTCATGCGCACGTTGAGGGGCGCATAGTTGCGGCTCAAGTACATGTCGGGATCGATATATCCGTTGCTCAGGTACCAGTAGGGATTGATGGAGGGAAAGTGCGCCTTCTCCAGATAGTAGAGATCGCGATCGACGACTTTCAGAAGATAGGCGCGGTCGAATCGCTCCTGGGGCTCGAGCTGAGCGGGATCGACGGCGTTCAGCTGATCGCGCTCATCGTGCAGCCGGGCGATCTCGCGCTTGATGCCGTGCGCGCTCACATCGGGGAGCTGGCCGTCGTATTCATGCTTGCCTTGTTGCGCGGCGAAGAAGGGCTGCGCGGCGAAGTAGCTTTGCACAAAGCCGTCGGCGGTCTGCTTCCATTGCTGGCTCGCCTGCGACGGGGGCCGCGGTGCCGGTGTCTTGGACTGCGGCGACTGATTGCAGCCGGCCACGCCCATCAGGACCGCCGCCCAAGCCAGACCCACTCTGCTCGATAAGGACATGTGTGTTCCCCCGTAGTTATTGAAGTTTTCTCGACCAGCGGCCCGCCATGTGCCGGGCGGACATCGGCAAATTCTCGTCTAAATTACTCTGATTTCAAAGGAATCCGAATCATGAACTCAATTCCCGGCCGAGACGACGTGCGCATCATGACTCTGCAGGCGCATATCCTCGCCGAGCAGGACCGGCATGCCCATGCCGGCACTCTTTCCTGGATTCTGTCCGCGCTGTCCATTTCCGCC
>Ga0302324_100012620_pt1 | contig 17214 bp, 14 predicted proteins | sample Palsa_T0_1_FD_201949 | JGI IMG/M metagenome (GOLD analysis project Ga0302324, IMG submission 201949) | Peat permafrost microbial communities from Stordalen Mire near Abisko, Sweden - Palsa_T0_1 | ecosystem: Environmental > Terrestrial > Soil > Palsa > Peat permafrost | place: Sweden: Abisko...
GATGTTTGGCGCGTATGGCTCGACCAAAACAGTGCCTTCGCCGCGTTCAAGTGTCAACTTCTGCGCACTGGCAAACGCGCCATGCAGAAACGCGATACAAAACACTGCGAGAAGTAGCGTACTGGCGGTAGAGTCGACACTGTTTAAAGGTGCGAGACCGCGTTTCGTTGAAAGTTGAGATTGCATTCCTTCTCCAATGTCTTTGCTTACTTCCGTGCACTTTACTGCAAAACAACGGTCGTCTGCTGGCGATCTTCAATTGAAGACGATCCGCTGCCCTATCATCTCCTTTGCTTGTGTTTCAGCGCGTTTGCGTCAACTGGTTTGCCTTGCTGAAGGTAAGCCGTGGAGAGTTGGAATAAGACTACAGCCCTAACCGTCCGCGAGGCCCAGATAATCGTCAAACAAAATGCAGCACTTAGCCTTGGATATGGCATGATCGAATGGAAGCTTCAGACCATCGCCTTGCTGGAGAGAGTGGGTCGTTCATCGCTGTGAGTTCGCACTCGATTGAAGGATCAGAATCGCTGAAGGAGCCGGGGGCTGCCCCTCTCGATGACCATGATATCGGTTCTGGAATCCCCGTGCCATCTGCTCCTGCGATGCAATTGACACGTCGATCGTTTCTAGAAGGAGCTACCTCCTCCGCCGCCTTTGCTGGAGTGCCCTTGAGACTTGCAGCACGACAGGTGGCAGAACCTGGACCCTCCGCAGCACCTACGGGATCAAACTTATTGGATCTGCTTCGAATTCCGGACAAGGTAGTCATCTATTCGCAATTGAGTGATCCGATACCGTTAGCTCGTTCAGGAATTAGCTGGTGCGGCAACGGAGTCGATATCGAGACTGAAGTTGCGACAGAGGGGATGGCAATCGGCGTACATGCTCCCGTTCTGCCTGTTCGCTACATTCATGTACGTTGGAACCTTCCGGTGGCTACCAGTCTCCATGTGCTTGGAGATCATTGGGAGCGCAGCTACGGCGATCTGGGCTGGCGCAACATCATCCCTGAACGTGTCATGCCATGGTATTTCGCGACATACGACGGGAATCGTTGCAACGGCTATGGCGTAAAAACCGGTGCGCTCTCTTTGTGTTTCTGGCAACTGGATCCAGAAGGTGTCTCGCTCTGGCTCAATTTGAGCAACGGTGGATCGGGCGTTCAACTGGGCGAGCGGACGCTGGCTGCAGCGACCATCGTGACTCGCAGAGGTAACGCGGAAGAAGATCTCACCGACGCATTGAGAAGCTTTTGCCATCAGATGTGTGACCAGCCTACGCGCCCGTTCCAGCCCATCTACGGCACGAACGATTGGTACTACGCTTACGGCAATAACACTGCGGATCGAATCATCAACGACACCGATTTCATCGCCGATCTCTCTTCTGCAAATACCATCCGACCATTCTCGGTCATTGACATGGGATGGGCAGTGGGTTCTCCAAAGTTTCCCAGCATGCCGGAGTTGGCCAGCCAAATTCAGAGGCGCAACGTGCGTCCAGGAATCTGGATACGCCCGCTTGAGGCGCCAGCAGGTACGAATCCAGCCCTGCTTCTTTCAGGTCGTCGCTTCGGAGAGCAAAACAGCCGCGCGCGCGAGTTGGCCTACGATCCCACGATTCCCGAAGCACAGGAGAAAATCCTAGAGAAGGTCAAGCAAGTGGTCGACTGGGAGTTCAACTTGGTAAAGCACGATTTCTCCACCTATGACCTTCTCGGGCGCTGGGGATTTGAAATGGGAGCGGAGCCTACCACTCCAGGCTGGTCTCTGCACGACCGGAGCCGCACGAATGCCGAGGTCATCCTCGACCTCTATCAGCGAATCCGCCAGACGTGTCGAAAAGAAACTCTGATCGTCGGATGCAACACCATCGGGCATCTTGCACAAGGATACTTCGATGTGCAACGTACAGGCGACGACACAAGCGGCCGTATCTGGGAACGAACTCGCCGCATGGGTGTGAACACGCTTGCGTTTAGACTGCCCCAGCACAAAGCGTTCTTCATTCAGGACGCCGACTGCGTAGGCATCTCCTCGGCGATTCCGTGGGAGCTCAATCGTCAGTGGCTCGACCTGCTTGCACAAAGCGGGACTGCTCTCTTCGTCTCTCCTGGAGAAGGCTCACGCACTGCGGAACACGCAAGATCAATCAAAGAGGCCTTTAAATTAGCAGCTTCTGGTGGAAGCGGTGCCCGACCCAGCGATCTCCTGCGCGAGAGCACGCCACAGAAATGGACCACTCCTCGAAGCGGCGGGGTGTCATTCACCCAGGCACTTCAGTACGATTGGTCTGCAGGCACAGGGGCTTTTCCGTTCACGGTGTAGCAGAATAATTTCATACCAGAAGTCTGATTATTGAAAGAAATTCATCCATCTGAATAGTTTTGGTCACCTAAAGTTTCATTAGGAATAGAGAAAAGCGAATGTCCAGGATCAAGAAAACTGAAAGTCGCAACCCGCCCGCAACGAGATGGTTGATTGCCGCCGTGCTCTTTCTGCTCTGCCGCTTCCCCGCACAGGCACATGCGCAGACACAGGCGCAGATGGCGTTGGAGACGTATGGACCCTACAACGCAGTGTTCGTCACAGGTGGGCCAGGTCTGCAGAAGGGGCTTCTAAAGGACACACTGATTACTAGCGCCGATACTCCGTGGTCTCTCTCGCTATGGTTCCAGCAGAGCCCCGAGGTACAGGACACTCTTATCGCCGGAGTCGGCTCTCCGACCGATCTCGACTCTCGTTTTCTTGGCTTATCTGAAGGCCGCCCGGTACTTCGTTTCGGCAAAGGCAACGAACTTGCTGCGACTTCGAAGTTGCAGACAGCAGGATGGCACTTTCTTTCAGCCACGTTCGCCGATGGCATAGCCCACTTCTATGTCGATGGAAAAAAGGCCGCCTCAGCCCGTCCGATTCAGGGACGGGTCTCTCCGGTTCTGGAGATGGCGCCGGTGGACCTGCCAACAGACAGATATTTTTCGCACTTTGGCGGACAAATCAGCCACTTCGAGCTACAAGGACGTGCCCTGACCGCCGAAGAAGTAGCGAAAGCCTTTCAGTCGAAGCCGGACTTCTCCCTTGATGCAGTCGAAGTCGGGTCGCAACCCTGGCCTATTCAAGTGCGGCAACAGGTAGGCTACACCGAACCGCAGGATCCTTCGTTGATGCCTACCAGCCGCGCGCCCTTCCAGGCTGGCGTCGCCCAGCCGCCGCCGGCCGCTGCACCCACCCTCCGTCCGGTCGGCAGTGGCCGATGGAAGATTGCATCCAATTGGAAGCTCGAAGCCGCTCCAGACGTTCACGCTTCGGGCCACGATCTATCGCAGCCTCGGCAGGAGAGTGCAAGTGAGAAGTGGCTCGCCGCCACGGTTCCCGGAACCGTGCTAACAACCATGGTGAATCGCGGCATCTATCCTGATCCCGACTTCGGCCTTAATAATCTCGCGATTCCCGAGTCGTTAAACAAACAGGATTACTGGTACCGCGTTCAATTTCCAACGCCGGAAGACACCAAAGGGCGCCGGACCTCTCTTACTTTCAATGGCATCAACTACGCGGCCGAGGTTTGGCTCAATGGCAGCCGCGTCGGAGACATCAAGGGCGCCTTCATCCGGGGAACATTTGATGTAACGTCACTGCTCACGGGCCGCGGAACAAACGTGTTGGCCGTACACGTCTCCCCTCCGCCGCATCCAGGAATTCCCCAGGAACAATCGATCAAAGGTGGTCCAGGTGAAAACGGCGGCACGATGTGCCTTGACGGCCCAACATTCGTTGCCTCCGAAGGCTGGGACTGGATCCCCGCGATTCGCGACCGCAACACAGGTATCTGGCAGGATGTTCTCCTCAGCGTCAGTGGCGATCTAGGCATCGGAGATCCCCAGGTAATCACGCACCTGCCTCTACCTGATATCACCAGCGCCGACGTTGAGATCAATGTTCCAATGACCAACGCCGCCGCTACTCCGATCACAGCAACCCTCGTTGCAGAGTTCGAAGGAGTGGAGGTCAAAAAGGAGATATCGGTCGAGCCCGGCGCCCACTCAGTAAAGTTGCGTTCGGCGGACTATCCACAACTTCACCTGGATCATCCTCGACTATGGTGGCCAAACGGCTATGGCAAACCAGAGCTATATCATCTCAAGTTGACGCTCGCTTCTTCGAAGGGAGAATCCGACAGAAGAGAGATCACCTTCGGCATAAGAGAAGTCACTTATGAGCTCTCGCTCTTCGACCACGAGGGAACGATCCGACGCGTCGAAGTATCGCCTACGGAAGCGCACAGCATTGGGTTGAATGCGGTCGACGTCTCGCACGCTGGTATGCGCCAGACCCCGGATGGCTGGGCGTCAACCATCACAGCGGCAGCCGAGAATACTCCTGCCGTTAAGCCCGTTCCAAATGACGCCGGGCTCACCGATCTGATCATCAAGGTAAACGGCGTTCGTATTGCAGCACGAGGCGGCAACTGGGGCATGGACGATTCGCGCAAACGTGTCAGCCGCGAACATCTTGAACCATACTTTCGGCTGCATCGTGATGCCAATCTGAACATCATCCGAAATTGGGTGGGCCAGGATACCGAAGAAACCTTCTACGAACTTGCCGACGAATACGGCTTGATGGTCTGGAACGATTTCTGGGCATCGACGCAGAACTACAACGCAGAGCCTCAAGACCCGGAGTTGTTCATTCGCAACGCGCGCGATGTTGTCTCGCGCTTCAGAAATCACCCCTCTATCATCATCTGGTGTGGCCGAAATGAAGGCGTCCCTCAGCCAATCCTGAATGAGGGCATGATTGCGATGCTGCAACAAACGGATGGCACGCGGTACTACACGCCCAGCTCTAACCGCGTTAACCTTCGCAACAGTGGTCCTTATAAGTATCAAGACCCTACGCTCTACTACACAGAGCTCGACAAAGGCTTTTCCGTAGAGCTGGGTACCGCCTCTTTTTCAACCCTTGAAAGTTTTCAACACTCCATCGCTCCCGCCGACCAGTGGCCCATCAGCGACGCTTGGTCCTATCACGATTGGCACCAGAGCGGGAATGGCGACGTCGCTCCTTTCATGCAGAAGATGGAGGAGCAGTTTGGCGCACCAACCAGCCTGGTCGACTTCGAACGGAAAGCACAGATGTTCAACTATGTGGATCATCGCGCCATCTTCGAAGGCTTCTACCAACATCTGTGGACACCGAACAGTGGCCGTATGCTTTGGATGACTCAACCGGCATGGCCCAGCAATATGTGGCAGATATTCAACTCCGACTATGACACATCAGCATCGTATTACGCCGTCAAGAAAGCTTGTGAGCCTGTTCACGTTCAGCTTGATCTCTCCAACTATCAGGTCGCCGCCGTAAATACAACACGAGCTGCAACCGGCATGCTTCACGTATCTGCAAAGGTGTTTTCGCTCAAGAACCAGCTCTTGTTCAGCCACGAACAAAACATCGACATGCAGCTGAACAGCACTACTCCTCTGTTCCGCCTCGAACTGGAACCACTCTTTCCAGCAAACGATGTTCTCCTGGTGCGGATCGAAGCCAAAGACGATCAAGGGCAGTTAGTGTCGGACAATTTCTACTGGCTGGCCGCAAAGGATGGCAACTATCGTCGTCTCGACGCACTCGGACTGGCAAACGTTGTCGCGACAGCGACGCGAGAAACATCAACTACGGAAAGCGTTATTAGCGTGAAACTCAAAAACGAGGGAGAAGTTCCAGCCTTGGAGATAAAGCTTACTCCGCAGGACGCGGCTACAAAAGAGCGCCTGCTGCCCGCCTATCTGAGCGACAATTACATCTCTCTGATGCCCGGCGAGGAACGAACAATACTGATTCACTTGCCGACGTTGGCCCGTCAACCTAAGGTCAGCTTCGGCGTTCGCGGATGGAACATCGCTGAATCAAACTTCGCCCTTCCAAACTAATTTACGTCGCCACCAAACGCGCGCACTACAGACGGTTTTCTAAACATCGTTGAGATCGCATTGCACTAGATGCAGTAAGAGCAGTTGCAAAACTACGTAAAACAACAAAAGCGCTTGGGGAGAGAAAGTGCAGATACAGTCTCGAAAGAAGTCTATGGTTGCAGCAACTATATTTGTGCTTGCATCTCTCTACGTGGCCCCCGTCGTCGCGCAACACGGAGATCAGGCGTGGAAACGTTCAGAACACCTGAAGCATGGCATCAATGCAAGTCTATGGTTTGCTCAGTCGCCCGAAAACTATTCGATTGAGAGATTGCAGACCTTCACTACGGCCGACGATATCGCACTGATGGAGAAGCTGGGCTTCGATCACGTACGATTGAGCGTCGATCCGGTTCCACTCTCCTCTAGTTCGACGACTGGAATGTCACCGTTTCTCGCCGAACTCGATCGGGTCGTGAGCCTGATGCTGACGCATCATCTCGCGGTCATCATCGATATCCATCCCGAGAGCCCGTTCAAGGCAAACCTGCGGGCAGGAGACGAGCCGGTCGTGCGGTTTGCTCTGCTCTGGGTCGGACTGGCAAAACACTTTGCCTCGAAGGATACTGAGCACATCTTCTTCGAGATCATGAACGAGCCGGAACAGACAGACCTATATCGTTGGGTGGGAATCGAAGCGCGAGTAGCAGAGGCAATACGGTCTGCGGCTCCACAGAACACAATCATCGCCACGGGAGCACATTGGTCAGGACTCGCAGATCTCCTGCAGACTCAGACTCTTGCATTAGACAACGTCATCTACACTTTTCACGACTATGAGCCGTTTGCTTTTACACATCAAGGGGCAACGTGGACGGATCTACGTGTGCAGCCTTTGCGAGATATTCCTTATCCTTCGAGTCCGGATGCTGTGGAGAAGAATCTCAGCCAAGCCTATTCAATCGACGGACAATTATTCGTAGAAGACTATGGACTGGCACGGTGGAATGCGGAGCGCGTAGAGCGAACGATCGAGTTTGCCGCCAAGTGGTCTGCACTGCATCGAGTGCCCGTATACTGCGGCGAATTCGGTGTACTGCGTGACTACGTCAACCCCGCCATGCGGGCGGCGTGGCTTCACGATATGACAACTTCTCTATCAAAGAATCATATTGGTTGGGCTATGTGGGACTATCAGGCAAACTTTGGAGTGGTTCGCAAAGAGGGTGGCATTGCAGTTCCTGATCTCCTCATCGTTAAGGCCCTAGGATTAAACGCGATCACAACGAGTGACATAAACCAGAAGGGGCTAAGTCAGAAGAGCCAGTAAAAATACACCCGGCTCGATGCTGAAGATAAGCTGGCTTATCACTTTTCGGTCGACCCCTTACAACATTTTCTCGGTGATAGCCAACGGCTTAGATTCTTTGCAGTCATCGCATATCTGTAGAGCCGCGCTCATCTCCACCTACCACATCCCTAATAGGAGATGCCTCAATCACCTTCGGGATGAATCTCCAACTTTCCAGCCACCAGAACTTTATCGTTCTCAGGTTTATTATTTTTGCCCCGAATTAGGGCGGCACTTTACCCAACCCGCATTCACGCGACCTGCTTATAGACAGCGAACCTTTAACTGCTATCGGTATCCATCCATCGGTAAGCTCTATGTCATTAGAGGCATTAGGGGAAAATAATTGTATGGTGCCCGGAGGGGGACTTGAACCCCCACGACCGGTTAAGGTCTGCGGATTTTAAGTCCGCTGTGTCTGCCGATTTCACCATCCGGGCGGCGCGAAGGAAACACTCCGCTCACCCATCTTAACGCATTCGATACCGCAAGCCTCAACCAAGCGATAAAGCACAACTCCATCTAGATCAAAAGACTAGCTCTCAACCTGTAAGAGCTAGCTCGCATCTGCGCAAGCGTAAGCGATTCATCCTGCGATCTTCGCTCGACTGATTCAGCTTGTCTGTCGATAACGAATCGTCTGCCCCTCAAGAAAATACTCTGCAGAGCATTGATCCGACCCGCAGATCATAGCCTCCAGCCCCGAGCACTGTTGCCGTGTAATCAATCCCAGCGAGCCACAGGACGGACACGCCAGCACAGCCCAAAATGGGTTCTCTGGCTTGCCCAACTCTCCCGCTTGCTCCAGCAAAAACAACGTACCCGGCTGCATCTGCTCCGGGATCCACACTTCAAGAAGGTTCAGCTCCGCTATCATGCTCGCCTCTTCGTCTCAGGGTTGTCTTCGTTCACGACTCACGCTATTCGCGCCAATGCTGTCTTCAGGCTGCGGAAGAGACCTCCTCGGATGGCTCCGTCCAACAAATTCCTTGCACAACTTCTGGTGCAAAGCATAATAGATTTTTTGCCTCTGTCAATCTGCATCTCAAAAAAGATGCTCTCTGGGTTCTTTTTATCGCGGCTCGTACAAAGCACGGTAGATCTCACGATTGCGCAGAATCGCCTGAACATACTCTCGCGTCTCCGTATACGGAATCGACTCTACAAACTCCGGAACGTCCTTGTAATCGCCACCCGCCATCCACTGACGCACCGGCACATCGCCCGCGTTATAAGCTGCCAGGGCATACTCGGGTTGGTTCCCGAACCTGTCCAGCACCAGCTTCAAATTCGCTGTCCCCAGTTGCAGATTGATCGCAGGGTTCAGCAATTCGTTCGTATTAAAGTGTTTGATTCCCTGCTTCTTTGCTATCGATTTGCCCACAGAAGGCAGCAACTGCATCAACCCCCAGGCATTGGCGTGGCTAACGGCGCCTGCATTGAACTCGGACTCCTGCCGGATCAGTGAGGCCACGAGATAGGGATCAAGCCCATTCTTCTGCGCATTCGCCGCTAGATCCGTCCAATAGGGCTGCGGAAACAGCAGCTTCCAATAGATCGTCGGTACCTCGTCCATGGGCAGCGAGAAGAAGGAAATACCGCTGCGCTTCATCGATTGCAGCGATCGTGTGTACTCTCCGTAGGAGGCGAAGATCTCCGCCTGTGCCAATGCTCCCCATTGGCCTGAGGTCGAACTCGCCTGAATCTCCGGCGCAATGTATTCGTTCAATGCTGCATTGGCCAACAGCTTGGCTTTGATCAGGTGCGGCTCATTTTCCGGCAGTTCACCGGTCAGGGTCGGAACCACCGGACTCCGCACCGCGCTCAACACAGATGCTGGATCAATAGCTCCCGCTTGTCCCTTCAGCACATTCAGCCGCTGTCTTGCCAGACCGGCGTAGTAAAAGTTGATGTAGCTCGAGGCCAGCACACGGTAGTAGTTCGCGGCCTGCGCAAAGTTATGCTCCTCATCCTCATAGATGCGTCCACGCCAATACAGTGCGCTAGGCACTTCAATCCCTACCGGATAAGTCACGATCTGCTCATCCATCAGTCGAGCAGCCTCAGCATAGTTGTGCAGACGGTAGTTCATCCACGCTGCCCGCCAGTGTGCCGAAGCCGCATACGTGCTCTCGGGAAACATCTTCACCAATAAGGAATAGTGGTAGGTGGCCTGCTTCGGGTCGTGCTTCAGCAGGTACATATTGCCGCCGGAGTACAGCGCCTCCTCCAGCCACCTGCTGTGAGGAAAGCGTTGCTCCATCTGCGCAATCAACGCGTCATGACCAGCCTGGTCGTCTTCATTGCGAGAGAGTTCAGCCAGCAGGTACTGCTTCAGCGCCGCGCTATCATCCGATGTCTCCGGCAGCCGTTCCACATCTCTGCGGCTCAGCCGTTTCAGCTTCATATCGCAAGCCGCAGCATAGATCAGCAGCGCATCATGATCGGCCGCACTTAGCCCCACTGCATTGCGTTCGATCTCGTGATATTCCTCGCCAGCTTCCGCATATCGTTTCGCATTGAAGAGTTGGTCCGCATGCACCTTCTGCTCTGCCGCCGACAGCGACGCCCCCATCGCCTGCAGTTGCCCCCGGGCCTCCGACGCCTCAACACTCAAAGGCAACGCCACGTACAAGCTTCGATAGGCAGCAGCCGCATGCACGGTGTCGCCCGACATTTGATACGCACGCCCCAGCGTATAACGAAAATCCGCATGCCCCGCCTGCGCCGTCTCCGACAGCGGCGTCAACACATGCACAGCCGCTTGCGGATTATTTTGCTGCAAGTAAGCATTGGCCAGCAGGACTGGAGCGTTCGCATCAAATATGCTCTCCGGGTGTCGCTCTGCAAAATGATCCAGCAGAGCATACGCGTCTGAACCGTGCCCCCCCTGTAACGCCGCCTGCGCTCCCAGATAGTCTGCGTAGTCATCAAGCGCATTACCGCTTGTGTTGGCCTCACGATAGGCGTTTGCAGCATCGACGTACCTGTGGTCCGACATATACGCGTGTCCGAGAGCCAGATAGGCAGCAGCCGCACCCTCCCCGGGATGCTGCCTCGCATAACTCTCCACGCCGTTATACGCCGCAGCCGAACGCGTCACAGCAAGCTGTTGCGCCATAGGACGTAACTGCTCGGAGGCCATGAATGCATGAGTCAACCGGATAGTCTGAGCCGTCGGCTTATTAGCAGTGGCCCGCACAGACTTCTTTCCTGCGGCGGCGCTCTTTCCCTTCGTACCCTTACCAGAGCCAGTCGTTTTTTTTCTGGACTTACCCCCGCTCCCGGAGCTCTTCGCCGCCGAGGGAGACTTCGTTACGACAGCTGGCTTCTTCTTGTGCGCGGGCGTCGTCGTCGACGTCTGTGCTTCACCAGCCCCACTCCAAAACGGCATGACCATCGTCAGCAGAGCGCAAGCCGCTGCCAGAGTTCGAACCGTGCCCCAACCACTCAACTTCGCTTTATCGTTATCGCAGCCCACCCTTCCACTGTAAGCTGCGTACGCTCTCCAACCAGCAGCGGCATTGCGCTACGAACCACCGCAGATACGTTTCTCCGCGCCCCGATGAAGCAAATTTCGGCCGATTCTCTCCGTTTGCCCACGAAATAGCCGCGAACTGTCTCTTCGAGGAAGGATTCTTCAAAAGAAGAAACTTTGCGCTCAATGTGCAAATATTTTCCACTTTCAAAGGGCAGACTGCGCGATCTTCGGAATATCCGGGAATAAAACGCCTTCAAGGATTTGGCCACCGACTTGCATTCACTACCCTTAATACCGATACTCTGCATCCTTTAGGAGCTCCAATGCGCCTTCATCTACTTGTCCTTGCTTCACTTCTTGCCGCAGGTTCTTCTCCTCTTCTCGCCGATCCATTCACCCCTTACCCAACCGTAGGCTCTGTTGCCCCAACTTCCGACGTGACCTTTGCAGGTGGAACGGGAATCACAGCCTACTTTTACTCGGTAAGCGCAGCCGACACCGACACCATCTCCATCTACGACGAAACCACTCACAGTTATCTCAGCCCCCAGGGCGCCTTCAACAATCAAGCATCAGCAACCATAGGAACAACCGTAAACTTCACAAGCAGCACGCTGAAGGCCGGCGACGTACTGGCCTTTGAGCTCTTCAACACCTCTTACCCAGGCGATATCTTTGCCTCGGATCCCTCTCTCAGCACCGATGGCGTGAATCACGCCTACATCACAGCATTCTCCGGATCGATTCCTGATATCGCAGGTACCATTACCGGCAGCTATGTCGGCATGGAAGATCTACCATCAAATGTCTCGGACTTTGACTACAACGACGATACGTTTGTCTTTACGAACGTCGCGCCGATCGCTGCCACACCCGAGCCCAGCACCTTCCTCCTGTTTGGAACCGGTCTTATCGGCGCTGCCGGTGCTTTGCGCCGTAAGTTCGCCCTATAGCCCTGACTCATTTATGAGCGGAGTAGGCTGCCAATTTAGCAGCAGCCTATTCCGCTCTTTGCTCCCTCTTTATCTGCCTGCATGTACCCTCAAACTAGAGTCACGGCAACCACCGCATTGCCCTCTACCTCAGCGACAGTTACTATGGCTTAGGCGCTGATTTCGTCGCAACTTGGGCGGAACGCTTCAGCGTACGTTTTTCGAACCCTTTTGCGCATGCCTGCCATCCAATCCCCAGTATCGGAAGAGGTTCATCCTGACGTAGCGCTTGTAGCGCGCGCAAAGGCAGGAGACACGGCTGCGTTTGAGCAGCTTGTCCGGCAGTACGAGCGCCAGATCTTTCGGGTTGCGCAGCACATCACCCAAAACCGTGAAGACGCCGAAGACATTACGCAGGATGCATTCCTCAAGGCCTACGAGAAGCTGGAGCAGTTCCAGGGAAACTCCAAGTTCTCAACCTGGCTCGTCCGCATCGCGGTCAATGAGAGCCTCATGCGCCTGCGCAAGCGCAAAACCAGCAAGACCGTCTCCATGGACGAGGACGTCCAGACAGAAGAAGGATCGATCCCCCGTGACTTTGCCGAGTGGCGTCCAAATCCTGAGCAGCAATACAATCAGGCCGAGCTTGGCGACATCCTCCGCAAGACCATACAGGGGCTTCCTCCCGGCTTTCGCACAGTCTTCACCCTGCGTGACATTGAAAATCTCTCTACGGAAGAGACTGCGGAGGCTCTCGGCTTGAGCGTACCCGCGGTGAAATCCAGATTGTTGCGAGCACGTCTTCAACTGCGCGAACGTCTCAGCCGATACTTTCGGCAGAAGAAGGAGGGCCAGCCAGCATGAACTGCACAGATCTGCTAAGCCACTTAACTGACTATTTTGACGAACAACTTAGCGTGGGCCTCCGCGAAGAGATTCGTGTCCACACCTCCGGCTGCCAGCACTGCAAGGTTGTGCTCGATACGACGCACCAGACCATCGAAGTCTACAAGGGCAACGAGATCTACGAAGTATCCACCGAACTTCGCGAGCGTCTGCACACCGCGATCATGTCGAAGTGCCTGAAAAAATAACGTAGCACTATCTTCTACAGCCACAGACAAACGCCACTTCTCGAAGAAGTGGCGTTGATTTTTTAAGTCGATTGATCTACTTCTCTGCCTTGATTTGGACTGCTTTATTACACGCGACCCGCCGCACGGAGCGCCGTGATCTCCACACCGTCAAAGACTCGCGAACGGATAAGAAAGCGGACACCTTCTGCGTTCTCCAGCGAGAACATTCCTCCCCGTCCAGGAACGACATCCAGAATTAGCTGCGTATGCTTCCAATACTCAAACTGGCTCCTGCTCATGTAGAACGGCGTGTCGCCAATTGTGGCCAGAAGCACATCTGCGTCGCCCACCAGGAACTCGCCGCGCGGATAACACATAGGCGAACTCCCGTCACAGCAGCCTCCCGACTGATGAAACATAAGCTCCCCATGTTTGGCCGCAAGCGTCGCCATCAACTCGACCGCAGCCGGCATGGCAATTACCTGGTCTGGCACAACTGGCATCTGCAGCCCCACTCTAGAAGAAGCCCATCGCGTTCGGGCTGTAGCTGACCAGTTGATTCTTCGTCTGTTGGTAGTGATCGAGAATCATCTTGTGATTCTCTCGTCCTATGCCGGACTGTTTATAACCCCCAAAGGCCGCATGGGCCGGATAGAGGTGATAGCAGTTCGTCCACACACGGCCAGCCTGTATCTCCCGGCCAAAGTGATAGGCGCGATTCATATCGCGCGTCCAAACTCCCGCGCCCAGCCCGTACAGCGTATCGTTCGCGAGCGAAAGCGCCTCATCCTCATCATGGAACGTCGTCACCGAAACCACCGGCCCGAAGATCTCCTCCTGGAAGATACGCATCTTGTTGTGCCCCTTGAAGACCGTGGGCTCAATGTAGAATCCCTCAGCAAGATCGCCCGTCTGCGTAGCACGCTTCCCGCCAGCCAGCACCTCTGCGCCCTCCTGCCTGCCGATGTCGAAGTACGAAAGAATCTTCTCCATCTGCTCGCTCGAAGCCTGCGCCCCGATCATGGTTGTCTTGTCCAACGGATTACCCTGCTTGATCGCCTGCACGCGCTTCAGGGCACGCTCCATAAATTCGTCATAGAGCGTGTCCTGAATCAGTGCGCGCGACGGGCAAGTACACACCTCGCCCTGATTCAAAGCGAACATCGTAAAGCCTTCGAGCGCCTTATCGAAGAAGGCATCGTCAGCGCTCGCTACATCCTTGAAGAAGATATTCGGCGACTTGCCGCCAAGCTCAAGCGTGACCGGAATAATGTTCTGCGAGGCATACTGCATGATCATGCGTCCGGTCGTGGTCTCGCCGGTAAAAGCGATCTTGTTGATGCGAGGGCTGGACGCCAGCGGCTTCCCTGCCTCCAGGCCAAACCCGTTGACGATGTTCAACACACCCGGCGGCAGAATGTCCTGAATCAGCTCCATCAAAACCAGGATGGACATGGGTGTCTGCTCTGCTGGCTTCAACACCACGCAGTTCCCTGCTGCCAGCGCAGGCGCAAGCTTCCACGTCGCCATCAAAATTGGGAAGTTCCACGGAATGATAAGGCCGATGACGCCCAGCGGTTCATGATAGTGGTAGGCCACAGTAGTCGAGTCGATCTCGCAGATCGATCCCTCCTGCGCTCGAATCACCCCGGCAAAGTAGCGAAAATGATCGACGGCCAGTGGAAGGTCGGCCGCCATCGTCTCGCGAATCGGCTTGCCGTTGTCCCACGTCTCTATCGTCGCCAACATCTCCAAATTGTCTTCAATGCGCTGAGCGATCTTCTCCAGCATCCTTCCACGCTCTGCCACAGAGGTCTTCCCCCAAGCCCTCTTTGCTGCATGAGCTGCATCCAGCGCACGATCTACATCGGCAGCATTCGAGCGCGGTATCTCACAAAGGATCTGACCCGTGATGGGAGTGACATTTTCAAAATAAGTTCTCGACAGCGGAGCCACCCACTCGCCGCCAATATAGTTGTTGTACTTCTTCCGAATCGATACAGGAAATCCGTACGTCCCTGGTTGAAGCGCCGTCATCGTTGCCATAAGTTCCCTCGTTCGCAGATCGCTGCCATCGCGACGCCGAGATTGTAATCTCTTGCGGCAACATGTCACAACCTCCACCCGAAGTCAGTCCTAAATACAGCGTAATCAGTCCTTGTTACTCGTTCGACGAACAACGCGTTCGTAATATTCCTCGTACAGCGGGATGACGCGCGAGGCGCAGAAATGGTCCTGAGCGGTCCTGCGGCCCGCCTCGGACATGCGGCGCAGACGAGGCTCGTCGCGAAGCAAAGCAATGGCGGCGGCGGACATGGAGTCAACATCGCCTACTCCAAAGAGCAGCCCATTATGACCATCCTCGATCAACTCAGGAACACCACCAACGTCAGTTGAGATGCTGGGAACCCCACAGGCCATTGCTTCCAAGGCAGCAAGGCCAAATGATTCCATCTCGCTCGGCATCAGCATCAGGTCGGCCAGGGGCAGCAGTTCGTTCACGTTGTCCTGCTTGCCGATAAAGTGAACACGGTCTTGAATATGATGTTCGCGCGCAAGGTATTCCGCGATGCTGCGATCGGGACCATCGCCGATCAGCATCAATCGCGCTGGCATCGCCCGCGCCACCTTAGCGAATACCTCAACGACGTCCTGAATGCGCTTGACAGGTCGAAAATTTGAAAGGTGAACCAGAAGGCGCTCGTTTGGTTCAGCGTACCGACCGCGCATGGCGGAGACCAGCTCAGGGTTGCGAACATAAACGTCGCAGTTGACAAAGTTGCGGACAACCTCAATCTCCGAGGTAATGCCAAATGCCTCCCGCGTGCGATCGCGAAGGTAACTCGAGATAGCCGTCACGCCGTCCGACTGCTCAATCCCAAAACGAGTTATAGGCAGGTACGAACGATCAAGCCCAACAAGGGTAATATCAGTGCCGTGCAGCGTAGTGATGAAGGGCAGATGATGACCGCGAGACGCAAGCATCTGCCGAGCCAGCAGAGCGCTCACCGAGTGCGGAATGGCGTAGTGAACATGCAGCAGATCGAGCGAGTAGAACTCAGCGACCTCGGCCATGCGGGTGGCGAGCGCAAGATCGTACGGCGGGTGCTCGAACAAGGGATAGTTGGTAACAGCCACCTCGTGAAAGTGGATATTTGCCTCACGTCCAGTCAGGCGAAATGGCTGTGAATAGGTAATGAAATGGATCTCGTGGCCACGGGCGGCGAGTTCAATGCCGAGCTCCGTTGCCACCACTCCACTACCGCCATAGGTGGGATAACAAGTAATGCCTATCTTCATAATTTCCTAAGTATCTGTTGTTTGTTTTGCGCCGTCATCCTGAACGAAGTGAAGGATGACGTATTTTGCCGTTGCTTGTTTACATTATTCTTCTTTGTGAAAAAAGTTCATCGATCTCTTATTACCGATCTTTCTCTTGTAGATAAGACGTTTTACAAACGCTTTCCCAATCAGCATCTCAAAGAGAATTTTCGGTCTCTCGCAGAGCGCCAAATCCACTAAGCTCCCCATAGTGGATGAGTTGCGGAGCATTTGGGTGCAAAGAGATTCGCGGAACTTCCTCAAGCAGAGCCAGACGCTCAACATCCCGATGGCTGCGTAAGCGAGTGATGACACGATCCAGGTCGTCGTCAGTGTAGCCAGGATGGCAACAAAGCTCAAAGCAGCCTTCCCTCGGCAGCGCCTCCAAAATTTGGCGAAGTGTGTCGGCGTCCAGATGACCCGTCGCGGAGATACCGATCGTCCCGTCAGTCGTCAGCACATGAGCGTTGCGTATCTCTGGTTGACGTTCGAACTGCGCGTGAAGGCGTCCAAGCACCTTCACCTGAAGCCGTCTCAATCGGTTCCCGTGACCCAGCGCCAGACTCCACCCTTGTTCGAACGGGTTCCGTACAGCCGCGATTGCCACTCGCTCAGCCACGCGTAGCAGCGGACGAGCGACAGTCGGAAAAAGATGAGTATGTTTATGCGTATCGAGATGGGTGACGCGGATACCTGCGCTCTGAAGTCTTTGCACCTGCGCAAGCGCCTCGAGCTCAATCTCTTCTTCGCGAACTCTTCCCCGAAGCAGTGCCTGAATAAAATCGACCAGAGACGGGCGAAAGTTTTTACCATCAGCTCCCAGCAACGTTGGAATGCTCCGCGGATCGGATACAGGGATGCCATCGGTCAAAACAACATGGCAGCCTACGCCAAGCGTTGGGTTCGCATGTGCAATACCGACGGCATCGTCGAACGCAGAACCGGTGGCCATCAGCGTGGCAGAGGTCAGCACATTGGCATGATGCAGCTCCGCAATGGCACGGTTGACGCCCCTGGTAAGACCGAAATCGTCTGCATTGATGATGAGGCCGATAGTCATAAAGCGTAGCCTCTAAGTCTTTCAAAAATAACCAGCGGAGACTAGCCTCGACTCGGCAAACAGAACGTCCCACGAC
>Ga0302324_100012621_pt1 | contig 17212 bp, 14 predicted proteins | sample Palsa_T0_1_FD_201949 | JGI IMG/M metagenome (GOLD analysis project Ga0302324, IMG submission 201949) | Peat permafrost microbial communities from Stordalen Mire near Abisko, Sweden - Palsa_T0_1 | ecosystem: Environmental > Terrestrial > Soil > Palsa > Peat permafrost | place: Sweden: Abisko...
ATGGGGGCCTCAGCAGTGGCGGGCATACTTTGAGAAACATTACGGCATCGCAGTGAGAATTGCGGAGCGACCGAATTCAAGTGTCAGAGCGTCAGCTCTGGAATGCTGTGTTGTCGAGTGGCTGAACCGTCACCCCGCGCCATCAGCGCCGGAACGTTGCGCATGGTGCAGCCGCGCAGAGAGCCCGGGCGCGGTGATACTCCCATTTGGTACCGAGCCTAGAACGCATGCATGGCTTCACGCTGAGTGTTGGCCAAACTGGCATGGAGCGAGGCGGACCGAAGCGATCCTTGCGCTCGGTCTAATGGGCATAGCCGCGCCATTTAAGTGACTGATTCGGTTCGTTCCAAAACTCGTGTGGAAATCCAAAAGCAAAATCATGCCCGATTGCCAAAAATGCCAACGAACATGGGAGTTTTTCACAGTTTTTGGCGTCCGGAGAAACGTGCCTTTGCCAATTGATTTCGATAATCCAGGCGAGGTCAATTGATGGCCCGACCAGCCCGCGGTGGTCGCGTAATCTGCGAGTCCTGCATTTTTATCGATGTTCGTCACTGGCATCGCCTAGGTCGATTACAGACCGGGCAGCACTTTCCGTGGTCTTGGTCGCAGAGTGGCGAGCCTGCGGGAAGCATCCACGTGCGCACGGAATTGGACGCTGTGATTTTGACATATCGGGCACAGAGTTTCGGCGCGACTGAGTGGAAATCGATAGAACAACGGGTGCCGATCACTTGGACGTCATACACCGCTCCGGCAAGGCTCAGTGTGACTCGCGACACAGCTCGCGGCTGCGAACGCTGTGCCATGCGTCGCTTCCGATGCGGTTTGCGCTTGCGGGCGCTTTTGCCGTTTACGGCAGACCGCGCGCAGGCCGAGGCAGTTACAAAGCCCCGCGCGGTCGCGGCTGGTGATGATCGGCCCGAAGCCGTCGCTATCGAGCTCCCTGACCTCGCCGGCCGAAGCGCCTGACGATTACACGCCTTGCAGCAAAGTTTTTGCAGCGCGCACGTCGGCGCTTTCAAACCCCTCGGTGAATTGCTGAAGTACTGTGGCGAGCATCTGCTGTGCGTTATCGGCTTCCGCCGTTCCAGATGAAGCTTGCACGAGGTCGGTGGTGGCACGAAGCTCAAGCATCAGCGCGCCTGTGCGTTGCGCTTCTATAGTGGCGCGGCGAAAATTGTTGCACGCCTCTTTTCGCTCAGACTCGCGGAGCGCCAGCCCGAGCGTGCGGTAGATTTCCGGCGCCCACCACCGTTCGCCGTTGACGGCGATCTTGACGAGCGCAGCTTCGGATTCTTTGACGGCTTCATCACGCCGTCCCGCAGCCAGCAGAAGTTGCGCCAGCATGACATGAAACAGCCCTAGCTGAAGGCCAGACTTGAGCGCTTCGTAATGTGTCAAACATTGCTTGAATTCATCGATGTAGTCGGCCGGCTTGGTAAGTTGCGCCTGCGCCCAGGTTTGATAAGCGCGGCATATCGATCCAAAATAGAGAATGCCGACGCGCTCGCAGTTGTGGCCGCCTTCTTTACTAAGAGCCAGCATGCTTTCGTAGTCATGGGCCATGTAGTGGAGTTGTGCCGCAAGTGCGAGTACCTGACCGAGCGTAAGCGCGTTCTCAACCTGCCGCGCCTTGGTAATCGCGCTCTGAGCACTTTGAAGCGCGCGGTCCGGCTTGCCCCTGAGCCATTGTGTCATCGCAAGAAATATCTGCGAGGCAGATCCCGTATCGGGCCCAAATTGCGATGCGAGTTGCTGTCGCGCCTGCGGGCTAAAAAGCGCAACAGACTTCTCCAATTCCTCCTCCGACGCTTCCAGGTCTCCTCGGAAGAATGACAGGCTCCCACCTAGCCGGTAAGCAAGGCACAAATAGGAATTGTTTTGGTCGCTTCGCGTTAATTGATACATTCTTGCGATCGTTTCCGACGCCAGGTCGATCCGTCCCGCGATCAGATGGCCGACAAAGATGCCGTAGAGTGCGGAATAGCGTTGGCGCGTATCGCCGATTTTTTCAACAAGCTGTTCGGCGCGGGCGAAAGCTTGAGTTGTTTCGGTCGCGGTATAGCCGCGCGCCGCGATTAGCGCCTGGCCGAGCGTGAGCTGGAGCGCGAGTTCAAGCCGGATGCGATCTTGTTCGGAGCCAATGCCGGCGAGGCCCTGCAATCCATTTCGAAGATGGCTGATGGCTTCCACGTTCGCAGAACGCCCTACCGCTTTGGCTCCGGCCTTAAGCCAATAGTCGACAGCTTTTTCGCCGAGCTCGGCGCGCGAGCAATGATGGGCGACGAGTTCCGGCTCGTCGTCCGCAATCGAGGAGAACTGATTTTCGATGACATTGACGATGCGCGCATGCAAAGCCACGCGCTGCGAGCGAAGGAGGCTTTCGTAGGCTGCATCTTGAACGAGTACGTGTTTGAAAGCGTATACCGCCTCGGGCGGTGCGCCATGCTGATAAATCAGTTTTGCCTCTACTAATCGATCGAGAGCGAGGCGTAACGCTTCCTCATCCTGGTTGAGCACCGCGCCAATAATCGAATAGGCAAAACTGCGCCCGATCGCGGCAGCAACCTGCGCGACATCTTTCACAGTGGCCAATCGATCTATCCGTGCCCGCAAAGTGTCTTCAAGTGTCGACGGTATGGCCAGAGTGGGCGGCGGGGCCTCCGGCCGATCGCCGTGTTCGTTCGATTCAAGGACGTCTTTGGTCAGTTCTTCAATGAACAGAGGAACGCCGTCAGTCTTCTGAACGATGCGGTCCACCACTTCCGGCGCCAAGGCGCTATTGCCGGTCACAGCAGCAATCATCTGCTTGACCTGATCCGCATCAAGGCGTCCAAGCACAAGCGTCATGGCGTGTGGATGGTCGACGAGCCGGGAGGCAGAGTCGGGCCGCGCAGTTATCAGAACCATGACCCTGTGGCGGTTTAGGCGGTCGAGGAGGCGAGTCAGGGTTTCTTCGGTGCTGGGATCGATCCAGTGCGCATCTTCTACTGTCAGCAATACGGGCTTGTTCTGAGCAAGGCCGATGATTTGCCCGACCAGCATCTTCAGTGTCTCGGCCCGCTGTCGAACTGCTGGCATTACCAACGGGGGGTAGCGGTCCTCAAAAGGTATGGAGAGTAGCGAGGCAGCGAGCGGCACGCCTTCGTTGTTTCCGGCGAGTGTCAGCAGTTGTTCGATTTTCGCCATCTGTGCCGCCGGGGTATCATCTTTGTCCAATGCGGCTGCGCGCCGCATATGAACAATCACCGGTTGGAGCGGGCTGTTGCGATACTGTTGAGCACACTGCAGACGCACGCTGACATAGCCGCCGGCCGCAAGCTGCTCACGCAACAAGGCCACAAGTCGCGTTTTGCCGATGCCCGCTTCACCCGAGACGACCACAGCCTGGCCGGAGCCGACGCAGGCCAATTGCCATCGATCGAGAAGGAGTTTCAGCTCTCTCTCGCGGCCCACGCAGTCCAACAATCTCTCGCGTCTGGCCTTGAATTGTTCGGCATCGGTCAGTTCACGGACAACCTGCCAAAGCGGGATGGTTTCGCTGATGCCTTTCAATGGCGGCGTACCGAGCGGCCGGCATTCAAATTGTGTAGGGATCAGTCGCTGCGTGCTCTGTGCAATCACCAATGTGCCAGGCCGCGCGAACTCCTGAATACGCGCCGCAAGGTTTGGCGTCTTGCCGGTGACGGCGATTTGCATCGTCGTGCCGCGCCCAATCATGTCGCCGATAACAGCGGGCCCGGTCGCGATGCCAATGCGGATTTGTATTTTCGCATCAGCCTTGGCGCTAATTTGGTCGACAGATGAAAGCACGGCCAAACCGGCGCGGACCGCGCGTTCCGCTTCACCCTCGTGGGTTGCCGGATAGCCGAAATAGGCGAGGATGCCGTCGCCGAGGTATTGGGCGACGAAACCCTCAAACCGTCCAATCGCCTCAGTACAGACCTGCTGGTAGGCGCGCACCATGTCGCGCAACTCTTCCGGATCGAGCCGAGTCGACAGCTCAGTCGAACCGACCAGGTCGCAGAACATCACCGTTACCTGCCTGCGTTCGGCCTGTAGCTCCTGCGTCGGCGTCGCTGACGCGGAGCCCTTGGTCGCGGTTGAGGTGAGCGCGGCGATCGCCCGCCTTAGTCTTTTGCGGTGGCCGAGTGAAACACCCAGACGCTCCAGTTCCGCTTCCGTAAGATCCGGAAGGACGTCAAAGTCTATATCGCTTGCAACGAAAGATTGAGCATACTGGCCCATGCCCAATTCCTCGAGCCAGCTCTTCAAGTCGACCATCTGTCCTCCTGGCCGCGCCCGGCGGCCAAAGCGTTGCAGGTGGTAGTATGTCTACGTCGCTTAGCGCAGTATAAATTAAAACAATACCGCGTGAAGGGATGTGAGGAGTTGCGACTGTTCGCCAGGAGGCTGTGAACTCGGTCGTGTTTTTCGTCCCGGATTAACGAGCGGGATACGATCGTTGCGCAATCACGATTGTTGAATCGTCTTAATCTGTATGACGGTGCATTTGGCTTGGTATTTTGTCAGGGAGGCTGATCAATGTCCGCGTCAGGTAATTCGGTGGTCCCAATCCATTCCGGCGCTGCCGTTATTCGGAAAAAACGGGCGCTTACCTTGGCAGGCGGCGGTCCCGCCGTGGGAATAGGCGTCGGCGTATTGCGCGCGCTGGGGGATTTTCCCGAAGTCAAGTTCGATGTCTGGAGCTTGAGTTGCGTCGGGGCTTGGCTTGGCTGCCTCTATCACGTCAGCCCGGATCGCACGAAGAAGCTCGACTACGTCGAGAATCTGCTGCGCAGCTTCTTTCGCGAAGACAAGGTCTACGACAAGTTTCCGTGTCCGACGGTCTTTTTGCCGGATCTTCCGGAAATGATCTCGGCCTCGATGCGCTTCCTGATCGATCCGCAATCCTACACAAACCTTGTTGTGCCAAGCCAGATCATGAAGGGCTATCAGGATATCCTCGATTTCTATTTGCGGCCGAGCCGATGGAACTACGGCGATCTTTGCAATGTCATGCTCAATTCGGTGTTCGCAGCAAATCCCGCGTCGCGATTTCTGATGAGTATGATGTACAAAAGCGAACTGCCGGGACTGAATAAACTCTGGTACGGGCCCGACTACACGCTGCTCAAGGGCTTCGACATGTCTCTGCTCGAAGCCGACGATGTGCCTGTGCTGTATCACAACGCCTACAACGTAGACCGGCAGCAGTTGCAGCTATTCTCGAACAAGAACGACAATTATCTAAAGATCACTACACAAACGTTATGCGCCTGCAGCGGCCTTCCTTACATCCTGTCGCCGGTAGAGATCAACGGCACGACCTACGTGGAAGGTGCAACCGTCGATACGGTGGGCTTCTGGCATCTTCTCAAAGATCATCCCGATCTGGATGAGGTCTGGGTTTGTCGGATTCTCGACTCGCATCAGATCCGTCCCCATCACAATCTTGTGGAGGCGCTCAACAATCTGGTTATGCTATTCGCCAGCACGACGTCTGAGGATGACGTGAAGCTGTTCAAATTTCATCTCAAGGATTTGAATGAACAGCGAGCGGCTGAAGCGGCAAAATCAAATACGCAGCCACACCTGATCGAACTGATCGAGTTTCCTGTGGACTACTACACCAGCTACGAGTGGACGCACACTAATTTGCGTGACAGTACCGCAGCTTCATACGTGGCGGCGGGACAAACAATACAGGACTATCTCGCCAAGCGTCAACGGGAGGAGGCCGTAGGCTCTCCTCCCGCGTCGTCGTTCAGCACGGCCACAGTGGGGACTGCTGCGTCGGGGGTGCCGGGCTGAGGACCGCTCAGAACATGTTGTATTGCTGGATCAGGTCGCCAACGTCCGGATACCGGAACATAACGTTGAGCGTAAGCAGGAGACCGGCGAGACACAGCGCAACGATAATTGGAAGGTCGGATGAATTGAACGCTGCTACGAAGCGATTCCACGGTGTAGACGTTGATCGCTGTGTTCCGGGTTGTGGTAATTGCTGAAGTTCGCGGCTTACAGGCAAATGGGTCATGGTCTTCCTCCTTCGTTTTGTCATAGGCATTGTCGTTGTCGCCATGCCGGTCGCAGATCGGGCGATCGGAGATCGAGGCGGAAGCTAGAGCGTTGCGGCCGCACTGCCTGTGCCGCGCGGCACAGCAAAAATCGCGTCCTGAGAGGAACTGGGGTGATGGCGACTACCACTGATCGGGGCCGGAAACTGCTGGAAAATTCGCCGATATTTGCCGCGCTAGACGAGCACGGCCGCCGTGAGTTTGTGGCACGCGCTCAGCCTCGCCGCTTTGCTGCCGGCGCCGCAATTTGCCATGTCGGCGAGCCGGGACGCAGCATGATGGCGGTGATGACTGGAACGGTTCGCGTATCGCTACCGAGCGCGAAGCACCGTGAAGTTATTCTCGCCGATCTGACCGCCGGGGAGTTGTTCGGCGAAATTGCGTTGCTGGACGGCAAGTCGCGCTCCGCCGATGTCACTGCGTTGACCAATTGCGAGCTTCTGGTGCTGGAGCGTCGTGATTTCGTCCCATTGCTTGAGGGCAATACCTCGGTCTGTCTGAAGTTGATGGAAATGCTTTGCGCGCGGGTTCGCCGTTCCGACGAGCGGATGATCGATGTCGCCTTCTTCGACCTGTCTATGCGCCTCGCCAAGACGCTGCTGAATTATCCGACTTCAGGTCAAGGACCAGCCAAACTGTCGTTGTCGCAAAAAGAGCTTGGCGAAATGGCCGGTGGAACGCGCGAGAACGTCAATCGGTGTCTGCGGGACTGGGAGCGGCAAGGTATCGTGGAATTGAAAGATCGCTGGACGATAATTCGTAAGCCCGACGCTCTGCAGCAACTGGTGGACTTGCGGTAGGCGAGAGCCACTAGAGTTCTGCTTGGGACTAGGCCGATCCAGCCTGAGAAGTCCCTTCCTGATCGGAATGCCTTCGGATCAGCAGCGCCGGCAAGCAAAGCGGTCGCCAATGCAGGACCAACGCTGGGGATATCCTACCGCTGCGGTAGCGAGGCTGCTGCGTTGTGCGGCGCGAAAGGTCTGGCTCCCCGATGTCGGTTCAGGGTCAAACGCGAGCGAGGCTTCCCGGCTTTAGGGTCGGCCAATGTCTGTTGCGCCTCCAATAACGACCAGAATTTAGCTGCGCCGCGATTGGTCGAGATGGGCCACTAGCTTACTCGGCTAACGCGCGGACGAGTATCGGCGCTGATCGCGGGTCCTTAGAGGATGAATGAAGGCGATGCCCGGCGGCACGGCGCGGGTTCTGCCAAAATAAAGACTAAGAAGGACTTCATTTTAGGGCTGCACTGGAGAAGGTGATGATGCGGCTCGTCTCGGTATGGGTACGTGAACTTTTCAAGGTGCTAAGCAGACAGCACCTGTACCCGCTCACAACGCAATGCCCTATATGCCGGCAATCGGTCCGTTTGCATGTGGATAATGCGGGACGCCGCCACGTGTTGACACATGCGAGGGCCTTGTACGAAGGCTCTCGCCTCGGCGTTCATTACGTCGACAAAGTCGAATGCGTTGGATCAAGAAGCGTGAACAAATTCGATCCGCGGCCAGGGGAACACCAACGTTTTAAGCTCCCGGAGTCCCTGCTCGGCGCATAGTTTGGAGTCCTGGAAGTACGTTCGCCCTTGCTACCACTGCCGCCCACACTCTCGCTGCCATTGCCAGATGATGAGGCCGGCAACTGAGGCGGCCTTAAAGGCTTTGCACGGTGTGTTCACGTAGCGGCGCGCCTGACTTGAGCGAGAGGATTTTAGTTCTTACAGGACCGCAACCCGCGCATTCAAAATTTTGGAGCGCAAGGTTTGGATTAGTCGGGTGTAGCTGGACTACTGCCTGCATTGTTGGCTTGCGGCACTTCGGGCAATTGTCATCGACATACAAAGTGAAAGCCATGTGAGTCTCCTTTCGCGCTTGGCGAACGGGGGATACTCAAAGGGTACAGGCGGCTAACAAAGCGAATGCTGCACTCTTCGGGGGTTGCTGACTGGTCAAAATCGCTCACCCCGATTGCTCGGCTCAAATCTCTCCACATCAAAAGGGGCCACCCAGAATCAAAAGGCACCACCCTCAGTTGTGGGTGGTGGAAAGGGGCCAGTACCCGACCGTGCATGGGAACGGATGGGGAATCCGAAACGCACCCTGAACTCGGCATACAGGCAGATCAGGCCGAATGTCCGGTTAGGGTCAGCCTCGACAAGACGTGCCGCCGCCAGCGCCGCCCGATGTCCGCTTTTCCGCCAGTAGCGCCCAAGAAATCACAACGCCGCATTTGGTCGCGACGGGCCATCTTCAGACTCATGCACTGCAACATGAGCAGCGACAGTACTGAACTCCAAGCACTGACAAAAAAGCCGCCTCGCGGCGACTCTCCGAAATTTTGATTAGGTGTTTGGATCAGGCGACTGCGATAGCAGAGGCATTCTTCCGCTTCCTGCGCCAGCCGAACAGACCCAACGCGCCGAGTCCACTAGCGAAGAGAGGTAAGGCGGCAGGTAGCGGGGTGGCTGCCGCGGTTGCAATAACATTATCTGTGTCGAACTCGACGTAAGGGTAAGCCGCTATGTATACGTCGACCACACCCTCCGTGGCAGATAAGCCCCCATACGCTTGTGCGTCACCCAAAAAAAGATAGTTTCCTGAAGAAGTATTGCCGATAGTCAAATAGTCATACTGGTTACCTGAGAAATCAAAAGTAATTTTCGTCGCACTGGCGATGAACTCCGGCGTCGGACTCGACAGCGCACTGGTGATGTTAACATTAGAGGAACACGAGCTAGAACACGTCACATTAGTCGGTGCGTTATCTTGTGGTGCAGGTTGACCAGAATACACAGCAGGACCGGAATACTGTATCGTGAGATTGTAAGATAGAATGTCGGCGTCCGACAGCGCACCTATAGTGCCATTAGTCGTAATACTCCCCGTAACACTGTCGTAGCCGGCATCTATAGACACGGTGTAGGTTGTGCTCGACGCTTCTGCCGGGCCGATCAGAGCGATGAACGCGATCAGTCCTAATAGTTTCGTTGTCACGTTCCCACCCGAACTCGCATCGAGGCTGTAAATTGTCGTTGGGTTGCCGCCCATTGTCAATGTAGTTGTCCGGCGAATTAGGCCACTTTGGCCGGCGGTCTGTCCGAAATCAGATAAGGTATTTGGTTAGGCGGCTGTGAGTGCAGCTCTGCCCCTCTTCCTACCGCTACAAATATTGAAGAAACCGAGACCGACGAGGCCGCTGAGCAGCATCAACCGAGTCAGCGGAAGTGGTCGCGTCCGCGCCGCCTGCACCAAACAACAGGGCAAGCGCCGCTGCGACAGCTGTCAGCCAAATCCGTCGCTGCGATGCACCCTCCACTTCCGTTGCGGTCGGGTAGGATCGAGGCGCGGACCGGGCTTCGAATGATGCCGACGTTTCCTCGATCCTCCCTATCATTCCGTACGGTTGTGTCGATCGTTCCAGCAACATTTGTTGTGTTGATAGTGAAAGCCAATCATGCACGGCCTCTGCCGGATCGCTTTCGCTCCTCGGCAAATCTTCCGGCACTTCACGCATTGGAACTCTCCCCCTTTTCGCAACTTCAATCGATCGAGACTCCACTTGCTTTGATCGGCGCCGACCACTTCTGGATTTCGCTCGTGACAAACCGCGCTAGATAATCAGTGCTGGTACGGTCCGCGCTTACTAGATCGGTTCCAATGGCCGCCATCCGCTCGCGTACATCCGGCGTGTTCATCGCGGTGACGGTCGCATCGCGCATCTGACGCACGACCGTTGCTGGCGTATTTTTCGGAAAAAACGAGCCGATCCAGTTGTTGGCCTCGAAACCCGGCAGGCCCTGTTCCTGCGCCGTCGGAACGTCAGGCAGAACTCCGGAGCGGGAGCGCGCCAGAACCGCGATGGGCTTGACCGCGCCGGCCTTGATCTGAGGCAGCGACGTCGAGACCGCGTCGCAAAGGTAATTGATGCGGTTGGCGATCAGATCCTGCATCGCGGGCGCAGAACCACGATAAGGAACGTGCTGCACGTCGACGCCGATAGCCGAGTTCAACAATACGCAGCCGAGATGGGTGGACGAGCCGCTGCCGCCGGAGCCGAACGACAGCTTCGATGTATTGGCCCTCGCGTAAGCAGTGAACTCGCTGAGCTTATTAGCCGGAAAGTCTTTTGGAACGACCAGGACCAGCGGCTGCTCGGCGATAAGGACGACCGGCGAGAAATCCTCGACTGCGTTGTAAAGCGGCTTCTTGTAGAGGGTTTGGCTGTAGGCCTGTGTGCCGACCGTACCGAGCAGTATTTGATGGCCATCCGGTTGCGCCGTCGCGACCCGTTGCGCGCCCGTCATGCCGCCCGCACCGCCGACATTCTCGACAACAATTTGTTGCTCGAGCAGTTCGCCCAGACGCTGCGCGATGATTCGGCCCACGACATCGGTCGGACCGCCAGCCGCAAACGGCACGGTCATCGTAATCGGCCGGCTCGGCCAGGCTTCGGCACGCGCCAATCCGATGCAAAGGATTATAAATCCGGCGATCGCAAGGACTGCCGTAAATAGCGCAACGTTCAGACGAATAATCGACGCCGCGCTTCTAAAACGCTGGCTCATGTCCCCTCCTGCAATGACGCAATCACACGCAGCGGCGCGGCCGCCATGACGCCGTGAAACTAGGCGTGATGACCCAAACCGTTAGCAGCGAAGATTTTTCTCAGCTTGTCAGATAAGGCGGCGCCGCGAGACGCGAACGCATAACTCTACTCCTCACCAAACCAAACTCTGGCCGACTTAAAGCGCGCATCAGCCGGAAGCGCATCAGCCAGCATCGTGGGTAGATTGATGACGGCGGCCGTAGCTTGAGGAAGTCTGTCCACACACTGAAAACAGTTTGTGGCAAGAATCCGCCATTCAAAACGAAAAGAGGTCGTTGTTGGTAGCCCTTTGAAATTACCTTGGAAATTTGGTGTAAAATACATCGCAGGTCATACACAAAAGCCCGGCTGACGGTTATTCGACGCAACGATGACACAAAGCTACGGGAGCCGACCAAGTATTTCTTGATAAAAATATGCGACGTCTTGGCCCGCGCCATAAAATAAAAATATGCGACGTCTTGGCCCGCGCCATAATCCCGCTCCTATCGCGGCCACAATCGCACGCGGTGAGTAATACTGCGGGGGTTGCGTGATGCGTAGACGGATCGCGATTGGTTGCCTCACGGCATGTGTCGTCACTTTGTTCAGCTACAATCTTTCAGCTCAGGTCGTGCCAAAATCCATTCAGGAAGGCGGCAGCGACTTCGCGATGCGGCAACGAAAAAACCAATGGACCGTCGGAATTGTCGGTGGCCTGCTGTCGGGATCCTACATGCGCTTCGCCGACGAGATGTCTTCGGCGCTCAACGAGGGCGATGATCTGCGAATTCTGCCGATCGTATCCTACGGGGCAGCGTCCAATCTCGATGACCTGCTCTATCTCCAAGGTGTCGATGCGGCGGTCACACAGTCTGACGTCTTCGAATATTTCAGGACGCACCGGCATATGCCCAATCTCGCAAACCGGGTGCAATACATCATACGGTTGCCGATTTCGGAATTGCACATCCTGGCGCGCAATGACGTTCAGAGTCTCGGAGACCTGCGCGGGAAGAAGGTCAACTTTGGCCCAGCCGGCACCGGAGCGAGTCTGACCGGCACGATTGTCTTTCAACGGCTCGGCATTAACGTCCAGCAGGTCATGATCGATCAGCCAAGCGCGCTTCAGAAGCTGCAATCTGGCGAGGTCGATGCCGTCGCCCGCGTGGTCATGAAGCCGATCGACTTCTTCTCGAAAATTCCCGCCAATTCCGGACTACACTTGGTCAACATCCCCTTCAACAAGATGTTCGAGGACTATTACACGCTCGGCGAATTCACCAAGCAGGACTATCCAAACCTGCTATCCGGCAAGGACAGCATCGATACAATCGCAGTCCCGGCGGTGCTTGCGGCTTACAACTGGCCGAAAAAGACCGAGCGCTACCGCAAGGTGGAGCGCTTCGTCCAATACCTGTTCAACAACTGGGACATATTCCAGAAGCCGCCGTATCACCCGAAATGGCGTGACATCAACCTGGCGGCGACGGTGCCGGGCTGGACCCGATTCAGCGTGGCGCAGGATTCGCTCGACCACCTGACGTCGCAGAAGTCGAGCTTTTAAAGCTTCCTCCAAACCAAGTGCGAAGTACCGGCCAACGACAACGATAAGGAGGCGCTGTTCCGCGAATTCATGCAGTGGCAGCAAAAGAGCAACGGGCACTGAGCGAAAATAAGCTACGTGCCTGTAAAAGATTCGACAGCCGGCGGTACTGGCCTACCCGATACCAATTTAGCCTAGGCGGCCCGATCCAGTCGATGTCGCGACGGCAAGTATACCCAGGTCAGTCCACCCGTAAGCCACTTCTGTACAGATCGAAATATTGTTCATGGTGATCACCCTCTCTTCGATCAGCTCGCCATTCAAGCGTTCATAGAACCCGCGAGCTGCCATGTCCTCACGCAGCACCCAGCACGCGACGCCGCGAACATTTTGTTGGCGCAGATGGGCTGCCATTTCCGCCATCAGGGCTCTCCCACCACCATTGCGGCGGGCCGATGCCGTCAAATAAAGGGATTGGACTTCGCCCTGAAAACCTCTCGTAGTGAGGTTCTGCGCACGCTGTAGGCTGCAATATCCGAAACCGGCAAAAGTGACGGCATTAATTTCCGCCACATACACTTTCCCCCGAGCGATCTTGTCAACCTTCGCAATGACCCTGCGCCAATGTTCGACTCCTAATTCGATTGTCAAAGTGTCGAGTACACGACTTGGAAGCACATTCGCGTATATCTCGTTCGCGATCGCGACGTAGAGTTCAGCCACTGACTCCGCGTCGTCCACATGCGCCTGACGAACTGAAATCGATAGCATTCGTCGTCTACCTGCATTCAATTTTTAGCGAGTTAAACTGTTACCGGCGCCGACCTCAAGCATCACCTGCCACGTATCTGGCATGCCGCAGCATTACGCGATCCTACAGCGACCGACACGTGATCGATTGACTGATCGACAACTTAGTCGTCGGAATCAGGTGTTGTCCGTGCTGCATTGCGGCGAAGACACGCAGCAAAGCGCCGCTTCGGGTCATTTTCCACCGAGACGAGCCGCCGCCAGCGCCGCCCCATGTCCGCTGTTCTGCCGGTAACGACCAAGAAACTATAGCGCAGCGATTGGTCGCGATGGGCCGATGCTGTCGAATTTCGGCGCCGCGGCAGGTGACTTATAGGCGTAATGCGTGACGGCAACGTGTGACGCTCTGCGCTTTTGTGAACCTGCCCGGCGCCGGATGTGAGACGTTTTGCTCCTGCGTTATGCGGCCTCATTCGCGAAATCGGCATCGAGGCGGTAACTGACATTTGTTCATAGGCTCGGCTTTGATGCAGGGGAGGACCATACAGACGCCATTCGTGTCATCCCGCACGCGTTACACATCACGCCCCATCGGCTAACCTGTCGAATAATCGAACGCCATGCGCCGGGCATTATGAAGACGCAGCCTCATCCATCCGATCGAGAAGTCCTCGCTGGGCTGGTCGAGCGCGTCACCTACCAGAACGCCGACAACGGCTTTTGTGTCATCCGGGTCAAGGCGCGGAGCCACCGCGACCTCGTCACCGTAGTGGGGCATGCCGCCACAATCGCCGCCGGCGAGTGGATCACCGCATCTGGGGACTGGGTCAACGACCGCACCCATGGGCAGCAATTCAGGGCTCGGTTCCTCAAGACCTCGGAGCCCACATCGATTGAAGGCATCGAGAAGTACCTTGCGTCGGGCATGATCCGGGGCATCGGTCCAGTCTACGCCAAGAAGCTGCTGCGTGCCTTCGGTGAGAAGGTGTTCGAGGTCATCGAGACGCAGACCGATCGCCTGCGGGAAGTCGATGGTATTGGGCCGGTGCGTGCGGGTCGGATCGTCGCCGCCTGGGCCGAGCAGAAGGCGGTGCGAGAAATCATGGTCTTCCTGCACAGCCACAGCGTCGGCACGGCGCGGGCGGTACGGATCTTCAAGACCTATGGGGCTGACGCCATCCAGGTGATGACCGAGAACCCGTATCGCCTGGCACGCGATATTCGCGGCATCGGCTTCAAGACCGCCGACGCCATCGCAATGAAACTTGGCATCGAGAAGACTGCCATGGTGCGGGTCCGCGCCGGCATCTCGTATGCGCTGACCGAGGCCATGGACGAGGGCCATTGCGGCCTGCCGACTGACGAACTCGTCCCACTGGCGGAGAAGTTGCTCGAGGTGCCGAAAGAACTCGTCCGCACTGCTCTTGACCTCGAGCTACAAGAGGGCACGGTGATCGCCGATCGAGTTGGTGAAACACCCTGTGTATTTCTCGCCGGCCTGCATCGTGCGGAGCGCACCATTGCGGAGCGGCTAATTCGGCTTGCGAACGGCACGCTGCCCTGGCCGTGGATCGATCCAGACAAGGCATTGCCATGGGTCGAGCAACGCATCGGGCTTGCTCTTGCGGAAAGCCAAGTATCCGCAATCCGGCTCGCACTGATGTCCAAGGTGCTGGTCATGACCGGCGGTCCCGGCGTCGGCAAGACGACGCTCGTCAATGCCATTCTGCGCATACTCGCAGCGAAGGAAGTGAGACTTCTGCTCTGCGCTCCGACCGGCCGCGCGGCCAAGCGCATGAAAGAGGCAACCGGCCTTGAGGCGAAGACCATCCACCGGCTGCTCGAAGTTGATCCTAAGGGCGGCGGCTTCAAGCGCGGAGAAGATAATCCGCTCGATTGCGACCTGTTGGTTGTCGACGAGACCTCCATGGTCGACGTCATGTTGATGCAGGCGCTCATGAAGGCGGTGCCGAACAAGGCCGCCCTCTTGCTCGTTGGCGACATCGACCAGCTACCCTCGGTCGGTCCCGGCCAAGTATTGGCCGATGTCATCTCATCCGGCGCGGTGCCGGTGGTGCGTCTCACCGAAGTTTTCCGTCAGGCTGCGCAGAGCCGCATCATCACCAGTGCCCATCGTATCAACCAGGGCATGATCCCCGATCTCAGCCCACCCGAAGCCGAGAGCGACTTCTACTTCGTGCAAGCGGAGGACCCGGAGAGTGCAGTTAGCCGTATCATCGAGTTGGTGAAGACGCGGATCCCGAGGCGGTTCGGTTTCGATCCGATCCGCGACATCCAGGTGCTTTGTCCGATGAACCGCGGCGGCGTGGGCGCACGGTCGTTGAACATCGAACTTCAGGCGGCACTCAATCCTGCTGGCGATCGCAAGGTGGAGCGGTTCGGCTGGACCTTTGCCCCCGGCGACAAGGTCATGCAGATCGAGAACGATTACGACAAGGAGGTCTACAACGGCGACATAGGCTTTGTGACGGGGGTTGAGCCTGACGAAGGCGAACTCACCGCCAGCTTTGACGAGCGCATCGTCGCCTATAGCTTCGGCGAACTCGACACCTTGGTGCCCGCGTACGCCGCCACCATCCACAAAAGCCAAGGGTCGGAATACCCGGCGGTGGTGATCCCGCTCATGACGCAGCACTACGCCATGTTGCAACGTAATCTGCTCTATACCGGCGTAACGCGCGGCAAGCGGCTGGTCGTGTTGGTTGGCCAAAAGAAAGCGGTCGCCATCGCGGTGCGCAACGTTTCGGGCCGGCGGCGCTGGTCGAAGCTAGCGGCATGGCTGGATAGCAAATCCCAAACTGGCGTGGCTTAGTTTGTGAACCCTTGATTTATAGGTGTTTCTGATATTCTCGCGCCAGGCAACCAATCCGAGGGTAACGCCGGGCCTGCGGCCTCCTTTTTGCCTGTCTTCAAGCAGTCATTCGGTGCAAATAAACTAAGCAAACTGAGGTTGGCCGATGAAAACTATCCTCCGCTGGGCGGGCCAAAATGGCGCGGCTGTGGTTATTGCCGGCGTTGTGATCGGTCTTTGCATTCCCTGGTTCGCCGATCATGCAAGACCCTATCTCGCTGTCGCGATTTTCATTTTTACCTTCGGCTCGTTCCTGAAATTCGACGTCAAGTCGCTCGGCGACGAGATGAGCAACGTCACGCGCAACGCCTTGATGGTGCTGTGGGCGACCTTCGGTATTCCATTTGTCGTGCTCCTTCTAATGCTGGCGACGCGGCCGGGGCCCGATTTGGCGCAAGGGCTGCTTTTTTGGTCACTGGTGCCCGCGAGTCCGGCATGCGTTGCTTTCGCCGCGATCCTGCGGCTCAACCCGTCGATCGCGCTCCTCGCGACCGTGCTCGGCACCGCGGCGTCGCCGTTCTACATCCCGGCTTTGGCGTCTCTGATCGGCGGCTACCATCTCGACATCGATCCGATGCAGACCTGTCTTTATCTTGTGTTGCTGATCGGCGGCGCCTTCATTGCCGCGGTCTTGGCCAAGCGTCTGGCCGGAGCCTTCATCCGCGACAACCCGGAGGCGACGATCGGCATCGCCGTCCTCGCGATGTTCCTCGCCGGCATGGGCTCGATGAAAGGAATGCAAGCGCATCTCCTTTCCGACCCGAAGACTAGTCTACTTTTCATCCTGCTGGCTTATGCGCTGTTGTTCGGCGCCGAACTGACCGGAACGCTGTTGTTCTGGCGGTACGGTCGAACGGCGGCGCTGACCGCCGGATTGATCAGCGGCACGCGCACCATCACGCTGGCCTGGGTCGTGCTCGGCAACAAAGTTCTGCCGCTCGCCGATCTCTTCCTCGCGACCAGCATGATCGCCAAATATACCGCACCCGGCCTGACCAAGTGGCTCCTCGCGCGCATCATCGCGACGGATGGTGAAACGGCTGCAGCTTCGAACCAGCCAAAGGCCGCCAGCGCAGCGGACATTGGTTAGCGGCAAAACTCGTATTGAGATATTCGTGTGCCGAGCCGAAGACCTAACTGTTTGTGTCAGCCGCATCGCTTCGCTCCCTAACGATGGTGAACCAGCAACTAGCTGGATGCGGATGAACGCGTCACACTGCGGCTATTGACGGCCGCAAAGGGTCGCTCAGGGTTAAAATTCGAAGTGGGCGGCTGTAATGAGTCCGCTCATCCCCCCGTAACCGACATTGCGCCGCGGCGCGGCAAGTGCAGCGACCGGCCAGAAGCGACATATCGCAAGCGCGCGAGTTGCGACCAGTG
>Ga0302324_100012628_pt1 | contig 17209 bp, 18 predicted proteins | sample Palsa_T0_1_FD_201949 | JGI IMG/M metagenome (GOLD analysis project Ga0302324, IMG submission 201949) | Peat permafrost microbial communities from Stordalen Mire near Abisko, Sweden - Palsa_T0_1 | ecosystem: Environmental > Terrestrial > Soil > Palsa > Peat permafrost | place: Sweden: Abisko...
TGGGCAAGGCGGTCTCGGACGGGCGCGACGTCGTGCTGGTGCTCGTGCCGACCGCGCTAGGCGGCGCGGAGATGGCGCGCGGTTACGGCGTGCTCGACGGCGATCGCAAGGCCGGCGGACGGCTCGCGTCACCGGCGGCGATCGTCGTGTACGACGCCGCGCTGCTGGCGACGCTGCCGCCGCGCGAGCTCGGCTCGATCGGCATCAACGCCTGGGCGCACACGATCGAAGCGGCCTACGCGCGCACGCAGCACGTGCTCGGCACCGCGGCCGCTGTCGAGGCCGGCCGCCGGCTGCCGCGGCTGTTGAAAGCCGCCGGAGCGGAACGCAACGAGGCGCTGCACGGCGCACTGTTCGAGGCCGCGCACCTGGCAGGCTTCGCGCTCGACGCGCGTTCGATGGGATTGCACCACGCGGTATGTCACGTGATCGGCGGGCTCACGAAGTTCCCGCACGGGATCAACAACGCGATCGTCCTGCCGCATGCGGTGCGTGCGAACGCCGCGCTCGCACCCGAGGCCGTCGGCGCGGTCGCGGCCGCGTTCGGGATCGACGACCTGGCGGCCGAAGCAGAGGCGATCGCAGCGGCGTTCGCTCTGCCGCGGACCTTCGCCGAGCTCGGCGCGCCGCCGGACCTCGTCGAGCGCACCTTGCCGCGCGTGATGGAGCAGCCGCTCTTGGCCAACAATCCCGTCCTGCCCGACGAAGCGACGGTCGAACGGCTCCTGCGCGCCGCGTACGGCTAGGTGAGAACTTCGAGCCGCTCGTCGGGGAAGATCCGGAAGCGCGTGTGATAGGTCCGGATCGCGTTGGGGGCGCGCAGGCGGCTGACCACGGTGACGTCGCGAACGCGACGGCCTTCGGTCAGCTCGAAGACCGGCCCCATCTCGAGCCGGATCAGCGGGGCCGAGGTTCCGTTGGGGGTGTTGAGGCGCTTGAGCCGGACCAGCTGCTCGACGACCTTGGTGACGATGTGCGCCGGCAGCGAGCGCGCCTCGGGGTCGAGCGCGCTCTGGATGACTTCCGGCTCGGGGGTGTTCTCGACGTACCGGCCGACGGCGTCCCAGTCGTCCGCCGCGATCGTCGTGAACGAGCACAGGTAGCGGTGGATCGTCCGGGCCGCGGCCTTGATGTGGTCGTCCTTGATGATCCGCACGCGGCTGGGGATCGTGCGGCGGCGGATCGTGAAGGTCAGCGGGACGTCCGTCCCGTGCAGCTCGACGTTCGAGACGAAGGCCAGCCCCTCGCGCGCGATCTTGGTGCCCATCACGGGAATGCGCTTGCCGTCGCTGAGCGCGACGGCGTTGAACGCGCCCTCACGCCCGTTCTCGGTCTCGAACCACAGCGGCTCTTCCGACTTGCGGAACAGCTGGTCGAACAAGTGCATCAAACTATGTTTCGGCAGTTTCGTTCACGCCAGGAGCGAGGGCTTGGTCAACCGTGAACAACCCGTGGACAGCCACCCACGTCGACCCCGTCGGGCATTTCCGTTACCTGCCCCCAGGGTCGGCCAACGCCGGGTATTTCCGTTATCTGACCGTGGGACGACCCCGACCGACAGCAGGACTCTCTCCTCACGGTCAGTAACGGAAATACCGATTATCGTCACTCAAGTGGCGTGGAAGAAGCCGCCGGGAGGACGACCGTGAGCCGAGTCCGCCGCCGTTACGACCTTAGCGCCTTCGTGTCCGCCGATCCCGCGATCGCGCGCTTCGCCCAGTATCTCGATCTGCGCCGGATGAGCCCCAAGACCGCGGTGGCCTATCAGCGCGACCTCGAGAGCTTCGGATCGTTCCTCAAAGCGCGCGCCGGCGGTCTCGAGCTCGATGCGCACCAGCCGCCGCCCTACGACGCGCTCGAGTCCGCCGCGACGGGCGACGTGCTGGCGTACCTGACCCGGCTCAACGGATCGCGGGCGTACGCGCCGCGTTCGATCCGCCGCAAGATCTCGGCCCTCCGGACGTTCTACAAGCAGCTCAAGTTCGACGGCCGGCGGGCGGACAATCCGGCCGCCGACGTCCCGACGCCCAAGATCGGCAAACCGCTCCCCAAGGCGCTGACCGAGACCGAGGTCGGCAAGATCTTCACCATGCGAGACATCGCCGGACTGTCGGAGACGCAGCGGCTGCGCGACCGGGCGATCCTCGAGTGCCTCTACTCCAGCGGCGTGCGGCGCTCCGAGCTGCTGGGGCTCACGCTGGGCGACGTCGACCTCGACTCCCGCACGATGCGCGTGGTCGGCGGCAAGGGCAACAAGGACCGGTTGGTCCCGCTCACGCGTGTCGCGGCGGACGCGATGCGGGCGTACTTGGGCGTGCGGCCGCGCACGGCGGGCGACGCGTTCTTCGTCGGCCGGGGCGGCGCGCGGCTGAGCGAGTCGGGCCTCTACAAGATCGTGCGGACCTACATCGAGATCGCCGGCTTGGGCGGTCACGCGTCGCCGCACACCATGCGCCACTCGATGGCGACGCATCTGTACGAGCACGGCGCCGACCTGCTGGTGATCAAAGAGATCCTGGGCCACGAGAGCCTGGCGACGACGCAGGTCTACACGAAGGTCGCGAAGAGCCGCATGCTCGAGCAGTTCGACGCGACCCACCCGCGCAGCAAACGATAGGACCGCGTCGGCCGATATGGCCGACGGGATTTGGAGTCGCGCACGCGGTGCCGCCGAACGGGCGGGCACCGCGTGCATCGAACCTAGCGGGTGGGGCTAGACCCTCGCACCGCGGCCGGTGATCAGGTTGTAGACCAGTAAGATCACGGCGATGACCAGCAAGATGTGGATGAGGCCGCCGCCGATGTGAATCGCGAAGCCGAGCAACCACAGGATGAACAAGACGACGATGATTGTCCAGATGAGTCCAGCCAAGTTGGGTTCCTCCTCTGGCCTTGGTTGCCCGCGAGGCGAACCTTTTAATCCTCCGGCAGCAGCGTCCCGGCCGCGAGCGGCCCGCTCGGGGGGCGACTAGCGGCGCGCGTCGTCTCGCGCGCTTTGACCAGCGCGGCAAGCGTTTCGTTGTAGGGCGTCGGCACGGCGGCGCGGCGGCCGGCCGCGGCCACCGCACCGTTGATGAAATCGACCTCGGTCGGTACGCCGGCGCGCAGATCGTAGAGCATCGAGTTGTCGAGCTCGGCGGTCTGCTCGACGATGGTGCGGACGTACGACCACGGATCGGTGAACGGCAGCGGAATGCGCATCGCGTTGGCGACCGTCGCCGCTTCTTGCGCCAGCGAGCGCGCGACGTCGCCGGCGTGCTCGTTGGTGAGGACGACGCCGTTTGGCCGGTCGAGCAGCGCGGCGACCGGGTTGATCGCCGCGTTCGCGATCAGCTTGCCCCATAGGTGCGGCCGGATGTCGTAGGCGGCGCTGGCGCGGAATCCCGCTTCGGTCAGCAGCCGCACGACCCGGTTGACGACTTCCGGCGACGCGCCGGCGCTGCCCAGCACCGTGGTGCCGTCGCCGATCCGCCGCACGTCCGCAGGTCCGACCGTCAGCGCCGACTCGGTCGTCGCTCCGATCACCAGCGAGATCGTGCCGCCCAGCGACGTCTTGATCGCCTCTTCGTTGCCCAGCCCGTTCTGCAACGAGATGATCGCCGTCGCCGGGCTCAGCTCCGACACGAACGGTCGCAGCGCGCGCAGCGTGTCGGTCGCGCGAACGAACACGAACAGCGCCTGCACGCCGTAGAGCTCGCGCGGCTCGCTCGTCGCGCGCGCCGGGCGCGCTTCGCCGTCGACGCGCAGCCCGTGCTCGCGAATCACATCGACGACGTCGCGCTTGCGCTCGAGCAGCACCACCTCGTTGGCTGCGGACAGACGCTGGCCGAACAGCGCGCCGAGTGCGCCCGCACCGACGATCCCGATCTTCACTAGAACTGGTACTGCAGGCCGAATGCCGTTCGCCGGCCGGTGTGCAGCGCGTCGCGCTCGCCGCCGAACAGGGTCAGCCCGTTGCCCAGCCCGTAGTTCGCGTAAGCGTCGGCCGTCGGATGGCGCGGGTCGTAGATGAGCGCGTCGAAACCGAGCCCGCGGCTGAGCGCCGGCGAGTACGCCGCGCGCGCGCCCAAGCGCGAGTACAAGATCCCGCCGCCCACCGAAAAGTGCGGTGCGAGGTGCTCCATGGCGGCGAAGTTGACGGTCGAGGCCGGGCCGCCGATGTCGTTGACGCCGGTGAAGAGATACGTGCCGCCGTTGGGCAGCGCGATGAGGTTGAGGTCGGTCTGCGGCCCGCGGTCGCGGGTCAGCAGCGGCGACGAGCTCGTGTTCGCGTGCTGCTGGTCGAGCTCCGAGACGCGCAGCTGCAGCGCGATGAGATTCTGCAGCAACGTGCCGACCTTGTTCTTGACGTTGCTCGGCAGACCGCCGGGCGGCGGCGTGCCGGCCGGGCCCGGTGCGCCGGGTGCCGGCGAGCCGACCGGTGCCGGTGTGGCGCCGCGGTCGACACCGTACACGCTCGACCGGCCGCCGAACCGCGCCAGCAGCGAGTTGGCTTTCTGGGTCGCGGCATCGACGTTGGCGATCGTGTCGCGCAACTGCGCCTGCGTCTGCGGGTTGCCGCTCACGTTGCGCAGATCCTTGGCGATCGAGGCGAAGGTCGTCGCCGTCTGTGCAATGCCCTCGGTCGTCTGGATGATGTTCTCGCGCAGCCGTGAATCGGACGACAGCGCGGCGATCTGGTCGGCCGTGCGGTTGAGATCTCGTGACGACGCGTCGAGCGCCGCGACGATCGCATCGAAGTGTCCGCTGTTGCGGCGCACGGTCGTGTCGAGCTGCGCCGTCATGTCGTTGAGGTTCGCGCTGCCGGCAGCCAACGCGACCTGCAGCGTCGAGGCCAGCGTGTCGAGCCGCCGTGAGAGATGGTTGAACGCCTGGTCCGCCGTCGTGCTGACGTGGTTGGCATTGTCGAGCGCCGACTGCAGCGTGTTGAGCAGCGCGGGCTCCTTCTTCTCCAACTGCGCGAGCATCCGGTCGAGCCGGCGCGTCTCACCCTGACCCTGGTCGAGCAGGTCTTGGATCGTGGCCGGATTCGTGCCCTGCGGCTGCTGGTCGAGCGGCAGCACTTCGCGCGGCAGCACGGCGACCGCGGCGGGGGCGTTCGTCGGCGCGGTCATGCCGGCCGGCTGCGGCGGCGGGACGACGGGCACGATCTCCAGGTCCGAGTCGCCGGTGAGCGGCGCCTCGATCAAGAAGCGCGCGTTGCGCGGCACGTCGACGTTGTTGTTGATCGCCAGCACCACCTCGACGGTGAAGTCGTCGGGGATCAGGTTCGTCTGATCGACGACGCCGACCACGACCCCGCTCTCGTACACCAGCGCGCCCTTGTGCAGGCCGGCCGCGGACTTGAAGTGCACGCCGATCTTGTAGCGGCCCTGCGGTCCGACGTTGGCCAGCACGAGGAAAAAGCCGAACAACCCGAGCAGGGCGACGACGGTGAAGATACCCACGAGCGCTTGTCTGTTCATGTCGTTAAATCGGGATGGGCCCGACCTCGCTCCCCTGCAAGAACTGTTGCACGATCGGATTCGGTGACCGCCGAATCTCCTCGACGGTTCCATAGGCGACGATCGCGCCTTCGAAGAGCATCGCGATGTAGTCCGCCATGATGTAGATGCTCTCGAGGTCGTGCGAGACGACCACGGCGGTGCCGTTGAGGCGCTCGCGCAGCCGCACGATCGTGTCGGTCAGCACGTGGGTGATGATGGGGTCGAGCCCGGTCGTCGGCTCGTCGTACAGCACGGCCGCGGGGTTGGCGATCACCGCGCGCGCGAACCCGGCCCGCTTGACCATCCCGCCCGACAGCTCCGACGGGTAGCGCTCCTCGACGTGCGCCAAGCCGACCGAGTCGAGCGTCTCGGCGACCGTCTTGCGGATCTCCGCGTCGCGCATCTTGGTGTTCTCGCGCAGCGGGAGCGCGACGTTCTCGCCGATCGTCAGCGAGTCGAACAGCGCCGAGAACTGGAACGCGAAGCCGATCGTGCGGCGCAACTCGATCAGCTCGCTCTCCCTCATCGACGTGATGTCCTCACCGCGCACGAACACCCGGCCCGTGTCGGGCTGCTTGAGGCCGTTGAGCAGCCGCAGGATGGTCGACTTTCCCGCGCCCGACAGCCCGATGATGCAGGTGATCGCGCCCTCGACGATGTCGAGCGAGAGGTTCTGCATCACGATCTTCGGCCCGTAGCGCACGCACACGTCGTCGAGCCGCGCCCAGAGGGCCATCACTGCGACCCGTACAGCACGTACGACAGGGCGAAGTTGAAGATGAAGATCAGGATGATCGAGGTCACGACCGCGCCCGTCGTCGCCTTGCCCACCCCGGCCGCGCCGCCGCGCGTCGTGAGCCCTTGGTAGGAGCCGATCATCGCGATGATCACCGCGAACACGACCGATTTGAAGAGGCCCTTGAGCACGTCCTCGAACGGCAGCGCGGCGCGCGCCGAGGCGATGAACGACTCCTGCGAGATGTGCGCGTAAACGCCGGCGACCCACATGCCGCCGACGATCGAGACGATGTCGGCCAGGATCGTCAGAAGCGGCAGCATCACGACCAGCGCCAGCAGTCGCGGCACCACCAGCATCCGCGTCGGCGACAGGCCGAGCGACTGCAGGGCTTCGATCTGCTCGGTGACGACCATCGAGCCCAGCTCGGCCGCGATCGCCGCGCCGGTCCGCCCGGCGACCACCACCGCCGAGAGCATCGGCCCCAGCTCGCGCGCCGACGAGAACGCGACCGCCCCGCCGACCAGGTTGCCGACGCCGTACGACACCGCTTGGACGGCACTCTCGAGCGAGAACACCATCCCGGTGAACAGCGAGGTGAGGATGACGATCGAGACCGACTGGACGCCCAGCAGGTACGCTTGGTCGAGCGTCTCGCGCAGCCGGATCCGCAACGCGATAATGAAGTGCAGCGCGTCGCCGAGGAGTTCCGCGACGCCGCCGGCATAGGCGAACGCGCCGATCGTCCCGCGCCCCACCTCGGCGAACACCTTCATTGGGCGCGGATTTCCGCGAGGGTCCCGAGGACGCCTCGCACCGCTTCGATGCGCTTGGCCACCACGCCGCGTTCGGCGGCGAGGTTGAACTGCTGCAGGTACAGCCGCTCGAGCTCGTGGTCGACGTGGCGCAGCTGGCCCTGCGCCTCGCGCTCGTAGGGCTCGAAGTAGCGCCGGACGGCGTCCAGATAGGCAGCGGCGGTGGCGCGGTCGACCTCGCCGGCCGCGAGCGCCCGCTCCATGCGCTGCTGGGCGCCCCGCATCGCGCGGTCGGTCAGGTGGAAGGCGCCGACGGCGGCGGCGAGCGCCGCCAGAGCTGCGCGGTCAGCCACCCGCGTCGAGCACGGCGCGCTGCGCCGCGAAGAGCTGACGGATGCCGCCCTCGGCCAGTCCGAGCAGCCCGTCGAGCTGCGCGCGACTGAACGGCTCTCGCTCGGCGGTCCCCTGCACTTCGACGAAGCCGCCGGCGTCGGTCATCGCGACGTTCATGTCGACCTCGGCGCGGCTGTCCTCTTCGTACGGCAAATCCAACACCGGTGTCCCGCCGACGATCCCGACCGAGACCGCGGCGATCTGGCCGGCCAGCGGCCACTTCTGCTTCTGCTGCGGATCGAAGTGCTTGCGCAGCGCGAGCGAGAGCGCGACCCACGCGCCGGTGATCGACGCGGTGCGTGTCCCACCGTCCGCCCCGATCACGTCGCAGTCGACCAGCACGCTGCGCTCGCCCAGCTTCTCCATATCGACCACGGAACGCAGCGCGCGCCCGATCAGTCGCTGGATCTCGTGCGTGCGCCCGCCCAGACGCCCTTTGGACGACTCGCGCTGGTTACGCTCGGGTGTCGCCTGCGGCAGCATGGCGTACTCGGCGGTGACCCAGCCAGTGCCGCGGCCGCGCATCCACGGCGGCACGCGATCCTCGATCGTCGCCGCACAGATCACCCGTGTGCCACCCAGCGAGATCAGCACGCTCCCGTCGGCAAACGGAAGATATCCCGGCTCAAACGCCAAGGGACGAAGTTCATGGGGTGCGCGTCCGTCGGCTCGTACCGGCATCGGCGCGATAGTTCCGGTCCGCGTCACCCTATCCCCTCGTCTCTCAAATCTCCGCACGTCAATTGCGCCTAACCGACCAAACGTGGTAGGAACGCTTCACGGTGTACGAAGACGCGACGTCCTTGGAGAAGCCATCCGCCGATCATCTGCGTATCTTGTGCTTCTTGCTCAGCGAGAACTTCGCGGTGGCCAGGGAACTCAAGCAAGTTCCGTACTGCACGACACGCGCCGTGCACGGATGGGCCAACACATTCGACATTCGCGTCGACCCGCGCGCTCCGAAGGCGCCGGTCCAGGTCTTCGTACCGGTCGAGGCTCATTACCGAAATGCGGAGCGGTCGCGCTCGCTCGACCTCTCCGGCGGCCCAGGATCGGGCGGTTTGATCGAGATTCTGCTCCATGTCAGCGACGACGGATATTTACAGTACGTGGAGCAGATACTGGCCGTCCCGCCGGAGCTCTTCGGGCCACTCCCGGATATCACCGAGTTCGAGCATCGCATCCGCGAATGGACGTTCTTGGATGAAGCCTGAATCGCCGGCTTCGTCCAACGTTCTCTACGAAGCGTCGTCCGTGCGTCTCGCTTCATGACGATCGTCATGCGCACGCGACTGCCGAATCGCCTCGAGCTCGATGAGTCCCGGTTGATCCTTCGGCCGCCCGGCAGCCCGCTTCGCACGGATGAGGCCGTCGACGGACAGTATTCTTACTTCGAGGTCGCCGTAGCGGATGTCGTCAGCAATTGCCTCGACTTCGGCGTAGTCGCCGATTCCCTTGACGCTGGCCAGCAGGTCGACGTCGCCGATTGAGGTCGTCAACGTGAGCACTTCTGCCGACATCAACGTTTGATCGTCGAACACGAACGGAAGGTCGTCCGGAAAACCGCGCGGTCGGGGCTTAAACGGGCTTAGCGCGCGCGCAATGCGCTGGGCATTCGTGCGCGTGCGCTCGTAGGCGAGGTCGATGTCTTCCGTTATATAAGACGAACCTTGGAGCTGCAAAGCCACGCCACCGATGACGACCACACGAGCCCCCTCCCGATTCAATGCGGTCAGGAGAGCGCGTAAACCACTCAAGGCTTCGCTTGTTGCCGCATCAGGCGTATCTCGCGCGCCATGTCGAGTGCGCGTTCTGTCTTCGCAAATCGCTGCTCGGGGGAAAGCTCGAGATTTCGCGCAAGCTGAGTGAGGTCAACACCGTACTCACGGGCGCGGGCGATCGCCGACCCGGGTGGTGGCTCCGCGAAGAGGCGCTGCAGCTTGCTATGCATCGTAATCGAATTATACCATACCGCGCGAAGCCGCGTGGTGCGTTACGTTGCTGCTCTATCCTGCTTTCGGACCGCAGCATTCCTCGGCCCGTGTAGGAGCGAGCACCGCGAGGTCCGCATCGCTGGGACGCCGGCGCTCACGTGCGTTACTCGACGGTGACGGTTTTGGCGAGGTTGCGTGGTTGGTCGACGTCTTTGCCGTCGATGTCGGCGATGTGGTAGGCCAGCAGCTGCAGCGGGATCACGTTGACGATCGGCGAGAGCAGCTCGTCGACGCGCGGCACCCACAGGACGTGGTCGGCGATGGCGGCGGCCTCTTCGTCGCCGTAGTTCGCGACCAGGATGATCGGTGCTTCGCGCGCTTTGGACTCGGCGATGTTCGAGAGGATCTTCTCGCGCACGCGGCCTTCGGTGACGATGCCGACGACCGGCGTCTTGAAGTCGAGCAGTGCGATCGGACCGTGCTTCATCTCGCCGGCGGCGTAGCCCTCGGCGTGGATGTAGCTGATCTCCTTGAGCTTGAGCGCGCCTTCGAGCGCGGTCGGAAAGTTGACGTAGCGGCCCAAGAACAGCGCCGAGCGCGCTTTGCGGACCTTCTTGGCGACCTTCTTGACGTCGTCGGAGGTGTTGAGCACGACGTCGATCGCGGCGGGTAGCAGCTTGGTGTTCTCGGCGATCTCACGCAGCCGTTCGATCGGCGCAGATTTGCGCACGCGCGCCAGGTAGAGCGCCAGCAGCACGGCCGCGATGGCCTGCGAGACGTAGGTCTTGGTCGCCGCAACCGAGATCTCGGGACCGCCGCGCGTGTAGAGCGTCGCGTCGGCGAGGCGGGTGAGGTGCGAGCCGACGACGTTGGAGATGCCGATGATCGGCGCGCCCGACTCCTGCGCGATCTTGACCGCCTCGATCGTGTCGGCCGTCTCGCCCGACTGCGACATCGCGATCGTCAGCGTCCGGGCGTCCATGAAGCGGTCGCCGTAGCGGAACTCGCTGGCCAGCTCCATCTCGACGGGCAGCTTGCACAGCGCGCGCATGAGATACATCCCGACCATGCCGGCGTGATAGGCCGTGCCGCAGCCGGTGATCGAGATCTTCGTCATCGCGCGCAGCACGATCTCGTCGATCTTCAGCTCGGCGCCGAGCTGGACGTCGTGGCTCTCGTCGATGCGCCCGGCCAGCGTCTCTTTGACGACGTTGGGCTGTTCGAAGATCTCCTTGAGCATGAAGTGCTTGAAGCCGGACTTCTCGGCCGACGACGCGTCCCAAGTGATCTGCTGGATGTCGCGCTCGATCGGCGCGCCGTCGAAGGCGGTTAGGGCGTAGCCGTCGCTGCCGACGTCGACGACCTCGCCTTCTTGCAGGATCACGATCTTGCGGGTGTACTGCAGCATGGCGGGGATGTCGGAGGCGACGAACATCTCGTGGTCGCCCAGCCCGACGATCAGCGGCGTGGCGCCGTTGCGCGCGAAGATCAGCCTCTCGGGCGTATCGGACGAGATCACGCCCAGCGCGAACGCGCCGCGCACCAGCGCGAGCGTCTCGCGCACGGCTTGCACGAGATCGCCCTTGTAGCGGGTCTCGATCAGGTGGGCCAGCACCTCGGTGTCGGTCTCGGACTTGAAGAGGTGACCCTGGGCGAGCAGCTGCGCTCGCAGTGCCGCGTAGTTCTCGATGATCCCGTTGTGCACGACGGCGAAGCGGCCGGTGCAATCCATGTGCGGGTGCGCGTTGGCGTCGGACGGACGGCCGTGCGTCGCCCAGCGCGTGTGGCCGACGCCGGTCGTGCCGTGCAGCTCCTCACCGGTGCGCAGACGTGCGGCGAGGTTTGACAGCTTGCCCTCGGCCTTCGAGCCGGTCAGCTTGCCGTCGGTATCGATCACCGCGATTCCGGCCGAGTCGTAGCCGCGGTACTCCAGCCGCGCCAGCGAGTCCATGATGATCGGAACGCTGTCGCGTTTGCCGACGTACCCGACGATCCCGCACATGTTCGCTGCCCTCCGCTACTTGATGCCTTCCCGCGTGCGCTTGTACGGAATCTTGCCGAGCCGCACTTCGTTGAATGCCGTCGAGACGGGCTTGTTGGGATTGACGCGCTCGGTGAGCGGCGGCGCGCCGTTGTTGAGCTGCTTGGCGCGCTTGGTCACGACGTTGACCAGGGAGAACTTCGAGTCGACGTGACGGAGCAGTCCGTCGAGGTCGCCGAATACACTGTCGCTCATCTTTAGCTGTCTTCCAATTCTTTCAAACGGGTCTCGGGGTAGCGGTGGATGCGGTACCGCTCGGCTCGAACGATCGCCTCGAGCTCGTCCACCGCGCGCTCGGGCTGGGCTTCTTCGTTGATCACCAGGTAGTCGAAGCGGCGGACGTAGGTGAACTCCTCGTGCGCGATCTCGAGCCGGGCTGCGATCTGCTCGTTGGACTCGGTGCGCCGTGCCTCGAGCCGCGAGCGGAGATGTGAGAACTTGTCGGGGACGATGAAGATCAGAACCGCGTCGGGGAACTGCCGCTTGAGCGCCAGCGCGCCGTTGACTTCGGGCTTGAGGACGATGTCGTAGCCGTCGCGAAGCTTCTCCAGGATGAACGAGCGCGGGGTACCGTACAAGTTCCCGTTGTACTCGCGCCATTCCAGAAATGCGCTCTCCGAGAGCCGGCGCCGAAACTCTTCGACCTCCAAGAAGAAGTAGTCGGTGCCTTCACGTTCGCCCGGACGCGGTGCTCGCGTCGTTGCCGAAACCGAGTACAGGAGCCGCTCGCGGCGGGCCTTGAGACCCTCCACCAGCGTGTCCTTCCCCGCCCCTGACGGGCCCGAGACCACGAACAACAGACCGGGCCCGGTCAGAACGGCCATCCTCCCTTACGAACGGGTCAAACACGGTAAGATACCCAAAGGGCGGGAAAGCACCTGCCTGCCCCCAGAACCGCCGTGACCACCGATTGGATTCTGATTCACCGCGCCGCGGCCGAGCTCGAACGAGCCCTGGCCGGCGGCCGAGTCGTCGATGCCGGCCTGCTCGACGACGGGCGGGTGGGCCTGCGCTTCGCCTCGCGACCGGCCCGTAGCGGCAAGGACGGCGGCCGGACGCTGGCGATCGACGCTTTTGCCGCGCCGCCGGTCGTGACGCTCGAGGACGCCGAGCTGGCCGTCCGCGTCGAGCCCGGCTGGCTGCGCTCGGCGGGGACGACCTTGCGCGGTACGCGGCTCAACGCCGTCCGGGCCCGCCCGGGAGATCGCGTGCTCGCGCTCGACTTCGGCACGGCCTCGCGGTTCGGCGTCGAGACGGCCTCGCAGCTGGTGATCGAGCTCGTGCCGCGGTATGGCAATGTCGTGCTGCTGCGCAACCGCACCGTCGTGGCCGCCGCGAAGCAGTTCTCGCCGGCCGAGAACGAAGCGCGCTCGGTGCAGGTCGGGCTGCCGTACGAGCCGCCGCCCCTGCCCCAGCCGGCGGCGCTGCCGAAGCTGCTGGCGGCATCGCTGGCCGCGTCACCCGGCGGCACGGCCGGCGAGCTGCTGGCGCACGCCGAACGGGCGGCCGACGAGCTAGGCGATGTATACGTCTACCGCGACGACGCCGGAGCGATCGTTGCGGCGCACGTCGTGCCGCTGGCGCAGTACGCGGCGCTCGCGTGCACGCCCGTCGCGTCGCTGATCGACGTCTTCGCCGAAGCGCGCGCATCGACGCTGCGCGCGCGCCACGGCGACGCGACCGAACGGCGGCGCGCAGCGCTCGCCGCCCGCATCGCCAAGCGCGCGACGGCGACCGACGCCGAAGTCGCCGCGCTCGAAACGCGCCTCGCCGACGTGTCGGCGCGCGACGATCTTCGCCGGCGCGGCGACGCACTGTTCACTTACGGCCATGAGGTCGCAAGCGGCGCGACGAGCTTCGTTTCGCCGGCCGAATCGGATCTGATTATCGCGCTTGACCCCGAGCTTTCGCCGACGGAAAACGCGCAGCGCTACTACGCCCGCTACCGCAAAGCCGCCGACGCGCTACCGCACCTCGAGCGGCGGCGCAAGGTGCTCGCAGCGCGGCGCAACGCCCTCGAAGAGCTGGCGTTCGAAGTCGAACGCGCGGAGCCAGGGACGCTCGCCGAGCTGGAAGCCGATCTCGACGTGCTCGAAGGCCGCCCGCAGCGCCCGGCGACATCCAAGGCGCAGATCACGTCGAACGTTCGGCGCCGCGCGCCGCTGCGCGTCGATCGTCCGTCCGGTGCGCGCATCTACGTCGGGCGCTCGCCACGCGAGAACGATGAGGTGACCTTTCGCGTCGCACGCGCCGACGATCTGTGGTTCCACGCGCGCGGCATCCCTGGCTCGCACGTCGTACTGCAAGCTCCGTCCGGCGCAGAACCCGCCGACGAGGACCTCGACGCTGCGGCTGACCTCGCCGCGACGCACAGCAAGGCGCGCAACGCGCCGCGCGTCGAGATCGACTACACCGAGCGCAAGCACGTCCGCAAGCAGCGCGACGGCGCACCTGGTCTCGTGTGGTACACGAACGTGCGAACGCGCGTCGGCCGGCCGGCCGGTGAAGAGATCGGGCTAGCGCGTCAACGGTAGCGCAACGCCGTGTCGGTCGTGGGCAGCGGGTCGATCGAGGCGTAACCACCGGCGATGAGCACGCTGCCGTCGTCGAGCACCACCGCGGCACCGAGGTTGCGCGCCGTCTCCATCGGCGCTCCCACTGCGCGGAAGCGATCGGCAGCGGCGTCGTAGAGCTCCACCTGGGTCGATCCGCCGGCGATCAAGACGTCGCCGTTCGGCAAGCGGACCGTCGAGTTGCCGAGCTTGAAGCGGCGCTCTTGCATCGTTGCCGCGGGCACGAACGTGTTGGTTCGCGGTTCGAATCGTTCGCTGCTGGCGAGCCGGCTGCCCCAGCCGTAGTCCGCGCTGCCTCCGACGATCAGCACCGAACCGTCTGCCAGCAGAGCCGCGCCGTGCTTCGAACGCGGGGTCGACATCTCGGGCCCTTCGCTGAATCGTCGCGTCGTGCTGTTGTAGATCTCCGACGAGCGGCGCGATGCGGTTCCCTCGCCGCCGCCGGTCACCAGCACGCGGCCGTCCGCCAACAGCGTCGCGGTCTGCGAGTCACGCGGCACGCGCATCGAGCCGACCTCGACGAACGCGTTGCGTCGCGGGTCGAACAGCTCGGCGCTCGCGGTCGAGGCGAGGTTGCCAACGCCGCCACCCGCGACGAGCACGGTTCCGTCGCGCAGCAAAGTCGCAGTCTGGCCGGCGCGCACGCTGTGCATCGGCGGGCCCGCGCTGAACCGCCCCGTCGCCGGATCGTACAGCTCGGTCGTCGCGATCACGCCATGCGTCGTCCAACCCCCGGCGATCAGCACGCGCCCGTTGCCCAGCAGCGTTCCCGTCGGACCCGTACGCGCTTCGAGCATCGCGCCGGTCGGTTCGAAGACACCGCGCGACGGATCGTAGAGCTCGGCTTGCGCAGTGAAGTCTTGATTGGCGAGCATCCCGCCGGCGACCAGCACGCGACCGTCGCGCAGCTTGACCGCCGCGAACGAGGCGCGTCGCACGTGCATCGAACCGGTCGGTGCGAGACCGTGCGCCCCGGGCCACGCATACGCCGGCGCTCGGAGGCTGACGACGGTGCCCGCGGCCCCGACGGTCCACACCAGTGCCAAGGTCGCCGCGACCGAACGGCGGCGCGACGTCGCCGCGGGTGCGAGCAACGCCTCGACGCGCGCGACTAGCCCGTTGCTGGAAAAGAATCCCAGCGCCGTCGCGGCCGTCGTTCCGGTCAGACCGCACGCGCTGCGCCACAGGGCGGTCGCGCAGATGCGTCCGCCGGCCGATCGTGCGGCGGCGGCATCACACGCGATCTCGCGCCAGTGCGCCGAACCGCGGCTCGCCAGATGTACCAACGGGTTGAACCACAGCACCGCGCACGCCAACCGTTCCGCCAGATTCATCCAATCGTCCCGGTGCTCGAGGTGGGCGATCTCGTGCAAGGTGACCGCGCGCAACTCGGCGGCGGGCAGCTCCGCGATCAGTCGCGACGGCACGATGATCAGCCGGCGCGTGAGCCCGACCGCAACCGCAGTCTGGATGTCGTCGCTGGTCCGCAGCGCGACGCGCGAGCACTCGACGTCAGCCTGCAGGTGCCCCAGGCGCACCGGTCGTCCGTTCGCCCCGAGCCGGTGCGCGCGCAGCGCCGAACGCAGCACGGTCGCGATCCGGTAGAGCGCGACGGCGAGCCACAAGGCGAGCGCGATCTCGAGCCAAGACTGCCGCCGCGACTCGAGCGCGGCAGCGGCTGCGGCCGCCACAGCGACCCGCGTGCTCGGCTGAGATGTACCGGTGGCCGCACCGGTACCCGCGAAAAGATCCAACGGATCGACCAGGGCTGCAGTCGACACGACGGCGGCGGGCGCGCTGTTGCGCGCCGGGGCGAGCAGCGGCTGCACCAGCGCGAATACGAACGCAAGCAGCGGCACGATCGCGGTGGCGCTCCACCAGCGCGAACGCGTTCCAGGATCGATCCCTCGGATCCGGGCGACGAGCAGCGCGGTACAAGCCAATACGACGCTGAGCGCCGTGACGTCGATGAGGCCGTGCGCGAGCGCGCGAAATACGTCGGCGAAAGGCGTCATTGCGCTTTCTCCTCATCCAGCAGCGCGCGAACGCGCCGCAACGTCGTCGCGTCGGCGCCGCGCCGGTCGAGCAACCGCATCACCAGAGCGCCTTCGGACCGGTCGAAAAAGCGTTCGACCAGATCGTCGACGGCGCGCCCGCTGGCCGTCTCGTCGTCGACGAGCGCGCGGTAGATGAACGTGCGGCCATCGACGTGGTGACGCACGTAGCGCTTGCGCTCGAGGATGCGCAGCATCGTCTGCACGGTGGCGCGCGCCGGTGCCGGTTCGATGGCGCTGCAGACGTCGCCGATCGTGACGTCGCCGCGCTCCCACAGCACACGCATCACGCGCAGCTCTCCTTCGGTCAGGACGGTCGACGGCGGGCGGGCCATGGCGCGATCCTAGCACTGTCGCCGGAGGGTTGTCAATGAATTCGTTAAGTGTAATTCGTTCAGCGTACCGTCCGGCCGCTCGAACCCGTCCTCAGACCAGCGTCGCCCGGTAGGCGCGAACCTCGTCGGCGACCTGCGCGTAGGCGGCGCCGATCGCGTCGATGCGCTCGCGCGCACCTTCGAGGTTGCCCAGACGGGCGCGTTGGTCGAGCTCGATGGCGAGCTCGTAGACCGTCATTGCGCCGATGTTGCCGGCGCTGCCCTTGATGCCGTGCGCGGCGCGCGCGACGACCGCGGCGTCGGCGCTGGCGACGCCTTCGTCGAGCAGCCGTTGGTGCTTGGCGCCGGTCTGGAGCGCCATTTCCAGCAGGTCAGCGATTCCGGCCCGGTCGTCCTCGAAGGCTTCTTCGAGTCGGGAGAGGTCGAGGACGCGCTTATCCGGCAACGTGCACTCCGCGGGTGATGCGCTCGACGAGCGCACCCAGCGCGGCGAGTTGGACGGGCTTGGCGATGAAATCATCCATGCCGGCCGCCAGGCACGCTTCGCGATCGCGATCGAGCGCGTTGGCCGTCATCGCGACGATCGGCACGCGCCGCCTGCCGGCGCGCTCGAGGCTGCGGATCACGCGCGTCGCCTCGAAGCCGTCGACGTCAGGCATCTGGCAATCCATCAGCACGAGATCGTATTCGCCCGCGGCGACCGCATTGATCGCTTCGCGGCCGCCGTCGACCGCGTGCGCGCCGTAGCCCAGCCGTTTGAGCTGCTGTAACGCCAGCCGGCGGTTCACCGGGTGGTCGTCGGCGACGAGCACCCGAACGTCGCGTTCCCGCACGAGCGCAGCCCCGCCGAACGCCGTCTCGGGCAGATCCGTCGCGCCCAGCTTCGCCGCGCGGCCGGATTC
>Ga0302324_100012630_pt1 | contig 17208 bp, 14 predicted proteins | sample Palsa_T0_1_FD_201949 | JGI IMG/M metagenome (GOLD analysis project Ga0302324, IMG submission 201949) | Peat permafrost microbial communities from Stordalen Mire near Abisko, Sweden - Palsa_T0_1 | ecosystem: Environmental > Terrestrial > Soil > Palsa > Peat permafrost | place: Sweden: Abisko...
TCAACCGCCGGCTCGCGCAGGTTGTAGCGCGAGCTCATGGCGCGGCCATAGGCCCCCGCATTGCCGATTAGCAATACGTCACCCTCGCGGGTAGGCGGCAGCAATCGATCGTGGCCCAGGAAGTCCGCACTCTCGCAGATCGGCCCGACCACATTGGCGATCTCGGTGGCCGGCTCATCGATACGCGTGAGATTCACGATCTCATGCCAGGCACCGTAAAGCGCCGGCCGGATCAGTGAATTCATGCCGGTGGCGACGCCGATGTAGCGGATGTCGTCCTTGCTCTTGGTCTGTGTGACCCGGGCGATCAGCGCCCCGGCGGCCGCCACGAGGTAGCGGCCCGGCTCGAGCCACAGCTCGATTCCGGGCCGGCTCTCCCGTGCCGCGAGCAACAGGGTGTCGAGCCGTGCCAGATCGAGCGCCGGCTGCTCCAGACCGTCAGGCACGCCGAGGCCCCCGCCCACATCGATCACGCGCAGGTGCGGGAAACGCGGCGCCAGATCGAGCAGGCAGCTCGCCACTTCGGACCAGTTGTCGGCATTGAATATGCCGCTGCCCGAGTGCGCGTGCAGTCCCGCGACCTTCGCGCCGTGGCGCTGCACCAGTTGCACGAGTTCGTCGATTTCAGCGAGCGGCACCCCGAACTTGGCCTGAGCACCGGCGGTGCGCACGTGCTGGTGATGACCGCGTCCGGTGCCGGTATCGATGCGGATGAACAGGGCGCGATCGCGCCACAGGTCGCCCCAGGCGCGCAGCAGGTAGAGATTATCGAGCGTGAGGGTGATGCCCGCCTCGAGCGCCCAGGAATACTCGTCCCGGCCCGCGAAGTTGGGCGTGAAGAGGATGCGGCTGCGATCCAGCCCCGGCACGCTCTCGAGCAGATGCTCGATCTCCCCGCGCGATACGCACTCGAAGCCTACGCCTGCGGCGGCGAGCAGCCGCAGAATCTGCGCATTCGGGTTCGCCTTCATCGCATAGAGGACACGCTCCACCGCCTCGAGCCGCTGCAGCGCCTGGGCAGCGGTCAGGATGACCGCCGGATCGTAGACGTAGGCGCAATCGTGCTGCACGGCGAGAGCGAGCAACTCGGCGCGCCGCGCGCGCCACCACTGGGTGCGAGGCGGGCTCGACACTGCTGCAGGCGCGAACAGTTGCTCCCAGGTCGGACCGAGAATGGCTCCGGCACGCACCGGCCGGATCAGCAGATCGTGCAGCTCGTTGACCAGGCGGTCGCCCTGGCCCTCATCGACCACGAAGCTGAAGTTCAGGTCATTCGCAGCCTGGCTGAGCAGGTAGATGCGTTGCTCGGCGAACAGCTAGAAGGCCGCGCCGAGCTGGTGCAGTATGCCGCGGATGTTGCGGCCGACCAGGCTCACCGAGGCGCAGGGTCCGATCGCCTGCACGCGGCACAGGCGCGAGAGCTCGGACATCAGCGACTCGAGTCCCGCCTTATCGAACGTGTTGGCGGCCGGATCGAGTGAGACCGTCACATTGGTCTCGGACGTGGATATCAGATCGACCGAGAGGCCGTGGCGTTTGAAGATCTGAAACGCGTCCGCCAGAAAGCCGACCTCATGCCACATGCCCGGGCTCTCGAGCGAGATCAGCGTGATGCCCTTCTTGATGCAGACGGCCTTGACCTGTGCCGCGCCATCGCCCGCATCGGCGCTGATGTGAGTGCCCTCGAGCATCGGGCTGTGAGTCGCATACACGGCAATTGGAATCTGCAGCGATTTGACCGGCAGAATGCAGCGCGGATGCAGCACCTTCGCCCCGCCGCTCGCAATCTCCTGGGCCTCGTCATAATGCAGCGAGCGCAATAGCCGCGCCTGCGGCGTCAGGCGCGGATTGGCACTGAACATACCGGGAACGTCGGTCCAGATCTCGAGCCGGCTGGCGAGCAACTTGGCGGCAAAATACGCCGCCGAAGTATCCGAACCCCCACGGCCCAGCAGCACGGTGTCGCCGGCGGCATCGCTGGCGATGAAGCCCTGGGTAACGACGACGCCGGGGAGCGCCTCGAGTCGCGCACTGAGCGCCGGATCGGGCGCGAACTCGCAGCTCGCCATCAGAAAATGGGCACGCGCGGAAGCTCCACTGCGCACCTCGGCAGCCAGCGCACCGCGTGCATCGCACCAGGTTGCCTCGATACCCTGCGCGCCCAGATAGCGGGCACCGAGCTCGGTGGCCATGAGTTCGCCAGTGGCCAGGGCGCGCGCCCGGGTGCGCTCGCTGACCTCGTCCATGAGTGCGATACCGGCCGCCAGCTGTCGCAGCTCCGAGAAATAGTGTTGCAGCTGGGCACTCACGCCCACGCCCAACTCGGCGGCCAACGCACGATGACGCTGCTCGATATCCTCGAGGATCGGCTCATGCGAATCAGCGAGCGCCGCGGCCAATAGTTTATCGAGCCGATCGGTGACACCGCTGATGGCCGAGTGAACGACCAGTACGCGCGCACCGGTGGCCAGGCGCGAGCGCACCACGGCCGCGATGTTGCGCCAGTTGTGCAGATTGGCGACGCTCGTGCCGCCGAACTTGAGCACGACCCAGAGAGACTCGCGGCGTGGAGCCATAGCTATCCGTGTGTGTAGGCGCTTGAACGTGGCGCTGCCGCATGGGCTGCGCCAGCGCGCTGCGGGCGAACGCTACAAATCGTCGTCGAAGACTTCCCGCAAGTCTTTCTCGAGTTTACGGTCGGCGAGCACTTCCTCGAGCCGGCTCCAGGCGGCCTTACCGCGTTTGCCCTGCGCTCGCACGCGTTTGTCGACGCGGGCCAGCAAACCGTCGTAGTCGGTGCTGTCCTCTGTCTCGACGATGAATTCCTCATCCAGATCGAAGTTCTCGTTATCGCGTTCAGACATCGTAGTTTCGCTGAATATATGTATTGTAATCAGATGCTTAACAGGCCACACGGCACTGTAGGCTGCGAACTATAGCTGATTTGCGCCGCGGTTCAACAGTCCGGCGCCCAGTCCTACTCAAGGTCGGGCCGGTACAGCGACCTGCGCTGCCTGCGCGCGTGCCCCCGTCATGCTCTGCGCGAGCCTGCAGCAGGCGCTATTTGTGGTCGGCGCCACCGTCGGCGGCGCCGGGGCTGACAGAGGGGCCAGCGGCGACCGTCGGGCCCGGGATGGCCGCCGGAGCGGCGCTGGCGCTTTCCGTGCCCAGCGCAGACATGTCGGCCTCCAGGCCGACGGTGGCCAGCACCCCATCGGCGCGCTGCAGCACCTCGCGCGCATAGTCCCAATGGATCGCTACCGTGCTGTCCCCGACCGCAACGCGCAACAAGTCGGCAAACTGATCCACGTTCGGCTCGAAACTCTGTCCTTCCGCGTCCACGGGCGGGTGCGCCTCGAGCAGCAGCTCGCCGTCGACCCAGGCCACCTTGACCGGCTCATTGACGAGGCGCACCGCGGTGCCGACTGGAATGAGCGGAAACAATTGCGACACGTCGTCCGGGTACATGCGAATGCAGCCGTGGGTCACCGCGAGCCCGACGGCTATCGGGTTATTGGTGCCGTGAATCATGTAGGTGCCCCCGCCGGCGGCTAGACGCATCGCATAGGCGCCCAGCGGATTGTCCGGTCCGGGGGGCACGCGGGCCGGCAGCGGATCTCCGGCCGCGGCGTGTTCCTTGCGTACGGACTCGGGAGGAAACCAGGTTGGGTTTTTCTCCTTGCCGATCACGTGGGTCAGACCGATCGGCGTGTGCCAGTCCATCTTGCCGATACTGACCGGATAGGTGATGACCTCAAGCGCCTCGCCGCGCTTGCGCGGGGGATAATAGTAGAGCCGGTGCTCGGGCAGATTGACCACGATGCCCTCGTGTGGTCCCGACGGCAGGATGTGGCGGCCCGGAATGATGAGCTTTTTGCCGGCCCCAGGCAGCCACGGGTCGACATCCGGATTGACCCGAATCAGCTCCTCGGAGCCCAGGCTGTATTTGCGCGCGAGGTCATAGAGGGTGTCCTCATAGACCGTCTCGAGCGTCTGATCATCCCCGACGACCGTGTCGGTGGGACTGGAGAGCGGGTATACCGTGGCATTGCAGGGGGCGGTCAGCGCGAGCCAGGCACCCAGCGCCGCCAGGATGACGCCGGGCCGGGCGTAAACCACCGATCGATTACACAGTCCGCTATCAGGCACGCGACTAGACTAGCACGGGGCAGGCCAGCCTCAGCGGGTTTTTATTCAAGCGGGACCGGCACTTGCGATTTCCTCCACACCCTCAAGGTGGCTTGGGCGCGGCCGATAGCTACATGCCGGTTCCCTCCGGCGCTGGGCCGCGGGGGTTTTCTGCGGTTTAGGCTCCAGCTTTAGCACCCCCTACACGGGACGTCTGTTCGACGGGCAATGGGTCCATTACCATACGGATGTATGGTAATGGACCCCCCTCCTCCCCTGAGCGCTCGCCAGCAGCAGATCCTGCAGCAGATCGCGCAGTTCATGGCGCAGCAGGGTCGGCCGCCGACCCGCGCCGATCTGGCCCGAGCACTCGGTCTACGCAATCGTCAGGGTATCGATCAGCACCTGCGCGCCCTCGAGCGCAAGGGCTATCTGCAGCTCGAGCCCGGGATCGCCCGCGGCATACGGCTGGTGCAGAGCGAGGAGTCGCCGCCGAAGACATCCCCCCGCGCGATGTTATTGCCGCTTTACGGACGAGTTGCCGCCGGCCTCCCCGCCCTGGCGGAAGGCAATATCGAAGAGCAGCTGGCGCTCGATCGGACGCTGTTTCGCCCTCGCGCCGATTTTCTGCTGCGCGTCCATGGCCAGAGCATGCGCGATGCGGGCATCGCCGACCGCGACATCCTGGCCGTGCACCGCACAGCACAGGCGGTGAATGGCCAGATCGTGGTGGCACGTCTGGGGGATGAGGCGACGGTAAAATTCTACCGCCGTCGCGGCACCATGCTGCGGCTCGAGCCTGCCAATCCCGATTTCATGCCGCTTGAAATCGATCTGCGCACCCAACCCTGGCGGATCGAAGGCATCGTGGTCGGGATCCTGCGTACTGACCTGTCCGGCCAGATCCGAGCATGAACGCACGCACCGTGACGCTCGATCAGCTCTCGCGTCTATACCGGCACGGCGAATGGCGCCGCGATCCACGCCCTGCAATGCCCTCGGGCTTTGCCCAGCTCGATGCGAACCTGCCCGGCGGCGGCTGGCCCATGGGCGCCATCGCCGAGCTGATGCCGGCGGCGACGGGCATTGGAGAGCTCAGTCTATTGTTCCCAGTCCTGTCGAGACTGGCGCGCGCCGGGCAGTGCATCGCCTGGATTGCGCCGCCCTATCTGCCCCATGCAGCCGCCCTCGTGCAACGAGGCCTGCCGCTCGAGCGTGTGTGGATCATTCAAACCCGTGGAGCGCAGGAATCGCTGTGGGCCGCGCAGCAGATGCTGCTCTGCCCGGCGGTCGGTGCGGTGCTGAGCTGGCCGTCCCAGATCACGGACAAAAATGTGCGCCGCCTGCAGCTCGCAGCCGAGACCGGCGGCAGTCTCGGTATCCTCTATCGCCCGGCCCAAGCCGCCCGGGAATCATCGCCGGCAGCCCTGCGGCTGCGGCTCGAGGCCACGGCCGATGGGCTCGCGGTGGACATCCAGAAATGCCGCGGCGGCCGTGCCGGCCTGCGATTGCACTTGCACCCGCAGGCCGCGGCATGAGCAGCAGACTCTGGCTGTGCATCCGTTTACCGCAACTCGCGTGCGAGGCGATCGCGGGCCCTGAGGCATCGGCCGAGCAGGACAGCGCGGGCGGCCTGCGCGGCCTGCGCGTCCAGCGCGAGGCCCTCGAACGCCTGGCCGCCTGGGCCTATCAGTGGAGCGGTCTGATCAGTTATGCGCCGTGCGAGCCATTACTCTGGCTCGAGCTCGGCGCGAGCATCGCGCTCTTCGGCGGCCTGGAGGCGCTGCGCGCACGCATCGAAGCCGGGCTGATCGAACTCGGTTACAGCCATGTGTGCGCTCTGGCTCCTTCGCCCAGCGCCGCAGCCCTGCTGACGCACGCGGATGAACCACGCTGTGTGCTCACGAAGGCGCAGTTGCGGCAGCGGCTCGATGCCCTGTCGCTGGGCTTGCTGGATCTGAGCGCATCGACACGGGCCGCGCTGCGGGCCTCGGGCCTGCGCCGCATCGGACAAGTCCTCGAATTGCCTGCCGCCGCGATCGCACGGCGCTTCGGACCAGAAACCCAGCTGTATCTGCGGCGCCTGTGCGCGCAGGCGAGCGATCCGCGGCCGGCCTGGCGAGCCCCCGAGAGCTATTGCGCGCGCTGCGAATTCGGCGCCGAGGTGCACACCACGACCGCGCTGCTGTTCCCGCTGCAACGGCTGCTGCTGGAATTTCAGGGCTACCTTCGCGCCCGCGATTGCTCGGTGCAGCGCTTTACCCTCGAGTTCGAGCACTACCGCCAGCCGCTCAGCCGCGTGACGATCGGTTTGTCCGCCCCGGGACGCGATGCGGCGCAATTGCTGACGCTCGCGCGCGAGCGCCTGCATTCACTGGCGCTGAGCGCACCGGTCAGCGCGTTGCGGCTGCAGGCGCTCGAATTCACCTCGCCGCAGATCGTGCAGGGGGATCTGTTCGGGAGCGATGCGCAGCCGCTGCAGCAGTTGCAGCGGCTGCTCGATCGCCTGCGCGCGCGGCTCGGAAAGGCCAGTATTCACAGCTTGCGGCTGGAGGCCGATTACCGTCCGGAACGCGGCTCGCGCTGCATCGCGCCGGATCTGTCTGCCATGACTTCGAGCCCGAGGATCCGGCTGCCGGAGGGCAGTGCCCCGATGCGGCCCTGCTGGCTGCTGCCCGAACCGAAGCGCATCGAGGCACCTGGGGAGCCGCTGCTGCGCGGACCGGAGCGCATCGAGAGCGGCTGGTGGGATGGGGGCGATGTCCGGCGCGATTACTACAGCGCGTGCGGCAGCGAGGGCGCGCAGATCTGGGTGTTTCACGATCGGCGCGACGGCGGCTGGTATCTGCAGGGCTTATGGGCTTGAGGGACGATGAACGCCGGCGCCTTGGGTCCCTACGCCGAACTGCACGCGCTGAGTAATTTCAGCTTTCTGCGCGGCGCCTCGCATCCGGCCGAACTGGTCGCCCGCGCGCATGCGCTCGGCTATCGTGCGCTCGCGCTCACCGATGAGTGCTCGCTCGCCGGTGTGGTGCGTGCACACGAGGCCGCACAGGCTCTGCCGCCGAGCGCGAATGCTGCTGAGGCCTTCAAACTTATCGTCGGCGCCGAATTCCGTACCGCCTGTGGTCTGCAGCTGGTGCTGCTCGCACCCTCGCAGCAGGCCTATGGACAGATCTGCCAGCTCATCACGCTCGGCCGGCGGCGCTCGAAGAAAGGCGAGTATCGATTGCTGCGAGTGGATTTCGAGACTGGCCTCGGCGACTGCCTGGCACTGTGGGTACCGCCGGCGCAGCCGAGTGAGGCCCAGGCGGCATGGCTGCGGGATTTTTTTCCGGACCGCGGCTGGCTGGCCGTGCAGTTGCATCGCGGCGCCGATGACAGCGCTCGCCTCGCACAACTGTGCTCTCTCGCCGAGCGCTGCGCCGTGCCAGCCGTCGCCGCCGGCGATGTGCACATGCACGTGCGCTCACGGCGCGCCCTGCAGGATGTGCTGACCGCCGTGCGCCACGGCTGCACCATCGATCAGGCAGGCGCACGGCTGTATCCGAACGCCGAGCGCCATCTGCGCCCCCTGACGCAATTGCACGCCATCTACCCGCGAGCGCTGCTCGAGCAGAGCGCTGCCATCGCTGAGCGCTGTGTCTTCTCGCTCGCGCAGTTGCACTATGAGTATCCCGCCGAACTAGTCCCCGCCGGTCTGACGGCCAGTGCGCATCTGCGCGCCCTGACCGAGCAGGGTCTGCGGCGCCGCTGGCCCGAGGGTGTTCCCGAGCCGGTGCGCGAATTAATCGAGCGGGAGCTCGGCCTGATTGCCGAGCTGCGCTATGAGCACTTCTTTCTGACGGTGCACGATCTGGTCGCGTACGCGCGCAAGAAAAATATTCTCTGTCAGGGTCGAGGCTCGGCCGCCAACTCCGCAGTCTGCTATGTGCTCGGCATCACCGAGATCGATCCGGCGCGCACCCAGCTGTTGTTCGAGCGCTTCATCAGCCGCGAGCGCAATGAGCCGCCCGACATCGATGTCGACTTCGAGCACGAGCGGCGCGAGGAGGTCATCCAATACATTTATAGCAAGTACGGCCGGGAACGGGCCGCACTCGCCGCCACGGTCATCAGCTACCGCACGCGCAGCGCGATCCGCGATGTGGCGCGCGCACTCGGTATCGGCCAGAGCAACATCAACCATCTGGCACGATCGCATATGTGGTGGGATCCGCCGGGCGAGATCGAGCACAGCGCGCCCGGCGAGGCTGCCGGCGTCGAGCCGGCACAATTGCGCCGACTCGGCGCGCTGGTGCGCGAGCTGATTGGCTTCCCGCGCCATCTGTCGCAGCACGTCGGGGGCTTCGTGATCTCCGGCGAACCGCTGAGTACCCTGGTACCCATCGAGAATGCCGCGATGGCCGAGCGCACCGTGATCCAATGGGATAAGGACGATCTGGAGTCCCTCGGCCTGTTGAAGGTCGACGTACTCGCGCTCGGCATGCTGACGGCGCTGCACCGCTGTTTCGACCTCATCGCCGGCTATCGCGGCACCAGCCTCTCGATGCAGGACATTCCACCCGGGGACGTGGCCACTTTCGACATGATCTGTCGCGCCGAGACCGTCGGTGTATTCCAGATCGAGTCGCGTGCGCAGATGAGCATGCTGCCGCGACTGCGCCCGCGCTGCTTCTACGACCTCGTGATCGAGGTGGCGATCGTGCGGCCCGGTCCGATCCAGGGCGACATGGTGCATCCCTATCTGCAGCGGCGCGAGAACCCGCAGGCCGTGACCTATCCGAGCGAGGCGCTCAAGGTCGTGCTGCAGCGAACGCTGGGGGTACCGATCTTTCAGGAGCAGGTCATGCAGATCGCGATCGTCGCCGCGGGCTTCACCCCCGGCGAGGCCGATGGACTGCGCCGTGCGATGGCGGCTTGGAAACGCCGCGGCGGACTCACGCCCTATCGCGAACGGCTGCTCAGCGGCATGGCGAGCAACGGCTATGCGAGCGAGTTCGCCGAGCAGATCTACCGGCAGATCCTCGGCTTTGGCGAATACGGCTTCCCCGAATCGCACGCGGCTTCCTTCGCGCTGCTGACCTACATCTCCTGCTGGCTCAAATGCCACGAGCCCGCCGCCTTCGCCGCGGCACTGATCAACAGCCAGCCGATGGGATTTTATGCCCCGGCCCAGATCGCGCAGGAACTGCGCCGCAGCGGCGTGAGCGTGCTCGGGGTCGATGTGACGGTCAGCCACTGGGATTGCACGCTCGAGTGCGAAGGCACGAGTGCGACGCGCTCGCCGGCGCTGCGTCTGGGACTGCGCCTGGTGCGCAATCTGCAGGAGGCCGAGGCCGTACGCATCGTGACCGAACGGGCGCTGCGTCCCTACGCCAGCATCGATGAGCTCGGCGCACGCGCGCAACTGTCGCAGCGCGCGCTCCAGAGTCTCGCTGCGGCCGGCGCACTCGGTGCCTTGAGCACGCACCGGCATGAGGCCCACTGGCGTGCGCTCGGCGTGGAGCGTCTGCCCGGACTGATCGAGGGTCTAGCGGCCGGCGAGGCACCCGTGGCGTTGCCGCAGCCGACCGAGAGCCAGAATATCCTCGCCGATTATCGGCACCTCGGTCTCACCAGCGGCCGCCATCCGCTGGCTCTGCTGCGCCCGGCGCTCTCGCGCCGGGGATTTCGCAGCAGCCGCGAGCTCTCGCTGCTGCCGGACGGAATCAGCGTGCGCGTGGGAGGATTGGTCACGCATATGCAGCAGCCGGCGACGGCTTCGGGCGTGGTATTCGCCTCGCTGGAGGATGAAACTGGCCTCGTCAATGTGATTCTCTGGCCCAAGGTGTTCGACGCCCAGCGGCGCTGCGCGCTCGAATCGAGTCTGCTGGTGGTCGAAGGCGCGCTGCAAAGACGCGATCAGGTCGCCCATGTGATCGCAAGGCGGTTGCACGATGCTTCGCGATGGCTCGGCGGTCTCACGCGTAACTCACGGGACTTCCACTGAGGCTCAGCTCCCCAGCGCCTCGCGCAGCGCCGTGAGTTCCTCGGCAGACTCCCCGACGAGCGTCTGACAGATCTCGGCATTGAACCCTAAGCGCGCGGCGGCCTTGCTAGCCGCGATGCGCTCCTGCAATAGCTCCGGCACGTCCTTGCACACCGAGAGCGTATCGGCCACATCGAGCACGTCGGCGAGCTGCCCGCCCTGGCCACGCCCATCGCGCGCCTGATCCTCATAGCTGTGCACGGCGTTGACGATCTCATCGGCCATGTTCCAGTTCTCGAGCAGCGCCTTCGCAATGTTGCCGTGCCAGTCGCGCACGATGCGCATATAAGCGGCCTGATCGCCGAACAGCCACGGATGGCCCACCGCATGCGTGAGAATGTAGAGTTTGCCCACGCCGTGCACGAGACCGGTAAGCAGCGCGGTGTCGGCGCTGCCGCCCTTGCGACGCGCGATCACGAAACACAGTGCGGCCACGAGCGCGCTGTGCTGCCACAGGACGCTGAGCTGGCGTTCGATCGTTTGATATTTTTTCGCACGGCGCAGCTGCACCATCGCAAAGCTGACCGCCGCCGCGCGCAGTGCGTCGAAGCCCAGCCTCGTGACCGCAGAGCGCAGATCCGTCACTGCTTTGCCGCCCGGGCAGATCGCGGCCGAGTTCGCGATCGAGAGCACGCGGGCCGCAAGCATGGGCTCGGCACCGAGCACCCGCACCACGCGCTCCGTGCTGGCGCTATCCTCGCTCAGCACCCGCTGCACCTGCAGGGCGACATCGGGAAAGCTCGGCAGCTTAATCGTGCTCGCCGAGAGTTCGCTCGCGAGCTCGCGCACGAACTCGAACGCTTCCGTGCTCACGTTGCGCTGACTCACTGACTCCGTGGTGATGACCTGTTTTTGCACGAAAGCCGAACCTTGTCCTTAAGATTGCCGGGGCACTCTCGCAAAATCACCGCTGGCGCGGCACGCTAGAACTCGCTCCAGTCACTGCTCGGCGCCGGCGACGCCGGTGCATGGCTGCCGCTCGCCGCGGCCGCTACAGGATTGACCCAGGGCCGGCTCGCCCCGCGCCGCTCGCTGCGCGCGGGATCCGGCAGCTTCGTGCCTGAGGCGCGCGGCGCGGCGGCCGCGGGCGCGGCGGCAACGATCAGCGGCCGCGGCGGCGCGGACGCGCACTCATCGCGAGCCTGATCGGCGTCCTTGAAGCGGAAGAAGGCGGTGAGTTCCGACAGGCGCACTGCCTGCTCGCTCATGGAAGCCGCCGCGGCGTTGGCCTGCTCGACCATGGCCGCATTCTGCTGCGTACTCTGATCCATCTGCGTCACGGCGCGGCTGATCTGCTCGGCGCTGGCTGCCTGCTCCTGGCTCGCGCTGGAGATCTCCCCGACCACGTCGCTGACCTTCTTGACCGCAGCGACGATCTCCCCGAGGTAACGTCCCGATTCGCTGACCAGGCGGCCGCCTTCAGCCACCTTGGACACACTGTCACTGATCAGCGCCTTGATCTCCTTGGCCGCCGAGGCACTGCGCTGCGCGAGATTGCGAACCTCGCCGGCAACGACTGCGAAACCTCGACCTTGATCGCCGGCGCGGGCCGCTTCCACCGCGGCGTTGAGCGCCAGCAGATTGGTCTGAAAGGCAATCTCATCGATCACGGAGATGATGTCTGCGATCCGCTTGCTCGAGACATCGATCGCACCCATGGCCGCGACCGCCTTCTCGACCACGACGCCGCCGTGCTCGGCCTGATCGCGTGCCGCCTGCGCCAGCGTGCTGGCGAGCCTCGCGTTGTCCGCGTTCTGTCTGACCGTAGAGGTCATGTGTTCCATCGAGGATGCCGTCTCCTCGAGATTGGCCGCCTGCTGCTCCGTGCGCGCCGAAAGATCCTCGGTGCCGGCACTGATCTGGCGCGCAGCCGTGGCGACCGTGAACGAGCTGCTCTTCACGCCCTGGAGCACATCGCGCAGTTTCTCCTGCATGCCGGCCAGCGCCTGTGCGATCTGTGAGAACTCATCGCTCCCCTGCACCACGATCTCGTGGCCGTAGTCGCCCTCGGCCAGCCGCGAGACGACGGCGACGACCTCATTCATCTCTCCGACCGTGCCTGAGGAGACGACACAGATGATGGCGACCGCCAGGATCAACGCCAGCGTCACCATCACGATCAATTCATCGCGCAGCGAGCGCAGTTGCGAGAGTTTGCGCCGCAATTGCTGTTCTGCGGCCTGCTCGAGCGGCGCGCGAAAGCCGTCGAGTGCGCTGTGCAGCTGCGTGGCATTACGCACCACGGCATCGAGTGGATCGCTGGCAGTGCCGCCGAGCACGCTCTGTCTGACGTACTTGCACCAGGCATCGAAGTCGCTGCTGAGCATCCCGAGCGCACCCTGCGCCGAAATGCGCCAGGCTTCCCCCGCGGCCCCGCTCTGCGCGGCGCGGTGCATATCGGCGGCTATCTTCTCCAAGGCCCCCGACGCCAGCACCTGCGAGTGCAGGATCTGCTCGAAATCAACCTTGCTCGAGCGACTGGCGGGCGCGAGCGCCACGCTCACGGCGTGCGAGCGCATCTCGGCCAGATCGCTCTCGAAGTCCGGCCACTGCAGTACTGTGGCATCGATGACAAAGTTGATCAGCGGGGTGCTGTCGAGCGTGAGGCCGCTGGTGTCGGCGATGTAGTCACGGTAGGCGAGAATCTGCCCTCGCAGCTCGGCGTGCGCGCGCTCGATCTCGGACAAGGACGCAGCACTGTTCCTGCGCAGCAGATCCCACGCCGTCTTGATCTCGTTCCAGCGTCTCGCGTCCTCGCCCGCCGGAGCGCCATAGTCTTCGCTCTGGGCATCCTGCACGCTCAGCGCGCGCTCGATGTCGGCTGTGGCGATCTGAAGTTCGCCGGCTGCGCCCTCCAGCCCCGCGTTCCCGGGCGCCGCTGCGCCACCGGCCGCCGCGGCCCCCGGGCTCGCAGCCGCCTGTGCCGCGCGCCAGATCTCGTGCATGCCCAGCGGCAACAGCAGCGTTTCGAGCGCGCCGTAACGGTGCAATCCGGCCAATTCGCGCTCGCCGAGGCTTATGTCGCGCTGTTTTTCTGACAGGAACAGTCCTGTCACGATCAGCAACGGCACCAGCGCGGCGATGCCCACGAGCACCAGCTTGCGCGCGAAGCTCAGATTGCGGATCCAACGGTTCAAATCGATCTCCAGCTCGCTGCCGTCATGCACCGCAACACGCGACGCGCGTCACGTTTCCGCGACGCCTTGGGCTCTCCGGCGCTCGACAAAGCAGCTCTAGACCTAACTCTTCGGCAGCCGGGCGCAAAACTTGAAGCTCCGGTAGGGGTTTTGTTCATGCCTTCGAGGCGCGTCGCTGATCGTGCACGGTATTGAGCTGCGTGAGCTCTCGGGCGATGTCCTCCACGTGCAGAATTTGATCCACGGCCCCGAGCGCCACGGCCGCCCCGGGCATCCCCCAGACCACGCTCGAGCTCTCATCCTGCGCGATCGTGACCGCGCCGCGCTCATGCATGGCCTTGAGCCCCTCGGCTCCGTCGTCCCCCATGCCGGTCAGTATCACCCCCACTGCGTTGGCGCCGACGTGAGCGGCCACTGATTGAAACATCAGGTCCACACTCGGTCGATGCCGGTTCACCGCAGCCTCGGTGCTCAGATGGCAACGGTAGCGAGCTCCGTCGCGCACGATGAGCAGATGCGCATCTCCAGGGGCGATATAGGCCTGCCCAGGCGTGATGTACTGGCCGTCGCGAGCCTCCTGCACGTTCAGAGCCGAGCACTGATTCATGCGGGCCGCAAACGGCGCGCTGAATGTGCGCGGGATGTGCTGCGTGATCAGAACGGCTGGGCAATCCACCGGCAGTCGTGATAGCACCTCGCGTATGGCCTCGGTGCCACCGGTGGAGGCACCGATCGCGATGATCTGATCGCTGTTGCGAAAACGCGGCAGCTCGCTCGCAGCTCGGACATTCTGCTGCGCTGCATGGGCGGCCGGACGCGGCAGACCGGGCCGCACGCGGGCCGCGGCAGCCACTTTGACCTTTTGAATGATCTCGGCCGCGTAGGCTTCGAGTCCGCGTGCGACATCGATTTTCGGCTTGGTCACGAAGTCGACCGCGCCGATTTCCAACGCCGCGAGCGTCACGTCCGCGCCACGTTCGGTCATGGAGGAGCACATGACGACCGGCATGGGCCGCAAGCGCATGATGTTGCGCAGGAACTGCAGGCCGTCCATGCCCGGCATCTCGACATCAAGCGTCAGCACGTCGGGATTGAGCGCCTTGATCCGCTCGCGAGCGACGAAGGCATCGGGCGCCGCGCCCACCACCAGCAGCTCCGGATCGGCGCCGAGGATCTTGCTCAACAGTGCGCGCACCAGCGCGGAGTCGTCGACGATCAGGACCTTGATCGCAGGACGCGGGGGTATTGTATGAGTCATGTATTTTCCTGAAAAAACCTAAAACAGCTCGATATCGCCGCCGACCGCCGTGCGGTGAATGTCGCGCTGGTAGCGCCTCTCCTCCGCCAGGACGCGGCCGGCCAGGCGGGTCAGTCGCTTGACGCGGGCATGGCCACTGGCCGGGTCGTAGAGGACCTTGCGCGCGCAGTGATCGCCCAGATCCTCGCCCACCACGCAGAACGCCTCGGTACGCACGTACCGGCGTACGAACTGGATGTTGCGCGCCCCGACATCGGTCACGGCATCGAGCATCCTGCCGCCGCCGACCAGCTTGACCTCGAGGTCGCTGCGCCGGCCCCCGAGTTTCAATATCTCGTTGATCAAGCGCTCCATCGCCACATTACCGTAGCGCGTGGCGGCGCTGGCGCTCTCGCCCCACACGCGTCCGCCGTCGGATTGATCCGCGGGCAGCATGAAATGATTCATGCCCCCAACGCGCAGCCGCCGGTCGCGAACGCAGGCCGATACGCAGGAACCCAGCACCGTGCCGATGAGCTCGCCGGGCGCGGCCACGTAGTAGTCGCCGGGCTGCAGGATCGCCACGACGGCGTTGATGCGCATATCGAGACGCCGCTGAATGTGAGCGAACGGCGGCGCCGGCTCGCCCGGTGGCTGCAGCGCCCGCGCTGACGGAGCTGTGGTGGCGGCGCTCATGGCGGGCACTTGCGATAGATCGTCTGACCGGCCAGGCGATAGTCGCTGCTGATGCTCAGCAGAGACTCTGAATGCCCGAGAAACAGGTGATCGCCCGCTCGCTGCAGGGCCTGCATGCGGGCAAAGATCCGGCGCTGGGTGTCGCGGTCGAAGTAGATCACGACGTTGCGACAGAAGATCGCAGCGAACTTCCCCCGCATCGGCCAAGCCTGCACCAGATTCAGGGCCTTGAAGCTCACGAGGGATTTGATCTCATCGCAGATCCGATACCGCTGTCCACCCGCCTCGCGGCTGAACCAGCGCTGCACTCGCGCCGATTCCAGCTTCTCCATGCGCTCGGCGACATAGCAGCCGGCGCGGGCGTGATCGAGCACGCTGGTGTCGACATCGGTGGCCAATACGCGCACGTCCCAGTCGCGCAGCTCGCCCAGCGTTTCCCGGATCACCATGGCAATCGAATACGGCTCCTCCCCGCTCGAGCACCCGGCGGACCAGATGCGGAGGCGCCGCGCCTGCGCGCCGCGGCGCTCGAGTGCCGGCAGCAACTGCGTGGCCAGATACTCGAAGTGATGCCGTTCCCGGAAAAACGAGGTCAGATTGGTCGTGATCGCATTGTGGAAGTGCTGCAGTTCCTCGCCGCCACCGCGCTCGAGCAGATTCAGATAGCTGTCGAAGTCGGCCAGCTGCAGCGCGCGCAAACGCCGGCTCAGGCGCCCATAGACCAGGGCGCGCTTGTTGTCCGCGAGTGAAATGCCGATCTGCGCGTACACCAGCGCCCGCACACGCTGAAAATCCTGTTCAGAGAGCGGGTAGTCCCGCCGCGCCGAAGTTTCCGGGACCGCGTCCACGGCGTCCTCAGAACACTTCGAGTTCGCCCGGAACCCCGGCGTTGCGCAAACCGGTCAGGGCATTGAGCATTTGTTCGGCGCTCAGGCCGCGCATCATGAAATCGAACAGCACGCGCTCCTCGACCATGCTGTAGCGCGAGCGTACCTGTTCGAGCATCGAGTCGAAGTCCGCTCGCTCGGCGCCGAGCTCACCGGCGATCGAATCCGAGGGAATCGTCAGTCCCTCGCGCACGTGCGTGAGGCGCTGTATGAGCTTATCGTAGAACTGCAGTGCGTTGATCGTGGCCTGCACATGACTGCCGAGCGCGTCGGCCAGATGTTTGATACTGCGCCGGGCCTGCGAGGCAGCGCCGGCATCGGCGCAATCCAGCGCCCGTGCCTGAACGGCCAGTGCCAAGGCATCGGTGGCCAGGGCGCTGACCGAGCTCGCGAGCTGCCCGGCGCGCGCGTCGCTCTCGCGCACCGCCGCATCGAGCTGCGCCGCGCCGAGTTCGAGAAAGCGGCGCAGCTGGGATGCAAGCCCCGCATCGCTGGCCGCGCGGCAGTCCGGTGCGCTCACGGCACGATCTCCGCAATCTCTCGCAGATGCGCACCGAGTCCAAGCAGCTCAGCCGCGCCGCTCATGAGCTGCTCGGCCCCGAGCAAGCGCAGTTTCAGGCCGCGAGCCTGCGCCGCCAGGGCCGCGGCCAGCAGCAACTGCAGCCCGGCCGTATCGATGCTGCCGAGCGTGCTCACATCGACCTGTGCAGCGCCGCGCTCGAGCATGGCTTTGAGTTCGAGGTGGCGGCGAGCGACCTCGCGAATCGAGAGCGTATCGAGCGCCAGCGCGTCGGCCGCCGCGGCGCGCGTGGCTGATACTGCTCGTCCCTTCGGAGCCGCACGAGCGCCCATGTCAGGCCACTTTGGGAGCGGCTGCCGACTCGCCGAGCATCTTGTTCACGAGCTGCACGACGTCGAGCAGAATCAGCATGCGCTCTTCGATCACGACCAGACCACGCACGAAATCGCTGTCGAACGCCGATCCCAGCTCCGGCGGTGGGCGCAGATCCACGGGATCGATGCTGCACACCTCACATACGGCGTCGACTACCACGCCGGCCGTCAGCCCGCCATCGTCGTTGTCGATTCCCA
>Ga0302324_100012632_pt1 | contig 17206 bp, 9 predicted proteins | sample Palsa_T0_1_FD_201949 | JGI IMG/M metagenome (GOLD analysis project Ga0302324, IMG submission 201949) | Peat permafrost microbial communities from Stordalen Mire near Abisko, Sweden - Palsa_T0_1 | ecosystem: Environmental > Terrestrial > Soil > Palsa > Peat permafrost | place: Sweden: Abisko...
GCTGTTCCTGGAACAAGGGGACGCCAAGTGTGCGCTTTAATACGAGCTCCAATGACGGGTGGGGATAGGTGATTTCTTCTTTGCCCTGCCGCCGGCGCATGTAAGGATGCATCATTTTGCCGACGATGGGCCCGGGACGAATGATTGCGACCTGCACTACCAAGTCGTAAAAAACCTTTGGCGCATTGCGCGGCAGTGAGGCCATCTGCGCGCGGCTTTCTACCTGAAACATTCCAACTGTATCTGCGCGGCAGAGTGTAGCGGGATGAGTTCGAGGCAATCTTTGACGACCGCCATCATGCCGAGTCCGAGCAAGTCCACCTTGACTAATCCAAGGTCGGCGCAATCCTCCTTGTCCCATTGGACGACGGTTCGTCCGGTCATGGAAGCCCGCTCCATCGGCACGACGCGATTCAGCAGTCCTTCGCAGATCACCATGCCGCCGGAGTGCTGGCCGAGATGTCGCGGCAGGTCCTGCAGGCGCAGGCAAAGTTCGAGATACTTTGCGATGCGCGGATGCTGCATGTCGAAGCCGGCCTGGTGGAAGTGATGCGGCATGGTATCGGTCGGACCTTTCCATTCGAACTGCCCGACCAGGCTCGAAAGCCTGTTGGCCGTCGCTTCATCAAAGCCGAGAGACTTGCCAACCTCTCGCGCCGCCGAGCGTCCCCGATATGTGATGACATTCGCAGTCATCGCGGCGCCCAGCTCGCCGTATCGCTGGTAAACATATTGGATCGCTTGCTCGCGCTTATCGCCAGATGGCAGGTCGAGATCGATGTCCGGCCACTCGCCGCGGTTCTCACTCAGGAAGCGCTCGAAGAGCAGTTCCATGCCAATTGGATCCACCGCGGTAATTTCCAGTGCATAGCAGACGGCGGAATTTGCCGCGCTGCCGCGACCTTGCACGAGAATGCCGTTCTGCTGGCAGAAGCGGATGATGTCCCAGACAATGAGGAAGTAGCCCGCGAACCCCAGCTTGGCGATCAATGCGAGTTCGCGTTCCACCTGCACACGCGCTTTCTGAATCAGGTGTGCATTTATAGGTAAGCCGTAGCGCTTCCGCACGCCGTCCTCGACCCGCTTGCGAAGGAAACTATCCATCGTCTCTCCATCGGGAACGGGGTAGCGCGGGAACTCATAGCCGAGGTTGTCGAGTTGAAATTCGAGACGCTGGCTGATCAGCTGTGAGTTCGTGATGGCTTCCGGTATGTCGCCGAAGAGTTGCGTCATATCTCTCGCGGAACGCAGATGCCGTTCGGAGTTGCGTGTCAGCAATCGCCCCGCTGATCCCAGCGTAGAGTGGTGGCGGATGGTGGTGAACACATCCAAAACTTCGCGCTCTGTCCGGGTGGCGTAGCGCACACCATTCGTTGCGACGACAGGAAGATGAAGAGATGCAGCAATCCGCAGCATTGCCTGATTACGATTCTCTCCCTCTCTTTCAAAGTGCCGCTGCATTTCCAGATAGACATTTTGCTTGCCGTAGATTCGGGCCAGTGTCTCGCCCAGGCATTTTGCTTCGGCTTCGCCGCCGAACTCCAACGCTGCAGCCAGCGCGCCTTCTTCGCCGCCAGTCAGGCAAATCAATCCGCCTGAAAACTCCTCCAGGTCTGCGAGGGTAGCAGCCCCTTCAGCTTTTGTAGCTTCGCGCATTTTGAAACGCGTGACCAACTGGCAGAGATTCTGATAGCCGGTTTGCGAGGTGCAGAGTAAAACGATCCGCGATGGTTCAGGTAGATGATGGTGGGGCTGCCATGCCTGCGGTTGCAATCGCGTTGGGAAATCGCGTACTGCAATTTCAGCGCCGATGTGTGCGCGGACTCCCAGCTTTTTCGCCATCGTATGAAAACGCGCCGCACCATATATGCCGTTGCGGTCTGTGATGGCGAGGGCAGGCAACTGTAGCTGCTGCGCTTGCTCGATCAACGCTTCCGGTAACGAAGCTCCTTCGAGAAAGCTGAAGGCGCTGGTTGCGTGGAGTTCGACATATTCGTCGTCAGTCATAGATGGCAACCATGCTCCATTGCTGAACAAAACGGTCCCGCATAAGAATGCCGCACAGTTGTTCCTCGCGCTCTGTCTGGGCAACTACATCCCATTCCTCCTGCGACCAGACATCTGTGGCCCACCAATCGCCGCTGCTTCGCCACGGTCCATAAGCATTTCGCACTACGTAATGAGACTCGCGAAATCGAAATGCGGCTGGCTGCTGTTCGCTGATCTGCACGTTCAAAATCGCAGGCGGACGAATACGCCGCAAAGCGGCATGCGGATTTGCTGTCACATCATTCGAATTGGCTTGGTGAAGTGCGAAGCGAGCCTGTCGGAAGCTGTCCGGGCAATGCGTGTCCCGCAGCACAGGCGAACCGACGCGCTCCTTGCCGACCAGTGCAGACAGCTGGCTGAGGGTTACATCCAGTCGAGAAGACTCCGGCAGCTGGGGCGCGAATAATCCGAGCTGCACTTTGCTGCCGCGTCGCGGCTCCGCCGTCACGATTACGGCCTGCACACCCGCACCTGGCGGATGGGCTGCTAAATCCAACTGCGCGAGCTTCAGAAGAAATCGCTTGTCCAGTGATGGAAGGGCCGGCCGGACGATACGCTCCTGTGTGCCGCCGCCGTCCAACTGCAATTCAATTTTGAGGGTCGCGACGCACAGCGCTCGCAATCCCACACGCGCGATCAGCTGCTCAATCATGGGGGAAAGGACAAAGAGCAGCGATTCCAATATCTCCACTGGCGAGTCGAACTCAAACGACTCCTGCAGTTCCAGCACATGCTCCATCGGCTGAAACGTGTGGGCGCGCGCTCCTCGTGCCAGTTCAAGCAAGGGCTTTGCATCCTGCCCAAGGCGCGAAATTAATTCGACCTCCGGCAGCGCGGCTAAATCGCCGACACGGTGAATGCCCCAATGTGCAAAAGTTTCTGCATGCGCGTCCGAAATTCCAAGCATATTTACCGGCAACGGAGCCAGTGCTTCACGTGTTTGATTTTGTGCAATGACGACGACACCGTGTGAAGTCCTCGACATCGCCACGCTGACGTGAAAGTTGCGGCTGATGGAAACCGACGCGTGTATGCCCAAAGCTGCCAGCATATCTCGCATTTGCATCCCGACCGTCTGAGAATCGCCAAACAGCTTGGCCGTTCCTGCAATGTCGAGGACAAAAATGCACTCGCTGTCCGTACTCGCGTCTTCGATACTGGGCGAGAATCTATTTGCGCCTTCGAGCACCGCTGCCTTCGCGAACTGTTCTTCAACGAGCGATCGGCGCAACAACACTAACGCGGCGAATGATTCTGCTTCTACGCGCGTCATGCCCCGCTTGACGCCGAGTTGCTGCGCCCTGGCATTCATTGCGCATACCGTTTCGGTGGGAGCAATGCCGTGCAGCACAGCGATGGCGTTGCCACGGACTTCACTTCGCAGACGCAGCAGCGCCTGGATCGGAAATTGCCGGGCGCACATGCAGAGATACATAACTACACCGCATTTCTCATCCCGCTGGACCACGTCGACACTGAGGCCACCGGCTTGCGAGGGCTGCTGATATCTATCGCTGGAACAAATCTCTGTTTGGTGACGCTGGCTTGAAATTGCGCCGACTGTAAAACCTTGCCGCCGGCATCTCGCAGAACGAGTGGCTCAAACCGGACCACTACTTCCACGCTCGACCCGGCACACGAGCGCTGCGCGAGCACGATCAGGCTGCAACGGCTATGCTCCGCGGCCTGTCGATAGCGAAACCATGTGGCCAGCGGAATGCGCGAACTGTATTCCGCAGCGATGTCTCCCATGTCGAATACAATCGCGCTGAACCCACCCGCCTGCAAAAGCAGATCCGTGGCACGCAACGCCTGGTCGAGGAGCGTCCATGCTGGCGCTGCCTTGTATCGATTGCTGGGAGGTTTCGAAGTGTGATGGTGATTGACTGGCACATACTTTTTTTGCGGTCGTGGTTTATGTGCTGCCTCTGCACATCGCGGACACAATGCTTCCTGGTGTCCGCTCATCTGCGCTCCGCGACGCTTCGGCGCCCGGTCGGATGAAACCTGTTCCGAGCGCGGGACAGGTCCCAGTGGCCGATTGCCAACGCCCGGCGTGCCAATGGTTTTGTCACGGACGTGAGCAGACTTTCGCCGCATCAGCTCTGCCACCGCGAGGTCCATGCCACGCGCTTCCGAGCGTGGATGAATACCGCTGCATCCATGCTGCACCGGGCTGACCTCGCGAACTGGAGCCGCAACCTGCGGTGAAGTTTCTGCGTCCTTCGCTGTACGCGATTCGACATGGCTATGGCCACATCGCACCCAGAGAAGCTGCTCCAGCCGCACCCCGTTTGCAGCTGCGGATTCAGGATCGAGCGCATCCTGGACATCGACCCACGCGCAAACCTGGCCTTCACGAACTCGCTGCGCAAGAAAGGCAAGCGCCGCACTGGTGCGCCCTGAAGACAGAGGCCCGACAAGCTCGCTGATTGCGCCGACCGGTAATCCGCCGCTCAGCAATTCATCTAATACAGGCAGACCAGTGGCCGCCAACTCGCGCTGAACACGCGCCGCCGGCGTCAACGCCGACGGGATGCGATGCGCGAGTGATGACTCAATCTGAATGCGAAGCGTGGCGCTAGAAGACATTGCGTATTCGCCTTTTCTTCGCTATAGTGACTCGAAAGCCTGTGGACTGTCAAAGGCAATCGGCGCTCCTGCTAGGCTAAAAAATATGTGTGGCCGCTACGTGCGCAAATCTGACAAGCAGAAAATTGCGGAGGCCTTTCGCGTCGCCGTCGACGGCATACCTGACTTCGCATTTTCATTTAATGCAGCCCCACAATCCTTTCAGCCGATTGTTCGCCTTAACGCGGAGGGGCAGCGGGAAATTGCAACGCTGCGCTGGGGGCTGGTGCCTTTCTGGAGCAAAGACGCAAAGATGGGTGCTTTGACCATCAACGCGAAAGCCGAAACCATCACTACATCGCCCGCGTTCCGTGAAGCGTTCAAGCATCGCCGCTGCCTGGTGCCGGCGGACGCATTTTACGAATGGCAGAAGCTGGACGCGAAAAATAAGCAGCCGTATGCCATCGCTCTTAAATCAGGCGAGCCTTATGGGTTTGCAGGTTTGTGGGAGCGCTGGAAGCAGCCGGACGGCGACAAGCTGGAGACATTCACCGTCATCACGACCGACCCTAACGAGATTGTGCAGCCGCTGCATAACCGCATGCCTGTAATTCTGGAGCCGAAAGATTATGCGCGGTGGCTGGATTGCAGCGACACCGCGCAGCTGCCGGTAGATTTGCTCAAGCCCTATCCCAGCGACTTGATGAGGGCATGGCCAGTCAGCAAAAAAGTTGGAAATGTACGGAACGATAACTCTGCGCTGTTAGATCCGTCATAGCCGCTGTCAGGATTATTGAATCGTAACCGCCACAGTTGTTGTTTGCGGCGTGATCGAAGAGTTCGATGACGTCGCAGTTATGGTGACCGTGTAATTGCCGGTGGGCGCTGTCTTGACTGAACTGCCGCCACCGCAACCACTGAGTGAGATTCCAGCCAGCGCCAGTCCTGCAACCAGCAGAATGGAGAACATGCGCGGCATTGTGCGCCGACGCGTAAATATCCAAAGTAGCGCCGCCATGCTGAGCACGGCGCCAGTCTTTCCCCACGGTGAGTGATTTTGCGATTGCATGTGCAGTGCATTCCTGTTGGTCGTGCCAATGATCAGCGTTGACGAGCCCGATCCTCCTGCCGTCAGACTGACAGTTGCTGGCGACAGCGTGCATGTTGCAGTGGCAGGTAGTCCGGAGCAAGCCAGGCTGACGCTGCCGCTGAAGGTCGCATTGGCCGTGATCGCCAACGTGACCAGGCCGTTCTGTCCGCGTGGAACTGTCACTGTGCCGGGAGTTGCGGTAAGCGTGAATCCCGGACTGACTGCAGTTACGCTGATTGGCACTGCGGTAGAGGTGTTGAAGTTGAAATTGTCGTCTCCGCCGTACACCGCGGTGATGCTATGCGAGCCCGTTGCCAGTCCCGACGTGGTGAACACTGCCGTGCTACCGCTCAGCGGCGCCGATCCCAGCAGGGTCGTGCCGTCGTAGAAGGAGACGCTGCCTGTCGGCGACGGCCTTCCCGTCTGACCTGCAGCAACAGTTGCGGTGAAGCTGACGGTCTGGCCTTGTGCGACTGAACTCGCCGATGCCGTCAGGCTGATTGTGGTGCCGCCCTGCGCCAGATAAAGCGCAGTGCCTGTGGGTGTGGATACGACGAAGCTCGGCGAGTTGCCCGCGACGAAGTTGCCAGGCAGCGGTAACTCGCCCAGCGTGTACTGCAACGCGTTTACAGGAGGAGCGAATCCACCGCCTCCCAACCCAAGCAAAGTCGAGAAGCCGTAATACGTGTTGGCTATCCCTCCGGCCGGCTGATAGAGCGGTGCCTCGATGTCCGGAATTCCGTCGCCGTTCACATCCACGACTGCACCGTTGAGGAAGAAGTTTCCGGTCGCCACCTCCGTGGCTGCGCCGAAGGTGCCGTCCCCATTGTTTGGCAGCAGCAGGATGCCCGCTGTCGCGTAGGCATCCACATCGGTCTGCTCTCCTTCGGAGAAGAGCACGAGATCGGGTTTGCCATCCTGGTTATAGTCCGACACGCTGACCTGGCTCACGAGGTAATTGCTTAGAACCGCGGCTCCCGCACCAAAGGTGCCGGCACCGTTGCCGGGCAGCAGATCGACAGCAAAAGTTCCGCCGTTGAATGGAGCATCGTCGAGCAACAGGTCGAGTTTGCCATCGCCATTCATGTCCGCAATCGTCACCGCGTACAACTGGGTTCCGTAGGGAGTGAAGGTTGGCGTCTGGAAGGTGCCGTTGCCATTGCCGAGCGCGACGAAGTATCCGGATGGAGTGTCACCGGACCCTCCGCAATTGACGTCGCCGCCATACGCGATGACCAAGTCGATGTTGCCGTCGCCGTTCAGGTCTGCTGCTGCGGCATACTGCACTGTGCAGCCGAGCGTTGGCAACGCCAGCGCAACCGGCGATTGGAAGGTGCCATCGCCGTTGGAGATTGCAACGGTGACGGTACCGTCAGCATTGGCGAGGACGACGTCCTGCTTGCCATCTTTGTTGAAGTCGGCGGTCAACGGCTCGATGAAAGCCAGGTTGATCAGCTTCAAGGGCGGTAACGCGCTCTGATAAGTAAAGTTGCCATTGCCATCACTCAGGCCGGTGGCAATTTCCGTTTGGCCATTCGGGTTCGCCACGTCTATCAAGATGACGTCCGTTAACCCATCGCCGTTTAAATCACCGGCCGCTGCCAGGTAGTTATATGGTGCGGTTGGAACCGGGTCGAAGGTGGGCGCGAGGACCGTGGCGCCGTGAAGGCCGCCGGCGCCATTTCCGGAGAAGAATGAAAGCTGCTTGTAGGAGCCGCCGAGTTGCGCCACATCCAGCTTGCCGTCGCCGTTGAAGTCGTAAACTGCAAGCTCCTGGTTCGGCCCTGAGTCCACGACATATTGGGCAGACGGGATGGAAAATGTGCCGTCTCCCTTGCCCAGCCAGACGGAGAGGAGACCGTCTTCCACAACCAGGTCGGGAATGCCGTCACCGTTGAAATCCGCATAGACAATCTGACTGTCTTCATTCGCCTCCGGCAAACCCGGGGTCGAGACAGGCGTCGCGAAGCCGCCACTACCGTTTCCGATGGCGACATAAAACGAGCCGCCGCCATCGACAGCGAGGTCGAGCTTGGAATCTTTGTTGAGGTCGACTAATTGCACGCCGGCGGATGCGACGATGACGAACGGCGCACCCGTGGCCACGAACGGTATATTCACCGGGTTGTTGACATTGAGTGCGCCGAAGCTGCCCGTGCCATCGCCCAGCGCGATGCTGGCTACAACCGCGCCAACCGTCTGCGACGTTTGCTCCAGAAAATCTGCGGCGAGATCCAGCTTGCCGTCGCCATTGACATCGCCCAGCGTGATGCCGAGGTTGCCAGGGATATTCACCTGCGCGGGGATCGTCACGGTTCCGGTGTAAGCAGCAGCGCCCGAGGTGGTGCCCTGAAATGTCCCGTCGCCGTTGCCGAGATAAGTTTGTACAGTTACGTCGGTGGTCGTTTGTGACGTGATGTTGGCGGCCAGCGCAACGACGTCGAGTTTGCCGTCGCCATTTACGTCGCCCAGTGCAAAGGAATTGAAGTTGCCGTAAATATTGGTCAGGATGATGGAGACCGGCGCGGTAAATGTGCCGTTCTTTTGATTGAGATAAATGAGCAGAGCATTATTCAACTGATCGAGTGCGACAAGATCGGTGTAGCCATCGCCATTCACATCCACTGCTACAGCCATCAGCATTTGCGTCGACGCGAAATTGGGATTGCTGTAAACAACGGGTGCAGCGAAGCCGCCTTTCCCGTCTCCCAGCAGGATGTTGAGTGTGCCGTCGAATTGCAGCACCGCCACATCCGCATTGCCGTCCTTGTCATAGTCGGCGACCAGTGCGGTACTTACGCCGCAGTTGGAGGTGTCGATGATGCAGGCATTGTTCGGATGCGCCGGGTAGTAGGGAGCTGTGAGATAGCCGCCGAAGTTCGGCGCGGCCGGAGCAGATTGGGCGTCCGTCCGAGTGGCGGCGTTCGATGTTGCGCCGGTAGACGCCAGATGCTTCTGCAGATAAGGAATCAGGAGGCGCTCCTGCGGAGTGCGCGCTGGTCGCGGTTTCGTCGTTTTCTGGCGCGCGGCGGCTCGCTCTAATACGAGCTGTTGCGGCGTGGGCCGTGCTGTTTTATTTACCGCGGTGTGCGTGGACTGTGCCTGGGCTGCGATGGGAAGTAGGGCGAGGAAAAAAAAGGAGAGCAATTTCCGAAACATGTAAACCTCAAAGGAAGGGTGGGAGTTAGATCCAGGGTGCCTCGTGCAAAAATCCCCACTCGAGGATTTTGTGAAGCCGGCCACAACTAAGTCATCCTGCGGTACAGACAATATATATGCTCCTGCGTTTTAGGAAATTTTCCTCGAATTATTTCTACACAGAATCGCGCTTGAGGGTGCGGCGCTCCGCGTACGAACGAATTATTTTTTGGCTGGTGTCGCGACCAATGCGAACTGGTGCGGTTTGGGCTGCCCGTCGCGATGCTGCTGCTCAGTCAAGGACGTGATCGCCTCGCGAAGAGTCTTCACGGCATCGGCTCCGTCCGGTGTGGATGGCCGCTCACTCTCCAAAACATATCTCGACATATCGAGCGATACTTTGCGGAACTCCAGCCAGTGCAGCCCGCGCGCTTGATTCAGCATCGGCGTACTCAACAAGGCAAGATTGACACCAGCAGAAAGTTCTGCGGAACTCAATTCGGCAATGGGTTTGCCGTCAATCTGGAGGCTGTAATTGTGCGCCAGCAGTCCGGTGACTTGCAGTATTTCTTGGTCCTGCGAAGGAAGAGTGGTCGCTCTCAGCGCAAATTGCATCAGCGGGTCATCGGGCGAGAAGGGGATCGGGAGCGCCTTTTCGAGCGCCGTCCAGCTCAGTCCAGAATCTGTTTTTTGAAGTTTTGAAATGTCCGCGTTCCGCGCGGTGTCGACCGTTCCGCCGGAAGCATCGATGCCTTGGAAGCTGACTTCCGGGCTTGCACCCCATGCACGCATTAGTTCTTCGGCCATCACCCAGCTGCCGACTTCGGACGGATGAATCCGGTCGGGAATGAGCAATGCTGCGTAGTCAGGATTTTGTTTTGCTGCTGAGCGCAGCGCAGTATCAAGCGCATTGTTGAAATTCGCGAAAGTGTCGTGGCGCTCTCGCGCTTGCTGTTCCACAAAATTTCCATAACGCTGGGCGGTTGGACCCAAGCCCGGGAACTGCGTGCCGTGGGTCACCTCATCGTAGGGTGATTCTGCAATCAGGGTAATCTTGGCCTGCGGCAGCGCAGTCGAAAGGCTATTGAGCAATGTCGTGTAGCCGCTCTGAAATACGTCGAAGATGTGTTGGTCAAACGGCACGTATCCCGTGTCGTTCATTCCCAGCATCACGGTTACTACAGTCGGCTTGATAGGAAAAACATCGCGCGCCAATCGCGTTGCAGTAGCGCCAGCGAGGCCGCCGTAAACTGTGTCACCAGGAACTCCGGCGTTGAAAAACTCCACCCTCATTTCCGGGTAGCGGGTCAGCATGATCTCTTCAACTTCGCCGGTGTAAAAGCGCAGCGCTGTGATGCTGTCTCCGTAAAAGACAACGCTGTCGCCAGTCTTCAACAAAAATGGTTGCGAGGACTGCGCCTGCGAGCGCATGCAACAAATCGCGCTGCAGGCCAGGATGAAGCAGAGCCCATTCGCCTTCACTGAAATCCTCCTCGTATCCACCCGAACTCCTGCTGCACTGCGCTGCAACCGGCTTTCCCGATGTTGCATTTTATCCTACCTTCGGGTAAGTTAACCATCGCGACCGCAAGCCGTCCGTTCGCGTCATGGTTTGCCTCAGCGTCACGGGAGGATCGTATGAAGTGTATCGGCCTGGTAGCAAGCCTGGCTCTGCTGGCCATCCCCGCCAACGCGGCTCCGCAGAAAACCCCGGATGGCCCAACAGCACACATCTCCAGCGGAAGTGTGAGGGGTGCCATGGACGGTGCCACCGCTGTGTTCAAAGGTATTCCATACGCGGCTCCTCCGGTCGGCAACTTGCGCTGGCGCGAACCCCAGCCGGCCGCATCGTGGGCAGGCGTTCACGATGCGATTCAGTTTTCGAGTCCATGCACGCAGGATACCGCCGGGGTAGATCGCTTTCTCTCCTACCAGGCCGCGGCTTACAACGCTCCCTTTGAAAAGCAGCCCGTCGTCTCCTCGGAAGACTGTTTGTATTTGAACGTGTGGACTCCCGATTGGGCAGCGCAGAAAAATCTCGCCGTCATGGTTTTTTTTCACGGCGGAAGTAACGTCGTCGGCAGTGCTGCCGAGGCCGCCTATGACGGCAAGGCGCTCGCCAGCCACGGCGTCATCGTTGTGACCGTCAATTACCGGCTCGGAGTCATGGGTTTTCTCGCACATCCAGCTCTCACTGCGGAGTCTCCTCACCACAGCTCAGGAAACTACGGACTGCTCGATCAAATGCTCGCGCTTTATTGGATCAAGCAGAACATCGCGCAGTTCGGCGGCAACCCATCGAACGTGACGGTCTTTGGCGAATCGGCCGGCGCCATTGATATCGGAATGTTAATCGCGTCTCCGCTATCTACGGGCCTATTCGGGAGAGCAATTTCAGAAAGCGGCCCGGTGTTTGGACTGGCTCCCGCGCGCACTCTCGCGGAGGGAGAAAAGTTCGGCACCGCGCTGAGTTCGGCCGCAAACGCGGCGTCCATTGCACAGCTTCGCCAAGTGCCGGCGGCACAACTTCAGGACATCGCCGGCCAGGTGCTCAAAGCACAGTTTCAAAACTTCAGCGTCGGCACGCCCGTGGTTGATGGGTGGGTTCTTCCGCTCAGTCCGGCCAAGGCATATGCAACGGGGCACATTCAGCACGTCGATCTCATGATCGGATTGAATCAGCGCGAATTCAGCGCGTTCCGCGTTTCTGCGGCGGAGATGGCGAAAAACAATCCGCCGAAAAAAGGTGCATCCGACAACGCGTTGAAAAATATGGCTGTCGCGGCTCATCCCATTTACGGTTCCTGGACAGACATCGCGCTGGGCAGCTATCTCGCTCAGGCATTGGTCCATCGCGACGCCGCCATTGACGCGGCGACCACCGAGATGCTGGCAGCCTGTCCCATCGGCGCCACAGCAACTCTTGTCAGCCTTGCCGGACCGAAAGCATATGTGTACCGTTTCGATCGCACGGTTCCCGGACCCGGCGAATCCAATCTGGGAGCGTTCCACTCCCTTGAGCTGCCGTATCTTTTTGGCGCGTTTCAGACTCGCGAATGGAACTGGTTGAAATTTACCGCTGCAGATTACCAGCTCGGCGCGAAGATGCAGACCTACTGGACGCAGTTTGCAAAGACCGGCAATCCGAATGCGTCCGGCCTTCCAAATTGGCCGCAGTGGTCTTACCCGAAAGAAGGTTATCTCGACTTTGGTCAGACCGGAGATGTTGTCACAAGCGATGGCTTCTCGCCGCGCTTCTGCAATCTCTCGCCAGACCGAGTGAAAGAGCAGCTCTCGGAATGACGCGCGGCGATGGGCGAGTGAGCGTCAGCTATATCCGTGTGTGCAAACGGTAGAAAGGGGCAGCGATTGTGAGACTCAAAGACAAAGTGTGTGTCGTGACCGGGTCGGGGGCAAGTATCGGAAGAGCGATTGCGCTCAAGATGGCTTTGGAGGGCGCAAAAGTCGTCGTCTGTGACATCGACCAGGCCGCGCTTGTCGAGACGGAGAAAGCTATCACCGACAACCATGGCAGCGCTCTTGCGTTCATGGTCGACGTCACGAAACCGGATGAGATTGAGGCCATGATCCAGTCCGTCGTCCGTTCCTGGGGATACATCGACTGCTTCGTCGCGAACGCGGGAATCGTCCAGGACAACCAGCTGGAAAAGATGACGGACGACCAGTGGGATCGAGTGATCGACGTAAATCTCAAGGGCGTTTTCCTATGCGCCAGGGCTGCAGCCAAGATCATGATCAGCCAAAAGAGCGGTTGCATCCTGGTCACGTCTTCAATCGCCGGAATCTATGGCAACTTCGGACAGACGAATTATGCGGCCAGCAAAGCTGCGGTCATCGGCATGGTGAAAACCTGGGGGAAGGAGCTGGGCCGGCACGGCGTTCGCGCCGTAGCCGTCTGCCCGGGCCTCATCGACACGGCCATTCTGGCAAACATGCCGGAGAAGGTCATTGAATCTCTGCGGCACAGAATACCGTTGAAGCGGCTCGGCACGCCGGAAGAGGTCGCGAACGTGTTTGCCTTCCTTGCGTCAGAAGAGGCCAGCTATGTAAATGGCGTAGCGATCGAAGTTGGAGGCGGATTGATTGCGTGATTTTCGAGCGCGTGGCGATTTCTGCCTATCTTACTTGACAGTAAGATTGCGGCTCCGTTACATTGCTACCGGTCTTGGATAACTTACCCGCGGGTAATGAAATGTCTGGTCGAGGTTGCAAGGTGTCCGCTGCGCGAAGAATAAGTCGTTTCATGAAGGCAGTAAAAATCGCGACGTTTCCTGGACTGGCGCTTTTTGCTGTCGCCGCTCCCTCGCAATCGTTCGTGCAGCGCGACCACTCTCATCTCACGCTGAACGGCGCGACCTTTCGCTACAGCGGTCCGAATATCGAGTGGCTTGGCCTGGAAGGCTACGGCCCGCACGATCCTTCTGGGCCACGGTATCCGACGCACTTTGAAATCGACGACGCCTTCGCTACCGCTTCGGAGATGGGCGCCCGTGTCGTCCGCTCGCAAACCATGGGCGACACCGTCGGCTGCCCGCAATGCATCGAGCCGACGCAGGGACACTTCAACGTGGAAGCATTTCAAGCTTCCGACTACGCCATCGCGGTCGCCAAGCAGTACGGCATCCGTCTCATCGTGACTTTGATCGGTGACTGTGCGACATGTGCGGGCGGCGGCGTTGGTCAGTACCTGGCGTGGAATCACGTCGAGCATTTTCAGGATTTCTTCACCGATCCAAAGATCATCGCGGCCTACGAGGCTCATATCGATGCTGTCCTGAATCACAGGAATCCGCTGACCGGCATTCTGTATCGCGACGATCCCACCATCATGGCCTGGGAGAACTGCAATATGTGCGGCTTGGTCCCGCTGCTTACCGGCGGCAAGGCTCAACTCGCGCAGATTGCTGTGTGGTCGGAGACGATCGGTGCCCACATCAAGAGCGTCGACCAGAAGCACCTGTACCTCGACACCACAGGCATTTTCCGTACTTACCCGCAGGCTATCGAAAATCTCTCCACCGACCTCGTGACGTTCGAATTTTATCCGCACTGGGATGCGGTGTTCGGAACTGGCGGGCCGCCGCCTCCCACGACGGCCGCTAATTTTGTTCAGGATGCTGACGCGGTCGCATCTCGCGGCAAAGTTTTCATCGTCAACGAGTACGGCTGGGACAACACGAACTGGAAAACCGCCGGCGATCTGCAGAAGGTGCTCGATACGCTGGTTGGCGATTCGAAGATCTCGGGCGATGATTTCTGGGAGCTGCAAGCGCACCTGGATAATTTCGGTTTTCAACCAATCCCTGCCGACTCAAAAACCCTTCCGTTCGCGAAAGAGGGAGAGTGCGGGGAATGGTGGGCCCTCTATTATCCCGGCATTCAAACGCTGGCGATGTCGGCTGAGGACATGGCAGGGCGCGCGCAACAACTCCGCGCTCACGCTTACACGATGGCGGGGCTGCCGATTCCGAAACATGCCATACCCCCAGCGCCGGTCGTCACCTCTGTTGTTGTCGGTGGATTGGTGGCCTGGCGCGGCTCCGCCGGTGCGGTTCGCTATTCGATCGAGCGACTGGACGCGTCTTCCGATCAGTGGCAGACGCTCTGCGATAAATGCGCCACCGACGCGGATGACCCATGGATCGATCCCCACCCGATCCTGCTCGGCGCCCATTACCGCGTCATTGCCTGGAATGCGGATGGAGTCCGAAATGCTCCCTGACAACTGCTCGCCTGTTTCTCGCTTCACTGAACTTCAAAAGAGTCTCGAAATTTTCCTGGAGGTAGACATGAACAACGCGATTTTCCGCAAGGCACTATTCCTGAGGCTCTTCATCGCCGCACTTTTGATTTTGGGTTTGCAGAACATGGCACTGCACGCCCAGGTATCCACGGCAGACGTCGTCGGCACTGTCACCGATGCCAGCGGCGCGATCGTGCCTGGTGCCAAGGTTGTGCTCACGAATGTTGCTACGCAGGTCCAGGCGACTGCTGTCTCAAATAGCAGCGGCGATTATCTGTTCACCTACCTCGTGCCGGGCACCTACAGTCTGCGCGCGGAAGCGCCGGGATTCCAAGCTCTTGTCCTCAGCAACATCGTGCTCGCCGCGGGCGACCGGGCTCGCGAAAATGCACCGCTGAAGGTTGGCAAGATCAGCGAGACTGTCGAAGTCAGCGCAGAAACCCCGCTCCTTCAGAGAGAGAGCTCGTCCATCGGCAGTGTCATCGGGGAACAGGACGTCCAGGATCTGCCGCTCGATGGGAGAAACTTCTTCAATCTGGTTCAGGTCCAGCCGGGCGTTACCGCAGGAGCGCCGAACGCAATTTCATCGGGGCAGCGTCCCGACGACCGCCGCGCCACCTCGACAATTTCCGCCAATGGGCAGCCAGATTTTTATAACAATGAGTTAGTTGATGGTGTCGACAATAATGAAATTCTGCAGGGTGTGATCGCGGTCCGGCCGTCGATTGATGCCATTGACCAGATCACAATCGACACAAGCAATTTCACCGCGGAAGTGGGCCGGGATGCCGGTGCAGTGGTCAATATCATTACAAAGTCTGGATCGAATGGTTTTCATGGCTCAGTCTACGAATTTTTTCGTAATGATATTTTCGACGCGCGTGAGTTTACCGCTCCAGTCGGAGTCGTGCCGAAGCCAGAGTATCGGCAGAACCAGTTTGGCGGAAGTATCGGCGGTCCCATCGTCAAGGATAAGACTTTCTTCTTTGCCGACGCGGAAGATAGCCGGGTGATCCAAGGGCAAAGCACCGGCCCGCTGACTGTTCCGACGTTGTTTGAGCAGCAGAACCCGGGCAATTTTTCTGATCTCACCGGCGGCCCTATCGTACCCGTCCTGAGTGCCACTGGGCTGGCTTACTTTCAGTTGTATCCGCAGCCAAATTTGCCAGCTTCGGCGGCCGATAACTATGCCGATAACTACACAAATGTCGTGAAGACCACGGCATATAACCTCACTGCGGATGGGCGCATCGACCATCACTTCAGCAATGGCGATACTTTGTACGCCAGGTATTCGTACAACAAAACTAATTCTTACATCCCTGGAGCTTTCCCCACCGTAGCTGAAGACGGCTTGCAGGTGCAGCCGAACGGCAGTCTTTTCAGCTATGCCGGGACATCGAACCAGTCCGCGCATGGAGCACTGCTCAACTACACGCACCTCTTCACTCCCAACTTGATTATGGAATTGAAGACCGGGTACACCCGGGTCAATTGGGACACAGTCAACCTGAACAACGGCGTCAATGTTTCCAATGCTTTTGGCGTCGTTAATGGAAACATTCAGGGCGTGCCGGGCACCACTGGACTCACGCCGGTCGACTTCCTTACCGGCGGCTATGCGGCGCTCGGCGACTCACCCTTCCTTCCGATCGTGAACACGCAGAACAGCTTTCAATATCAAGGCGCATTAACTTATACACGTGGCACACATGTCTTCAAGTTTGGTGGAGAGCTCATTCGGCGCCAACTGAACTATTTCCAAAGTTCGGAGCCGCTGGGCGCTCTTTTCTACGTTGGCATCACTGGCAACGCGCTGGCAGATTTGCTTACCGGATATAACTTCGGCTACGAACGCGAAAACACGCTGGTCAGCCAGGGCTTTCGCCGGTGGGAGCCGGGCGGATTTGCGCAGGACAATTGGCGGCTCACTCCCAACCTGACTTTGAACCTGGGCATCCGTTATGACGTGTTCACTCCATTTACCGAAGCACAGAACAGGTATGCAAACTTCGATTATCCGAATTTGAAACTGATCATGGGTGCGCAGGATCCGCACATCGGCGTCCACACGAATTACGGCAATGTTGCTCCCAGGGTCGGTTTCGCTCAATCGATTGGCGCTCACACCGTAGTACGTGGCGGATACGGAATCAGTTATTACCCGACGCAGATTTCGTTAAGTATTCTGCTGGCGAATCCGCCGACTGCGTTTCAGAGTGTCTGTGAGAACCCGGCATGCGTCGGAATGCCGCTGCCCTATCCAACGGCACCCAGCACTACGAACCTGTCGGGAAATCTCAGCTACGCTGCGTCAAACCTCAATACATCTATGCAGCAGATGTATAACCTGGCGGTCCAACAGGAAGTTGGAGCCAACGTGTTCACCCTGGCCTATGTCGGGGAGCTTGGGCGTCGGCAACTTTTCGTTACCGATGTGAATACTCCAGCCCCAACCGGCCCTTATGCTACCTCGACCCCGTTACCGCCGCCAGCACTGCTCACGGCCGCCACGCTGCCAAACGTCGGCCCCATTCAGGGTTTTCTGCCGGAAGGCGGCAGCAATTACAACGCCATGCAAGCTGTCTTTGCAC
>Ga0302324_100012633_pt1 | contig 17206 bp, 23 predicted proteins | sample Palsa_T0_1_FD_201949 | JGI IMG/M metagenome (GOLD analysis project Ga0302324, IMG submission 201949) | Peat permafrost microbial communities from Stordalen Mire near Abisko, Sweden - Palsa_T0_1 | ecosystem: Environmental > Terrestrial > Soil > Palsa > Peat permafrost | place: Sweden: Abisko...
ATAGGCTCGCGGCCTTCGCCGGCTCCGAATTTCTTGGTGCGAAGTCTAGCTTGGACCGCGTGCCTTCTGCTACGATGGATGGGTTCGATGGGCGGTTAGCCCTTCACATTCGTTGAATCGGCGTAGCTTAACCTCTGATACCCTGCACGTAGTTGGACTCACTCTCGGACTCACTTTGGTATCGTTGCCGCATCAGTCGCCACGTTGAACCTGTCATCAATATGGCGATGATTTATGATCGCCTTTTCATTCCCTAATCAGTAGGAAGAGTTACGTCAGCCTTTTACCTTCTGTGAGACAATTCCGCGAATTGAGGTGTGAATATGAGAAGACTCGCCCTGGTGGTGTTCCTCGTGTGCGTCGCAAACACGGCCCAGTCGCAAACTCCAGCAACGAAACGTGTGATGCTTTCACCCAAATCGAATCTTGACACGGCGAGCGTTTCGGAAGGATTCGCCAAGTATTGCCCCAACGTTGTCGTGACAGAAAACGAGGCGAAGGCAGACTATGTTCTAGAGGCGGTAAATAAGACCACCTACTCGGACGGAGATTCTGCTAGCCATTGGCACTTTACCCTGATGAATAAAGACGGGGATGTCTTGATGACCACGCACCCCGAGAAACACTTTAAAGACAACGTGAAAGGACAGCCGTTCAAACATCATTTTGTTTCGGTCTGTCAGTACATCAACAAGTAGATTGAGCCATCTTGCGTGACGTAGCGATATGGCGCGCTGTTACGGCTGTGTGATAGATCAAGTTTAGGTCGAGTCGGTCAACCGCAGGAAGTACTTCACAGACTAGGGGTACGTGGACGCCATGTGAGGCAGATGCACCCATTCACCTTGCACCGCGTCTTTCCGCGTGGTTCGCCTGCGTAGATATTCCACTGAGCAGGCGACTGCGAGAGCAACGCGTCATCTATCCGCATCTCCGTGCCTTCATCGTGGGATTTTTTCGAGTGCCCACATTCACACGTCTTATGAAAAGCGCGATGCGCTACTATGAATTCCTTGCGCGTGACCCGTTCTTCTTCCGCTTCTTCGGCGGTCAGCATGTTGAACTGACGGCGATTGTCCGCGACACGCTTTGCACTCCTGTACGCCTCGACCGTGTCGAACAATGCGTTGAAGTCCGTGGACAGGTCTGCGGCGTGGCCGACTGACGCGAACTGACCCCATACGTTCACCACGTCTTGCGCGAGTTTGTCGACATCCTCTTCGGGTTGTAGTCTCGGCTCCATGCTCGAAGTGTGGCACCGCAAGGCAGTCGGGGTCAAGACAAGGGCATTCGGAGACTGACGCCAGCATTCAACAGGCGCGAGTCTCGAATCTAACCTCAGGTGGTACACACGAAGAGACCGTGTGAGCCGCCCGCCCCTGTTCCCCCATTGTAACGAAATCCTTCGGCAAGATACTCGACTTGGATAACGACAAACTTCTTCGAGATTTCTACCTTATCACCAGAAACGACCAGGCTTTCTTTTCCGTCAACGAGGGTCGCCAACGTATACATGGGATTGCCCTCGGTCGGCGCGTAAATGAGAACACGGCGATCATTCGACGAACCAGGTTGGACGTAGGTGGCGTGAAAAACAGTTTCCCCTCTGGGAAGAGGTTTGATGGGCAGCGTTTTTCGGTCATCCCAGTTCCGAATCTCACCCAATTGAAGTGGTTTTCCGTAGCGTTTTAGCACCGTGACCTGCAAGGCACACGATCCCAAAGGCTCCTCCAGAATCTGCAAGTCATCACAATGTACGCAGACCGCAAAGGCTGATGGCGACCCGTGAGTAGCGGGACAGAACAGCGTGACAATATTGTCTTCGTTGACTTCCACAATTTCCGCGCCGATCCCGCCCCAATAGCCTGTGCCTTCAGAAATGTGAGCGGTCTTCCTGAGGTACTTGCGGAGCCTGAGTGCGGTTTTCTCCGCTTGGGTGAGAGGCCGCTTGGTATTGTCCGCAATCTTCTCCATCAAACTATTTCGCTCGCGTTCCAACTGGTTGCGTTCGTCTTGTAACCCACCGATTTTCTCAACCGCATCTTTGGACTCTTTGCGTAAACGAATTGCCTCTTGACGCAATCGGTTCGCTTCCGCTGAGTGACGATTTTCCCGCCAAGCGAAGAAGGCCGCGACCAATACAGGCGGGACCAGGACGGCAGCCGCGTGCCACCACGGGTGCGTCCAAAAGAAGAGTCGGATTGCTTCCATAAGAGGTGCCTTCTTTGGCGGAGCCTAGCATACTTGCCAAACCAGTACTATTGAGGAACTGTATGTTGCTGGCAAGACTTGCCCCCTTGGGCGACAGGCTACGAACCGCACGAGGCTGCTATCGGTGAGCGACGTAGTGTTAGAATCACCGCGTGCCGTGGGTTCAGCAACATTCCGAACTATTAACAGTGATTGGTGTCGTGCTGGCGGGCATAGGCGTCGTCATCGCTTGGCTTCAGTTAAGGAAAAAGGAACCACCAGCGGCCAGCACGGTAGATCGTTCCGAAACGAATTCAGCAGTGGCCAGCGGGGTCGGAAATACTCCGATTGCGATTCACAGTGAAGGCGACGTTATTTTCAATCACCCGCCACCATCTGTCCCTGTGCAGCCCAAACTTGGAAAACCTGAACCGCGTCGCCCAAACATAAAATACATCGGTGCCTCCACGGTTTCTATCGAAGACGCGGGTCGTTTTGGTTTAGTTGAAAGAGGAGGCTCAGGACCGAACGCCATCGTCATTCGCTTTAGAAATGAGGCTGAGGGCACACAAACTGTCGGAGTTTGCGTCAGGGCACTTTTGATCTACAAAGATGGTGAGCACGAAATTGATAGTGTCAAAGGATTCTGGCTTGAAACGCAGAGCAATATTTTTCACTGCCATGTTGACGATAGGCTCACTGTCCTCGCGGGACTTGTCGTTGACGGAACTTTCATCGCGTATGAAGCGCAAAAGCATGTCTTGTCACGAGACATCTATCACGTACCAGACCCTCACTATCTCAGAGATTTTACGACAAGCACGCTTTTTGTCCGTTTAACTGACGCAGATCACGGGCATGTTTTGTATACAGGCGAATTCGTAGTGACCAAAAATCCTCTCAGCATCGTCCCGAAGAAAGTCGCTTAACAGAGGACGCCGCAATGTACGTGCCCAAGATGTTCTTGATCGCGGTCGCCTGCTACATTGTCTGGCGGATTCTTTCCCGAGTCCTGACCTGCCAGAGCCGAATCGGTCAGGGTTTGGCTCTCCGTACCATGCTGGTAGGATGTCGCAAGCGGGACGACGGCGGAATATGGGTTTGCGATGTCTGTTCGTTGTATGGCGGGATAGCCGACTTCATTTTCGGCGGTGCAACGCTTGTATTCGCAGCGCTTGGAATTTGGCAGTGGATCAAGAGTTAGGACATCTTTCAACGCATCCTCACCAGTAACTCTCCAACCCTGACAGCGACAATTTGGTTTTGACCAGTCAATCTCACACGACTCAAGCCGCCCTTGTCTTCGTACTCTTTGCCCTCTTCGCTCGGCTCCCATCCGAACAACAGGTCATTAAAGATTTTCCATCTCGTCTTCCTTTCCTCTCGCTGGTCAAAGTATTCGGCGAGACCGTATCCGACGAGAATCACCACTGAACCCCAACGCAGATTGAAGACGACGCAGGCAACAGCAATCAAGAACCATGCACGGAATGACGGCTTCATTTGGTTCCTCGCTTTGGTTACCACCGAATCGCAGGTATTAGAGAGATGAGGATACTTCTTTGTCAAGGCGACGCATTGTGCGGTGAGGCAGACCGTGATACAAGCGGGCTTCAAGAAGGGTGCTTTCGTGACCGACTTCAAATCTGAAATAAACAGAATCCTTGAGAAACACAAGGGCGGTTTTGCGTTGGAACCGCTTAGGTTTCCAGACGATGAATTGGAAAAGGATAGATTGGAACGAGAGCGCGAATTCCATTTGATGAGCGTCTATCTCACGGCGGCATTGGACGAAGAAGACTTTGAAGAACTGAAGCAACGCATCGCAGACAAACTGGCCTATAACTCTTTGCAGAGAATCGGTGAAAACGATTGGTGGTGGAGTCCTGCCGACGACTTGATTGCAAGTACTCTAAGAGATGTCCTGCGAACCCTCGAAAAGGATACAAAGAAAACAACTGGAGATAAGCTTCGCAAATTTCGTTGGCTTTGGTGGGTGTTGAGTGAGCTTATCTACCTGGCGGTTGTCATCGGACTGTTTTCTGTGGCCAGTTCAAAATTTGAGACTGTTGTGATCGCCGCATTAGTCCTGATTTACAGCAAGATTGCCCTCGTCGGCTCGGGAATCGCCATATTTTTTGTTTACCTTGCCCACACCGCCGAACTTATCTACTGGGAATTTGGGCGCACGCTGCGATTGAAAGTGCCAGTTTCTCGACTCACCGAGGCTAAAAAAGCACTCGGCGATTTACCCGTTCCGAGTTTCATTCGCAACGTTTCAATCGGAATCGGAAGTCTGATCGCAGTGTGGCATCTCGTCGTCGTCCTTTTAGCGTAGAAGAAGCCAAGGATCGCACCAAGAGTAATAGGTGATGAACAAGCGCGGGTATGAAACCAGCCTCACTCCGCTGCTTCAAGGAGTAAAACTATGATTCGTCTTCCACGACTTATCGACAAGGTTTGCATCTACATTAAAGCCATCCGCAATCAGCGCGCGAAGATTGCCGCAACCACTATCGTCCTGATTCTTTTGTCCGCATCGCCGTTCGCGCAACAGAAGCCCCCCATAGTTTTATCGGCAGCTAAGTTTGCCGACTCATGCAAGGCAACACTCGAACCCGATGTCACTCAGGACGACCAGTTGGCTCGGACAGTGCAACTGCTTGACCGTGAGATGTGTCTGCAGCGCGTTCTTGGATGGCGAGACGTGTTTTATTTCGAGCACGTCATCAACGACGGGCACGAGTACAACATCGAATCGACGGCGACTAACGGGCAAATCGTTCGCGTCTTCATGAAGTACCTGGAGGCGCATCCCGAGAAAGAAAACAAAGAGGCTTTCCGAGTCTTCGAGGATGCGATGTTGGATGCAGGACTCCTGACGGCTGAGAAATCCAAGTGGGTAGAAACGCCAGCGGCGGGGGCACGCTAATGTCCACGCGCAGCCTTTCCATCCGATCTTGGAGAGGGTGTGGTGTGACAATGAGTTGACTCGTCGAGTACGCGATACTTAAACGAGCCTGAAATCAGGACTCGATGTTGCTGACAGCACACTCTCGGTACACCGAGGGCGATGAAAGAGAGTACTTGTGCGATAAGCTCGAATGACTCTATCATCCGCCACACCTTATGCCGAGCGCTCTGAGCATCGACGACTTTGTTCCTTTCAGCATCACATGCGAAGTGCGCTACAAGAACGCTTATTTAATTTTTGACCGAACTGGCAAAATCTTAGAGGATTTGCGAGAGCGCTTCACGGAACTAGAGATTTCTTCTGCCGCTCCCCAGCAAACAGGGTTCACGGCTGAGGAGGGTACGTTTAATCTCGAAATAGGAGCCTGCCGATTCACGAGTTCCCAAGTCGATGGCAGCGGAGAAGTCTTTGCGAAACGATGCAAAATGTTTTTTGATACGGTGGCTCAGCATCTTAACATTGCGGTCTTCACGAGAATCGGTCTCAGGTACATCGCAAGAAAGGAATTCAAGACCGACGACGAAGCTAAAGCCGCGTTGGCATCTTTAACCCTTGCAAACCTAAAGCCAGCGAAACGGTTCAACAGTTCTGACAGTCCAATTGAGGTATCCTTCAGATGGGAAGATAAAGCCATTGGTACCCTGTTCCGATTAAAGGCAGAAACAACCTTTGTCAAGATGACCGTGCCACCAGAGCTACGCGCTGCCGTCCCGAAAGTAGACAGGAAAATCGTCGGACTTACGCTTGATATTGACTACTATACGGCTGCGCCCGTGGAGCGCGAACAATGGGAGCCCGATGAGTGGCTGCGGCAAAGGTTGCGAATAGTTAAGAAGGAAGCAGAAGGAATTCTGCTAGGCGGTGGCAAATGAGCGATACCGAAGTAACGTCAGTAAGCGTTCCCCGAAAAAATGACGCTGTCCTTTTTCAGGACGAAACGGTGACGCCCGCAGCGATCAGAGATCAATCAACTCAGGCGTCGGGTCTCACTGGATTGACCCAGACACGAGGAGCTAACGCTCTCGTCGTACCGATTGACACTGCGCGTCTGTACGATGCTCCTGTCGGGGATTCGTCAAATATCGTTCGAGCCCTTGAACTACTCAAAGAGGTCTCAGACCATCTCTCAGAAGCCCGAAGGGCGGGAAATCTGATAGATGCTGACCGCTTTTTGCAGCGTGCACAGAGAGCATTGCCCAAATTATTTGCACTCAGATCAATAGGCGATGGATTTGGGGTAATTGTGAATTCGCTGTACATCGCGTTCACAAATTTGCACGGCAAACCGATGAACAAAAAACAAATCGAAGTTGCGTGGCGCGTGGTGCGGGAATTACGAACTCGTCCCGCTCTTTCGTTAGAACAGGGGATACAAGCAGTGGAGGAACTCGAAGAGAGTGGTCTTGAAGTTGATCCGCCTGAGCTTGCGGGTTTGCTCGAAAGTTCTGAATCAGCCGAAGATGACTGACGCCTACGTCGAGACGACCGTCCTAACTGATCTTCTTCTCAAGCCAAACTCAAAAAAACAGCAGAGAGCAAAGGCTGCCCTCACTAGGTACCGCAAGACTTTCCTTCCTGTCTATTCAATCAAGGAAATGAAAGCGGGACCTCTCGATACCTTCGCGTTCGTTCACGACAAACTCGTGCAGACTCAATCGCTCGCCGACACAATACAATGGATTTCCGAGCTGCCAAATCTGACCTACCTCAAGCCGACCGCAACTGAAGCATTCGCAGCTGCGGGACAGACTGCGAAACCTCGTCCCGCGAAATATACCGTCTTGGGTGATGGCGATAAAGACCATGCGGACAGCTACAGATTTTCGCTCGCCTCGCTCATTATGCGGAGTTGGAAAAAGCGACGTAAAATCACGACGCAAGTGGTTGACAATTTGCTGTGCTATCTGGAGTCAGCGCCCCGACTTCGCAAGGATGGACTTTTTGATTTGAGCCCACAAGAATGCGAGAAAGACGAAGAATGTTGTTTGGCATCGAGATTGAAAGCGGACCCAAAGGTGCTCGAAGCGCTTCGGGAGGCAATTCCGAGCAATTCGATCCGAAAAGAAGACACAAGAAGACGACAAGCGCTCAGGCAACTTATTAAACACCCCAATGAGGTTGTTACTCGGGAGATTTGCCGAGACCTAGGCGATGCAATCTTCGCGTTTTTCTGTCCAGAGAATACAATAATCCTAACCACAAATCTTCGCGATCATGGTCCGCTGGCAAAGGCCATCGGGAAGGGTGCGGAGACGCCGTAGCTTCATTCACTAATCCGTGCCGACCTCTTCGTCGTTCGATTCCTGGGGCTCAGGTGGCGCATAAACAAGTTTGCCCAGCGCACTCAAGTCTGGAAGTTCTCCCGCAGCGTCCACAGGTTTTCCAGGTGGGTCAGCATCGAGAATTAACCTCCCGCCCAAATGCGCGAAGATATTTAATCCCGTTGGTTTCTTTTCGTCGGTCATGATTATTTTTCTCCTCATCGCAAAAACTTCGCAAAGATTTTATTCCCAATCAATCGCGAACTCATCCACGACAACGGAAACCAGGTCAGCCGTACCTGCGATTGCGGCCAAGACAAAGTTCAAATCTGCATCACCTACAAGACCACTAGCCACGGTAATAGCCTGCTCTTGACCCACTGTCGAGTTGATTTCGCTCGTGAATGACCCTTCGAGATTTCCTTCCGCGTCCAATTGCACCAGTGCCTCAAACGTCAATGAACCTGTTTCTGCCCCAACCGCACCCGTAACGGAAGTGGCGATCAAAACACCACCTGCAGTGACGAGTTCGGCTGCCGTGGTGACCAATGGCGAGAGGGGCAACGAACTGCCAGGGACTTCATATAACATCAACGCTAAAGTTGAGTTGGCAAGACCAGTCACCGACCCCGTTGCTCGAATGCGTAAAACCCGACCCGTCCCAGAGTACAATTGGTAGTTCGATACTGCGCCGACATCGTTAGGCCATCCTTGGCTGACGCCCCCATTATTTTGTCCTGGGCCAACCATCAAAGGGACGACGCCACCAGTCACGATGGTATTGCTTACTAGGAGCGAATTTAATTCTCCAGGCACGCCATTGAGCGCGAAGCATGTCGCAATATCAAAAGGCAAGGGAGCTAAGGGAGTGAATGCAGCAAGAGTCCCTGGAAGAATTCCTGAAACCTGACGACGAATTGTAGATGCGTTAGACACAGTAGTTCTCCTCTATGGACGGCCAAAAAATAAATCTATGCAAACTCGAACCTCTGGTTGCGTTAATATCTTCTGGACTGCGCTCTGTATTTCTTCACGGGTTCGCCAAGGCTCGCACTGAGCAACACTCTTCGAGCAACCCTCTTCAAGTTTTGAAAAATCGAAACCCTCAAAGGTCATGGACAAGATGCGCTTGACCCGAGGTGTTAACACACGCCATTCGTGACGCCGAGATAATTCGAGCCGTTCCATCAGAAGAGGCTTTGCGATAGGTTTGTTCATTATTGATCCCTCACTTCGGCTGATGCTTGCGACGCACGGTCTTCGCCACCGCTATCAGATTCAACGCGTTTCTCCTTGCTGCTAAGGGACGACTCACTGCATGACCCCACCAGCACGTTCAAAGTTTCGGTAGCCTTCGCGCCACCGTCCCAGGGAACACCGAGATAACCGCACTCGATCAGATGGGCTGCGACGGCTCTAATGCTTTTTTCATTGGCTTTCACGATTTCACGAGATCGCAATTTTAGTTTTTCCCGTAATGCGACTCGCTCTGGATCGTCGAGTCGATACCGTCCCAGCATGCTGTCCAGCGTGCGATCTATAGTCTCGTGATCTTGATCGGCATCCCCTTTAAACAAAGGCTGACCCGAAAACAGTTTTTGAGCCCACGGACCCGCAAAACACCCGACAATCAAATTGGCGTCATCGTCGAGTTCATCGTTGGAATGCACGACCTCAACCATGCCTTCCCAAGGTGACCCGACTTGCGGACGAATCGTGGCAAAGATCACCGTAGTCCCGAGTAGGTGGTGCACGACGCAATGACCCGCCTCATGAATCGCGGCGACGTATTCACCGTTCTTGCGAACCCACTCAACTTTAAGACAGGATTCAAGCCACTCTGTGAACTCGGACATTTTGGATCACCCGCAATTGCATCCGCTACCTGCCCCGTTGTCGGGGTACGGGTCGTCCACTTCACGGGCCGCGTGAAGTCCTTCAAGCCAATTTTTCGGCTTCTGAGCCTGCGGCACAATTTCAGCCAAATATCCCGTTGGCGCAGCCGCCACCTGCGCAAGCGCGTCGCTGAAGTCATCATGCTTACTGTTGGGGAAATCCATCAACTGTTTTACGAGCCGATCATATCCAGGCATCGCTGCGTACAACCACAGGCGACGGCTCTTCAGCGCGACTTCGATATCGGCGGTGCGAATATTCTTCGCGTCTTTTTGATTAGAGAGATCGGTCCAGAGGATCGGGATGCAATAAACCCCCGCTTCTGGTGCACGCATCCGAATGTAGGCGTCGAGCGACTCCCAGTTGAGGCTCTTCTCTAGGAACATCGCCTGAGGGCGAACGCGCGACAACAGTTCAAGAATTTTCATCACTCGGTCGTTCGCCGACCACCGTCCAAAGATGCAGCCCCAAACGAATAATTGACCCTGATATTTTGTGAAAACGTAAATCACCGACTCGTCGCGCTCGTTGGATACGCTATAGGCCAGATCGCCGCACATATACACGGTTGATCCAACGAACGGCGGCAACTGCGATTCGTGATGCAGGGTTTGCTGGCCGATCAGGCCCTCAGTGAAGATTTGTTCACCGTCAGCCTGCGGATCGTTCATATATTGCAGCGCGAACCATTTGTCGCCCTTCTCGGCGCGTTCAGTGTCGAGGAACTTCAACGTATGCCCAAAAGGTTCTCCATTCCGTTTCGTGACTTCGGGAAACAGCACATCACGAATCCCCGTGCCCATGAATCCTTTGCACTCACAGCTTGCATGCGCGCACGGAGGCTCCACAACATTCACTTCGCGGTCATGAAAAATCTCGTAGTGCCCGCAGCGAGCGCACGGACCTTGGGAATAGCAATTGCGAATGCTAAATTTCCAGACGGACATCCCGCCCATCTGCGTAGCCGTTTCTTGAATGCGCCCGTAGGTGTCTGCGCTCGCATATCTCGTGCCCGTCATGAAGATGTATCCCTTCGGGTCGAGCAGCGGCGAGACATCGACGTAATCCTGATAGCACTTTTCCAGGGCACTCGCCGATTTGTAGTTGTCGTTGTGAACCAAATCGTCGATGAAGATCACGTCAAAGTGCGCGCCGCTGTTCACCATGTGCGGCGTGATAATGCAAACGGTCGATTCGACGGAGACGCGAGAAGTATTTGCGGGCACAGTGAAATGCTCCGTCGTGCCCATCTCGAACGTGCGATCTTCCCACTCACCAGTCTTTTTATTTTTGACAGACTTCAGGCAGTATTCAGGGAACAGGCGTCGAAATTCGGGCGTCGGGCTCTCGAAATATTTCTTGATGGCGGCGAGTTGCAATTTCGCCAGAGGCTTTCCGCCAGTCAGAAAGCAGACGCGAATGTTCGGAAAATTCAAGATCAATTGAATGATGTAACAGCGAGAAACTGAAGTTTTGCCCAAACCTCGGGGCCAGAGAATCATGAACTTTTTGATTTGCTCGGAGAGTTTCGACAGAGGAAGACCAGGCTGCATCTTCGGAAGCAAGTTGAAGAGGGCGCGGTGAGGATTCTCGATCAAGTCCATGCCAAGGACGTTCCCCGAAAGCCACAGAGGATCGGTCTTGGCTTTGAAGCGATCCGCTTCCCATTTCGCACGATCTTCGGCAGACAGACTCCGAATCGTTTCTGATGCGACGCGCGGCAATGCGACGTTATCAATCACCAGCGGTTCAAAGTCGTCGTCCGCGTGGGACTCCGAAGCACAGGACTCGTCCACTTCCACCGAAGGTTTCGCTTTTCTAGCCCCCTCCATCAATAGGTTCAAGTCCTGCATGGCTTCAGTCGAGCCGCCGCCGACATCTGGATGCAGTTGTTTCGCCAACCGCCGATACGCGGCATCGGAATCCATCACACGTTCAACGGGTTGGGTAGAGTCGTACGGCATTAGGAAACCTCTTCGGCGACGACTTGATATGTTTGACCGTTCTGTTTGAACTTTTCGCCAATCGCGAATTTGTCGGGCGTGTTCGTGCCTTCGGCTTCAGACTCAGGGTCAACGCCGAACGTCAACTTCGCATACAGAGCCGCGAATTTGGTGCGCGCGATACTCCCAGGTTTGCTTCGACGAAGGTCTGTCTTTACGTCTTCAAGGAACGCCTCACGCTCGGTGCGGCCATAGAAAAGATGGAGCGCGGCGCGTACACGCGGCGAGGTTTCGACCTTTCCCGTCAGCATCTTTGCGTAGGCATCGTTGTTGGTTGCTCCGAACGCTTCACGAGTAGCGCGGTCGGGGTCTCGCGTAACGACGACGATGTCCACCCATTTGCGCTGGCGGTCAGTCAATGCGCGAAACTCGGGGCTTGCGTGAAATTCACCCAGGGTGAGAACCCGTGGATTTTGTGTTGCTGTCATGATTCAAACCTCCTCTAATTCTTCGGCCCTCTTGCGCTTGGCAAAGAAGGCGCGAGATCGATTTAGCGGACTGGGCTGGGGTAAAGTGGCATCCCGCTCACGAAAGTCGCCCTGGCTACGCCGCTACCGTACTTTTGGGGGTCATTAAAGCCTTCCCGTCTCTGGCCAGAATCAGTCCTCGCGATCCCTCCACGCCATCGGGAAAATAAACACGCGGTAGTGGCTTGCGCTTGCCTTTGGTCAATTGCGCGAGAGTCTTCATCGTTTCTCCAGTCGGACAGGAACAGGCGTTGCTCGAAGCGGCACAGAGCCCCTATACCTAAGGAACGAAAAGTCTCGAAATGTAAGGGATATTTACTCTGCGCGAGGTTGTGTGTGACGGGTGCCAAGCGTCGCTGGGGGTGGGGGTACTTGGGGGTTTTTGATCCGCGATCCAGATGCCAAAGAGACTCCTTATTTTTTCTGCCCGCTCAAAGCCACGAAGATGTGATCGCCGTCCGCGCCATCGAAATGGATTTCGTCCTTCGGATTGCGAATGGGCTGTGGGGCTGAGGGGTGGGAGCGAAAATCAGTACGTTAGTACTATTGAAAGAACCCAAGCGACTTGGGATGATGCCATCATGCACAAAGCCATCCGCCAATACCTTAAGCAGATCGGCGCGAAGGGCGGCTCTGTGACTTCCCTCGACAAGGCTCGGGCGGCTCGCACGAACGGACTGAAAGGCGGGCGGCCACGCAAGGTGAAACGATGAATGCTCTTACAACTGAACAGGTTAAGGCATTACTGACTGCCGCGCGCGAATCATCGACACGCGATTGGTGCATGTTCCTTCTGACGTTTCGACACGCCTTGCGGAGCAGCGAGGCTCGCGCGCTCAAACTGGACGATATCGACTTGGTCGCCCAGACCATCGCGGTCAATCGCTGCAAAGGCTCGAAGTCGGGCGTCCAATCGCTTGATCGCCACAAGGGCGAACCGCTGCTCGATGAAGTCGTGGCATTGAAGGCTTGGCTCAAGGAACGTCGCGAGGATGGCTCGAAGATGCTGTTCCCGAGCGCGAAGGGCGGTGCGATGACGAGGATGCAGTTCCTGCGGCTGTTCAAAGCGTATGCGACCGCTGCGGGCGTTCCTGCCGATCTAGCGCACCCTCACATCTTGCGGCATTCGCTCTGCTCCACGATGGCGGCACAGCACGCGGATATCTATGCCATCCAGCAACGGGCAGGTCACAAGAACATCTCGAACACGATGATCTACACCCACGTCAGTGACGAGCAAGCGTCAGAAGCCTGCCACGAATCCCTGATGGCCGCTTTCGGATGAAGTGACAGTCTAATCATTCTGTAACCTCCCGCCGCTGCAAGCCCTTTGAATTGCCCTCCTGGCCACCTTGAATCTAGGGTGGCTTTTTCTCGTAATGTCACATTTTCAGGCTCGGGGATCGTCTGTACCCTCGCGCTCGAACTCACGCGCACCCGACTTTCGGTCAAATCAGCCGACAAGCCAGCGGGTATTTCTGTGGAGGTCAATACAGCCCCCACAGAGCGGACTCACTGCGCGCGCCCGTTCCGATGCCACCTTGTCGGTTAAATCAGCCGACATAGAGCCGCCACTTCACCGTTTTTTACGAAATCGGAACAAAATCGACGAATTCTGTAGCTCCGATGGGCATTTTGCTCAGCAGGACCGCCGACACACGATTGAAATGTAATGATGACTGCCGCTGTTCGCGTATCAATCCATCACACACACCGCTCGACAGAGAAAGGCTTCGATGAGCATCGCGGAGTCGAGAGCGATTGTCTTATCCTCTATCCACAGTCTGTGTTCAGTCATTCCCTGCTAAGGTGTCTATCTGCTCTTCAGGTGGTCACAGGCTTGCTAGGTCCACTTCTCTTGGCGGGCTCCGTGCTTTCTGATGCGCGCTAAGTGAAATGCCGCGAGGGCTGGGAACTCATAAACGCGCGAGGCGTTCGTGGTCGTGAAAAGTGATGATCGTCACCGCTGTCGCGTCCTATAGCGTGCAGGAAGTGATAAGCGCGTGTCGCGCCGACCGTGGTGAAGGTTTCCTTCATGACGCTTCGATGAGTGTCGGTAGGTATCCCCGATTTGGTTGATTTGACCAACTCGGGACGCCCGCGAATAGCGTGGAGGCTAATTCAAGCCCCACGCTAAAAGAGTCCGCCTGCGTCTGGGCTGAATCAGCCTACACGCATGATGCGCCGATCTGGTTCGCGACGCCGACCGTGACCCTGGTTTCCAGTGTGACGCTTCGATGCATCTTGCCTTCTATCCCCCCTCGGCGCGAAAGTCCAAATGTAATGATCGGGACAACACTGACGGTCTCCCTCGCTGAAGAAAATCGCCCTGCTCGACGTCCGATCTGCACCAAACCCCGCACTGTGAATTTGAGAGAGAAAGTGAGAAAGTTATCCCCAAAAACGACTCGAACTTTCTCACTTTCTCTCTCATTGCACATATAGATAGAGCCATCAAACATCACACTGAAAACACATCACTTAATCTTTACTTTCTCACTAAAAAAGATGAGAAAGTTAGGGGAATTACCCCCCTCAATGCATGATGCCTGCATTGACGCCCTTATTGACGTTACTTTCTCAGTGAGAAAGTGAGAAAGTTCCATCTACAGGTCCAGATCATCGACGGGGTGCTCAACCCATTCGGAGTTTGCGGTGGACTGATTCCATTGGTACTGATTCGCGCCACCCTTCCTGATTTTCTTACCTGGCTTCAAGATGATGAAGCCTTTGGTGAGAGCATCCTTGACGTGTCGATCTGCAGTGGCAGGCGACTGTCCGAACTTCCGTTCCTGATCTTGAACTGTCCACCACCGTTTGGTCGGGTCCGTTTTTCCCGCCCGCGCCATTTCCTGGTACCACTCAATTTCTTCAGCTACCTGCTTTGACAAATTCTCGCCTTTGGCTTCCGCTTCGTTTGGTTCAGGGTCGTTAGGCACAACGACAAGCATCCCGTCTTGAAACTCCATTGTAAATTTCTCGGGTTTCCCTCGGCGCGGTAGAACCCTCACGATGCGCTTCCCCGCAGAGTCGTCACCGTTCGGAAACTGCATCGTCACAACCGTGGCGGCGGCGCGCCCCCACGCCCCCGAACCCGAGATGTTCTCTCTCGTGATGTTGTATGATTGACCTTCTTTGCTTTTCGGTGAGCCGTTGCTTCCGATGATGGCGAGGTGGTAGTGGGTGGCGACTGTCTGCAGCCCATCCATGAATGACGCCACGATGTGTTTGTCACTCTCGTTGGTAACCACAAAGTCCAGCCCTTCAATGAAAATGATTTCAGGTATCGGGCTCAGGGTCTCGATGATGCTTGTGATAACCTGCACTGCCTTGCGGTCAAAGACAGTGAGTGAAAATCTCTCAAACGGAAAGGCATCCATCGGCAGGTGCATAGACTCCATCGTTCGCATGAGGTCTTGTATGCCTCGATCTGCGCCCAGCACCACAAATGGGTATCCTACGGATGCGGAGTGATTAAAGAACGGAGCCTTCGCGCGTTGAGCAAGCAGCATCTGAGCCATCAAAGTTGTTTTACCTACGCCTGATGTTCCTGCGACTATTGAGACCGCTCCTCTAGGGAACAATCCCTCGTACACGCCAGGAGACGGCTCAAATACCCAGTCTTTGTGAGTGCCGCCAGTCGCAGCAGGTAAGTGAAACACGATTCCGCTGGCCACTGATTCCTTCGGCGGACTGTTTTCGCTTTCCGAATATGCTTTTTGCGACTGCGGTTCTTTGCCGCTGATCGCTTTGGCGATAGTGCGATCTCGATAATCCTTGCGCTGCGTCCACTTGTCCCGCTGCCCGCGAACGGAAGCACCGAAATACTTTTCGATTCGCGAGGCATCGTTGGCGAGCGCGCGTGCAAGTAAACCACACAGTGCCAGGTCTGCCTTGGAGTCGTCGTTGTCGTATGCCGAGGTATCGCCCACCCAGAGGCGGGTTAGTTTGGTATCGTGCAGGTTCATCACCATGAAGTGGAGCAGTGCGATTTTCTCAGGGTCATCAATCTTCGTGATGGTGTCGGCGGATAACGCGGTTTTGTGTCCAGTAACCGTAAAAAATCTCGGACTGGTCTTGTTGTATATTTCACCGCCGAGTTTTTTGTTTCCTTTGCGATTACCTACGGGGAGAGGCAAGGAGGATTCAAAAATCAGGTGGACGCCAGTCCCGCTGGGAGAAAACTCGCTGTAGGTGTTCGCAAGTTTCAAAATCTCAATCGCGAACGGGTCAATCGTTTCATCCTCGTGGACGACACCGTCCAAATCAACGCCAACGTATTCGGTGTCAGTGAACACAAACCCAGCGCCTTCGTATTGACCGCGAAGAACGTCGGATGCATCAACCGCACAGTCAAATGATGCCCAAGTATCCGCGTTGTTCGTCTCAGCGTACACGTGCTTGCCGTTTTGTTTGGCGTCGAAGGGTGGTTTTGTCTGTTTGCCGTTCCGTGTTTCTTCTTTCCAAACGACCCAGTTTTTGCGCGCCTTCAGTTCGGCAGGAATGTTTTGGGCGATCATAGAGCCACCGTGTCGCTACTGAACACACCATGCGAGACAAATGTCACATTGACGGCTTCCAGATCATTGGGATTTTTGGCACTAGGAATTCTGTCAAACTTTATGCGGTCGTGAAGGCGTAGGTAACGGCGAAGTTCGACGTTCTTCTGGGGAACGAAAATACCTGCGTCATCGATGTCACTCTTGCAAAAAAACCATCCTCGGTTGCTGACAAATGTAACAGTACCGTACTCCATAAAATTACCCTCTTACCTGCTACCCCGTCAAAGTGCTGATTGACAGTGTTCCCTGCGGCAGCGCGCCGACTCTAACGGCGACGCTGTTATTACTTTTGTTTGCGTTTTCTGTCGGGCCGCGCGTCAACATGGCTGTGATCTGAGAAGGTGGGTGCCAGGTTGAGTGCCTTGTCGAGAAGTTCACGAAGCACCGAAGATGCACTGACTCTGCGTTTTCGTGCGATTTTGTTCAGTGCCGCTCTCTCGGCGATGCTCAAGAAGACGTTGCTGCGAACGAAGTGCTCCATTTTAGTGCTCCTTTTTTGAGGGCGTACACCCCTCTGTATATAAGCCGATTAGTCTAGTTCTTATGGAACCCTTATAAACATTGGTGATTCTGCACGTGCCCTATCTTGGTGCAATTGGCGTTGTGGGATCGCTTTACTGCAAAACCGCGCGGATTCTCTGGACTTTAAGACTAATCCACCCATAGGTGTATGCCCCACACGACAGAAATTGAGAACCCCGAATGCGGCATGACTTCCCCGCCGCCCAGTGTTACAGTCCCGCCTGCTACGCCGATTCGACATCGGAGAAAAGACATGTCGAAACGGTTTCAGGTGGGGCAAGTGTTCTTGAGAAACGGGCGGTACGTAGGCAGATACCGCACGGACGTTGTT
>Ga0302324_100012636_pt1 | contig 17203 bp, 17 predicted proteins | sample Palsa_T0_1_FD_201949 | JGI IMG/M metagenome (GOLD analysis project Ga0302324, IMG submission 201949) | Peat permafrost microbial communities from Stordalen Mire near Abisko, Sweden - Palsa_T0_1 | ecosystem: Environmental > Terrestrial > Soil > Palsa > Peat permafrost | place: Sweden: Abisko...
TACCTCGCCCAGGGCGCTCCAGCTCACGCCCTCCGCGTCGGGATCGCGCTTCTTGGGGCCGCTGTCCGGCGTGGCCATGCTCTGCGAGGAGTGCGTCGCGGTGCCATCAGGTGTATAAAACGCCGCCGTGGGAGCGCTCTTCTGCACCGCGCCGCTCAACGTAGCCAGCCCCTTCTTGAAGGCTGCTTCGGCCTCGGGATATTTCTTCAGCCCCAGCTCGGCCTGACCCAGCTCGATCCAGAGATAGATCAGGTCGGCCTTGGCGGCGGTGTCCTTGAGCATCAGCGTCTCCGCGTCGGCGTAATGCTTGGCCGCGTTGGCGTCGCGTGCGGCTTTCAGGTCGGCGTTCACCGCCTGCACACCCAGGGATGGCTTCGCTGCCGGGTCCCGCGTGGCCGCCTCGCCCAGCGGCGGCAACTGCGCCCAAATGCCTGCGCATGTGCTCAGAGCTACCGTCATCAGTACAACAGGAGCGCGCTTCATTTTCATGTCCTCCTTGACATCGGTTTTGCTGTCGCGGTTAGCATACTCCTTCGCATTTCAGAGGCAAGCCACACCCGCCCTCAGGATGGTAAAATCAACCAGTGCCGGGTCCTACGCGACGTAATCCCGCCAACCCCGCCAGGTCCGGAAGGAAGCAACGGTAACGGGCTAGTACGGGCGCAGTAGGTCACCCGGCGCTTTCTTGACGTTCTTGGCCGTGCTTACTTGAGCCAGTCCTGTAGTCCTTCGATAGGAAAGGCAACCGCAGGTCCTTCGACTCCGCTGCGCTCCGCTCAGGATGACAGATTTGGGTAAGTCCAATGGAATCAATAGCGCTTGAAGCCGGTCATTCTAGCCCTAACTCGCCTAAGCGAGTCAAGATGCTCAGGATGACGGCCGTTCGGGGGAACTGGGAATACGGGCTTCCGACACGAATCCCGAGGCGTCCAGCCATGTTGTGGTGCAAGCCGCAAGGAGAAATGCATTGACCCTCACCGTTCGCCCCGTCGTGGGCCGGCGCGCCAAGATCTCGGCGCTTGCCACCTACGTCCCGCCCGATGTGATCACCAACCAGGACCTCGAAAAGATGGTCGACACCAACGACCAGTGGATCATGGATCGGACCGGCATCAGGGAGCGGCACGTACTGGCCAAGGGGCAGGGCACCAGCGACATGTGCGCGGAGGCGGCGCGGCGCTGCCTGGCCAAGCGCGGCATCGCGGCTACTGAGCTTGAGGCCATCATCGTGGGCACGGTCACGCCGGACATGATGTTTCCCTCAACTGCGTGCCTGGTGCAGGACAAGATCGGCGCCAAGGGCGCGTGGGGATTCGACGTCTCGGCCGGCTGCTCGGGCTTTGTGTTTGCGCTGCAGGCGGGCGTGAAACTGGTAGAGAGCGGCGCGCACAGCAAGGTGATGGTGATCGGCGCCGACGCCAACACGCGCATGACCGACTACACCGACCGCACCACCTGCATCCTCTTCGGCGACGGCGGCGGCGCGGTGCTGATCGAGCCGGCTGAAGAGGGCGAGATCGGCTTCATCGACTTCGTGCACGAGATCGACGGATCGGGCGGCGTTTCGCTCAATCTCAAGGGCGGCGGAAGCCTCAATCCATCGAGCCACGAGACCGTGGACAAGGGCATGCACTTCATCTATCAGGATGGGCCCGCGGTCTACAAGTTTGCGGTGCGCAAGATGGCCGAGGCCACCACCAAGGTGCTGGAGCGTAACGGCGTCACCGGCGCGGATCTGGGCTGCTTCATCCCGCACCAGGCCAACAAGCGCATCATCACAGCAACGGCAGATCGGCTGGGCATGGACCCGGAGCGCGTAATTATCAATATCGAAAAATACGGCAATACGTCAGCCGGCACCATTCCGCTGGCCATGGAGACGGCCATCGAGCAGGGCAAGCTGAACAAGGGCGACCTGGTGCTGCTGGCAGCGGTGGGCGCGGGGTTCACGGTCGGCGCGGCGCTTCTGCGGTGGGAGATATAAAGCAGCTGACAGCTTACAGCTAACAGCAAACAGTTTACGAAGCCCGATCGCGCATCTTCAGCTTGTTGACCTCAATCTGGGTGCCCCAGGTCCGCTTTTGGGACCTGGGATACCGTGAAAGCCGACAGGCATGTCTCCTGATTTCAAAAAAAGTCAGGTCAGCGCGCCAGCGCCTCGACCGCGGGAGTGTATGCAGGCAGCACGCCAAGCTCCGCCGCCATGCGAAAGAAGGTATTCATGCCGGCAATGCACTCCTCGTCGAGCACGTAGTGGATGTTGGCGGTGAGATAGGAGCGGATGGTCTGCTCGGAGATGGGCATGCGATTGGACCACTCCGCCACCAGCGTATCGATATTTTGCAGGCCGTGGTCGCGGGAGCGGATCAGGTCGTTCGTAACGCTCTCATCCAAATGGCTGCCCGGGGCAGCCGCCCAGACGGCGGAGATGAAGGGCACGTCCATCACGGCGGTCCACTCTTCGGCGAGGTCGAGATAGATGAGATCTTCACCTGTTCGCTCGAATCGGTTCGCGCGCTCCTCGAGCGCCATCAGCGCTGGATCGCCGATGAGAATAGCGCCATCGGCACTGTCGAGCATCGCATCGAGGTCGGCTGCCATGGGCACAAACGGCACATTCGGGTTGCCATAAAAGTTGAAGAGAATTCGCGCGTAAGCCAGGGTGGTGCGGCTTGCGGCATCGGCGGCCACTAACCGCATTGCTGTGAACGGCTGCGCGGCGCGCCGCACCAGCAAAAGCGACCGCACGCTGCCTTTGGAGGCGATGGTGCAGCCGGGCAGGATGCGCAGTCCGGGAATCACCGCCAGCGACGCGATGGGCACAAGGCCGATGTCCGCTGTGCCCGCGGCCAGGCGGTCTGCGCACTCCGAAGGCATCATGAGGTCGACGCGGTAGCGGGTAGCAAGCTCCGCGTTGAGAGGAGGGTGGTCGAAGTCCCACATCAGTGGCGCTGGATTGAGAAAGCGGATAGCTGCGACCCGCAGGCGGGCATCGGGGGTTGGACTCACGCTCTCTTAGAGTATCAACCCGAAGCGGATGGTGCGGGGCGGCATTCGCGGAGTCAACAGAATGCTCCGCCTTGACTTCTTTGACTCACGGGTCTAACGTGGGCGAAATTCCCCAATGAGCAGGGCCCTTGTCTCAGTGCGCGATGGATGCGGGCTCGGAAAATGACGTTTGATGAGCCTCTTGTCTCAGGAAGCAGCGAGCACGCAACCGGTCCGGCTGGACGAGAATCGTCTTGCCTGGCTGGCTCTGGTTCTGTCGCCGGGCCTCGGTCCCAAGCGCATTTTGGAAGCAGTGCGGCAGTTGGGCGCGCCAAGCCAGATTTTTGAGCTGCCGCTTACTTCACTCGAAGGGCTGCGATTTCCGGCGCAGGCGGCACAGTTCATCTTTGACGGCAAGGCGCGCGCCGCCGCTGAGGCGGAGTGGGCGCGCGTTGCAGCGCAGGGTGCGACGGTCCTGACGTATTCCTGCCCCGGCTATCCTGAGCGATTGAAAGAGATTTACGACCCGCCGCCGGTGCTGTGGGTACGCGGCGATGCGGGACTGCTGTCGCGGGCTGCAATAGCCATCGTCGGCACACGCCACCCGAGCCCCTACGGCACGGGGATGGCCGAGCTGTTGGCGCGCGACCTGGCGGTGCGGCGGCTGCTGGTGGTCAGCGGCATGGCGCGCGGGATTGACTCCAGTGCGCATCGTGGAGCGCTGGCTGCGCGCATGCCCACTGTGGCTGTTTGGGGCACGGGCATCGACGTCGTATATCCCAAGGAAAACAAGAAGCTGGCGGAGGAGATCCTGGCCGGTGGCGGCGCCATCCTGAGCGAATTGCCGATGGGCACATTTCCCGCGCCGCAGAACTTTCCCCGCCGTAACCGCATCCTGAGCGGCCTGAGCGTGGCGGTGCTGGTGGTGGAAGCCGGCGAGAACTCCGGCACCCGCGTCACGGCCCGCTGCGCCGCCGACCAGAATCGCGACCTCTTCGCCGTGCCCGGCAACGTGACCAACAAGAATTCCTGGACTCCCAACACGCTGATCAAGCAGGGCGCCAAGCTTGTGGCCTCGTGGGAGGACGTATGGGAGGAGCTGCCCTCGCACGTGCGGATCGAACTCGAGGCCGAGGCGCCGCTGGAGTCGAAATCCGAGGTCACCGCGTCGCTGCTGCCCGAACCCGTGCTGCGGCCGCAGGAGGCCATGGTGCTTGAGATCCTGCGCGCCGACGAGAGCCTGCAGATCGATGAATTGATTGAACAGCTCGATGCGCAACTGACATCGTCGGAGGTGTTTACCGCGCTGTTTGAGCTCGAGATCACGGGCCGTATCCGGCAGCTGCCGGGGAAGAACTATGTGCGCACGATGTGATGGGCAGTTGTCAGCGATCAGTTGTCAGTTCTCAGGTTGGCCGAACATCGTAATGTAATTCATTGTGCTATAGTTCAAGGTGTCAGGAGACAGGTTGCGAGTCTTCAAGACGAAGTGGTTTGCGCGGTTCGCCCGGAACGAGGGGATCGCCGACCGAAGCTTGAGCGAGGCGATCGGGCGCGCCGAACGAGGCGTAATCGATGCCGACCTGGGCGGCGGTCTTATCAAGCTGCGCATCGCCCGGCAAGGGCAGGGACGATCGGGCGGTTATCGCATGATCGTTCCCTTTCGGGCGAAAGATCGGGCCGCGTTCCTGTTCGGCTTCGCCAAGAGCGAACGGGAGAACATCAATTCGGACGAATTGCTGTTCCTCCTGAAACTCGCAGAGAACTGGCTTTCCGCGGACGCAGTGAGAATTCGAGTGGAACTTGAGGCTGGCAACTTACAGGAGTTCGAGTATGACTGGAAAACTTAGCAACTTGTCCGAAGCCATCCTCGAGATGGCGGACGACCAGCGTCGCACCGGCATCATGGACAAGGCCACGTACGAGAAGATCACCGTTCGCCTTCTCGGCGCCAAGGCTCTCAGCACCGCCGAGCCGATCAGCGGCGATGAAATCCGCAAGCTGCGCGAGCGGGCCAACCTGAGCCAGGCTGCATTTGCGCGCTATCTCAATCTCACGTCCGGCTATATTTCGCAGCTGGAGCGCGGAACCAAGCAGCCCAAAGGCCCGGCGCTCACGCTGCTCAACGTGATACGCCGCAAAGGGCTTGAGGCGATTCTCTGAGCAGCGATCGCTCAATTCCGATGCGGGAGTATGCTAACTCTGACGGGGTGGCCGCCGCGCAAGATGGACGCTCATGAAGGGATCATCATGACGAAAGAAATTATCTTTGACGTTGTGCAGGACGCGGATGGCGGGTTTACTGCAGAAGCCTTGGGTGAGAGCATTTTTGCGCAGGCCGATAGCTGGGATGAGCTGAAGTCAAACGTGAAGGAAGCGGTGCGGGCATTCTATTTCGATTCGGCTCCGCCTACGTCCATCCGCTTGCGACTGGTTCGAGATGAAGTCATGGCTGTGGCATGAAGCTCCCTCGCGATTTGAGCGGAGAAACCCTGGTTCGGCGCCTTTGCAAAGTTTGGGGAGACACTCGAATCCATCAGGTGGGCAGTCACATCATTCTGCAGACCGAAACGCCGGCATCGCATTGTATCGCGGTCCCGGCACACAATCCGCTGAGAGTCGGCACGTTGAACGGTATCGTATCTGCAGTCGCCGCGCAAAGAGGCGTCTCCAAAGAGAACATTCTCAACGACATCTAGCTCCTCGTTGCCTTTGCTCGAAATCCCGCAAAGAATCCAAATTGCAAGTCTCCGCATCTACTGCCTGATCCGGTTGTGCGGACCGCAACGGTCATGGCAGCCGGAGATTCCGCGGCGAATCGAAGGCCGCGCTCGTGCCGTTTTCGGAATCCGAGCGGAGCTTGTGGCGCCGTGGCCCATGCGCATCTTTTGAACTGCGGAAGCCGCGCAAGCGTCTTTTCATTTCGGATGCGCCGCGAGCAAAATCAATTCTGCGGAGTGGAAGCAGCGCCGTGTTCCGTGGTAGCTTCCAAGATTCAAGGGCGCGTTTTTGCAGGCTCCGCAATTTGCCTGCAATTTTCTGCTGCAACTCCGTTCGCGTTGATCCTGCTTCAATTTGTGGACCGCAGGCGGCCTTTGGCGCAGACGGCGGCGCGCAACATAATTTCCGATTCCGAGTCCAACAGGGCTAACAGAGTAGAGTGAGGATTGGTAGTAAGGATGGCAATGAGCAAATCACTGGTGATCGTCGAATCTCCCGCCAAGGCGAAGACGATCGAGAAATATCTTGGCAAAGGCTTCGACGTTCGCGCATCGATCGGGCACATCATGGATCTGCCCAAGAACGATATCGGCGTGGAGCTGAAGCATCGCACGTTTGTGCCGGAGCTGATTGTGTCGCCCGGCAAAGAGAAGGTTGTCGACCAGCTCAAGAAGCTGGGCGAGAAGGCCGACCACATCTTCCTCGCGCCTGACCCGGACCGCGAAGGCGAGGCCATTGCATATCATCTGGCGCTGCAGCTTGGCACGTCCGACAAGGAGAGAAAAAAGATTCGCCGCGTGACCTTCAACGAGATTACGAAGAAGGCCGTGCAGGAGGCGTTCAACCACGCTCGCGATGTGGATCAGAATCTGGTGGACGCGCAGCAGACGCGGCGCGTGCTCGATCGCCTGGTGGGCTACCAGATTTCTCCGCTGTTGTGGGACAAGGTGCGCCGCGGGCTCTCCGCGGGCCGCGTGCAAACAGTGGCCGTGCGCTTGATCGTGGAGCGCGAGCGCGAGATCGGCGCGTTTCAGCCGGTGGAATATTGGACGCTGGACGCAATGCTGCATCCGGAGCGGCAGGCGGACAAAGGCCTCAAGGCGCGCTTTGTCGGCATCGACGGCGAGGCGTCGCGCGTGGCCACCGGCAAGGACAAAGAAGGCAAGGACACATTCATCTCCGGCGCGCTGCCTGACAAGAAATCGATGGACGAAGTGGTGGCCGCGCTCGCAAAGGCGGAGTGGTCGCTGGTCTCGGTGCAGTATCGCGAGCAACAGCGCAAGCCGCTGGCTCCTTTCATTACCAGCCAACTGCAGCGCGACGCTTCGAGCAAGCTCGGCTTCAACGTCCGCCGCACCATGGGCGTGGCACAGCGTCTCTACGAGGGCATCGACATCGGTCCGGAAGGCACCGTGGGCCTCATCACCTACATGCGTACCGATTCGCCGCGTGTGGCGCCTGAGGCTATTGCCGGAGCCCGCGAGTGGATCGGCAAGAAGCTCGGCCAAAAGTATCTGCCTGAGAGCCCCAACGTCTACAAGGGCAAGAAGGACGCGCAGGACGCGCACGAAGCCATTCGCCCCACCGACGCGTCGCGCACACCCGACTCCATCGCGCGTTTCCTCACCGACGAGCAACTCAAGCTCTACACGCTCGTCTGGCAGCGCTTCGTGGCTTCGCAGATGACGCCGGCCGTCTACGACATAACCACGGCCAAGGTTGCCGCTGTTTCCGCGAACACGCGCAAGACCTACGATTTCAGGCTCTCGGGCTCGGTGCTGCGCTTTGACGGATTCCTCAAGGTCTACGAGGTGGCCGAAGACAAGAAGGACGACGATGAAACCGGCAACAGGCTGCCCAATCTCGATAACGTGAAGCGGCTCGAGCTTGAGAAGCTGGATCCCGAGGAGCACTTCACGCAGCCGCCGCCGCGCTACAACGAAGCGTCGCTGGTGAAGGAACTGGAAGAACGCGGTATTGGCCGGCCGTCCACTTATGCGTCCATCATCTCGACCATTCAGGATCGCGAATACGTGGTCAAGCATGGAGGATCGCGCGGACGTTTTTATCCCACCGAGATCGGCGTGGTGGTGTGCGACCTGCTGGTCGAGAGCTTCCCGTACATCTTCGACATGGCCTACACGGCCAAGCTCGAAGAAGAACTTGACGACATTGAAGACGGCAAGGAAAAGTGGACCGATCTGCTCAACGCATTCTACGACCACTTTGAAGAAGAGCTCAAAGATGCGGGCAAGAAGATGCGCGACATCAAGCGGCTTGAAGAGGTGACCAACGAGAAGTGCGATGTATGCGGTTCTCCCCTGCTGCTGAAGTGGGGCAAGTTCGGCACATTTTTCGCGTGCTCGGCTTACGACAAGAAAGATCCCAACAGTTGCACGTTCACCAAGGAAAACATCGCCTCCAAGCCGGACATGAACACGCCCGAGGCGCAGGAGGCCGGCGAGACCGAGGAGTACTGCGAAAACTGTGGCCGCGTAATGGTGCTGCGCCGCGGGCCGTTCGGCATGTTCATGTCGTGCCCAGGGTATAGCGAAGATCCGCCCTGCAAGACCATTCGCAAGCTGAGCCAGAAGCAGCAGCAGAAGCCGCCCGTGCCCACCGGCGAAGACTGCCCGCAATGCGGCAAGCCGCTGGTGCTGCGCCAGGGACAATATGGCGAGTTCGTCTCCTGCTCCGGCTACCCCAAGTGCAAATACGTAAAGCAGAACCTGATCGAGGGCATGAAGTGCCCCAAGTGCGGCACCGGCGACCTGGCCGAGCGCAAGGCGCGCCGCGGCAATGTCTTCTGGGGTTGCACCAACTATCCCAAGTGCGATTTCACATCGAATAACAAGCCGGTGCCGAAGCCGTGCCCCGAGTGCGGCAGCCCGTATCTGGTGGAGAAGACGCTGCGCTCCGGCGTTTATCTCGAATGTCCCAACAAGAAGAAGGGCGCCGAAGAAGAGACCAAGCCGAAGAAAGGCGCGAAGAAGGCGGCTGCGCCGGCCGAGGGTGAAGCCGTGGTGTGCCACTATTCGAAGCGGATCGGGGACGCGCCGCCGCCGCCGACTGTTGAGACGCATGGGCCGGTCGCTGAAAAGCAGGGGGCCGATAAGAAGGGAAGCAAGAAGGAACTGCAGCCGGCGTAAGGAGCGGCGAGCAAATGAAAGATATCGTCCTTCTCGGCGGTCCAAACGGGGCGGGCAAAACCACAGCTGCGAGCGTACTGCTGCCGGAATATTACAAGATGCGGTCGTACATGAATGCCGACGAAATTGCGCGCGATCTATCGCCCGCGAATGTCGAAGCGGCTGCTCTTGCCGCCGGCAGAGTGATGATTGAGCGGATGCGGGCCAAGGCGCGCGCCGGCGAGAGCTTTGCCATCGAGACGACCTTGGCAGGGAAGTCTTACATCCCGATGCTCAAGGAATGCAAGGCAAACGGCTGGCGGACCGTTCTGTTCTACTTCTGGCTATAGACCCCGGAGCATTCGATCGTGCGAGTGGCACGCCGAGTGAGCGAGGGAGGTCACCACATCCCCGATGAAGTGATCTACCGCCGATTCAAGACTGGGCTATGGAACATGCGCAATCTCTATCTTCCCCTGGCGGACGACGCGGAAATCTACGATAATACGGGCAGGGAGCCCGTCCTGATCGCTGAGAAGCGAAAGGGATCAGCTCTTTTGGTGCATGATCCTGAGCGTTGGGAAAAGATCGAGGAGGCAATCCGATGAATTTTACTTCCGATGGGCTTCACGACTTGGCGAGGCAAGCGCTTGCCGAAGTTTCCCGCCGCCTCGCATCCGGCGAACTTGATCGCTCCGGCCGGTTCTACACCGATGCCGAGCTCGCAGACCATGCTGCGATTCGCGGCGACGTGCCTGCTAGAGCGAAGAAGGCCGACGCCGCCTGAATCCATGCGGATTGAGCGCCCAATCGTCCTCGCCCGCTGAAATCCGCTAAGATGAGGCATCGGAGACCCGCCTCATGGAACGAATGCTCGCCACGCCCGCCGACGCCGAAATCATCCTGAAGCTTTACCAGCTGCGCACCGAGCCCCTGATGCGCCAGGCGCGCGCCTGGATCACCGGCGAGTTCTGGCCGGAGACGCTGGCCGACTACCTGGCGGTCGCGTCCAATCCCTCCGACCCGCACAATGCCTTTCTGCGCCAGGTGCTCACCTATTGGGACATGGCAGCGGCCATGGTGCTGCACGGCGCGGTGTCGGCGGAGCTGTTTGTCGACTCGAACGCCGAGGGGTTTTTTCTGCTGGCCAAGTTTTCCCACATCCTGCCCGAGATTCGCGAGCGCAACCCCACCTTCATGATCAAGACGTCGGAGCTGCTGGACCGTTTTTCCATCGCCTCAGCGCGCTATGAGGCGGTGCTCAAAAACGTTGAGGCGCGCCGCAAGGGCATGGCCGCAGCCACGGCCGCGGACTCGACTTCCGTGCCGCCGCAGGAGTAATTAAGACCGGTTTGGCACGCTACGGCCCGCAATAATTCGCTTTTGGCCTTGCCCCAACCCACCGCGGGAGAGCATGATGGTAGGCGGACCCTGATTCAGGCTTTCCCCAGGAGGCTCAAATGAAACGATCTGTTGCTCTATTGACGCTGGTGTTCGCGTTTGCGTGGGTCGCGGCCAGCGCCGCCGATTCAACCGAAATCAACGGCTGGATCTCGGACTCAATGTGCGGCGCCAAGCACGCCGGCACCGGCGCGGCCTGCGTCAAAAAGTGCATCTCCGGCGGCATGGCTCCGGTGTTTGTGGACGAGGCCAAGAAATCGGTCTGGACCATCGACAATCCCGATGCCGTCAAGGCCTTCTACGGCGACCATGTGACCATCAAGGCCACTGCCGATGCGGACAAGAAGAGCGTTCACATCGACTCCGTCGCCGAGGTCAAGTAGCAATTTCCAGGCTTGCCCGGCAGGGGAGACTCACACAAGAGACTCGCCACGCCGGGCAATCTCTGCTAGTGTCATATCCGTCACCCTCGCCAGCGGCCTCCCGGCCCGGCCAACGGGTGCAAGACGGATGTGACCGGAACAACCATGGCACGAGCGATCTGGAACGGCAAAGTCGTGGCCGAAAGCGACACTACTGAGACGGTCGAGGGACATATCTACTTTCCCGAGGGCAGCCTCAAGCGCGAATATTTTCGCCCCAGCAGCACCACGTCCACCTGCCCGTGGAAGGGCCAGGCGCGCTACCTGAGCCTGTTGATCGAGGGCCAGGACAACCCGGACGCGGCCTGGTACTACCCCGACCCCAAGCCGGCGGCGCGCAAGATCAAGGGCTATGTGGCCTTCTGGCGCGGCGTGGATGTGGAGAAATAGCCCGCCATTTGTGCGTTTTCGATCCAGGTGTTTACGGTCCGCCATGGGCTTCTGTGGTTCCCACCCTTTGTGCAAAAAGACGCACAAAGGATGGGGCACCCAGAATTTCGTTGGAATTCGGTTCGAAAGCCCTCTAATACGCCTGCAGCTGCGACAGCGGCAGCCGCACCCGGAAGCAGGTCATTCCGGGGTCGGAGTGCACGCTCAGGTGGCCGCGGTGCTTGCGCACGATGCGCATGGCGTTGTCCAGTCCCAGCCCCAGGCCCTGGCCCGGCGGCTTGGTGGTGAAAAACGGCTCGAAGATGCGGTCCCGCAGTTCAGGCGGAATCCCCGGCCCCGTGTCCCAGATTTCCACCAGCATCATGTCGCCCTCAAGACGCGCCGCCAGCTTCAGCGCGCCCTCCTCGTCCAGGGCCTCGAGCGCGTTTTCAATGAGCGCCGCCCACACCTGGTTCAACTCGCCGCCATAGGCGCTGATCAGTGGCAGGTTGGGCTCGTATTCGCGCACAATATGCAGATTTCTGAGTCGCGACTGGAACATCTGCAGCGTGGCGTCCAGGCCGGCCGGCACGTCAATTTCGAGAATCGGCGCACGATCCATCGAGGAGTAGGTCTTCACGGCGCTGATCAGGTCGAAGATGCGGGCCGAGGAGTCGACCAGCGTCTTCACCGAGCGCGCCGATCGCAGGTTGCGGGCAAAGAACTGCAGCGTGACGCAGATTTCGTTGTCGTGCAGCAGCGGCCGCAACTCTTCCAGCTCGGCTACGGTCACGTGCTGCTCGCCCAGCTGCGCGGCAATCTCCCAGGCGTCTTCGCAGCGGCGCTCGCTCAGCCAGTTGCGCAGCGCCTCCTCGCGCTCGATCACGACCATGGCGGTTTCTTCCTCTTCCGGGCGCGGCCGGTCCAGGATCTTTTCTTCCCAGGCCTCAATGCCCGCAATCTGCTCGTCGGTCAGGCATAGATTGATCAGTTTGAAGCGATTGCGCCGGTTGGACTCAAGTTCGACAATAAGGCTGCTGGCGGCGCGCTGGGCAGCTGAGGCCGGGTTGTTGAGCTCATGGGCCAGGTTGGCGGCCAGCTTGCCCAGCGCAGCCAGCTTTTCGGCCTGCTGCTCGATGCGGGTCACCTCCCGCACTCGGTCAAGTAGTGTGGAAACGACCCGCTGCGCCATGGATGGGATGGCCTCAAGCATCTCTGGAAACAACGACTTGGGGATGAGCAGCGCCCACACCGGCGAGGCCGCAAAGCCTTGGCCGCCAAAGCTCTTCATGCGCGAGAAAGGCAATAGGCCAGTCATCTGGCCGGAGCGGCCGATGAAGAGCGCCATGGGACCGCCACGCTGCCTGCGCACGTGGATCTCTCCCTTTAGAATCAGGATCATGCGGTCCGAAGGCGCTCCCTCTTCAAAGAGCACATCGCCGGCGTCGGCTACATATTCCTGTCCGTGGCGCGCCAACCACAGGCGTTCTTCCATGGGCAGTCCGGCGAGCGGGCCGATGCGATTGAGCGCCTCGGCGATTTCTTCCACGGGCGTGGGACAGGCAGGAGGTGTAATGGCCGGGGAGAGCATGCTGAGACCTCCGGTGGGCTGAGGGGCAAACGTGTGGCAAACTGAGAAGGGGATGGCGGAACTTTTTCCTATGGGCGGGGTTTTCACCCATGACGGCTTCCGCAATCCGGCGTCCAAACGATTGTATCGGAAGCCACGCGAGCAGCACCTCTCTGGAGGAGGAACGATGAATCCATTGCGGAACAGAATCTATGCGGGGACACTGACGTTTGGCGCGGTATTGGCGCTGAGCTGCGCCATGGCGCTGGCCCAGAGCGACGCAGCCGCCCCCGCGCAAAGTCCCTACGCGGGCCAGTCCCAGCCCGACATGGCCCAGGATGCAAGTGGGCCGCGGTCCGACGGACAGGTCGAGATGGACGTAGTGCACGCCCTCGACGCCTCCGACGCCCTGAAGAACGACATGATCACGGCCGCCACGATCCAGGGCGAGGTGACGCTTTCGGGAACGGTTTCAAGCGCCGCATCGAGCCAGCTTGCCGAGTCCATATCACGCCACGTGGCCGGCGTTACCAAGGTTCACAACAATCTCCAGGTGGGCAATCCGCAGGACGCGCAGAGCGCGGCCGGCGCGGCTGACGCGAGCGCGCAGCAGGCCGCCGACGACGGCCAGGCTGACGCAGCGCCCGCGCAGACTCCCCAGCCTCCGAGCCCGGGACAGGGCCAGGCGTCTGGTCCCAACCCGCCCCAGCCAGGGGCTTACCCGCCCCCGGCTGGACAGTATCCGCCGCAGCAGGCGGGCAACTATCCACCGCCGCCTCCGGGCTATCCGCCACCGCCGGGATCGTATCCTTATCCGCCGCCGCCGGCGCGCGCGCCTTATCCTTACGGGCAGCAGCCGGGATATCCGCTGCCTCCGCAGCAGCCCAGCTATGCCCTGCCCAAGGGGCCTGTCACCGTTCCGCAGGGAACGCTGATCCAGGCCAGAACGGCTGAGGCGGTCGACGGCAAGCACGCCAAGGACGGCCAGACGCTCAGCTTCACGCTGATCCGCGACGTGACTGTAAATGGCGTGCTGGCGATTCCGCGCGGCGCAACCCTCCACGGCGTAATCACCGAGGACAAGCAGGCCGGAGTGCTGGCCGGCAGCCCGGTGCTGGCGCTGAAGCTGACCTCACTCGACCTGGGCGGCCAGAGCTACGCGTTCGATTCCGACGAGTTCAAGGTGAAGGGCCCAAACAAGGCCGGACACACCGTGGGCAATGCCGTGGGCGGCGCGATTCTGGGCGCCATTATCGGCGGCGCCATCGATCGTGGCCCCGGTGCAGCCATTGGCGCAGCAGCAGGCGCTGGTGCAGGCACGGCGGCCTCGGCAGCCACGCCCGGCCCCCGCATGTGGATTCCGATGGAAGCGCTGGTTACGTTCCACGTGAACGCGCCGATCACGGTGAACCCGGTCACGCAAGAAGAGGCTTCGCGTCTCTCGCAGGGCCTCTACCAGGGCGGTCCGGCACTTTACCGCCGCGGATACTACGGCTACGGGTATCCGTATCCGCCGCCGATCTACTACCGGCCGTATTACATGGCCGGCGGATACTACTACTGGCGTTAACGACAGCTGACGGCCCACAGCTGGCAGCAAACAGTTCATTGCAAGAACGGGCATCTTTCGAATGCCCGTTCTGCTTCCGGCAATAGCCTTTTGTAGCGCCGGACTCCAGTCCGGCTGTCGTGCGGGTCTCCAGACTCGCACAGGTTGCCGGACGCGCCCGACGCGTCCGCTGTTAAGATTCCCGCATGAATCCGATGCGTGTTCTTTCGATTCTCACGCTGATGTTCGCTTGCCTCGCGGCTTTTCTTTTCGCCGCCAACACCCCAGCCGCCAACGCCCAGGCCTTTTATCTCAAGAGCGGCGACACCGTTGTCTTCTACGGCGACAGCATTACCGAGCAGAACTACTACAACCAGTGGGTCGAGCTCTACACGGTCACGCGCTTTCCGGCCATGCGCGTGCACTTCTTTGGCGAGGGCGTGGGCGGCGATCGCGTCTCGGGCGGCGGCGGCGGACCGATCGATCAGCGCTTGCAGCGTGACGTCTTTCCGCACAAGCCGACGGTCGTTACCGTCATGCTGGGCATGAACGACGGCAGCTACCAGGCCACGACCAGCAAAATCGAAGGCGATTATGTGAGCGGCTACCAGCACCTGCTTGAGTCTCTGCGCGCGAACGCTCCCGGAGCGCGGCTCACGCTGCTCGGCCCCTCGCCCTACGACGAGGTCACGCGGGCGCTCATGTTTCCTGGCGGCTACAACGCGGTCATGGAGCACTTCGCCGGGATCGATCGCGGCCTGGCGCAGAAGTACGGCGCGCTCTTCATTGACCTGAACGCACCGGTGGTTGCGGCCATCGACAAGGCAGAGGCGGCCGATCCCGACATCGCGCCGCTGCTGCTGCCCGACCGGGTCCATCCCGATCCGCTGGCGCACTGGGTGATGGCCGCCGCGCTGCTCAAGGGCTGGAACGCACCGGCGCTGGTCTCCTCGGTCACCATTGACGGGCGTGCCGGCAAGGTGGCGGCGGCTGAGAATGCCGCTGTCACCGGGGTCGAACAGAACGGCGGGACGCTGCGCTGGACCGCGACTGAGAACGCCCTGCCCCTGCCGCTGAATCCCGGCAACGCAAACACGGCGCTGCTAGAAAAGCTGACCGGCATCGAAGAGGAGCTCAACCGCGAATCGCTTACCGTGAACGGGCTCGCTGCGGGTCTCTACACGATTTCGATCGACGGAAAACCGCTGGGCCACTTTACGGCTGCCGATCTCGCAGCAGGCGTAAACCTTGCGGCTTACGGCACGCCCATGCGCCACCAGGCCGACGAGGTGAGCTGGCTGGTGCGCGACCGCGACGAGGCCAACTACATTCACCTGCGCATGAGGATTCGCAACGCCGCGATGGGCGGGCCCGAGGGCAGCGACGTGCTGGATGGATTTGAGAACTCGCTCGAGGACTCGATCTACGAGAAGGCCGCGCCGATGCCGCATGTGTTCGAGTTGCGGCCGGCGGATGCGCAGCCGTGAAACTTAGAGCGCCGGTGAACGGGCACATTGAGGATCGTGGCGTCCAACCCTTGCGTCAGAAAAAAGGCGTCCCCAAAGGGCGCCCAGATGGGGCACGGAGCTTTATGGTTTTGCGGAGGAGGACTTCAATTGCCTAATTCGAACCGTTCACGTCATCATTCCGGCCTACCCGCGCTTATGTGGTGCACTACATAAGCGCAGATATGTTGCGATGTCGGTTATGTTGTCATGATTCATAAAATGGCCTGATCTGGGGGTAATACGTTCGTCGTGACCACATAAAATATCAAGAACATTGGTTATCGAATACAAGATGGGGTCGATGCTTTTCGAATCCAGTTCATGGTACGAGAATTGACGGTGAGCGACTCGGCGGAGATGCGTGAGTCCAGAATTCTTCCTGGCTACATGGGCGTTTCGGGACACATCCTTTGGAACCCGGTGGCGTCTCGATCAGCACTTGACGCCCGCGAGACTGGTCTGGAAGAATGGCGTCACGGCGCTGACCAGTCGCCGAGCCGTGGAACATCCGCCCCAGCCGGAGTTCCGTTGGCGAAGGGGATTTGCCCTCACGGTTGTTGACGATCACAGGCCAACTCCGCACCGCGTCGCTGGGGGACGAAGGTGTCGAAGAGGAGGCTTGTTATGACCAAAGACGGCAGCTTCAAGAAGGTCGTCCGCCGCCACGCCGAGGCGACGGGTCAGCGCTACACCCAAGCGCTCACCGACCTTGAAGGGCTCCAAGCCCGGATGTATCACCAGCCCGCCGGTGAGCGTCTTGTCACCCATCTCCGGGATCACTACGGTATCGACGCGGTCGCCGCCACTAAGACCAGCCAGCACCATGACCACGTCTTTCGCATTGACCGCCGCGACGGTGACTCGTGGATTTTGCGTGCGTTCTCGCCGGCCCGCCCACGGACCGGCGTCGAGGGCGATGCCGCGATCCTGCGGTTCCTGGAGCGGCACGACTACCCGGCGGAGCGGCTCGCGACGGACGACGCGGTGTCGGCGTTCGACGACTCGACCGTCCTGGTCACCCGATTCATTCCCGGCGGGCCGCTTCCCATGGCCGTCGGACACGAGGGCAGCGAGAAGTTCGCCATCATGGGCGACCTGCTCGGACGGCTGCATGCCCTCCCGTTCGACGAGTCCGTGAGCCGCCCCGGTGGGGCGAGCGGGGATGATCCCAATCACGAGGGCAGCCCGCGTCAAGACCTCATGGCGGCCCTCGCGTTCCTCGACGCGGTCGACACGAAGGTCGGTCCGGCCGATCGCGAGCGATTCGAGCGGCTCCGCGATAAGGTGCGCTCGGCCGACTACGGCCTGGGCCTGCCCGACGCATTGCTGCACGGCAACCTCCTCCACGCCCCGGATCACGTGATCCTGGGCGAGCAAGGGCCGGTGGCGATCAACTGGAAGGCAGCCGGGTGCGGCCCGCGTCTGGCGGACTTTGCCTGGCTTATGTGGGGCACCTGGCGCAACGCGGACTGGATCAATCTCGCCGTAGGCGCGTACCGCCAGCACGTCGAGTTGACCGACGACGAGATCGAGCGGCTCGAGGCAGT
>Ga0302324_100012637_pt1 | contig 17201 bp, 11 predicted proteins | sample Palsa_T0_1_FD_201949 | JGI IMG/M metagenome (GOLD analysis project Ga0302324, IMG submission 201949) | Peat permafrost microbial communities from Stordalen Mire near Abisko, Sweden - Palsa_T0_1 | ecosystem: Environmental > Terrestrial > Soil > Palsa > Peat permafrost | place: Sweden: Abisko...
CCAGAGCACGCGCCGAGTAGAAAGTCACGCGCCTCGCCCGAATTGATGTGACTCCCTCCCGGCGCGAGATCGCGTCGCCCCCCTTCCCACGTGAAGGGGTAGCGCGTGAAAAGAACCTGATGGCATCGGGCACATACCCTATTGATCTCACTCGCCCGCGTGGGCGACGGCAGAGCGACATCGAGCCAGGAGGCTCTCGGCAGGAAAGAGGGCGGCGTGCCGGGGTTCTGCGAGTGCTCGCGAGCTCCGCCATGACACGCTTCACATCCAATACCGACTTCCACGAGTGAATCGCCGTCGAAGTTTTTTCGAACCACGTCCAAGGCGGCTCTCGCGACGGATAGTGGAGAACCATCGGTGGTGGAAAGAGTGTCCCCTAGCCTCGCTGCCTCGCCGGCGGCGGCAAGCTCGAAGGTCCTCGAATCGGTCACACGCGCCTGCGCGCGCCTTTCCGCGGGGAGCCACCGATCGACTTGCTCGCCTTGATATTTTCTGACGGGCGAGCCGGCGATCGCACCGAGGAGACGATCGATTTCAGGGATGGTGTTGTGGCAGAAGACGCACGAGCTGCGCCACGCGGGACCCGCGCGCAGCGCGTCCCGCTCGTGCACCATTACCGAATAGCCTTTGTACCGCAAAAGCCCTGTCGCAAATACGTACGACACCGGTAGAACGAGCTCTTCCCCGCCTCGCTGCTCCACCCCCGTGAAGTCTTCTCGCGTTCGCCCACCAATGACGCGAACGATTCGATACGATTTAGCGTCGCCGTGAGCCGGTTCGACCCGAATCCAGCGGTCATCCCCATGCCGTTCGAGAACCACCGCGTCCCCTTTGAAGCGCCATCGCGTACCATCGAAGGGTGCGCGAACCTCCGCACCTCGAACGTCTCGCGTCATGCGGTGCATTGGCGAATGATCCCAAGCTGCGAACTCCGTCGGATGGCAAGCCGCGCATGCCGCTGAGCCAATGTAATCGGCGCGGGTGACGTTGCTCGTCGCCAGGCGTGCCGTCGTCGTAACGCGCGACGCCCGAGGCCCGGCCGTCGGCGCCCCCCCGCACACAGCGAGCAGCGTAAGCGTGGCAGCCGACGAGACCATGAGAGCGCCACCCGACAACAAGCGTACGACTTGGCGACGCACCTCACCTCCACGCATGCTGGCCATGCTCGAATTGTTGCGGAGCGCGAAGCGACTTGGGACGGAGCGTGCCATATTCGACCCTCTCTCCCGAACATGGATCTCCCGAGCGCTGACGTACCCTACACTCTTCGGGTCCTCGACCGGGTGCGAGACGTCGACGCGGCGACGTGGGACGCTTTGGTGGGCGAGGAAGCATCACCCTTCGTCGAGCACGCGTGGCTGGACTTGCTCGAGGAAACCGGCTGCGTCGGAGGAGACACGGGCTGGACCCCAACCCACTTGTCCCTTTGGCGAGGCGAACGGCTTGTCGCGGTGGCGCCCTCGTACTTCAAAGAAAACAGCGAAGGTGAATTCGTCTTCGACTGGGGTTGGGCGGACTTCGCTCAACGGATTCGTGTGCCGTACTACCCGAAAATCGTCGTCGCCGTGCCGTTCACTCCGGCAACGGGTGACCGCGTGCTGATTGCCCCTGGTGAAGACCGCGAGCTTTTGACGCGCATCATGGCGCAGGCGGCCAGGCAAGCTTGCGCGGAAGTGGGCGCCTCGGGCGTTCACGTTCTGTTCCCGAACGAGAACGAGATGCACGGATGGGAGCGGAGCGGGTACCTGCGCCGCGAAGGCTTCCAGTTTCATTGGTTTCGCAAAGGTGACGCGATGTTCGAGCATTACTTGGCGCGGTTTTCATCGAAGCAACGCAATCAGATAAAACGAGAGCTGCGAGGCGTGGCCGATCAGGGGATCGAGGTCGAAACCTTGGATCCAGACGAGCACACGCAGGAGCTGGCCCGAACGATGTACGGCTTCTATGAAAAGACTATCGGCAAGCACGGCATGTGGGGCCGTCTCTACCTCACAGAATCCTTCTTCCAGGCTGTGATCGAGCGCTTTCGTCACCGCCTCGCATGGGTCGTCGCACGAGACACGCGCACCGGCGACGTCGTCGGCGGTGCGTTCAACGTCACCAAAGGACGGCGCCTATACGGTCGCTATTGGGGTTCGCGGACGGAGATGCCTTTTCTTCACTTCGTCGTCTGCTATTACGCGGGAATACGCTACTGCCTCGAGCGAGGGCTCGACGTTTTCGAGCCCGGCGCTGGAGGCGAGCATAAGCGCGCTCGCGGCTTCGTTCCGACGTTGACCTGCTCGGCCCACTGGCTGGAGGACGCCCGCTTGCGCAATGCGTTAGCTCCCTGGCTGTCCGCCGAACGCGCCCGCATACGGGCTATCGTCGCGGGCACCGACCTGACCGAACCGTGACAAACCCCGACTGGCCATGACTGAAGTATGGCGGCGACGGCGCCGCAAAGGCCGTACCTATACTTCGTGGCAATCCTCCTCCTGCTCGTTCTTCACTGGCAGTTGTCGGTGTTCTTCCAGAGTTTCTTCCTGCATCGATATGGCGCGCACCGCCAATTCACGATGAGCAAGGGCTGGGAGCGGACGTTTCACTTCCTGACGTGGGCGGTTCAGGGGCCAAGCTATTTGCGCCCAAGAGCCTATGCGATCATGCACCGAATGCATCACGCGTACAGCGACACGCCGCAAGACCCGCACTCGCCGGTTCAGCAAAAGAGCCTCGTCGCGATGATGCGACGCACATTGGCGATCTACGTCGGCATCACGAAGGGCCGCTTCCCTATCGAGCCACGATTCGAGGGCGGCTATCCCGAGTGGAAGCTTTTCGACGAGACCCTTTCCAACTACACCGTTTCGGTCGCCTGGGGGACGCTCTACGGTCTCTACTACGTCGCGTTTGCAACTCATTGGTGGATGTTTCTCTTCTTACCCCTGCACTGGGTCATGGGGCCCATGCACGGCGCCATCGTCAATTGGTTCGGGCACAAGGTCGGCTATCGAAACTATGCCGGCGACGACCACTCGACGAACATGCTCGCCTTCGACTTCTTGACGATGGGCGAGCTCTTTCAAAACAATCATCACAAATGGGGCCAATCGCCGAGCTTTGCCGTTCGGTGGTTCGAGATTGACCCCGCGTATCAGATCATGCGCGTCCTGAACGCATTCGGAATCATCGACATGAGCCGCTCGCAGAAAGCGCGCTGGGAGTCCCAACGCGCCAAAGCTCACTTGTTACCCGTCGCCTCTCCTTCGCCGATGGACGGCGAGTAGCTCTTTTTAGCTCGTTGCTTTGACAGGGCACGACCGACCCCTCCGGAGCGCCTTATCGGAACGCATCTTTCGCTCGACGGATTGCCGCAAAGGCCGAAACGTCGTCGGCTGTCGCTCCAATCCCGAGCGAGCTCCGGATCTCGCTCGAGCGCACCCTTAGGAAGGGATTGACCTGGCTCTCCTCGGCAATGGTCGTGCCGATTGACGGCTCGCCACGCTTCCGGCGCGTGGTCGCGCGTTCTCGGGCCGCGTGGATCGCGCTGTTCGACGGCTCGACCCTCTCAGCGAACGCCAGGTTGGCCTCCGTGTATTCGTGCCCGCAGTAAACGAGCGTATCCGACGGCAATGCAGCCAGGCGGGAGAGTGAATCGTGCAACTGCGCTGGCGTTCCCTCGAAGAGCCGTCCACAGCCCGCACTGAAGAGCGTGTCTCCGGTGAAGACCGCTCGCTCGCTCGGAGTTTCGATAAAATAGGCCACGGCACCCAACGTGTGCCCGGGAACGTGGATGCACCTTGCCCGTACATCGCCCACGATCGCTTCGTCGCCAGAATCGACGCCCCTCGTGAACGCTGGAAGCCGGCCCCGATCCGAAACGTGGCCCAGGACTTCGAGTCCCAGCTCACTCGACAGCTCTTCATTCCCTCCGACATGGTCCCAATGGTGATGTGTGCTCCAAATGGCTCGCGGAATCACGCGTTCTCGCTCGATGGCATTGCGCATAGGAGTCGCCTCGGACGCGTCGACAATTGCCGCTTCGCCCGTGCCTGAAATGACGAGATATCCGTAGTTGTCCGAAAGGCATGGCACGGTCACTATCCGCATGGGTGCCTCGTCATGGCGCGGCTTCCTTCTTGCGATATGCCGCGTTTAGGCAGTCGGCCGTGCAGGCGTAGGGCTGGACTTCTTTGATCGAGCGATTGAACGCGTCGTAGCGAGCCTTCATCGCCTGGTAGTCGGGCCCTTTGGTGATCGCGGCTTTCTCTCTGGGGTCGGCCCGCAAATTGTAAAGCTTGCACCGCACGTCGTCGTCGAAACAAATGAGCTTCTCGTCTCCGCTCAGCAGTGCGCGGCGGCGGCCACTGTCGCTCGTCGTCGGAAGATCGACGACTACGTCTCGCTCCTCCCCAGGGGTTCCATAGATCTCGCTGACGAGTGACCGTCCGGTCATGGCCGGGTCCGCAGTTACGCCGAATAGGTCGAGAATCGTGGGTGCAAGATCCACCGCGCTACGCCGCGTTGAAATGCGGCGAGGTTTCAGACCCGGCGCGACGAAAAAGAGCGGTACATGAACGAGCGGCTCCCAGACTTCGAACGCGTGCTTCCACATGTCGTTCTCGCCGAACTCCTCGCCGTGGTCGCTCGTGACGATGATCACCGTGCGCGTCGCCCAGGGTTGAGCCGCAATGAAGTCGAAGAGCTTGCCCAGATAGCGGTCGGTGAAGGTCACCTCGCCGTCATAGAGGTCGCGTGCCTTTGGCCCCCAGTCGATACCTTCGTGGCGGATGTATTGGTCGTGTGGGTCCAAGAAGTGCGCCCAGAAAAAAAACCGGCGCGACCGATTGGCCGGGTCCCCAAGAAGCCGCTCGGCGAGTTTCTCGGACTGCGCGGAGGTCACGTCGCGATCGGTATTTGCGTCGTACGTGATGTCGTCGACGATCTTCCAATCGTCGAAGCCTGCGTCGAACCCCGCCATTCGAAAATAGAAGTGCGCCATGACGCCCATCGTGTGGACGCCGGCTTTCTTTAGGAGCTGCGGAAAGAAAACGTTGTTTCTGTAGGTACCAAAGAAGTACCCACTGCGATTGAGCTCGGATGGCAACCGACCGGCAAGAAAGCCGCCGAGGCTCATCGAAGTATAAGAGGAAACCGAATACGCCTCCGTGAAGCTGACCGCCTTGCCCTCCATTTCGGTGAGTCGGGGCGCGATCGGACGCGAATAGCCGCTCCAAGGCATATCAGCCCGGAGGCTATCGATCGACAGCAAGATCACGTTGCAGTCGGCGGGGGGCGCGGGCGCAGGCTCGGGGGGCGCCGGGACGGGAGGCGCCGGCTGCAACTGCGTCATGCCGGAGGGGGCCGCCGACGGCTCCGCTTGCGCGACCACTGCGGATGCCGACCGAGCGGGCGTCACGTCTCTCGAGCAACCCGCGACCAGGACGAAACCCGCAACGAGGCGAGCGTAAGCAGTTCGCCGGCGCGCCGTCACGAATCGACCGCGATGCCCAGCTTCTCTCGGAGCTCGAAGTACGGCGTCGAGACCCCAAAGAGTACGATGTCTTTTACGCGCTCGGCGGCCGGAACGCTGGAGGCGTCCTCCGTGGCCCGTACGATCTCGGTGGCCACCCCGAGGTCGTTGGCCAGAATGAAGCCTGCCCGGTCCGCGGTGAGGTCAATTGCGGCCACCCACTTTTTCAGATCGATCGCTCCGCCCGATTGAAGGAGCTTCGAGACCATGCTCGCCAGCATCTCGCGCTGTACCCCATGAAAGTCCTTCGAAATGTGAGCGAAGGCCTCGTCGACCTGTCCCTGCAAGTCCGGCGCGATTGGGAACTGCGGCACGCAAAGCTTTACCGCAGCGAACAGCCATCCCTTGAGCCCCGTACCCGTCGGCACCAGATGCCGCACATAATAACCGGGCAAGAAATATGTCAGATGCCGGCCGACCACGAATGCGAGGGCCTGATTCGGTACTTCGCTCTCGAAGGCCGCACGACCAAGCACGATCGATGGAGTATGCGCGTGCACGAAGCCCAACCCCGCGGGATCGTCGGGGTTTTGGAATACCGATGGCGCCGCGAAACCCAGCACGCCTTGCGCGTAATTGAGTGTCTGACAGACCGGGTGCTCTTCCGACGCGATGTCGATGAGGTGACTCTCGTCGAATCCGAGGGCTTGCAGCGACTGCGTCCGCGCACCAATAATCGTCGGTTGGATCAGGGAGAAAATGTGCGTAACGAGCGGGTCGGCATCCCTATGAGCGATTCGTCCGGCCCAGTCTTCAGCCCCGAGCGGAGCTCGCGCAGCAGCAGCGTTGTCCCCGCGGTGTCGCCGATAGAAGCGCTCCTCGTCGGGCTCGGCGAGGCCGAGCACCGACAACGCCTGGCATAGGCACCATGCAGGGTCAGGCCTCCGAGCTTCCGTGTAGAGGCGTCGTAAAAGCTTGTAGCTCTCGACCCTATACGGATTGGCCGCAAGCATCTCACCATGGGCCTTGACGGCCTTGTCGAGGTACTGGGTCACGTCGCTGGCGTAGAGCTCCGCCAGAAGGGCGGCGCGCTCCTTGCCATCGGGATCGAAAGCTTGCGCCGCTTCGTAGGCCCCAATCGCCAGGGCCGGCTCGTTCAACGCCTTCTGATAGAGCTCACCGAGGTCATCAAGCACGCGGACGACAAGCTCGCGATCCTGGAGTCGCTTGGCTTGGTCGAGCTGGTCTTTGAGCCGGCGCTCGACGCCTTCGTGATCCCCCGCTTGTTGGCAAAGTTCGATCGCTTCGTCCCTGGCTCGGACGAAGGTCGGGTCGTACTCCAGCGCACGATCGTAGTACTCGAGCGCCCGCTGCACCTCCCCAAGCTGCCTCGCGCTCACGATCGCGGCGGTTTGCATGTATTTCGCACGCTGCTTGGGATCCTCGACGAAGCCTGCGAGGCGTAGGACCACCTCTACGAGGCTTGCCCAATCTTTCTCTTCGGAGAAGAGCTCCATGAGTTTGGTGAGCAGCTTGCGATCATCGCTGCGCTCGTCGAGAGCCGTCAAATACGTCTTCGCGGCGCGAGCATGATCCCCGAGCTTCTTAAACTCAGCGTCACCTATCTCCATCAGCAACTCGAACCGCTCCGCGCCCGACGCCATCTCGAGGCGACGCCTCTTGACCTGCGTAAACTCCTCCCAGTCGCCGGTCGCCTCATACACTCGCGCGAGTGCATTGAGGGGTGCGCTGGTGCTGGGATCAGCGTCGGCCGAAGCCTTGAGAAGGTCCACCGCCTTATCGAGCTCGCCGAGCCGCCGAAGCGCTTCGCCGAGCCGCCACTGAGCGTCGGCCATCTCCACTGCCGATAGGTTCGTGCCGTGCCTTTCGAGCAATCGCGTGTACGTGTCCCGTGTGGCAGCGGAATCGCCGTATTCGAACAGAAGACGCGCGATACGCATCGCGCTCGAAGCGTCCTCGGGGGCAATCTGCTCGAGCGACTCGAGCGCGGACATGAGACGTCGCTGGGAATCTGCAAGTGAGGGTCGCGAACCGCGATCGCCACGCTCTGGAAGCGAGGGCGAGCTCAGCTCCCCCACTCCGCGCCCGAACGCCTCGGCAAAGCGCACGAGGGCTCGCACCGCGTCGCCCTTTGGAAGCGCGTTTGCACGCAGCACGAGAGCCTCGAGATACTTGCTTGCCTCCACATACCTTTCTCGATCGAATGCGATTTCCCCGAGCACTAAAAGGGCGTCGGGGTTCGTCGGATCAAGTTCGAGTGCAGTCTTCGCGTTGGCCTCGGCCTGCTCACCGTCGCGTAATTTGTCCCGAAGCACACGGGCGAGCTCGCCATAAAGCCGAGATCGCGTCGTCTTGCCCTCGGCGCTCGCAAGCTCATTCTCGATTAGCGCCACGACGCCGGCTACGTCTCCGCGCGTGGCATACGCCCGCCTGAGAGCCGAGGCAGCCGCTGGTTCCCCGGGGCAAGCCTCTGTGGCAAGCTTGTAACGCGCGATCGCGAGGTCGAGATCCCCACGCCCTTCAAGTAGCCGGCCGGCGCGCATCCAGTGCTCCGCGCGCGCCTCAGGTGTGCTTCCGCTAGCGGCAAGCGTCTCGATGGCCTTGAGCGCCGCCTGGGCGTCTCCAGCTTGCTCGCGCAACCGCGCGAGTGTTTCAAGAGCAGGGCCATGGTTCGAGTCGAGCTCGAGCACTTGTTCGCACACTCGCATCGCCATATCCGGCGACGCCAGATTCTCCGCGAGGACTTGCACCCTCTGCATTAGCCGCTCGATACGCTCGACGTCGCTCGTCGCAACCTTCGCCTGCCGCTCGTAGAGCTGCTCGAGAAGCTCCCAGCGCGCGAGAATGCGGTAGTACCTGGGCAGCTTGGCCAACGCTTCTTGGTTTGCCGGGTCGATTGCAAGAGCTTCCTCGAGGCAGTCGGCGGCGCTGACATGGTCGAGAAACTCGTCCTCGCAAAGCGTCGCCATGCGCTCATACAGGTTGACCCTCTGGCGCGGAGTGTCGACGGTCGCGACCTGGCGCCGCAAGTTCTCGAGTAGCTCGCGATACTTGCCTGTGCGGTTGTAGATCCGGTCGAGCCCTTTTAGCGCTCTCGGTTCTGTGGGCTCTTCCTCGAGGATCTTCAGGTAACGCCCTTCGGCCTCGGGCAACTGCCCCAGCTGCTGCTCGTAGAGCTCCGCGATTTCGAGGAGGGTCTTTGTCTTTAGATGACCGGTGTGCGCCTTGGCCCGCCGTTCCAGAACGTCGACCAGGGCCGCATAATCCCCGCTCCGCTCGGCCAGGCGCGCCATCCCGGCGGCGGCCTTTTCGTGCGCGGGGTCTTCGGCAAGGACCTGGGCGTAAATGTCCGCTGCCCCGGACGCGTCGTCGAGATGTGCGTCGAGAAGCTCAGCGGCTTCGGCGTGCAGGTCGCGCGCTCGCGGCGAGTCGACCGACGCCACCGCGCGCTGTTCAAGGAGCGAGACGAGCTCGGACCACTGATGGGCTTTCTTGTATATCGCGCTGAGACCCTCGTGAGCCTCGTCGTTGAGAGGCTCGAGCGCCAAGATCTCCCGATACGCCTCTATGGCCAAATCGGCCCGGAAAAGCTTTCTCTCGTACCACCGGCCGGCGTACGCCAGCAGCTTGCAACGCTCGCGCTGTTGCAAACGACCCGCCTGGATGGTTGCTACGACGGTCGCGAGCACTTCGTTCCACAGAGGCTGCCGAGCCTCCGCGACGCGTTCGATCTCGTCTGCAACATCGCGATCGAGCGGCGTCTCGCAAAGGGCACGTGAATACGCAAGGAGACCTTGCTCCGGGTCTTGAAGCTCCACCTCGCAAATCCGACCAATCTCCGCGAAGAGATGCGCCTTGTCGGCGCCCGGAACTGCGGTCTCACTGCGCGCGAGGAGCGATTCGACGACTTCGGCATGTTTGCCTTGAGACCTACGGAGCGCCTCGAGCGCGACGTGCGCGGGCACATCGGTGGGATCGAGCTCGACGATCGTCTCATAGACGCGCTCGGCCCTGGCCTTGTCGCCACCAACATCCAGCGTACGCGCGGCTCGGTGCAACAAAGACTTCTTGCCGTCGATGGCGTCCGCGCCGTTCCCGGTGAGCTCGTCGGCTGCGAGTTGAAAGGCCTCGGCAACGGACTGGGGATCCGCGCCCTCGTCGACGGCTGTCTCGAGCGCCTCGGCTGCACCCGCTTCGAGCGGGGCGGCGATGAAAGCTTCGATGGCGCCCGACAGCCTCTCGGGCGGGAAGGACTCGGGCATGGCTCGACTCGAGAGAGGAGCCCGGCCTAGAGATTCCAACGCATCGAGGAGCGCGCCGGCTTGCCGGGGCCTGCGGTCAGGATCTTTTTCCAACAGCGAAAGAACGAACGCATCGACGTCTCGTCCAATCCAGCCGCGCGGACCGCGCGCGCTCGGAGGCTCGGGCGTCTGCGTCAGGTGCGCAAAGGCGACATCTGCCGGGCTTTCGAATTGAAAGACCGCCACACCCGAGAGAAGCTCGTACATCATGGCCCCGAACGCGTAGACGTCCGCGGCAGTATCGGCGCGCTGACCGCGAATTTGCTCCGGAGCCATCGTCTTGGGCGAACCGAACACCGCAACGAGCCCACCGTGTCCGTTCGCCAGAGGCGCGCGCTCACGCAGACGATTGATGCCGAAGTCGACCAGCGTGACATGGCCTGAAGTCTCGCGCCCGATCAAAGCGCTGTCGAAGCCGAGGTCGCCGTGCGGAATTCGAGCGGCATGGAGAGCCGACAACGGCTGGAGAATGCCGATCAAAATCGGCTTCAGCTCGCTGATGTGAATTGGCCCCGTCCTGGCAAAGCGGACGCTGAGTGGCTGCTCATCGATGTAGTCGTAGCTGATCCAGTAGCTGCCTTCGCTCTCGCCGGCGTCGAGGCCCGCGGGTAGACCCGGATGCTCGAGCGCCGCGACCATGCGATTGAGCGTGAGCAAACGTTGAACCGCTCTCTTGTTCACGCAGAACTGGCGGCGCAGAACCTTGAGGACGCAATCCTCGTAGCCTCGTCGAGCCGCGTACACGTTCGCGACCGGGTGGTCACCCAGAGGGCGCGTGATCGTGAAGGGTCCGAGAGAACGGCCGGGCTCGAGCTCTTCACTACCGAAAAAGCCCGTCGCTTCGCGAACGCGTGGGTCCGCCCCCTGGCGAGAGGCCACGATGACGTCGACGAGAGCATCGAGTCGATCTCCGGCGGCGCAGCGCTCGGTCAAAGCACGAGCAAAGCTCGCTCGTGCCGTCGCGCCTCCGACATCTTGCGGGTCGAGGCCGAGAAGCCGCTGGCTCATCGCCGTCATCTCTTCGAGTGAAAAGAGCCGCTCGAGCTCGGCGCGTACGATATCGATCGTGGAGTTCATGGGTACCGGGCGATCTAGCGCGCCGCAATCCTACAAGAACCTCCCGGCGCTGGATGCGTCGAACTTAAGTCGACTCTCGAGAGTTTCGACGCCGTCGGCGACAGCAAGTGGGTCGATTAACCACATGTCGACTCGCCGCGCGCTCGTCAATCTCATGCTCAGCCTTGACGCGAAGCCTGGCGGGGCGTGCTCGTTAGTGAGAATGCTCGCGCGTCACGCCGGGGAAGCCCGGCTCACCAGGCTCATGGCGTGGGTTGCTCGTTTCGAAGGTGCCCGCGCCACCCTTGATCGATAGGAGCAGGTCTCGATCGTAAATGAACTGATCGCGAGAATCGTACGGGACCGGATGCATTCCCGTATCCATCCGAATCGCGTCGCACGGACAGGCCTCGACGCAATAGCCGCAGAAGATGCACCGAAGCTCGTCGATGACGAACTTGACCGGAAACCGCTCGTAGCCCCGCCGCGCGTCTCCAGGCGGGTACTCCCCGGCGTCGATGAAGATGCATTGCGCTGGGCAAGCCGTGGAGCAGCAGAGGCACGCCACGCAGCGCATGCTCCCGTCTTGGCGCGTCGTCAGGCGATGAACGCCACGAAACCGCTCCGGGTAAGGCCGCTTTTGCTCCGGGTACGAAATGGTGGTGATGCCATCATCGAACCGCTCGAGAACAGGGTCAGGCCGCTTGCCGCGGAGCATTTCGCGCGTGTTCTCGAAGAAGTGCGTCATGGAGACGCCCACGCCGCGGATAATCTCGGGCAGGTAGCTACCGACCTCGAAGTCGCGGGTGGTGTATTCGACGGGAATCGCGTTCGTCTTTTTCGCGGACTTCTTCGGAAATGCCAACGTTGCCATCATTCACCTCGAGCTGGACCGCTAAGCCTGCATGGGCTCCGCTTTGGTCCCACCGCGTCTCCGAGCTTGTTCGGCGGATGAGCCAAGGAGCGTCTGCTTGTGGACGATGGGCTTGAGCAGCCCGATCGTCGCGCTCAAGATCAAGTACCCAATTACGCCCCACACGAGCACACCACTCAGGTCGGCCGCGGTCTTGAGTCCCTCGGCAACGCCAGCCCCGGCCGTGTCGAGGAGCAGGTACAGGACGCCGGTGACGAAGACGTTCGCGAGAGATGCCGGTAGGAGAATCTTCCAGCCAAGCTTCATGAGCTGGTCGTAGCGAAAGCGTGGCAGCGTCCAGCGAACGAATGTCTGGACCGCGCACACCACAATGACTTTCGCGAAGAAGGTTACGACCCCGAGGAGGATCATCCACATATGCGAGACGAGGACGTGCGCGACTTCATGCCCCCCGAACGAGATCGTTAGCCCGTCTCTGTGCAGAAATGGGAGAGCCCAGCCGCCCAGGAAAATGGTTACGAGAAGCATCGACCCCGTGACGATTTCCGCGTATTCGGCGAAGTAAAACATCCCGAACTTCATGCCCGCGTATTCGGTGAAGTAGCCCGAGCAGAGCTCGCTCTCGGCCTCGGGAAGGTCGAAGGGAATGCGCTTGTTCTCGGCCACCGAAGCCGTGAAAAATAGAAAGAAGGCGAGCGGCTGCACGAAGATGCCCCACGCGTGCTCCGACTGCCACCGGACCATTTCGTCGAGCCTGACCGTCCCGTAAATCATGAGGGCTCCGACGAGCGACATGCCGAGAGTGACCTCGTAAGAGACCATCTGGCTGGCGGCCCGAAGCGCGCCCATCAAGCTGAACTTGTTGTCGCTCGACCAGCCGGCGATGGCAGCCCCGATGATCCCCTGCCCGGCAATCGCGAAGATGTAGAGAATGCCGACGTCGAGGGGCGCGATCGTCAAGTCGACGGGATGCGCGCCGCTCCTGGCGTCTGCAGAGCATATCCCCCACCTTGGCACCGCCGGACCCGCGAAGAATTCGGACCAGTGAGTCGGCAAGCGGCTCGGGCAAATCGTGTCTCCGAACGGGATCGCGCAGAGCAGCGCAAAGACAGCCCCCATCGCGATAATCGGCGCCAGCATAAAGAGCAGGGCGTCGGCCCGAGGGGGCATGAAGTCTTCTTTGGTGAAAAATTTGATCCCATCGGCCGCTGTATGGAGCAGGCCGAAGAGACGTATCTCCTTGCCGAACACCTTGATGACGGCACGGTTGGGTCCGATGCGATGCTGAATCATCGCGCTCTGACGGCGGTCTGCCCACGTGAGAATGCCTGCCCAGTTAAGGACGAAGCCGACCATGACCAAGATCTTTACGATCGTCCAAACGAGCTGTGACGTGGTCATGGCTCAATCCGCCGAGGTAGTGACACGGGACGAGCCAAGTGGCTCGGGAATTGTTCCGCCAATGGCTTTGAGCCGCAGCTGCTTCAGGCTCGTCGTCGAAACTTCGTAGCCGAGCGCTACTGCCAGATCAGCAAGCTGGCGCCACGCGGGCCGGCTTGCGCCGAGTGGCTCGAGGGCCTTCTCGCTCACTTGCTTTATGCCCTTCGCGTTGACGTACGTGCCTGACTGCTCAGCCCATGAGGTCGCCGGCAAAAGGACGGTAGCGGCCGCAGTGAGAGGCCCTTCGTGAGCGGCCACCGTAATGATCGTGGCACCACCAAGCGCCTGGGAGGCGACCGATGGAGCGACGCCTCCGAGCGCTATGATGTGGGTAATGCTGCCGCGCGCGACGTCTTCGACGAGCGTTTGAAATGGCTTCGCCGAGGGAGCAAGCTGCCTGACCCCCGCCGTATTCGGATTCTTATCGCGGTGGATCAGAATACGATCTTCGTAACCCTCGGCGGCGCCGCTCATGTATAGGCTCGCGCTTCCGAAGAACGTCGCGCCGACCTCTCGCAGCATCCAGTTGTCCTCGACCGAATGCGCCGCCGAGAAAACGAACGCCACGGAGTCCTTGTTGATGTTGGCGAAGAGTGCTTTGGCCTCTTCCATAGCCCTGGCGCTCGACGTTTCCTTGCCGCGGACTTTCGGTTGCACCACCCGCCCGTCGTGGGCTTCCTTGTAGGTGAGCATACCCTCATCACACATCCAGAACTGATTGACCTTTTCGTTGTCGCGCGGTCGATAGCGATAGGCTTTATTGTACCGAGGGTCGTAATCGAGGTGGGCGTTGCAACCCGTGGCGCAGCCCTGGCATACCGCCGCAGCCGTGCGCAAAAACCAGACCCGCGCTTTGAAGCGAAAGTCTTTGGTCGTGAGCGCGCCCACCGGGCAAACGTGCTCCGTCATGAAAGTGTAATGCCCGTCGAGCTGCCGCCCCGGGGCAACGAAGATCTCGTTCAGGTTGCCGCGCTCCCGCATATCGAGCACAGGATCCTTTGCCACTTCTGCCATGAACCGAATGCAGCGCGTGCACATGACGCAGCGCTCCCCATCGTAAACGATGGTCGGACCGAAGACGACGCCCTTGGGCTTGTGAACGGGTTCGTCTCGCATGCGCTTCTGATAGCGACCGTGCTCGAGCCAATAGTCTTGCAGCTTGCACTCGCCCGACTGATCGCAAATGGGGCAATCGACCGGGTGATTGAGAAGGAGAAACTCCTGAACATCGCGGCGGGCCTTGCGAACGTGCTCGCTCGAATCCGAGAGCACCTCCATCCCCTCCGCCGCCGCCGTGTAGCAAGATGGCTGCAGCTTCGGCTTCTGCGTGGTCCGATAGGTGCCGGCCTTCGCGTCCCATTCAAGGACGTCGAGCGTCACGGGCCTCGCGCCCGGCTTCGGCGGGATCTCGACGAGGCACATGCGACAATTGGCAGGAGCCGAAAGGCCCGCGTGCCAGCAATAGTGCGGAATCTCAATCCCCTGCTTCCACGCGGCTTTGATGATCGTGTCGCCCGCATCGAAGGGGATGGGCTTTCCGTCGAGCTTGAAGGTGGGCATCGCTTTACCTAGTGGTCGCACTCCCCACCAATCATATTAAGCGCACCGAAGGTGGGGACGATATCGCTCAACATGCGGCCTTCCAGAAGCTTGGAAAGGCCGCCCGTGATTTGAAAACAAGGAGGTCGGATTCGGACGCGGTACGGCGTACCCGTTCCATCGGACACGAGGTAGTAACCGAGCTCGCCGTTGCCTGCCTCGGTGTAGGAGTAGACTTCGCCTTTAGGCACCTTCGCGCCCTCCATGATCAGCTTGAAGTGCTGAATGGTCGCTTCGATGGTGGTGTAAACGCCGCCCTTGTCGGGCAGCACGAAGCGCGGGTCGTCGCAGCTAATAGGGCCCTCGTCGGGCATGCGCTCGAGCGCTTGGTCGATGATCCGCTTGGACTGGCGAATCTCGCCGAGGCGAACGAGGAACCGATCGAGCGTATCCCCTTTGGTTCCTACGGGAATATCGAAGTCGACCTCGTCGTACTTCAGATATGGATGTGCCTTGCGAATATCGTAGGCGACCCCGGTGGACCGCAAGCACGGACCCGTCCAACCGAGGGCCGTCGCTTCGGCGCCGCTGATGCGGCCTACGTTCTCTAGGCGGTCCATGAAGATGCGGTTTTTGAGCAGCATCTTCTCGCCTTCTTCGACGAGCCCGAGAATCTTGGGCAACGTCGCTCGGCATAGGCCCTTGAAATCGGCGGTGGGCGGATTGGCCATGCCTCCGATGCGGCCAAACGAGTGCGTGAGGCGGGCGCCAGTCTCCTCTTCGAGGATGTCCCAGACCATCTCGCGTGCTTTGATGAGCCAGAGAAACGGGGTGAACGCGCCAAGCTCCATCGCCATCGCGCCGTTGCACGTCAGATGGTCGCTGAGCCGGGCGAGCTCGCCGAGAATCATTCGGTACCACTGACAGCGATCGGGCACAGCAAGCCCGCAGAGCTTCTCGACCGCAAGCGCGTACCCAACGTTGTTGAGCATTGGCGAGACGTAATTGAGCCGGTCGACATACGGGAAGACCTGCGCCCAAGTCCCGCGCTCGCACATCTTCTCGAAGCCGCGATGCAGATAACCGACCTGAACGTCGGCCCGCACAATCGTCTCCCCGGAAAGATCGAGAACGATGCGAATGGTCCCGTGCATCGCTGGATGGGACGGACCCATATTCAGGTGCATCGGCTCGGCGGGGAGCTCCATCTCCCCCTCCTCGAGCTCCGCGTAAAGGGGTTCCATCGGTCAACTTTCCTTGGCGCGCGGTAAGGGATTGCGACCGAACGGCATTCCCTCGTCGGCGCCGAAGGGCTCCAGCTTATTGAGAGACATCCCAGCTTCGCCTTCCGTCCGGTATGCCACGAGCGGCTGGGTCCGGTCGGCGGGATAGGTCTTCTGGAGCGGATGCCCCTCGAACTCGGGATACATCAAGATTCGCCGGAGGTCCGGGTGCCCGCGGAAGCGCACACCGCTCATGTCCCAGGTCTCTCGCTCGAGCCAGTTCATTCCGGGCCAAATGGAAGTGATGCTGTCGAGCTCCGCGTCGTTCGCGTCTTCGTCGCCCACGCGGGCCTTGAGGCGAATGCGGTGCCCCAAAGGGACGGAGTAAAGATGAAGGACGACTTCAAGTCGCGGCGTTCGGCTTGGATAATCGACGGCGCAAAGATCCACTGGCATGTCGAAATCGAGGGCGGGGTCTTCCCGCAAGAAGGCGCAAACGCTCTTCCACTGGCTCGGTTCGATGACCGCGGTTTCATCACCGAAGAACGCGTGCGTCTCCAGGATGGCGGTGCCGAAGCGCTCTTTCAATTTGTCGAGCACAGCTTGGCTCACGAGGTCCCTCCACTCGCGATCCGATCGGCCTTGGCCTCTTCCTCCTTCATCGCGGGCAGGAGCTCTCGCGGGTCGCCCGCGGACCGGCGCAAGTGAACCAGATCATCTGCGCTATGCGCGGGATCGAAGCGCGGCTTGACGACGCCCGGGCGACGCTCGTTACGAGCAATCTTGTCTTGCAGGAGCATCAGCCCGTCGAGTACCGCCTCGGGCCGAGGCGGGCAACCCGGGATATACACGTCAACCGGGATGATCTTGTCGATTCCGGGAACCGTCGTGTAGTTGTCGTAAAAGCCTCCGCTCGACGCACATGTCCCGAAGGCGAACACCCACTTGGGCTCCATCATCTGCTCGTAGATGCGCTTGAGCACGGGGCCCTGTCGCTGACTGATCGTTCCGACGACCCACAAGAGATCCGCCTGGCGGGGAGAAAACCGCGGCGCTTCGGCCCCGAAGCGCGCCACGTCGAAACGTGGGCTGGTGAGCGCCATGAACTCCATGCCGCAGCACGCGGTCACGAAGGGATATGAGAAGAGCGAATATTTGCGCGCCCAGCCGAGAAGGGCATCGACCCGTGTCGTTGCAAAGCCTTGCTCGCTCGCGTCGAGGGTCATCGAATGCGTCACGTCTCCCATTCGAGCGCTCCTTTTCTCCAAACGTATATGAGCGCCACGACGATG
>Ga0302324_100012638_pt1 | contig 17200 bp, 13 predicted proteins | sample Palsa_T0_1_FD_201949 | JGI IMG/M metagenome (GOLD analysis project Ga0302324, IMG submission 201949) | Peat permafrost microbial communities from Stordalen Mire near Abisko, Sweden - Palsa_T0_1 | ecosystem: Environmental > Terrestrial > Soil > Palsa > Peat permafrost | place: Sweden: Abisko...
ACTCTTAATCAGTAGGTTGAAGGTTCGATTCCTTCCGCGCTCACCATCTTTCAGTGCGACCGCAAGACTTACGCCGCACTGTCGCTCCCCTCGGGCGAGTTCAGAGTGCTTGGTAGCAAATCCTTTGGTAGCCTGCGCTCCTCTTTATCGTAATCTCGCAATCGTCGCCGACAAAGTCGAGTCGGCGATAGCCTTCCTGCTGAAAAGACTCGCGAGCCCCGGAACTTTGAGGGGTAGCGGAAACGTCTTTCTTCCCCATCGTGATCCACGTCAGTGTGATAGGCTCCAAATCGGGTCGCCCGACAGTTTATCCGCCGATCGAGACCTCACGACTGACTGAATCAACGCTGCCTTGCTGCAAGCTACCTCGGGCTATTCGTCTGGCGCGTGTGGCTTCCGAATAGTGGAGGAGAAACGGGTGACGTGTTCAGCCTGATGGCACCATCGGAAGACGAGATTCGACGTTTCATCTCGAAGCAGAGTGACTCAGGTTTCTCGTACCCGGAGGTCGGAGCGTCGGCCACCGCCGTGCCAACGGGCTACAACGTGGACCACAATCGTATTCAGCTTTGCAGCGGCAAGGGTAGTTGGCAGCGGGCAGCAGAAGCGATTCGTAAATGGCGGATGTTCAGCATGCCGTGGGTGAACCTTCATTGGGCGAGTGCCCCGATACAGGTCGGAACCGACGTTGCAATTTCGGTACGTCACTTTGGGTTCTACTCGCTGAACGCTTGTCGCATCGTCTACGTCGTCGATCAGGAAAGCCCTGTGACGCGCTTCGGCTTTGCCTATGGCACTTTGGCTGAACATGCAGAGAGCGGAGAAGAGCGATTCACCGTTGAATGGAACCGCGCAGACGATACCGTATGGTATGACATCCTTGCTTTCTCTCGTCCGCGACAGATGCTTGCCAAACTGGGGTATCCGCTATCGCGGTTGCTTCAAAGGAGATTTGCTGAGGGTTCAAAGGCGGCTATGGTTAAAGCCGCAGGCGGCAAATAGACGTTGCAGGGCAAACCGTTCTAGACATGCGAAACGATCAGCAAGCTTCCTGCCACTGCAATCACGTCCTCCGCTATCGCCACGGCGAAGTCTGGGACGTGCGCCCGAAAGACTAGAGTATGGCGGGTTTTGTAACCCACGAATGTCCCTACAAGAGCGCCGCCGACACCGACGATTGCAGGAGCGAGCAGCCTTCCACATGCGCTTGTCGCGAGTGCTACACCGCATAAACAACCAAGGACAACGCGGGCAATCAGCCCCGGAGGCGCAGTACGTGCCGGGGTCTTCGGCAGTTTATCTGCGATCAGTTCGGCGACCGCTAAGAGCGTCAAAAGAACGAGCGTCACTGGACGGTCCATTAAGGCTAGCTTGGTACCCGTGAAGTTCAACCAGCCAAGATGCGCAGCCCAACAGACGACCGCTGGCGGGGTCAGCGAGCGCAAACCAGTAAGGCTGCCGAGTAGGAGGCAAAAGAGTAATGTCATGAGCGTTTCACTGCACCTTGATTTGGACGCAACCACCTTACCCTAGCAGAGATCATACCAACCACTTTCCTCGGCGTCACAAGGCAGTCGGCACTCCCCGACCCGCATGCCCTGCTAGCCTATTGTCATGCAGAATCCGATCAAAGAACGCATCGCAAAGTTGCGAGAAGAAATAGCGCAAATTAGTGAAGCGAACCGTGTGTACATGCAGAGCAGCAAAAAGGCTCCCGGCTCGGCGGGGAGCCCGAACGGCGGCTTCAGAGGTTGCAGGAAATCCGCGACGAATTGGTTGCTCTGACCGACTGGAAAAAACCGTAAAAATAACACGGCATTGGAATCAATTCGCGACCTCTGAGTACGCCTTCGCGCACCTCCGAGCTCCCCTGGAACTCGGCAAAGCTCTCTTTCAAGTCTACTGCGGTTTCTCTATCAGCCATCGAACAGAATATTCCAACGTATTGCCTGGTCGCTAACAGGTTTTATGTACATTATTATGAATGTTATGTCGGCCTTGGAAATACCGTCGGTCGTCCGGTGTCCTGGCACAGCTACTGCGGAGGGGCTGTCTCTTGTGGTTGAACGTCCTGAGCTAGAGGTGGCCTCGTTAGCGGGAGGCGAAGCAGGCTGCGCTCCCGATCCCAACACGGGTATACGAACCATTAGCCGGCTTGAAGTGAAAGTTGTCGGCCCTTTACCCATTCCTGCAGCATGCGCTCACCCACTTCCTTGAAGTCGGGATGTTCGTTGATGTAGGACCGAAGATCGCTTTCTGTTTGCGAAAGGGCATCCGAGATACGCTCAAGGATCGCGCGAATTTTTGCGGGTGTGCCCGTCATTCGAGTTTCGCCGAGCCGACGGAGAGCTTTGCTGTCGGGCCACTGGGTTGTTCCGTTGAGCGTAAGCGCCAGACTGTCCTTCGGCAGATAGATGGAAGTGGTTACGAGATCGTAGACCGGCGCGAGTCGAGCTTCACCGAGCACGTCGTCATAGACGATGCCGAAATTCTTGAGGTGAGCATCTCCATTGCGCAGTGCGCAATTCAGCACGATCAGCGTGAATAGTTTTTCAACATCTGCGAGTACGGCGGGTGAGTTTGCGAACTGCTGAAACCGTTTCATGACTGATGTTTCGTAGCTGCCGCGATACTTCTCATCTGTTCTTCTCGCGTTCAGGACGCAAAAATCTTCAAAGCCCCGGTAGGTACCGTCTGGGCGCAAGTCGAAACGGTCAACGACAAGAGCCATCCCGTCTTCTGCGAGTCGATACCGCGCTACGTCCAGGCCGCAACGCCCAGCGGCCTTCAGGCAGAAGTATTCGTTCGCAGCGAGCTGAGGAAATTCGTTCGGCTCCCAGAACTTTACGATGTGAGTCGCACCCCTATTGCTCGGAGAAAGACGGGGCTCTCGGTTCGCTAAAGTGGCAGATGCGCTCTCGTCTCGCACGAGGACCTTGGGCTGGACACCGCTGATACCGGAAAAGGATGCAAACTTCTCGATGAGGTAGCGAAATAAGTCTCCGTCGCGATGACTTGCCAAAATCTCGTCGACCGACTGAAAAGGAACATCCTCGTTGAGCCGCTCCTTGTCGCCGGTGTAGCGGATGCGGCCAACTTGTGAGCGGCCAACAATGGCAAGCAGATCAAAATCATCGAATGTTCCAGTCGCCTTCGCAAAGGCGAGTCGCAGCCGTTCCCGCAATGCGCCTTCCGGGAGGTTCATCTCGAAGATTGGCGGGAGGCCAAAGGGCACGTCCCAGGAGGGAAGGCGCACGGGCATGGTAACGGAGACGGCACGCTGGGGAACTGTCTCTGGCAAGTACGCAAAAGCACTTCCGCGATCCCGCTGCCTGTCCAGCAGGCCTGCCTCAGCGGCGTCTGTCCAGACCTTTATCATCACGATTCTCTTCGAAGAGTTCGTCCAGCGTGGGCCGTTGCAAGTTTGCCTCTTGTAGCTTCAACTCTAGGCCGAGTGCCGACAAAATGTTGGCGACTTTAGAAAAACCAAGTTCACCTGATCGGCAATTCTCCAGTGCTTCGAGGGTTGCCCGACTGACACCAGCCTTGTCAGCCAACGCGGATTGGCTAAACCCGAGAGCCTTCCGCCTGGACGCGATCTGAGCGCCAATGGAGTGCAGTCTCAGCATAATAAGCTAATATACTAGGCATATTACAACTTTGTCCATAGTATGCCTAATATACTAGTCATACAAAAAAGGGAGAGGAGGTATCGGGGAGGTCTGAATTGCAAGTTGCTATCCTGCTCTCCCGACGATAGACTAAGCTAACTAGACTTAGTTCGTTAGATGTTATGAAAACGGTGAATATTCACGAGGCGAAAACTCAGCTTTCGAAACTCATAGAAGAAGCGTCAAAGGGTGAGTCATTCGTCATCGCCAAGGCTGGCAAACCAGTCGTAAAAGTCATGGCCCTTAGCGCCCCAATCGGTGCTCAAGTAAGGCGCATCGGTTTCATGGTGGGGCAGATCTCTGTGCCAGACGACTTTGACCGAATGCGCAAGGAGGAGATCGAGCAAATGTTCAGCGGTGGTGCATGAAATTCTTGCTCGATACACATCTACTCCTCTGGGCTGCCGGCGAACCCCGCCGACTCTCAAAACAAGCTCGAACCCTGATCGCCAATCCCGACAACGATCTCCTCTTCAGTGCTGCTAGTTTATGGGAAGTCGTGATTAAGAGCGGGTTGGACAGAGATGACTTTAAGGTGGATGCGCGGCTGCTGCGCCGCGGTCTCTTGGACAACGGGTACAGCGAGTTGCCAGTCATCAGCGATCACGTCGTTGCCATCGATAGCTTGCCACCTCTTCATAAAGATCCTTTCGACAGAATCTTAGTGGCACAGGCGACTGTCGAGGGGGTTACGCTGTTGACTATCGACTCCCTGGTGTCGCAGTACCCGGGCCCGATCAGGATGGTGTAGGGATCTAAAATGCTGGTGCGGTTCCTCGCGCGATGTTGCATCGGCTGGGGAGCCTCCTCCGTCCTACTGTTCGACGGTCGTCTCCGACTTGGTTGGTCTCTGGGTCACCTGCTGCGTGCTCGGCAATTGTGAACGATCCCACCCGCCGCCCAGGGCCTCTATCAATGCCACGGCGGAGGTCATCTGCTGCACCTGAAGAGCATTCAGAATCTGCTGGTCCGCCAGCACCGTGGTCTGGGCAATCAGCACGTCGAGGTAGGGATCGACGCCGGTGTCATATCGCGCCTGTTCGAGCTTGAGGTAGGTTTCGGCGGAATTCACTGCTTCCCGTTCCTGTTGGATCTCCTTCGATAGAATGCGGACTTCAGCAAGAGAATCTTCCACCTGTTGAAATGCGGAGAGCACTGTCTGACGGTAGCTGGCGAGGTCCGCATTATAGGTTGCAACGTATTGTTGAACGGTGGCGCGGCGCAATCCGGCATCAAAGATAGTTTCCGGAATCGACGCACCGACGGACCAGAAGCGGCTCGGCCAGGACAGCCAATGGCCAAAAGACGAACTCTCAAAGCCACCTTCGGCGCTCAAAGTCAGGTTCGGATAATAGGCAGCGTAAGCGATCCCGATCGCTGCGTTAGCTTCGGCCATGGTGCGCTCGGCGGCGGCAACGTCGGGCCGGCGCTCGAGAAGTTCCGAGGGCAGGCCCACCGGAATCGGCGGCGGAGCAACGGTCATCGGCTTCACGGGAATGGAGAAATCGGTGGCGGACTTGCCGATGAGTACGGCGATCGCGTGCTCGTACTGCGCCCGCGCGATTCCGACATTGGTGGCACCAGCCTGCGCACTCTGCAGCGTGGCATCGGCTTCGACCACAGAGATTTGGTCGTCGATGCCGGCTTCGTAGAGCGCACGGGTCAGGTCATACGCTTTCTGGTCCGCCGCAACGGTGTCGTCGTAAATGTTTTCCAGTTGGTCCTGGCCGCGAATCTCGAAGAAATACTCCGCCAGGCTGGCCTGTTCAGTCAGGCGCTCGTTCTCGAGATCGGCCGCGCTGACCTGGGCTGCGTACTGGGTTTGACGCACAGTGTTGCGGACCTTGCCCCAAAGGTCGGGCTCCCATGACGCTTCGAGCGGCAGGGAATACAACGTGCTTTGCACTTGCGCGGAGGCGGTGCTCGAGCCCGATGGATTAACCGTAGCCGTGCCTAGGTTCGCCGAGGCTCGCGAGTGGGTGACCGAAGGCGCGACCGACAGCGTGGGAAAGTATTGCGAACGGGCTTCGCGCACCACGGCGCGGGCTTCCATGAAGTTCTCGAAGTATTGTTTGATGTTCTGGTTGTTGATATCCAGTTGCTCCTCGAGCGCGTTCAGTTCGGGATCGTCGAAGATCTCCCACCACTTGCCGCGTAGCATCGCATCCGCAGGTTGCGCAGGCGTCCAGAGTTCGGTTTCCTGGGGCTGCGTGACTGATTCCTTGTAGACCGCAGCGGGCGCTTGTGGCGCGGGCGGGTGGTATTTCGGTCCGACTACGCAGCCCGCTAGCACCAAAAAGAGCGCAGCTGCACACAGCCGGATCACTCCGTTCACTGGCTTTCGCGTGAGTATCTTCATAACGTTTCTTTCCAACCAACCATTCATCTCGATCACCGGCCTAGCCGGCCTCTGGAGCCGGGGAAGGATGGCGCGCAGTCTTGCTCTCCATCCGCAGCCGCAGCCGGTCGAACGCCAGGTAGACGACGGGAGTTGTATAAAGAGTGAGCAACTGGCTCAAGATCAGCCCTCCCACGATCGTGATGCCAAGCGGCCGGCGGAGCTCATACCCTGTGCCCGTCCCTAGCGCCAACGGCAAGGCGCCCAACAACGCAGCCATCGTCGTCATCAGGATCGGACGGAAGCGCAACATGCATGCTTCAAAAATCGCGTCGATTGGCTTCTTCCCCTCCTCGCGCTCCGCCTGAAGAGCGAAATCGATCATCATGATGGCGTTCTTTTTTACGATTCCAATCAGCAGCACAATGCCAATAATGGAGATGATGTTCAGATCCTGCTTAAAGGCCAGCAACGCGAGCATCGCGCCTACGCTCGCCGATGGCAGTGTCGAGATAATCGTCAGCGGATGGACCAGGCTTTCGTACAAAATGCCAAGAACGATGTACACCGCCAGCAGCGCCGTCACAATCAACACTGGTTCGGTGCCCAGGGATTGCTGATAGGCCTGCAGCGTACCGGCATAAAAACCTTGCAGCGTGGAAGGCGCGCCGAGGCGCTTTTGCATTTGGGCGATGGCCAATGTGGCATCGCTCAACGATACGTTCGCCCCCAGGTTAAAGGACACGGTGACCGAAGGGAATAAGCCAGTATGGTTGATGGCCAGTGGGGTGGTGTTGGCTTGGCCCTTGGCCACGGTCAGCAGCGGTATGTTGCCGCCGCTGGATTGCAGATAGATGTCTTTCAATCCTTCCGGGCTTTGCCAATACTGCGGGGCCACTTCCAGCACCACGTAATACTGATTCAACTGCGTGTAGATGATGGACACTTCCGACTGCCCGAATGCGCTGTACAAAGTCGAGTCCAGCGACTGCGCGGTAAGGCCGAGCTTTGCCGCAGTCACCCGATCATAGTTCATCACCTCATCAAGACCGCCATTCTGCTGGTCCGAACTCACGTCCTGCAGACCCGACAGGTGCTGCATCGCACCCAGTATGATCGGCGCCCACTTGGAAAGATCCTTCACATTGTCAGACTGGAGTGTGTACTGGTACATCGCATTGCTTGACCGGCCGCCGATGCGCAGATCCTGCACCGCCTGGAGGAACGCAGAAGCCACAGGCAGATGGTTCAGTTTCGGGCGCAGGCGGTCGATGATCTGAGCGGCACTCACTTTACGATTCGCCAGCGGTTTAAGCGCGACGTAGAGGGAGCCGGTATTGGTGGCCCCGCCGCCGCCGGTAAACGCAATCACATTCTGGACGGCAGGATCATTCTTGATGACTGCGCCGATCTGCCGTATGGAGTTGTCCATCGCCGGAAAGGATGAATCCTGCGGTCCCCGTACACTGCCGCTAATCGCCCCGGTGTCCTCCACCGGGAAAAAGCCTTTGGGGATCTTGACGATCAGCACCGCATTGAGCGCGATGGTGATGAAGAGCACGATGAGAGTCAGGATTGTATGGTCCAGCACCAGGTGCAGGCTGCCGCGATACAACGACAGCACCCAGTCAAAGAACTTCTCGCTCGCCAGGTAGATGCGACCATGTTCTGCCGCGCGTTCGTTCTTCAAGAGGTAGGCGCACATCATCGGCGTCGTGGTCAGGGAGATGATCATGGACACAAAGACTGCCGTCGAGAGAGTGACGGCAAATTCGCGGAAGAGGCGGCCAACGATTCCGCCCATCAAGAGAAGGGGAATAAAAACGGCGATCAGTGAGATGCTGATGGTGAAGACGGTGAAACCAATTTCTTCCGCACCCTTCAGAGCCGCGGCAAAGGGCTTCATGCCGTTCTCCAGGTGGCGCGAGATGTTTTCCATCACCACGATGGCGTCATCGACCACGAATCCGGTGGCAATGGTCATGGCCATCAGTGAGAGGTTGTCCAGGCTATATCCGAGCAGATACATCACTGCGAAAGTACCGACCAGCGAGACCGGCACAGCGACGGCGGGAATCAGCGTGGCCCGGCCATTGCGCAGGAAGACAAATACCACGACGATCACCAGGCCGATGGAAATCAGCAGCGTCCTTTCCACGTCGCTGACCGAGGCGCGGATAGTTGTGGTGCGATCCAGAACGATTGTGGTCTCGATGCCCAGCGGAATCGATGCCTGGATCGACGGAAGTTGCGCCGTGATTCGGTCGACTGTGTTAATGATGTTCGCGCCGGGCTGGCGGAAGATGATGACCGTAACCGAGCGCTTGCCGTTCAAGTAGCCAGCTGCACGGACGTTCTGCACAGAATCTGTCACTTGAGCGACGTCGGACAGGCGGACGGCCGCGCCATTGGTATAGCCGATGATGATGGGCTTGTAGTCCTCGGCGTGCGAGATCTGGTCGTTCGCCAGAATGTCCGCGGTTTGCACGCCATCCGTAATCTGGCCTTTGGCCAGGTCAGAGTTCTGCAGGCTCAGCACTGACTGCAAATTCGCAAGGGTAAGGCCATAGCTGGCCAATTGTGCGGGATTGGCGTCGACACGTACGGACGGCAACGCGCCCCCTCCAACCGTAACCTGGCCTACTCCTTGGATCTGCGACAATCTTTGCGCGAGAACTGTGGAGGCTTCGTCATAAAGTTTATCGGGACCGTACTTGTCGGATGTGAGGCCAAGGATCATGATCGGCGAATCTGCGGGATTGACCTTGCGATAGGTCGGATTGCCCGGCAGATTGGCGGGCAGATAGGTGCGTGCCGCATTAATGGCGGCCTCCACGTCGCGCGCCGCGCCATCAATATCGCGACTGAGGTCGAACTGGATGGTGACCGATGTGCTCCCAAGCGTGCTGCTGGAGGTCATCTCCGTCACCCCTGCGATATGACCGAACTGCCGCTCCAGCGGAGTGGCGACGGACGACGCCATGATATCGGCGCTGCCTCCCGGCAAGCTCGCACTGACTGAAATCGTTGGAAAATCGACCTCCGGCAGGGGCGCTACCGGCAGCACCTCAAACGCAATCGCCCCGGCAAGGGCAACCGCCACCGTAAGCAGCGTGGTCGCCACGGGCCGCCGAATGAACGGTTCGGAGATGTTCATGCGGGCCCTGCCTGTTCTGCGTCTCCGGTTTTCGGCGGCTTCGATTTGTGTCCAAAGCGCTGCGCCAGATTGTCAAAAAAGATGTAGATGACGGGCGTGGTGTACAACGTGAGCGCCTGGCTCAGCAATAGTCCGCCCACCATGGAGATGCCCAATGGTCGGCGCAACTCGGAGCCGAAACCGGTACCCAGCGCCAGCGGCAGCCCGGCCAGCAGCGCCGCCATGGTGGTCATCATAATGGGGCGGAAGCGGAGCAGGCAGGCCTCGTAGATTGCATCCGTCGCGTTCTTTCCGTGCTTGCGCTCGCCTTCCAGCGCGAAGTCGACCATCATGATGCCGTTCTTTTTCACGATCCCGATCAGCAGGACGATGCCGATGATCGCCACAACGCTCAAATCCTGGTGAAAGAGAATCAGCGCAAGGAAAGCGCCTACTCCCGCTGACGGTAGCGTGGAGAGGATCGTAATCGGGTGGATAAAGCTTTCGTATAAAACCCCAAGCACGATATACACCGTGACCAAAGCAGCCAGGATGAGCAACGGCTCGTTGGATAGCGAATTCGTGAAGGATGCCGCGGTGCCCTGAAAACCGGCCTGCAGGCTGGGAGGCATGTGCATGTCCTTCTGCGTTTTGTCTACCGCCGTAATGGCCTCGCCCAGCGCGGCGTTGGGCGAGAGATTGAACGACACCGTGATCGCCGGAAATTGGCCCTGGTGGTTAATCGAGAGCGCTTCCGTCGTCTTCTCAAAGCGCGAGAAAGCGCTCAGCGGCACGGCATTGCTCATGGCCGAACTGGTGGTGCCCGCGGAGTTTGCCCCTTGATTCGATGTTGAGGACGCGCTCGGCGAAAGCGCGTTCGCAGCAGGAGCGAGCGTATTGGCTGACGGAGTGTACAGCGCGGAAGCCGTCAGCGCATTGGACCCCGCCGAGGATGCTCCGGAGGACGCGAAAGAGGAAGAGGCCCCGGCGCCGGTTGCACCCGCGGACGCGTTCGACTGGATGTAGAGAAGGTTCAGCTTGTTGGGGTCCAGTTGAAACTGCGGCAGACTCTCGAGCACAACGTGGTACTGGTTCACCTGCGTGTACATCGTGTTTATCTGCCGCTGGCCGAAGGCATCGTACAGAGTGTTATCGATGGTGGTCGGAGCGATGCCGAATCGCGAGGCCGTGATCCGGTCAATCACCAGAGATACAGCCAGCCCTCCCGTTTGTTGATCAGTGGCGACATCTTCCAGTTCCGGCAACTGCTTCAGTCGGCCGACGAATCGGTTGGTCCAGTCATCCAGTTCATTGGCATCGGGATCTTCAAGCGTGTACTGGTACTGCGTGCGGCTCACCCGGTCGTCCACGGTAATGTTCTGCACCGGTTGCATAAAGAGCTCGATCCCCTGAACCCGGTCCAGTTTTGACTTGAGCCGGCGGATTACATCGGAAGCGCTGATCTTGCGCTGGTCGAGCGGCTTTAGGTTGATCGACATTCGACCGCTGTTCGTGGTTGTATTGGTTCCGTCGGCGCCGATGAACGACGAGAGGCTTTCCACCGCCGGGTCATCCAGGACCACCTTGGCCAGCTCCTGCTGCTTCTCTGCCATGGCTTTTGAGCCGATCGTCTGCGGCGCCTGCGAGATGCCCTGAATGACGCCTGTGTCCTGCACCGGGAAAAATCCCTTAGGGATGATGACGTAAAGAAAGATCGTGAGCAGCAGCGTAGCCAGCGCGACCAGGAGCGTGATCGTCTGGAAGCGAAGGACAAACTTCAGCGTGCGGCCATAGAAAGCGATCATCCCCTCGAATGCACGCTCCGTGGCTCGATAGACGCGCCCCTGCTGCTCCTTAGGCTGGTGCCGCAAGATTCGCGCGCTCATCATGGGCGTGAGCGTAAGCGACACCACTGCCGAAACGACGATGGTGACGGCCAGGGTCACGGCAAACTCGCGGAACAGGCGACCCACGACGTCGCCCATGAATAGCAGCGGAATCAGCACGGCGATGAGCGACACGGTCAGCGAGAGAATGGTGAAGCCAATCTGCTCCGCGCCCTTGAGCGCCGCTTCCATGGGCGGATCGCCATCCTCGATGTACCGCGCGATGTTTTCGATCATCACAATGGCATCGTCCACAACGAAGCCGGTGGAGATGGTGAGCGCCATCAGCGACAAGTTATCCAGGCTGTAGCCAAGAACGTACATCGCGGCAAAAGTGCCGATCAGAGAAAGCGGCACCGCGACGCTGGGAATAATCGTGGCGTAGAGACTTCGCAAGAACAGGAAGATGACCAGCACGACCAGGCCGACCGTCAACATCAATTCGAACTCAACATCGGAAACCGATGCTTCGATGGCGGTCGTAAGATCGGTAAGCGTGGTCACCTGAATGCCGGTGGGCAGATCGGCCTGAAGCTGGGGCAGGAGTTGCTTGATGCTCTTCACCACGCTGATGGTGTTGGCCCCGGGTTGTCGCTGTACATTCAGGATGACGGCGGGGGTTTGATTCATCCAGGCCGCCTGATTATTGTTCTCCACGCCGTTGACGATCTGCGCGACATCGGTCAGCATCACTGGGGCACCGTTACGGTAGGCAACTACAACCTTCCGATAGTCGTCGCTCGTGACCAGTTGATCGTTGGCGTCGATCTGGTAATCCTGGCGTGGCCCATCGAAGTTCCCTTTGGCGGCGTTCACACTGGCCTCGGTCAGCGCCGACCGCAGGTCCTCCAGGTTGACGCCGTAGGATGACAGCGCCGCAGGGTTCGCCTGAATTCGAACCGCGGGCTTCTGGCCACCGCTGATGGTTACCAGACCAACCCCGCTGAGTTGCGAAATCTTGGGCGCAAGGCGCGTGTCGACAAGATCCTCGACCTGAGACAGTGGCATGGAACTTGAGGTGATGGCCAGGGTAAGCACAGGGGCATCGGCAGGATTCGTCTTGCTGTAGATCGGCGGCGCGGGCAGAATGGACGGCAACAGACTCTGCGATGCGTTGATGGCAGACTGCACCTCTTCCTCGGCTACATCAATATTCAGAGTGAGGTTGAACTGCAGCACAATGACAGACGTGCCCCCGGAACTGGTCGAGGTCATCTGGCTCAAACCCTGCATTTGGCCGAATTGGCGCTCCAGTGGCGCTGTCACCGTCGTCGCCATCACCGTCGGGCTGGCTCCGGGATAAAACGTAAGAACCTGAATGGTGGGATAGTCAACTTCCGGCAAGGCGGAAACCGGTAATTGTGTGTAGCCAACGATTCCGACAAGCAGGATCGCGGCCATCAGCAAAGAAGTCGCAACCGGCCGCAAGATAAACGGACGGGATGGACTCACGGGGCGCTGCTCCCGGTCGTGGCTGCGGCAGGCTTGGCCGGACCACCATTCGAAACCACGACCGCGGTGTTGTCCTGCAGTTTATCGAAGCTGCTGTTGGCGACAATGTCTCCGGGATTGATGCCGTCAACCTGCGTTATCCCGCCGGTCGACACTCCCGGCTTGATGCTGCGCATGTGCGCCACGTTGTTTTGAATCACGTATACGAACGACGCCTGGCCATTCTGTTGAATGGCGGATGCTGGAACCAGGGTCACGCCCTGCAACGTATTCACCAGCAGCCGCGTGTTCACAAACTGGTTGGGAAACAGTGCGGCGTTCTTATTGCCAAACTGTGCCCGCCCTTTTACTGTTCCCGTCGTAGTGTCGATCTGGTTATCGATCGTGAGCAGCTTCCCGCTGGCAATCTTGGTCTGCGCCGTCCGATCAAAGGCATCCACGGTGAGCTTGGCTTTTTTGCTTAGGCGTACGGCAACTGGGCCGAGATTGTCCTCCGGTATCGTGAAAATTACGGTGATGGGATCCAACTGCGTAATGACAGCGAGGGTTGCGCTTCCTGCAGACTGCACCACGTTGCCCGGATCCACCAGCCGCAAACCGACACGGCCGGCAATGGGTGCGGTGATATGGCAGTAGTCGACCTGAATCTGGTCAAACTGAACGGTTCCCGCGTCGTTTTTTACTGTGCCCTCGTCCTGCAGTACAAGCTTTTCCTGGTCGTCCAGGATTTGTTTTGCAATGGCGTTGCGCGCCCATGCGTCTCGGTAGCGTTCAAGATCCATCTGGGCTTGGGCGAGCAGGTTCTGGTCGCGCTCGAGCGCGCCTTGCGCTTGCAACAGCGTTGCCCGGTAGGGACGCGAATCGATGTCAACCAGCGGATCGCCCTTGGCTACCACTTGGCCTTCCTTGTAGTGCACGGCTACGATCAGGCCATTCACCTGGCTGGTGATCGAATCGGTATAGACGGGAGTGACCGTGCCGATTGCATCCAGGTAAACGCCAATGTCACCCTTCGTGGCTGTCACGGTCGTAATGTTGATCTTCGGCGGCGCCGGCGGGGCTTTTTTCGCGTCCTCGTGGTGCCGCCATGCCAGCACGACTGCAAATACAAGGACGAGCAACAACACAATCCCAGCGACAATCCAGAGCACTTTATGTCGGCGAGATCCCGAACCGTAAGCCATAAGTTGATGGCTACGCTCGATGTGCGGCGGTTCCTTCGTGTCAACGGTCAAAGGGGGTCTCCTTTGTCGGCTCCGAATTGCTCAAAATTATAACTGTGCAATTGAGATTCCAACTCGCTATCGTGGCGCCTACGCCCCTGTTCAGCGATTATCGGAAGTGAGCAATTCTGAACAGTATTTCGAAAGGGATTGCTCTAAGCGATCCGCCGGGTTGTTAACCAACCGGGGCCATCCGCCTCACGAATGAGTGCCCTTACACGCTCAGAACCGGAATCGGCACCGCGCAAATGATTGAGTAGCCGTGGATCCGCAGGTTACCGCCATAGGGATAGCACGCCGTAACCAACAAATCCGCTTTCGTCTGCTTCGCAGCCTGGCTCAGCACCTTCGCTCCGTCACCACTCCCGATCAATACGTTCGCTTTGATGCCCACCTCTTGCTGGAGGTTTGCGATACGCTGGGATGCGTCGCTGACGAGCTCCTCTTTCCACTTTTGATTGACGTAACTGCCGCCAGGCCCCCAAAGCTCGACCGAGGCAGTCACGTGAGCGAGCGTAAGACGAGCACCAAACTCGGCGGCAATTTGTGCGGCCCACCACGCCGTGTTGTGACTGCGGGGCCCGAAATCGACCGCGCACAGGACGTTGTGGATGGCAAACTCCTGCACTCCTTGCTGCTTCACTTCTTCTCCATCGGCCTGCGCCAGCTGCTTGTCGCGTATACCCACTCCGCCAAACATGAACAGCGGGTTGTTGGGCGTTGGCAGACCCTCCGGTTCTTCCACGTGGGCGCCGGTCCAAATCGGACACTCGGTCCGGTGTAGTACTTTCGCTGTCACAGAACCGAGCAGAAATTGATTGAAGGTGTAGCCGTGGGACGGCATCATGATCAGGTCGGCTTTTTCCGCTTGAGCCGTCTCGACAATTGCCCGGGCGGGCTCGCCTTTTACCAATACGAATCGGATGGCAAGACCTTCATGCTCCGGCCCGAGAGAGTGGCCCAGGTTTTTCTCGGCCCCTCGAACCATCTCAGCGAGCGAATCCCAACCAGCGAACTGCGGGCTGCCTTCGGGCACCCCGGCCGCGTGGCCCTGCGCCGTCACGACGTGCAGCATCACGATCTCAGAATGGAAATGGTGGGCCAAGGTCGCAGCCTGATGAACCAAACGAAGCGAGGCGTTCGGAAAGTCAACCGGCAGAAGAATCCGCTGAATATTCAACATCGCACACCAGCAATAGGTCAGAATGCCCATGACCATCTTCCTTTTCCTTAGGACGTTCACGACCTGATTTGGAGTGTATCGCAATCTTTCTCGAACCCCTGGATGGTCCGAAAGACGCCCTGCACAATGAACACCCTGGGCTCCGCGCCGCAATTTCTGGCCATAGCGCGCCGGTCCTAGCACTTAGAGGCCATTCACCCTTGCTGTCGACCGGGTTAATCTGCTCTTGAGCAGCACTTAGAGGGAGGGCTGATCAACAAGCGTCTCAAGACTCAAACCTGAGTCTGAGGCGCTTTGTTTTGCGCCTCGAACACGCCGTTGTCCCTCACCGCTTGCGGAAGATTTCGAAGATGAGATTGAAGAGTTGTACCAGCGATACGCCGATCGTGACATACACTGCGATTTCGAGCCTTCGTCCCGCCTCCTGAGTGCCGCGCAGCAATTCACCCAGGTCGGTTGTCGCTTGGTGCAGGGTATCGGTCAATTGCTCGAAATGCTGCACCGAAGCCCGCATCTTTTCCGAACTTCTCGACAGCGCCAGCGCTGCTTCGCCCAGTTGCTGTCCATTGCGCAAATCAAGCTCCGCTCGGCACGCCGTCCACCACGCGCTCCCCGGCTCTCTGTCATACATTCGCTGGCGGATCTCCGCGTAAGAACGGTTCCGCAACAGATCCACCAACGCCGGCACTTGTTGGTCGGAGCCCTGGGCTTCCTCGCTGCTTCGGTTCTCCACACCTCTCCCATCACCGTCATTCACGAAAACTGGCATGTGGGCAGCCTAACAGCCATTTCGCGCCGGGAAGAGATACCTGAGGTGCAGTTACCGCTTTGGGCTTTCTCCCATTTTGGTACGGATGACGACGTTACCCCCTGACCTTTGTGCCACCATGCACTCCGCCTTTCGTGCCGGAAAATTGCCGCAGTCACAGGTTTCCAGGCAAAACACGGCGCCTTGAGTTTCTTTTACAGCAGGATTCTGAGCGGAAGGATTTTCGACAGGGCATCGAAACAGGGAGGCTTCTGAGCGCTACCCGCAGGCTACAGCACAAACCGTAGCGTCAGCAATCGAGAATCCTTCTACCGTGCGCGCAAGTTTTGATTCTTCGTATCACAAATTCCGCGCCGAACGCCCTCGTTTTTCACAGTATTTATTTGTAAAGTTCGTTGACAAGCGGTTACTCCTGCAGCTTAAAATCGTTCGATAACCCCACTCAATCCCTCCCAAGGAGACGGTTATGGCAACAAAGTACGTCCAGATTGAAAGCGATCTCGAAATTCAGCAGCGTCTGGAAGCGGAGCGCATGCGCCTGCGCAAAATTGCTGGCCTTGACCGGCCCGCACACTTTCATCGACCGGTAGAGCGCGCGTTTACCGCCGATGAGCGCAGCAAGGTGACGATTCTGTTTGGCGGATTCACCTGGAAGCACGAAGATCTGATCCGCGCCGTGTTCCAGGGCTGCGGATATCGCTGCGAAAAACTGCCCGTGCCGGACGTTCCCGCGTTTCAAACTGGCAAGGAATTCGGCAACAACGGCCAGTGCAATCCGACGTACTTTACCGTGGGGAATCTCGTGCAGTATCTCCAGTTCCTGGAGAAGGAGGGCATTCCTCGCAAGGACATTCTCGATAACTATGTTTTCTTTACGGCCGGTTCGTGCGGTCCCTGCCGCTTTGGCATGTATGAAGCCGAGTACCGTTTCGCCCTGAAAAACGCCGGCTTCGACGGCTTCCGCGTACTGCTCTTCAAAGACAGCGACGGCATCAAGGCGGCATCGGGCGAACCCGGCTTGAAGTTCACCATTGACTTCGGGTTCGGTATGCTCAACGCGATGCATCTGGGCGACGTCTTCAACGACATGATCCACCAGATTCGTCCATTTGAGGTGAACAAGGGTGAGACCGAGCGCGTCTTCCGCGAGACCGTGGACGGACTCTGCGACGACCTTAGAAATCGTGATTCGTTTGAAATCGAAGAGCGCGCCCCCAACTGGGCCAAACCCAAGTTCAAGAACAATAAGATCCTGCGAAACACCTTCAACGTTTTCGGCAAGATGAACGAACATCTTCGCGGCAGGGACTATCTCAACGCTCTGGCCGCTGCCCGCGAAAAAATGGATAGCATTGAAGTCGACCGCACCAAGGTGAAGCCGGTGGTAAAGATCACCGGAGAGTTCTGGGCGCAGATCACTGAAGGCGACGGTAATTTCCACATGTTCGAATTCCTTGAACGCGAAGGCGCGCAGGTGCTAGTCGAGCCCATCGCGACCTGGGTCGCGTATCTGTTGTATCAGGCAAAAGCCCATGCCAAAGC
>Ga0302324_100012639_pt1 | contig 17200 bp, 9 predicted proteins | sample Palsa_T0_1_FD_201949 | JGI IMG/M metagenome (GOLD analysis project Ga0302324, IMG submission 201949) | Peat permafrost microbial communities from Stordalen Mire near Abisko, Sweden - Palsa_T0_1 | ecosystem: Environmental > Terrestrial > Soil > Palsa > Peat permafrost | place: Sweden: Abisko...
CCGGCGGCACGTTTTTGTTGATTACCAACCAAAACGGCAATAACAATACCGGGGCCTATACGGTCAGCGAGATCAATCTGGCCGGCGCTACGCTCAATTCCCTCACCGAGGTCGAGGCCAATACGCAACTCGCCAAGCTGGGTGCGCAATCCATCATCGACTACAACCACGAGGCCATGCGGCTGCCCAATGGTTATACGGCGGTGATCTCGCATATCGAGAAGCTTTACACCAACGAGCAGGGGGGTACCCCGCAAAGCCCCGTGGACATCCTAGGGGACGAGATATTGGTACTGGACACCAACTGGAATATCGTCTGGACCTGGAACGCCTACGATTGGCTGCCGGTGAGCCGCGCGGCCGTCCTGGGCGAAACCTGCAGTCCCTGCGTGGATATCGATACCGGCGGATGCTGCCCCATTAAGTTGGCGCCGGTAGCCAACGATTGGCTGCACGGCAATTCCCTGACCTATGACTCCACCGACGGCAACCTCATTATGTCCATCCGCAGCCAGGATTGGATCGTCAAAATCAACTACGCGAACGGAACCGGCGATGGATCTTTAGTCTGGACGTTGGGCTATGAGGCCGACTTGACGGGGTCCCCGTACTTCAAAATGCTCGACACGCCCAAGGTTCCTTCACCCTGGTTCAGCCATCAGCACGATGTAGAAGTCTGGGTGAACGAGAATCCCAAACAGCTCACCCTGTTTGACAACGGCAACACGCGCCATGCCACCAACCCCAACGCAGACAGCCGCGGGCAGGCGCTCATCATCAACGAGACGGCCTTTACCGTCGATATCCACACCAACGTGGATTTCCCCTTCTACTCGGGTGGGTATGGCACTTCGCAAATCCTGGATAATGGAAACTACTGGTGGCAGGCGGGCGGCGTGGGCGGGAAGACCAGTCCGGATCCCACCGAGTCGTCGGAGTATGTCCCGTCGGGCTACACCGGCATCGAAGTCTACGGGATTAACTTCGCGGACACCGCCTACCGGTCTTTCCGCCTGGACGCTGCATCCGGCTTTTAGCTGCGCGTGACCTTGGAGGGCGGGCTTTAGCCGGCGCGGGGCTTTAGCCCCGCTGCTGGACGACGAGCATGAGAAGAAGGCTTGCAAACATAGTCCCCTTGGCGGGCCTGTTGTGCTTTTATGCGCCCGCCCCGGCCCAAGTGCCTCCGTCGGCGTTCGTCAACTTCGAAGGCGCCCAGACCAATCCCATCCGGATTTCCGCCGATGGCACTCGCCTCTTTGCGGTGAACACCCCCAACGGAACGCTGTCGGTTTTCGACCTTACCAATCCAGCCAGCCCCGCGCTAACCGCGGAAATCCCCGTCGGCATTGAACCGGTTTCGGTCAACATCAACCCCAAGGTCGCCGACAATGACGAAGCTTGGGTTGTCAATCAGATTTCGAATAGCGTCAGCGTCGTTTCGGTTTCGAAGGGGATCGTGACCGATACAATCTATGCTAAAGCGGAGCCGGCCGACGTGGTGTTCGCTGGCGCCGGGCTGGCCTTCGTCAGCATCGCCCGCAGCAATCTGGTGAACGTCTATAACCCCAATACGCACGCGTTGGTCAAGTCCATCGCGCTAACCGGGGAGGAGCCGCGGGCGCTGGCCGTAAGTCCGGACGGTTCCACCGTTTACGTGGCCTTCGCACTATCCGGCAACCACACCACCATCGTTCCGCTGACCAAGGGGACGCCGCCCCCGCCGCCCGTCAATCCGAACCTGCCTCCCCCGCCGCAAGTCCCGATTATCGTGGATGCCTCCGATCCGGCCTGGACCAGTGCGATCGCCTATACCATGCCGGATAACGACGTGGCGGCCATTAGCGCCAATGGCCTGACGGTGACCAACTATTACCCGCACCTGGGCACTGTCAATTTGGGTTTGACAGTGAATCCGCAATCCGGGAACCTGTATGTGGCCAACACCGACGCGCTTAACTTGGTCAACTTCGAGACGGCACTGAAGGGCCATATCGTCAATCACCGCATCACTTCGGTGAATCCCGCCACGGGGCAAACGCAGACCTTCGACCTGAATCCGGCGATCGACTACGCGCAACTGCCTAACCCCAATGCGGTGGCCACTGCGCTGGCCATGCCCACATCCATTGTTTTTGAGCCGACCGGCCGTTACCTTTACATCGCCGCGTTCGGCACCGATCGCGTGGGGATTTTCGATACTTCCAAGAACACGGTGGCCACCTTCATCGAAATCGACCCGCTGGCTATGGGTTCCATCGTCAACCCCGCTACTAAACGAGGTCCGCGCGGCTTGGCCTTGAATGCCTCCGCGAATCTGCTGTACGTTTTGAATCGCATCTCCAACACGATTTCGATCGTGAATCTATCCGCCAATTCCGTGACCGCGGAGATCCCCGCGGGATCGTTCGATCCAACCCCGGTCGAGATCCGCAATGGGCGCGGATTCCTCTACGATCACAAGCTCTCCGGCAACGGCACGGGGGCGTGCGCCTCCTGCCACATCGACGCCGAAATGGACCTGCTGGCCTGGAATCTGGGCAACCCCGCCGGAGACATGACCTATTTGGAGCAAAACGGGCAACTGCTGGCCTTCCACCCCATGAAAGGGCCCATGACTACACAAACACTGCGCGGGCTGGTCAACGAGCAGCCGTACCACTGGAGAGGCGATCAGCCGGACTTCGCGGCGTTCAACGGCACCTTCTCCGGTCTGTTGGGCGGGGCGGAGCTATCTAGCGCCGATATGACCGCTTACACCAACTTCATCAATACCATCGCATACCAGCCGAATCCCAACCAGAACCTGGATCGCTCACTCCCGGCATCTCTGAGTTTGCCGGATTATTCGAAACCAGGCGACCCACAGACGGGAGAAGATACCTTCTTAAATACAATTACCAGCGTCACCGGCCATACATGCAATTTTTGCCATACCGCGAATCCCGGACCCGGCACCAACGGCCTGATCGATCCCACCGGCGACCAACGGATCGGCCAGCCGATGAAGCACTCCCAATTGCGCAACATGTACCAGAAAACCAACGCCAAATTCGGGAAAGGCACGGTAAGCGTAAATGGTTTTGCTTTCACCAACGACGGGCACGATACGGGGCTGATCGAGTTCTTCGGCGGGCCGCTGTTTCAAACTCCTCCGCTGCAAGGCGACGATCAGTTGAAGGCGGACATGGAGGCGTACATGCTGTGCTTCGATACCGGGACCGCCCCCGCCGTAGGCTATTCGCGGACGCTTACCGCCGCCAGTGTGAACACCCCGCAGGCGCAAAGCGATTGGAGCACTCTACAGAGCCAGGCGGCCGCCGGCAACATCGATTTGATAGCCAACGGCGCCGTTCAGGGACAGATCCATGGGCTGCTCTACCTGCCGGACACCGGCACCTACCAAACCGATACCACAGGGCTCGGCCCGTTTACCCAGGCGCAACTGGCTTCCTTCATTCTGAACGGCGATACTTTGACCGTGATGGGGGTACCGCCCGGCTCCGGCGTGCGCCTGGGCATCGAGCGGGACTTGGACGGTGTCCTGAACGGAGATGTGCGAAAGCACACCGCTGCCGTGAACACTAGGTAGCACAGGCTTAGCCTGTGGAAAATCGCCATTCGGCCGCCCCACGGACCGCAGAAACGCTGCCATAGGACGATGGTATAGTACCGGTCGGCGCCGGAACCCGGCTGCACCGATGGACTTCAGGCCCCCTCTAGTGTATACTCCCTAAGAACGACCTAGGTTGGAAATTTGTCTGCTTTCGGTTAGGAGTCGATCATGAAAATGAGGTTTGCGGAGATGCTCCCGCTGGTGAGCCTGTTATGCCTTGGTGTGCAGGCGGTGGCGCAAGTTCCCCCGTCCGAATACGTCAATTTTGAAGGTGCCCAAACCAACCCGATTCGGCTGTCCGCCGACGGCACTCGCCTGTTTGCCGTGAACACTCCCAACGGAACCTTATCCGTGTTCAGCCTGACGGCGCCCTATACGCCTTCGAGCCCAGGGTTGATCGCCGAAATCCCGGTCGGCATCGAGCCGGTTTCAGTGAACGTCAATCCGAAGGTCGCCGGCAACGACGAAGCCTGGGTCGTCAATCAGGTTTCGAACACCGTCAGCGTAGTCTCGGTCTCGAAGGGGATTGTCGTCAACACAATCTTCGCCAAAGCGGAGCCGGCCGATGTAGTGTTCGCCGGCAGCAACGGGCTGGCGTTCGTCAGCATCGCCCGTAGCAATCTGGTGAACGTCTACAACCCTAAAACGTACGCGTTTATCAAGTCCATCCCGCTTACCGGCGAAGGGCCGCGGGCGTTGGCCGTGAGCCCGGACGGATCCACCGTTTACGTGGCCTTCGCCCTATCTGGAAACCACACCACCATCGTTCCGCTGAACGTGTCGCCGGCGCCCCCGCCGCCCGTCAATCCGGCCTTGCCGCCTCCGCCGCAAGTCTCGCTGATCGTGGACGCCTCGGATCCCACCTATAACCCCAGCACCATCAAGTACATCATGCCCGACAACGACGTGGCGGCCATTAGCGCCAGTGGCCTGACGGTAACCAATTATTACCCGCATCTCGGCACCGTCAACTTGGGTCTGACCGTGAATCCGATATCGGGAAACCTGTACGTAGCCAACATGGACGCGCTGAATCTGGTCATGTTCGAGACCGCCCTGAACGGCCATATCGTCAACCACCAGATTACTTCGGTGAATCCCACTACGGGGCAAGCCGCGATCTTCGACCTGAATCCGGGGATCGACTATGCGCAATTGCCTAACCCCAGCGCCGTGGCCACCGCGCTGGCCATGCCCGCGGCCGTTGTTTTCGAGCCTACCGGCCGCTACCTCTACATCGCCGCCTTCGGCACCGATCGCATCGGGATTTTCGACACCTCCGTGGGCCAAAACAAGGTAACCGGCATGATCGAAATCGATCCCGAGGCCATTGGCTCCATCGTCAACTCAGCCACGAAACGCGGTCCGCGCGGCTTGGCTTTGCTGCCTGGGAGCGGCGGCGCTAATATCCTGTACGTGTTGAATCGCATCTCAAACACGATTTCGATAGTAAACCTCTCCGGTTCCGCGGTGACATCGGAAATTGCCACGGGATCGTTCGATCCGACGCCGGTCGCAATCCGCAACGGCCGCGGATTCCTGTACGATCATAAGCTCTCCGGTAACGGCACGGGCGCCTGCGCCTCCTGCCATGTGGATGGCGATATGGATATGCTGGCCTGGAACCTCGGCAACCCCGACGGCAGCATGACCTACTTGGACCAAAACGGAGCACAGCTTGCGTTCCACCCCATGAAAGGCCCCATGGTGACCCAAACCCTGCGCGGGCTGGCCAACGCGCAGCCGTATCACTGGAGGGGCGATAAGCCGGACTTCGCGGCGTTCAACGGCGCCTTCTCCGCTCTGCTGGGCGGGACGGAACTCTCTAACTCGGACATGACGGCTTTCACGAACTTCATCAACACCGTCGCCTACCTGCCCAATCCCAACGAGAACCTGGACCGGACGCTGCCAGACGCGATAAAATTGCCGGACTTTAATAAGCCGGGCAATCCACAGAACGGATTCAATAACTACTTCACCGTAAAAACCACCACCAGCAAGAACAACGACACATGCCAATCCTGCCATCAGACGGACCCTGGGCCCGGCAGCGATGGCATTATCGACGCTCCCGGCAGTCAGCCCAGCGGCCAACCGATGAAGCACTCCCAGTTGCGCAACATGTACCAAAAGACCGACGTCAAATTCGGGAACGGCACGGTTAGCATAAATGGCTTTGGTTTCACCAATGATGGACACGACACGGGGCTGATCGAGTTCTTTGGCGGAGGGCTGTTCCAGACTCCCCCCCTCCTGGATAACGATCAGGCGAAGGCGGACATGGAAGCGTATATGTTGTGCTTTGACACCGGGACCGCTCCCGCCGTGGGTTATGCGACCACGCTTACGTCCACCACCGTGAATGGCTCGCCCGCGCAAACCGACTGGAGCACGCTGCAGAGCCAGGCTCTCGCGGGCAACGTCGACTTGATCGCCAACGGCACCGTCAACGGACAAATCACGGCGTTGCTCTACCTGCCGGCCACCGGCACTTACCAAACCAACACCGGAGTTGGACCATATACCCAGACGCAGTTGACTGCCTTCATTGTGGGCGGAAACACCCTGACGATCATGGGCGTACCGCCGGGAACCGGGGCGCGCATGCTCCAGAACCCTGCTGCGCGGCCCAAGACCGCGGCCAACAAACGCGTCCAATAAGAGCGGGTTCTGGAGAACCCGCGCCGCTGCAAGCGGGGCTTAAGCCCCGCGCCGGCTAAAGCCCGCCCTCCAAAGCGCTTGCCAGCTCCACTAGTACGGTACCGTTCCCGTTAAATATCGATTTCAACGGTAGACTCAATTCCGCCGCCCCGTGTATACTGCTATACGACCATGAGGGAGGGCAATCATGAAAATGAGGTTCGCAGAAGTGGTTCCGGCCGTGGGCTTGTTGTTGCTCACGAAGCTGGCTGTGGGGCAAGTGCCCCCATCCGAGTTCGTCAACTTTGAAGGCGCGCAGACCAACCCGATTCGCATGTCGGCTGACGGCACCCGCCTGTATGCGCTGAATACTCCGGATACCCGCGTCTCGGTCTTCGACCTGACCAACCCGGCGGCTCCTTCGCTGATCGTCGAGATCCCGGTGGGCATCGAGCCGGTTTCGGTGAATGTCAACCCCACCAACGACGATGAGGTTTGGGTGGTCAACCAAGTATCCAACAGCATCAGCATCGCCTCGGTTTCCCTTGGCATCGTCACCGATACGATTAATTGCAAAACCGAGCCGTCCGACATCGTGTTTGCCGGGGCTAATGCGTTCGTCAGCGTGGCGCGCAGCAATCTGATTAACGTTTACAACATTGCGTCTCATCAACTGGTCCAGTCGATTCCGGTCTTTGGCGAGAACCCGCGCGCCATGGCGGTAAGCATCGACGGCAGCAAGGTCTACGCGGCCTTCGCCTTGTCGGGCAATCACAGCACGATTCTTCCCGAAAACATCGCTCCGCCGCAGCCTCCGCCCACCAACCCGAAATTGCCGCAGCCGCCTAAGGTCGGATTGATCGTGGACGCCTCCGATCCCACATGGTCGTGGTTCATCAAGTACACCATGCCGGACAACGATGTGGTCGTGATCGATACCAGTACCCTGACGGTGGAGCAGTACTACTCCGGCGTGGGAACGATCAACCTGGGAATCGCCGTGCAGCCGAGTACGGGGAATGTCTATGTGTCGAACACCAACTCCCGGAACCTGATCAACTTCATGCCCAACCTGCAGGGCCATTGGATTGACAATCAAATCACGGCCATTCAGTCCAACGGGCGCGTTACCGCGTACAACCTGAATCCGGGCGTCGATTATACCGTGCTGCCCAACCCAGCGGCGATTGCCACCGCCTTGTCCCAGCCCGCGGCGATTCGTTTCGACCCCGGCTCAAAATGGTTGTGGGTGGCGGCCTTCGGCACGGACCGTGTCGCGAAAGTGAGCGAGACCGGGCAGATACTGGCGATGATCGAGATAGACCCGCAGGCCACCGGCTCCACCGTGAATCCCGCGACCAAGCGCGGCCCGCGCGGCCTGGCGATCAATGCCAAGCAGAGCGTGCTTTACTCGCTGAACCGTCTGTCCAACACGATTTCGGTGATTAGCAGTGCGACCAATTCCGTGGTCGAGGAGATTCCTACCGGGACGTTCGATCCTACGCCGACGGTGATACTGCAGGGCCGCGGTTTCCTGTACGATGCCAAACTCTCCGGCAATGGCACGGGCGCCTGCGCTTCCTGCCATGTGGATTCCGATATGGATCTGCTGGCCTGGAATCTGGGAAATCCGGACGGTTCCATGCAGGCGGTGGTCAACAACGGCAAGACGTTTGCCATGCACCCCATGAAAGGGCCCATGATCACGCGCACGCTACGAGGGTTGTCGGGAACCAACCCTCTTCACTGGCGCGGCGACTTGCCAAATTTCCCTGCCTTCAATCCGGAGTTTACATCGCTATTGGGAGGCCCGCAGCTTTCCGAATCCGACATCACGGCCTACACGAACTACATCAACACCATTGCGTTCCTGCCCAATCCGAATCAGAATCTCGACCGCACGTATTCCACTTCCCTGAATGGAGGCAATGCCGTCAATGGACAGAACGATTTTCTCACCGTGCCGATCAACACCAGCCCGACGACCAATACGTGCAATAGCTGCCACAATTCGAATCCCGGCCCCGGCAGCGACTTATATATCCTCAACCGGACAAATCTCTCGCAACCGCTGAAAGTGCCGGCGCTGCGCAACATTTACCAGAAACTGAACTTCAACAATACCAATGGATCGCGCAGCATCGACGGCTTCGGTTTGGACAGCGACGGATCGGAGTCCACTTTGCTGCAGATCCTGGATCAGCCCGTTTTGGGCGGATTCACGAACAGTGTCCAGACGCAACTCGATGTGGGTGCCTTTCTGGTGTCGTTCGACACGGGCACGGCCCCGGCCGTTGGATACACGCGCACCGTGACACAAGCCAACGTGACCGCCGATCCGACCATCGCCGGCGACTGGGCATTGCTCCAGGGCCAAGCCGCGAGCACGCCTGCCAACATCGATCTGGTTTGCCAAGGCACCATCCAGGGTCAGTTGCATGGCTGTCTCTATCAACCCTCGACCAATAACTACGCAACCGACACAACCGGCTTGGGACCCTTTACCCAGGCCCAACTGATCGCCTTCATTCAAGCGGGAGACACTTTGAGCATCATGGGCGTGGCGCCCGGAGAGGGCGTGCGCTTCGGCATCGATCGGCGGCACGGCGCACATACTCAGCATGCCGCGTCGAGGCCCGTCTCGACACCCGTCTTGAGACCCTGACGAGGAGAATGCCCGATGACAAATTGGTTTGTAAGATCCGCGTGCATGGCCTCGCTGGCTTTTGGCGGCAGCCTGCCGGCGCAGACGATATCCTTCAACGCTCCCAAGGCATTTCCGGCCGGCAGCGTGCCGAGTTACGTGGCTGTGGGCGACTTCAACAAAGATGGCAAGCCCGACTTGGCCGTGGCCGAAGGCGCCGGCGGTGTTTCAGTGATGCTGGGCAACGGCGATGGTACCTTCCAACCGCCGGTCAATTACGCCGCCGGACAGAGTTCCCGCTATGTGGCCGTGCGCGACTTCAACAACGATGGAAAGCTCGACTTGGCCGTCGTCAACTATAATTCCAACAACGTCTCCATCCTGCTAGGCAATGGCGACGGCACCTTCCAGACGGCGGTCGACTACAGCGTGGGCGCCAATCCCGACTACCTGGCGGTCGGCGATTTCAACGGCGACAAGAAGCTGGACTTGGCGGTAGTCAACTACTCGTCCACCGCCATCTCCATCCTGCTAGGCAATGGCGATGGCACGTTTCAGGCCGCGACGGAGCAAAACCTGGGCGCCACGCAGGCCGCGTCGGTGGTAGCCGCGGACTTCAACGGCGACGGCAAGGCGGACCTGGCCGTGGCTTATGGGCTCAATGTCCTGGCAGTTCTCATCGGAAACGGGGATGGGACGTTCGTCGCGCCAGTCCTATATACGACCGCCAACGATCCCGTGTCTGTGATCGCGGCCGATTTCAATAACGACAAGAAACTGGACTTAGCCGTGGCTTGCGGTTATCCCCACGGTTTGGTAGCGGTTTTTATCGGCAACGGCGATGGAACCTTCAAGAAACCGAAGAATTACCAGGCGGGGCCTTTTGCCTTATCGGTGGCCGCCGCCGACCTCACGCATAACGGAACCCAGGATCTGGTGGTATCCAATGCCGATTCCAATAACGTCTCGGTGATGCTGGGCAATGGCGACGGCACTTTCAAGAAAGCGGTGAATTACCCGGTGGCGAGTTCCCCGCGCGCGGTGGCCCTGGCTGACGTGAATGGAGACAAGAACGTCGACATCGTGGCGGCCAGCAACAATTCGGATATGGTTACGGTCCTGCTCGGGAACGGTAGAGGAGCATTTGCAGCGCCGAAAGTCGCAGGCGGCGGAACCGGCTCCATCGGCGTGGCTTCCGGCGATTTCAATCGCGACGGAAACCAGGATTTGGCGGTCGCGGATATGACTTCGAACGTCGTCTCGGTCTTGCTGGGCAACGGCAAAGGGACCTTTCAGAAGGCCGTAGGCTACCCCGCCGGATTGTCCCCGGAGGCCGTCGCCGTTGGCGATTTCAATAACGATGGCAATCCCGACCTGGCGGTCGCCAACTATGGGTCCAACAACGTATCGATCCTGTTGGGAAAAGGCGATGGCACTTTTCAGCCCGCGGTGAACTACACCGTAGGCAACGCTCCTGTTTCCCTGGTGGTTCAGGATTTCAACAAGGATGGAAACCTGGACTTGGCGGTCGCCAACCAAGACTCCGGAAGCGTCTCCATCTTGCTCGGCAACGGCGACGGAACCTTTCAGGCGGCCAAGAACGAAGGCGTGAATACGGGCCCGGTTTCCGTGGCTGTGGGCGACTTGCGGGGCGACGGAAACTGGGATTTGGCGGTGGCCGATTCCAGCGCCAACGCCATTACGATCCTGTTGGGGAATGGCGATGGGACCTTTCAGCCGGCGGTCGACTATAAGGCCGGAGGCAATGTCTTTTCCGTAGCCATCGGCGATGTTAATAACGATGGCGTCCTGGACTTGGTGGCGGCCGCCAACGGGGCCAATGAGGTGGTTATCCTGTTAGGCAATGGAGACGGCACCTTTAAGAGCGCCACGGCACATCAGACCGGCATCAGTCCGATTGGCATGGTGTTGGCCGATCTCAACGGCGATGGCAACCTGGATGTGGCCGTAACCGGGTTTACGTCCACTGTTACGATCCTCGCGGGCAACGGCGATGGCACCTTCCAAAATGCCACATTCTTCATGGCGGGAAGCGGCTGTTACGGGATCATTCAGGTGAACGTCAACGGCGGTGCCTTGCCGGATCTGGTAGTGGCCAATCAGTTCGCGGATACCGTGTCGATCCTGACCAATACCACGCCGTAGGGCGGCGCAATGCGCCGCCACGAGCCCAATGCCAAAGTGTGGGGCGGCCAATCTTAGCTGCAGGCCGCCTTTAAGGCGGCCTCTCGCTCTACGATTATGCACCGCGAATGATTCCGATAAACGGGCAAACATTTGGTTGCACGAAGACGGGGTCCTGGAGGGCTCGCGCGCGCTAAAAACAAGGCGGCGGCCTGAAAGGCCGCCAGCGGGGATAAATCCCCGCGCGGGCTTAAGCCCGCCCCCCAAGGGCCTTACATCGAGGCCGCCGCACTAATGCGGTACTTCCGGTCAATTCACACGCTCCACCCGCAGCCGCAACCCATCCTTGGGGCGCAGCGTTACCGACGGGAAAGCTTTCACCGGCTCCGCCGAAGCCAGCGAGAATCGGAACCGCTGCATCAGGGTAGCCAGCACCAGCGACGACTCAGTCAGCGCCAGGCTCGCCCCCACGCACACCCGCGGACCGGCTCCGAACGGCAGATACGCGAACTTGGGCAAGCTCCGCCTACCGCCAACCTCCTCGCGCCAGCGTTCCGGTTCGAATCGCTCCGGGTCCGGGTATAACCGCGGATCGCGGTGCAATACCCATTGCGAGATGATGATATTGGTTCCGGCGCGCACGCGATATCCAGAGACCTCGAAATCCCGCAGCGCTTTGCGGCCGATGGCCCAGGCGGGCGGATACAGCCGCTGGGCTTCCATCAGCACCATCTGGGTGTAGGGCAACTGTTGCAGTCCCGTAGCTTCCGCCATGCGGCCATCGAGCACCGTGCGCACCTCGGCTTCCAGGCGCGACTGCCGCTCGGGATTCTGCGCGAGCAGATAAAGCGTCCACGCCAGCGTGTTGGCGGTGGTTTCGTGACCGGCCAGCAACAGGGTCATCACCTCGTCGCGAAGCTGCGGGTCGGACATGCCCGCGCCATTCTCATCGCGGGCGTCGAGCAGCATATCCAGCAGGTCGCCGGGATGATCGCCCGTCGCGCGGCGGTCGCGAATAATGCCGTAGACGATGTTGTCCAGATCGGCTAGCGCGCGGCGGAAAGCGCCTAAGCCGGGCACCGGCACCCAATCGGGCAGAAAGGCGAAGCCGGCCAGTTTCGGCATTTCTTCCAGGACCACGTTCAGCGCCTTGCCGATGGTTCCGGCGTCGCCTTCGATCGCCACGTTGAAGAGGCTGCGGGCGGCGATTTCGAGGGTCACGCGCATCATGTCGTGGTGTACGTCGCGCACCTCGCCCGACTGCCAGGTTTCCATCAGGCGGGCGGTGTACGCGGTCATCAAACCGCCGTACGAGAGGATCCGATCGCGGAAAAAGGCGGGCTGCACCAAACGGCGCTGCCGCTTCCAGAAATCGCCTTCGCTGGTCAGCAGACCCTGACCCAGCACGCGCGAAAGCGCGCGATAATCCATGGACTTGGTGAAGTTCTGGTGATCCGTGACCAGCACATGCTCGATGCCGGCCGGATCGTTGATCAGACAGGCAGGCACGGCGAGAAAGCGGAAGTAAACCACATTGCCATACTGCCGCCTGCATTCCGTCAGGAAATCGAGCCATCCATCCGGGGCGCGCAGGAGGCGCCACAAAAACGAAATGCCGCGCGGTCCGGGCGGCGTCCCGCGGCCAACGTTGCCGATGACGGCCGTCTGCGCCTTCGCGAATCCCATAGCTCACATTTTACCCCGCGATCTCGCCTTTGCCCAGCAAGATGGTGAACGCAAAATTGTCTTGGGACGCGCTGTTAGCCAGGGCCAGATCCAGCTTGCCATCGCCATTGAAGTCCCCCAGAGCCACGCTGACAGGGGACCCTCCGGCCGCGTACTCGACGGCGGGTTGGAAGCTGCCATCGCCCTTGCCAAGCAAGATGGAAACCACGCCGCCATGTTCGCAGGCGACCGCCAGGTCCGGCTTTCCATCGCCATTCAAGTCCCCCACCGCGATGGACATGGGCTTGGAGCCAACCGTATAGACGACCTGTGGCTGGAAGGTGCCGTCGCCCGAGCCCAGCAGAATCGAGATGGTCGTGCCATAATTCCCGGGGAGGGCGATCGAGCCGGCATTAGAGACCGCCACATCAAGCTTGCCGTCCCTGTTGAAATCGCCCACCGCGACGGAATCGGACGAGCGTCCCGTCGGTCTCCACGGGACCGGTCAGGCCGCCTCCGTTGGCGAACACCGCGACAACCGATCCAGTCGGCGCGGGATTCGAACTGGAGTTGATAGTGCCGTCCTGGTTGATCGCCGCGGCTTCGCCATACGACACGGCGAACAGTCCCGGAAAGACTGGCAACACCGGCAGCGTATTGACGTTCGACCGCAGGCCGTTGTACTCCGTCGAGACTTGCATCGTGGTCATGCCCGCGATTTCAAACGGCGCCACCACATTGATTTGCCCGCTCTGCGCGTAGAGCACGGGGGCCGCGATACCGCCGAAGAACACCTGCACGCCCGCGAGATTTCGGGCGATGGTCCCGCTGGAATCCACCGTGGCCGAGACGCCCGCGTCCGGCCCCAACCGATACCCGTAGATGGCGGCGATCATGCCGGGCGCGACGGCGCCGCCGAGCCCGGCGCTTGCGGCTGGCCCGCCGTCGCCCGTTGTTCCAGAGACGCCCGTGCCGGCCACTGTGGTCACCTGACCGCCCGGCGTAATCTTCAGCAGGAGGTGGTAACGGCTGTTCGCGGCGTACACATTTCCGGAGGGATCCGCGGCGAGCCCAAAAAGTTCGGCGCCAATGGTCCCGCCGCTGGTGTTGGGGTACTGTGTAACCGTCCCGTCCGGCGCGATCTTGTATAGGGCCGCGGCAGGCACATAGACGTTGCCGTGGACGTCCACCGCCAGACCATACGCGGTGTATTGCCCGGCCGTGTCGATCACGCCGCCGGGTGAGATGCGCCGCAAGGCCCCGTCGCCGGAGTCCTCCACCCAGATGTTGCCGGCGGAATCGATCGCGATCCCGAATGGGTTGTTCAGCCCCGCCAACAGCGCCGGCCCGCCGTCGCCGTCAGCGGCGAACGTAGCTCCTATGAAACCCGCCACCGGGACCACCAACCCTTGCGGCGTGATCATGCGGACGTCGTTCGATTCCGTGAAGTAAACATCGCCCGCGGCGTCCAGCGCCAGCCTTATAGGCCCCACCAGAGTCTGATTCCCCGGCGTATAGTTTGCGAGATTCACGGGCGTGTACCCGCCATTAGTCACTGGTTGGGGCGACAGAGAAACGAACTGATAGGTATTGCTCACTTGTGCCAGGCCCGGCGCCAAGGCCAGAAGACCCAGCACCGCCACCCGCGCGGCGGCCACGCTGGCGCGCGGAATGCGAATCGTTCCGAACATCGCGCGTATGGGACAGCAATTCATGCGCCGTATCTAGTGTTAGCCGTTGTAAGGACGCGCACTGTCCAATCCGAGGGATGATATGTACCACCCAGACTCACCAGTGTGTCCGCGGCGGGCAAATGGAAAGCCATGGAGTTAGCCTATAATCGAATGATCGGGGAGTGTTCATGAGGAATAGCGGATGGTGGCTTTCGATCGCGGTGCTGGCGGTGCTTCCGGTGCCGGCGAACGCCGCGGTGAGCATCGTTTCGCTGAAGCCATCGCTCGCCTCGCCCCAAACTATCGGCGCCGCGATAGCCTGGACAGCCACCGCCACGGACACCAATTCGGGGCCGCTCACCTTTCAGTTCAATGTCGCCCCGCCGCGCGGGACTCTGGCGACCGTCAAGCAGTTCAACGTGGGCACGCTTAGCGGCGGCACTTGGAAATCGCTGGTATTCGACTGGGCCCTGACCGGGATGGACGGCAAGTATCAAGTGCAAGTAGTCGCCAAAGACTTCACCTCTGGAGAATCGGCCTCGAAAACGGTGACATTCATAGTGACTTCGCCTGTGACCGGCGCAAACCCGGTGGTACAGAAGACGCAGAACCCCCTGGTGGCTCTGTTCACCGCACCCTCTTGCGCGACCGGCAGCACTATGCGGGTCTCCTTTCAACCCCAATCCGGGAGTGTGCCGGCAACCACGAATTGGGCAAACTGCCAGCCGCCATCCCCGATGACGTTTGAAATAGCCGGCATGTATCCCACGACGGCTTACAACCTGAACGCGCAGGTCTCGACCGGCGGAAACATCGTGAACGGACCCACGGTGAGTTTCACGACCGGCGCCGTTCCCGCCAAGATCCCCATGCCCACTTTCCAGGTGGCCATTCCGGACAGCGCCGGCGATCCCAACCAAGTGCTGCTGCACGGTCTGTTCACCGGATCGGGAAGCGCTTACCCGGACGTCGCCACGGACTTATCTGGCAACATCATCTGGTACAACTACCCGAACGACCTGGCCCACACTACTATGATGACGCGTCCGCTTCCGAACGGCTTTCTGGCGGATCAAAGCGGGCCAAGCTGGGACCCGGGGGGGCAAGCGTATGAAGTCCTTCGCCAGTTCGATTGGGCGGGGAACATCGTACGGGAAACGAACATCGGCATCGTGTCGCAGCAAGTGACGGTCTTGGGGAACCCCGATGCCCGGCCTTGCAGCTCGATTCCGTCGCCGCCGCCGGTGGGCGCGGCCTGTCTGGGTATTTTCAACCACGAGGCCATCCAGACGCTGCCCAATGGGTACACGGCGGCGCTGGTGGACGTGGAGAAGATCTTCCCGATCGGGACACAGGGCGACACCAGCGGTCTTCCGGTGGACATTGTCGGCGAGTTGATTGCGGTGCTGGATCAGAATTGGAACGTGGTCTGGTATTGGGACGCCTTCGACCCGCTAAACGGCGGCAACGGCTACGCGCAAATGCCGGTAAGCCGCACGGCCGTTCTGAACGAACAGTGCGGAGTTGGCAATACCGGGTGTTTGAGCCAGCTTCTGCTGGGTCCGGGAGTGGCCCCGAAGGCGCACGACTGGCTGCATGGCAACTGCCTTTATTACTGGCCGCACGACGGCGCGCCCGCGCCCAACACGGCGCCGGGCGATCTGCTGTGGTCGTCGCGGCATCAGGATTGGGTTTTGAAGATCGATTATAAGGACGGCGCCGGTACAGGGAACATCCTATGGCGCATGGGACCCAGCGGCGACTTCTTTTTCGAGAACAACTACAACGATCCCTGGCCGTGGTTCTCGCACCAGCACGAGCCCGGCATCGAAAACAACGGAACGGGCGTGTTCGATGTTTTGGATAATGGGAACACGCGCGTGTCCCCTCCGGGCGAATCGACCGGCGGCGTGCCCGGATTGGGCGCCAACTGCGGTCCTAACGACTGCAACAGCCGCGGCATGGCATTGACTTTTAATGAAACCAGCATGCAGGTGGAGCTGGTGGAGAGTGTGAATCTGGGAGTTTACTCCAGCGCCATGGGAAGCGCGCAACTACTGGCCGACGGCAACTATTTCTTTCTGGCGGCTATTGTGGTGGGCGGCGGCGGGCTGAGTGGGTACGATATTCAGATGCAGCCTGTGCCGGGCACGGATACGGGTCCGCAGGTGATGAACATTAAGGGGCCGGCGTCTTATAGGTCGTGGCAGATGGTGAGTCTGTATAGCCCGCCGACGACGTAGCAATTGGACTGATTCCCGTGGCCGGTTCCCGTGGTACGGCGGTGGGCGGTACCGACAACCTGACGTGCGCGTCTGGTGGTGAGAAAACCGTCACTCAATCTGCTCCCAGAAGTCAAAGGCGCGCCGAATCTCTGGCAGAACATCCTTCGCGCACTCATCCCGCCACAATGTTACGGCTGGCGGCTCAGGTGCCTCAGGCGACGACTTTGCGTGCCAGGTCTTTAGCGCGGCGGCCAGACAGGCGATGCTAACGCGCAGGGCAGGCCGCTCCGCCTCGTGGAAGTCACCGACGCCCTCGTCCGGTACCGGCAGGATTGTGGCGCGGTGCCACGGCAGTAGGCTTGCCGTGAGCAGGGCGGCCTGCGACGGCGTGATCGCTTCTGGCCTTTCCTGAGCCAAGCATGCCAAATGGTAGAGGCAGGACTCTATGCCCAGCTTCGAGCGGAGAACGACGCGCTCAACGAAGCCTGCCATCAGGCCAAGGGGCGGCGCTGGAGTTCGGCCGATAGCGGAAAGGTGAATCCAGTGCCGAACAGCCTTGGCGGCGGCGGAAACTCCTTGGTCGGAGTCCGAG
>Ga0302324_100012640_pt1 | contig 17199 bp, 14 predicted proteins | sample Palsa_T0_1_FD_201949 | JGI IMG/M metagenome (GOLD analysis project Ga0302324, IMG submission 201949) | Peat permafrost microbial communities from Stordalen Mire near Abisko, Sweden - Palsa_T0_1 | ecosystem: Environmental > Terrestrial > Soil > Palsa > Peat permafrost | place: Sweden: Abisko...
CTGCACGACGCCGGCGCAGCGGTCCAAAGGCCGTTGTGGGCTTCGACGGGGGTCAAGAACCCGCATTACCCGGACACGATGTACGTCGACGAGCTGGTCGGTCCCCACACGGTCAACACGATGCCGTTGGCGACGCTGCTTGCGGTCGCCGAGCACGGGCAGATCCACGGCCCCACGGTCGAGCAGGACCCCTCGGAGGACCTCGACGCGCTCGCGAAGGCGGGGATCGACCTCGACCAGGTGACCGAGGCACTGCTGATCGACGGCATCAAGCAGTTCGAGGACGCGATGCGGAGGCTGCTCGAGGGGATCGAGTCGCGGCGCGCCGCCGTCATCACCGGCCGCCCGCCGACGATTCAGGCGACGATCCCGCACGAGCTTCAGGAGCCCGTCGCCGCGCGCGTGAAACGTGCGCTGGCGGAGAACGTCCCCCAGCGCATCTGGCGGCAGGACCCCACGCTGTGGGGCGGCCCCGACGTTGCGGAGATCGAGGACCGGCTCGGCTGGCTGACCGTGTCCGAGCCGATGCTCGAGCACGCCGGGGAGCTGCATGCGTTCGCGCAGGAGTGCCTCGCGGATGGCTTCACCGACGCCGTGCTGCTCGGGATGGGTGGCTCCTCGCTCGGCCCGGAGGTGATCCGCCGCTCGTTCGGGGATGTCCAGGGCGCGCTCCGGCTGCATGTGCTCGACTCGACCCACCCGGACGTGATCCGAGATCTGGAGGCGGCGCTCGACATCCCCAGCACCCTGTTCATCGTCTCCTCGAAGTCGGGGGGGACGATCGAGACGCTCTCGCAGTACCGCTACTTCAAGGTCAAGGCGACCCCCCGGCAGTTCGTGATGATCACCGACCCTGGCAGCCCGCTCGAGCGGGCTGCGAAGGCCGGGGGCCTGCGCCGCTGCTTCCTGAACCCGCCGGACATCGGCGGGCGCTACTCGGTGATGTCGCTGTTCGGCCTCGTGCCGGCCGCGCTGATGGGGGTGAGCATCGAGGCGCTGCTGCACCGCTGCCAGGTTGCCGAGCAGACCTGCGCCCACTACGACTCCAGCCAGTCGAACTCGGGGCTGTGGGCCGGTGCCGTCCTCGGCGAGCTCGCGCTGCAGGGCCGCGACAAGCTGACGTTCGTTGTGTCCGAGCCGATCGAGAGCTTCGGGCTGTGGGCCGAGCAACTGATCGCCGAGTCGACGGGCAAGCGGGGCCGCGGGATCCTGCCCGTCGTCGATGAGCCGCTGGGCGCCCCGAGCGTCTACGGCGACGATCGCGTCTTCGTCTACTTCCGCAACGCGGACACTCCGAACGGGGAGCTCGACGAGGCGGTCGGCGCGCTCGCGGCCGCCGGGCACCCCACGCTGACGTTCGCCTCGCACGGCGCGGCCGACCTCGGCAGGATCTTCTTCCTGGGCGAGTTCGCCACCGCCGTCGCCGGATGGGCGCTCGAGATCAACCCGTTCGACCAGCCCGACGTCGAGGAGGCGAAGGAGAACACCAAGCGGGTGCTCGAGTCCGGCGAAGCGCCGGTCCTCGCGGTGGCCGACGACGACGCGCTCCGCGCGCTGCTGGACGACGCCGGGCCGCCGCACTACGTCGCGATCCTCGGCTACCTGCCGCCGTCGGATGCGCTCGACGGCGCGATCGCCGAGCTGCGAAGCACGATCCGCGCGGCCACCGGCGCCGCGACGACGTTCGGCTACGGTCCGCGCTTTCAGCACTCGACCGGGCAGCTGCACAAGGGCGGCCCACCCGTCGGTCGCTTTCTGCAGCTCGTCTGCGACCCGGAGGGCGACCTCGAGATCCCCGGCGCCGGGTTCTCGTTCGGGACCCTGATCGCCGCGCAGGCTGCCGGAGATCTGCAGACCCTGCGCGCCCACGGCCTCCCAGCCGAGCGTGTGAAGCTCGAAGGTGACGCGGTGGCGGCCGTCCGATCGCTGACCGAGACGATTCGGGAGATCACAAACTAGCCATGACCGCCGTGGCGGAGAATCCACTGGTCGAGGGGCTCGAGCGGCTCCCCGTCCATCCGACCGTACTGGTGATCTTCGGCGCGACCGGCGACCTCGCCCACCGCAAGCTGCTCCCGGCGCTCTACAACCTCGCTCACCAGGGCGCGCTGCCCGAGCGCTTCGAGCTGATCGGAGTCTCGCGCTCCACATACGAGCACGAGGAGTTCCAGGCGATCGCGCGCGAGTCGATCGAGCGCTTCTCCCGCACCAAGCCCGACCCCGCGGTGCTCGACGGGCTGCTCGCGGAGATGCGCTACATCCCCGGGGTGTTCGACGACGACAATGTCTACGCCGAGCTCGGCCGCACGCTCGACGAGCTCGACCAGAGCGCCGGATATCCGCTCTCGCGGGTGTTCTACCTCTCGACCGCACCGCAGTTCTTCCCCGTGATCGTCGGCGAGCTTGGCAAGGCGGGCCTGAACCGCGCCGAGGCGAGGGAGACCCGGGTGGTGATCGAGAAGCCGTTCGGATACGACCTCGCGTCGGCACGCAAGCTGAACGCCGACGTGCTCGAGGTGTTCGACGAGTCGGAGGTGTTCCGGATCGACCACTACCTCGGCAAGGAAACCGTCCAGAACATGATGGCGTTCCGCTTCGCCAACGCGCTGTTCGAGCCGGTGTGGAACCGGAACTTCGTCGACTACGTCCAGATCAGCGCCGCCGAGGACATCGGGATCGAGGGCCGCGCCGGCTATTACGAGGGCGCGGGCGCGCTGCGCGACCTGGTCCAGAATCACATGCTCCAGCTGGTGGCGCTGCTGACGATGGAGCCTCCCACGGCGTTTGACGCCAACCGGCTGCGCGACGAGAAGCTCAAGGTGCTCGAGGCGATCGTGCCGCCGGAGCCCGAGCAAGTGCCGACGATGGCCGTGCGCGCCCAGTACGGCTCGGGCGTGCAGGGTGGCGTGACGGTGCGTGGTTACCGAGCGGAGGACGGCGTCGCTCCCGACTCGCGGACCGCGAGCTACGCCGCGCTGCGCCTGCAGATCTCCAACTGGCGCTGGGCCGGCGTGCCGTTCTACCTGCGCACCGGCAAGCACCTCGCGCGCAAGGTGACCGAGATCGCCGTCCAGCTCAAGCCGGTGCCGCACCTCGCGTTCCAGAGCCAGGGCTCGATCGGCGTGCAGCCCAACCTCGTCGTGCTGACCGTCCAGCCGGACGAGGGGGTCTCGATCTCGCTGGGAGCGAAGATCCCGGGGCCGAGGATGCGGATCCGTCCGGTCAACATGGAGTTCCATTACGGAACCTCGTTCCTGTCGCAGTCGCCTGAGGCGTATGAGCGCCTGATCCTCGACGCGATGCGCGGCGATGCGACGCTGTTCACACGCAACGACGAGATCGAGGCGTTGTGGGGGATCGTCGACCCGATCCTGACCGCATGGAAGCAGGACACCGACAGCGAGATCGCGCAATACCCGGCCGGCTCTCAGGGCCCGCTGGAAGCGAACACGCTGCTCCACCCCGGGCACTCTTGGAGGCGGCTCTGAGCGAGGACGTCTGGAGCGCGCGCGACACCACGCCCGACGAGATCGACGATGCGCTGCGTGAGCTGCTGCACGAGCGACACGCGGCCAACAACGCGCTGGTGCCGGCGCGGGTCCTCAATCTCGTGGTCGTCGTCGACCGCTCCTGGAAAGGCGAGATCGCCAATCGCCTCGAGCGCGTCGGCCGCTATCACGCGTCGCGTACGGTGCTGTGCGCGGTCGAGCCGGGGCGCACCACAATGGACGCCCGCGTCGTGATGAGGTACGACGAACCGACCGGGGATGCGCTCGGAGTGATCCTCGAGCAGGTCGAGATCGACCTCGGCGAGGGCCATCTCCAGAACCTCCACAGCGTCGTCGACCCGATCAGGGCCGCCGAGATCCCGACGATGATCTGGTGCCCACACGGCCACGCCGAGGCGGTCGAGTCGTTGCTCCCGCTGACGGACGTGATCTTGCTCGACTCCGACGAGGAGCCGGAGCCCGCGGCCGCGCTCGCGCGGGCGAACGAGCTGCTCACCTCTGCGTACGTGGTCGACCTCGCGTGGCTGCGCACGACGCCTTGGCGCGAGCGGCTCGCCGCGACCTTCGACCCGCCGGGGCGGCGGGAGCTGCTGTGGCAGATCGGCCGGCTCGACGCCCGCCACCAGGCGAGCTCGACCGCCAGCGCGGTGCTGCTGGCGGGCTGGCTCGCATCGCGCCTGCACTGGCGGGCAACCCCGTTGAGCGCGCGCGACGTCGGTGAGCTGCGCGCCGTCGCGCACGCCGGCGACCGCGATGTCGAGGTGTGCCTCGACAGCTCGGACCAACTCGTGCCGGGGCTGACCGGTGTCACCGTGGCGGTGCCCGAGGGCTGGTCGCTGTCGCTTGACCGCGCGCCCGGGGGGCTCTGCGCGCGGCGAGTGTCGGCCGGCGGTACGGAGTCCGTCTGGAAGGTGCTCGGCGCCTCACGCGGCGAGGGCGGGATCCTCGGTGAAGGGGTCAGGCAGGCGCTCCTGCGTGACCCGACATACGGCCCGGCGCTGGCCCACGCCCGGGCTTTCTACCCGGCTCTCGCATGAGCGTCGAGCTGCGCATCGTCGAGGACCCTGCGGCCACTTGCGCGGAGCTGCTCCTCGACGTCGCCGCCGCCGCAGGACAGATCGTCCTTGCGGGCGGCTCGACGCCGCGGGCCGCCTACCAGCGCGCCGCGAGCGCGGGTACGCCGTGGTCTCGTGCGACCGTGTGGTTCGGCGACGAGCGCTGCGTGCCTCCGGACGATGAGCGCTCGAACTATGCGATGGCCAAGGCTGCCCTGCTCGACCCGCTGGGCGAGGCGGGGCCGGTGGTCAAGCGGATCCGGGGCGAGCTCGGCCCGACCGCGGCCGCCGAGGATTACGAGCGCGAGCTGCTGGCCGCCGGGACGCCCCGGTTCGATCTGCTCCTGCTCGGTCTCGGTCCCGACGGGCACACCGCCTCGCTGTTCCCCGACCAGGAGGCGCTCGCGGAACGCACGAAGCTGGTGGTCGGCGTCGAGCAGCCGGGGCGCGAGCCAGTCGTGCCGCGGGTGACGATGACGCTGGCGACGCTTGCGTCGGCGCATCAGATTGTCTTCTTGGTTACCGGTGCGGAGAAGGCGGATGCCGTCGCGGCCGCGTTCGGTCCCGGCGCGAAGCCCGATCCACACGTGCCGGCGTCGCTGTTGGCGCCGCTCGCGGAGACGGTGACCGTGCTACTCGATCCGGCAGCGGCACGATCAAGCGAAGCCGGACGCGGAGCCGCGCAGTCAGAACGCGGGGCCGGAAGCCCCGCGGAGGAGACTCCAAGCTGACGGGCCAGGTCCTCGGCGTCGACCTCGGCGGCACCAAGGTGCTGGTCGCGGGCCTGCGCGACCGCTCGCTCGACGAGTCCGTGATCGAGCCGACCGAGACGACCAGCTCGGAGGGGCTGATCGATCAGCTCGTGGGAATGGTCAGGCGGATGCGCGCGGACGACCTGAAGGCGGTCGGGATCGGAACGCCGTCCGTCGTCGACTTCGAAACCGGACGTGCGGTGAGCTCCGTCAACGTGCCGCTCGCCGATGTGCCGCTGCGCGCGATCCTCGGTGACCGGCTCGGAGTGCCGGTGTTCGTCGACAACGATGCGACGGTCGCCGCGCTCGCTGAGGCGCACGACGAGCAGCTGCGGCCGACCGCGCGCAACCTCGTCATGTTCACGGTCGGCACCGGTGTCGGCGGCGGCATCGTGCTCGGCGGCAGGATCTATCGCGGCGCGACCGGAGCCGCCGGCGAGCTTGGCCATACGATCGTCGGCATGGACCTCGCCGGGTCGGTGCCGGCGCCGATGCGGTTTCCGCAGCCCGGGTCGCTCGAGTTCGTTGCGTCCGGCCACGCGCTGGATGCGCTTGCGAGTCAGGCGGCGGCCCTGCACCCCGAGTCACCGCTCGGCCACGTGCGCGCCGAAGGTAGGCCGGTCCTCGGAGCCGACGCGGTGCGGGCCGCGCAAGCCGGCGATCCGGCCGCGTCGCGCATGGTCGAGGTGTGGGGTCAGCGCCTCGGGCTCGGGATCGCCAACGCGATCAACACCTTCGACCCCGAGGAGGTCGTGATCGGAGGCGGCGCCGCGCGCGCCGGGGACCTCCTGCTCGCACCCGCCAAGCGGGTGGCCCGGAGCTATACGCTCCCGGGGGTGGGCCGGCAGACGACGATCCGACTTGCCCGCCATGGAGTCAGGGCCGGTGTCCTCGGCGCAGCGCTGCTGGCCGTCCACGAGCTGGAGGAGGTGAGGCGATGAGGGTCGCCTGCGGGTTCGACCATGCCGGTGTCACGCTTCGCGAGCGGCTGCTCGCGGAGATCGCGGGCGCCGGCCACGAGGTGCTCGACTTCGGCACCGACTCGACGGAGCCCGTCGATTACCCCGTGAAGGCGCTCGAGGTAGGTCTTGCGGTCGTCTCCGGTGCCGCGGAGCGAGGGATCATCGTCTGCGGGTCTGGTGCCGGCGTATCGGTCGCCGCGTGCAAGATCACTGGTGTCCGCGCCGCAACGATCCACGACACCTACACGGCGCACCAAGCGGTCGAGCACGACGACGTCAACGTGCTCTGCCTCGGCGGTCGCGTGATCGGCATCGAGGTGGCGGCCGAGATCGTGAAGGCGTTCCTGGCGGCGCAGCTCTCAGGCGACGAGCGCCACGTACGGCGGCGCGCGGAGGTCGCGGAGATCGAGCGCACGGGAGGCGAGTGAGCATGCGAGTGATCGAATGCAACGCCTGCGGCGAGGTCCTGTCCGCGGACACCGATGAGGAGCTCGTGCGCCGGCTGCGCGAGCACATGGTCGCTGAGCACCCTGACGCGGCGCTCGGCGAAGCGTCGGCAGCCGAGCTGGTGGCTGCCGACGCTTACGAGGCGACCGACTCCTAGAGCGTCAATAGGGCGAGAAGGTGCCGCTGAGCCGCCAGTAGCCGGTGTATCCGTCGAATGGGCCGTTGTAGACCTCGGTGTGCCATGCGAGTGTGTAGTGGCGGGTGTGGCGGTTGTAGGTGCCGTAGACGGTGTTGCCTTGGAGGAATGTCTGTTTATTCCATTGCGCGTATAGGTGCCTGAGATGGCCGGTGATGGTGTCTCCCGAGAGCGTGAACGAGGGTGCGACGGTGGTGATGGCGCCGAACAGGATTCCGGTGAAGTTGGTTGGTGTGATGATCGAGTTCGCGCGCGAGTTGCCGTGTCTGTCGAATGGTGGTGAGGGTGCGTTCTGTGTGACGCCGCTGCGGATGCCGCCGCCGACGCCGGAAGTGATCAGGGTGTAGGACTTGTGGGAGTCCTTCGAGTAGGGGTTGGGGAAGAACCCTCCGCCCGGGGTTCCCATCCGGATGTACGAGCCGGCGCCGATGTGGAAGACGCCGTTGAGTTCTTGCGCGGCGAGCGCCGGGGCGGTCGCGATCATCGGCACGGCCGCTGCGACGATCACGGCGATCAGCCGCGGCTTGAAGGGATTGGTCATGTGACTCCTTGGTTTATGGGGTTGAGGACGCTCGGTCGGCCGCGGTCAGCGGCGCCGCGTCCGCGGCGGGTATCGCCGAGGAGTGCGATCAGGATCACGATCACGCCTGGGAGCAGGAAGAACCATGGGAACAGCCGGAAAGAGGGCAGGGAGGAGATCGCCTGGTAGTTCACGATGTTGTTGCTCATCGCGCCGATCATCGGAGTCATGTCGTTGAGGATGTGAACCCAGTTGGTGTCGAGCGTGTTGAGCGCGGGGTAGCGCGCCTGGATCTGAGCGGCGCTCAGGTCCGTGTGGCGCAGGGCTGGGAGCAGCTGCAGCTGCACGAGGCCCTGCCCGGCGGCCATCTCACCGAAGTAGCTCTGGATCCGGCGCAGGTGATGACGCGTCTCGATCGTCTTGAACGTGCTCATCATCTGCGCGCCTTTCGGGGCGCGCGAGAACAGCCCGATCGCGACCGGGGCGAGCACGAGCGCGACCCCGAGCACGACCGCGCCCCACCGCAGCGCCCGCCACGCGCCGGCTCGAGCCAGCCCCACGGCGGCCAGGATCAGCAAGATCACGCCCGGGATCACGAAGAACCAGGGAAACAGGCTGAAGCTCGGCAGCGCAGCCATCGCCTGGTAGTTCGGGAGGTTTCCCTTGATCTTGACGAGCATCCCGCCCATATCCGAGCTCACGGCTCGCCACTGGCGCGCGAAAGCATGGAACTGCGGTGCGACGTGAGCGACGATCCTGCCGCCGGCCGCAGCTCGGCCGGTGTCGCGGATCGCTTCCTGACCCTGCCTGACCGCGTTGGCGATGTCCCGCATGTCGGCCTGGAACCCGTCCAGGCGATTTCGGGTCATGAACGGCGAGAAGCTGCTCATCATCGAGGCGCCATCCGGCGCCTTGGAGAACATTCCGAACGCGACCGGGGCGAGGATCATGCCGATCCCGATCACCGCCAGGACCGCCAACGGCCAACGGCTGCGCGCTGCCACCGGCGTCACGCGCTCGCAGGGACGAACGTGCCGGCCAGATGCCAGTAGCCGCTAAAGCCGTTGAACGACCCACCCACGATCCGGCTGTGCCAACTCAGGGTGAACGCCCCCGTGGCCGCGTCATAAGTGCCAGACAGCGCCGTCGTGGGAGCAGGGCTGGTCCCATCAGGCTTCGGCGTGCCCTGGTTGAACGACTGGCCGTTCCACTGCGCATCCCATGCGGTGATCTGGCCACTGAGCGTGCCGTTGTCGTTGTAGATCTGGGGGATCGGATCCGCCTGGCCGGTCTCCACATCCGTCGGATTGGTATCGATACTGAAATTCGTGGCCTCGAACCCGACCGGCTGGACGATGTCATCCGCAAGCGCGCTACCCGTTGTGCCACCCGCAAACGCCGGCGACGGCGCCGGCTCATACGCGACAGTACTGAGGCCACCATCAACCCCAGGCGTGAACGTGGTGTAGTCCTTGTTCTCCGCCGGGGAGGACAGATTCGGTAGCGGGCCGCCAGAGCCAGTCAGCATCTCCACAAAAGATCCGCTCGGGGTCTGCCCGTTAGGCGCCAACCCCGTCGTCAGCTTGAACAGCCCCAGCATCGGCTTACCCGCCGGCGTCCCAGTCGGCGTCGTCGGCCCGGTCGCGACCTGCGGCGAGACGTCCACGACCCTGCTCACCCGCCTCCCCGACAACGAGCCGGCAACAGACGCCTGAGCGGTCAACGTCAATCGCCCCGTCAGCCTCGTCTCCCAGCGCGTTCCATACGTGCCGTTAGCCGTCACCGACACGACCCGCCGCTCATACGCATGATCGATCCCATCCAACCGCACCACCACCCGCACACGACGACGAGCCGCAGCCGTGCCGGGCGACACCACCGCCGTCCCAGACACCCTCACAGTGCTACCGGCAACCGTGACCGCGAGCCGCCGAACGCTCGCCCGCTCTGGCGACCGCTTCGACCGGTGGACAGACCCTGCCGCAGCACGCGCATGGACCGGCTCCGACAACGCGAGCGCAGCAGCCGGCACCGCAGCCATCGCCGCGCCGCACGCGACCAACGCACGCACGCCCCCGAGACGACTCATTCCCTTGCTCTTCAAACCAGTGTCGCTTTCTCGATCGCCGATCCCGCTCTCGAACAACGCCCCATCACATTACTACATAAAGCCGATCAAGCTAGTAGAAAATGATCTCACCGCCGCCGTCTGCGCCCCCAGGCCCGGCTCTAGAGCATCGGCCAGCTGCGGTCGGCTCAGCCGCAACCGCCGGTGAGCGATCCGCTGGTCGTCTTGCTCTCGAAGAGCACTCGAGTCGTCCGGCCGTTCACCCGCAGAGTGGCCTTGAGCTGCCCCTTTTTCGTGTTCCTGCATGCGGTCGAGGAGTCGAACCCATCGCCGATCACGATGCGCGCGGGCAACGCCGGGGACACGGTGCACGTGACCGACTTGGTCGAGGTGTCCTTGCAGGTGAAGTTGGCCTGCCGGCCATCCTTCAGCACGGCATAGGCGTATGGCACCATCAGCCCGAACTTGTCGATACCGCTCCGGAGGCGCTTGTTCGTCCGCACGCTGAAGCTTTTGAGCGCGAACGGGCAGGTGAACTGGACGTCGTAGGACCAGCCGCCGAGCGCCGCGGAGCTCGGCACGCCGCCCGCGTTCTGAACGCTGCACTTGGGCCCGCTGCGGGCTGCCGCCGTTGCAGCAAGCAACACCGTTCCAGCGACGAGCGCCGCCATCAGCGGCACCACAAGCCGTCTCATCGGTAGCTCTTCATTCCTCGTGACACTCCGATCGCGATCGTCCCGGCGACATGCCGGTCAGAACAGAAACCTACCTAACTCGATTGGATTTGTGTAGAATCCTCGCGCTGGCTCCGGCAGGGGCTGATCACGGCTCGTTCCGAGTCCGGCGAAATGGTTGTGCGTAGCGCCGCCATATCAAGAGGAGGAAGCCATCTCGTCAACAGCGAACATTCGATCGCGGGTGCGCGCGGTTCGCGCCACAGTGCGACACAGAGGGGTCAGGGCACGTGTCCGCCGCGGCTAGCGTCCTGAAGACACCGCCGCGCGGGGTGCACGCCCCGCCCCGGCTCGCCGACGTTGCGGACGGCCGTCCACAGCTGTCGGCGCCGATCGTGGCCGTCGACCGTCGGCCGCTCGTCCGCGCCGGGTTGGCCAGGCTCGCCGCCGGCGCGCTCGACTGTCGGGTCGAGGCCGTCGCCGACCTTGCCGAGGCGGGCGCGCTGCTTCGAGCGATCGAACCCGGTTTTCGTGCCCTCTTGATCGGCGTGCCGAGAGGCGAGGACCCGTCCCAGATGGTCGGCGGTGCGATGCGGTTTGGGGTCCCGGTGATCTGCGCGGTGGACGAGGAGAGCGAGGCGGTCATCCGGTCGGTGCTCGCAGCCGGCGCCCACGGTTACGTCGTGACTGACCAGCTCGAGGCTGAGTCCCTGCGCGCGACACTTTCAGGCATCGAGGCCGGCGAGCCCGTGCAGCCGCTGATCGACGCGGGGGTCGGTGGCATGCGAGCCGGTCGCGCCGCTCTGGTCACCAAGCGCTCGCTCGAGGTGCTCGGCTCGCTCGCGGATGGGCTGCACGATCACGAAATCGCGATCCTGCTCGGTATCAGCACTAGTTCGGTGCGCAAGCACATCGCCAGCGCGCAAGCGCGGCTGGGTGCGCGCACGCGGACCCAGGCAGTTGCAACGGCGGCACGGGAGGGACTGCTATGAGCTGGTTCGCCCGGCGCGGTGCGTCCAGCGCCGGCGCCGTCTCGCGTTCTGCCGCGAGATTCGTGGCAGCGGCGGTGCTCGCCCTGACGGTCCTGCCGGCGGTTCCCGGCTCCGCGCTGGCCAGGACTGCCTCCTCCGCGAGAACGAAGGTCCCGGCGAAGGCCAAGACCGCCGCGCTGCCCGCTGCGGGTGACTGGGAGGGGACGGGCCCCGGCAGCACCACGGCGAGCTTCGAGGTCGCACTCGCCGGCAAGCCCGCGCCCGCAAAGGGCTCGGGTAAGACAAGCGCCACCAGTTCCCGCAAGACGAGCGCCGCCACGTACTCGGTGGTCGAGGACTTCGCCGTCGATGCGCCGATCAGCTGTAGCAACGCGTCTCAGCCGGCGATTCCGTTCGATGTCGAGGTGGTAGATGGGCCGGTGCGCGTGAGCAAGAACGGGACCTTCCGTTCGGGTGCCATCGCGGGCGGCGCCGGCACCGTCGTGAGCGGCCGCTTCAGCCACGGCCGGTTCACGATCGCCTACCGGCACGTATCCCAGACCCCCAACCAGTTCGCCGGTGGTACCGAGGTGTGCGACACGGGAACGATCCACATCACAGCCGCGCCTGGACACCGCAAGCTGGCCGAGGACGGCATCTGGCAGGGGGAAACCCAGACGAACGAGCCGGTCGTCTTCTACGTGGCCGCTGGTGGGCGCGTGCTCGCGCCGCCGCCGCATCCTCCCACTGACGGAGCTCCTCAGGCGGCATTCGCCTTCGGCCAATTCACCTCGACCTGCTTCACGGCCGGGTGCAGCTTCTCCTCGAACGACATCTGCGCGTATTACTCGGCCACCTCGCTGTTCGTCGCCCCCGACGGAGTGTTCAACAACAACCAGTGGCTAGAGGGCGACGACCCGATCGTGGCCGGGACGTTCACCGGCGCAGCCCAGGCTAACGGGCAGTTTGCCAACGGCCCGAACGCCTGCGGGCAAACCACCTGGAGCGCCGAGGCAGGATGAGCCGAGCGGACGCGCGGTGTCGACGCGCAGGCGCTCGGTCGTCTTGACAGCGGCACGCGGGGACGGCAGGCTGAAGGCGTTGGACGGGCCCGCGCCGCCGCGTGCGGACGGCGGCGGGACCGGTCCGCGCGTCGTGATCTTTTGCGATCGTGAAGTGATCGCTCACGGCCTGGTGGGCCTCCTGCCCGACGAATGGCGGGATCGCGCGGAGATCGCCGCGGACATACCTTCGCTCGAGCTGGCAGTGTCCCGTTCGGTGACGGCGACGATCGTCGACGCCGGGCACCCCGGCGCCGCCCAGGCAGCCCGACTCACTCGCTCACGTGGAGGCTCCGTCGTGGTACTCATCGGATCGATAGAGCAGAGCCTGAGCCCAGCGCTACACGAGGACGCCGACGCGATCGTCGTCCGCGACGAAGTGGAGCCGCTGACGCTCCGTGTCGCCCTGGCCGCAGGACGCCTCGGAATGCGGCTGCTGCCGCGAGCGCTGCCGCCGAGCGCTTCGCGACTGCCAGAGCATGCAACGCAGATCCCGCTGGGCGAGCCGGCGCAGCGCGCTCTGGAACTGCTCGCCGAAGGCCTGCGCGACGCCGAGATCGCGATCGAGCTCAACCTCTCAGAGAGCGCGGTCCGCAAGCTGATCCAGCGCACCGTGCGGCGCGTCGGGGCGCGCACGCGCTGCCAGGCCGTCGCCGCCGCCGTGCGGGGCGGCGAGCTCAGCTGAGTCAGCCCTTCGAGGAGTGCTGCTTCTTCGCCCGGAGCTCGCCCTTGGCCTTGGCCTGAGCGAGGAGCTGCGGGAGCGTCTTGCCGAGCGCTTTCGTCCCCTGGATCTGCCAGCGGTCGTGCAGTCGCACGAGCGTGAACAGCTTCGGCTTGATGAACTCCTCCACGTTCTCCGGCGCCTGCGCGGTCGCCGTGTTCCCGTGCACGACGATGTCCTTGACGCCGACGTCTTCGAGGATGTTCCCGCTGACGTTCACTCCGGCCTGCTGCAGGTTGTCGGCTGAGTCGGCGAGCGTCGCGTTGTAGTAGGACATGACCTCCTCGCACGTGAAATGACCGTTCACGGTGTAGGGGAACGCGATCTTCGCCGACTGCATGAATCCCTGCTCGCCGGCTGGTGAGAACATCGAGCAGGCCAGCGTGCGGGCGTCCTGCCAGGTCGCCCTGTAGAAGGTGACGATCGTGGCCGTGATCTGCTGCTGCGGGCTGCCGGTTAACAGGTTCCGCACGTCTACCGCCGGCGGCTGAACGACCTGGATCGATGTCGGCGGCTTCTCGCTCTTCGACGATGCCGACTTATTGCTCGAACCGCAGCCGGTCACGGCTGCGCCGAGCGCGAGCATCGCCAATGTCGCAGTGGCTCCTCGAACCATGGCGGCGAGGATAGCGTAGCGCTGGTGGATCGCGTCAGGGGTACCACTTTGGGACACACGGTGGACTTAACTGACAGTGTCATATCGGTCCTCGCAAGACGGCTCTTTGTGCCACTGGTCAGCGGTTCGCCCAACACCTACTCTTACGCACCACTTACAAAGCGTGCTCTGGGCGAGCACCGATAAGCAGCGGGCGCGTCGCGTCGTCCCGAGGAGGATCGAACCGATATGGCAAGGGATTCAGAAGGATCTGTACGGTCGGGAGGCCGTCGCCGGTGGCGAGGCAGGGTCTTCGCCGTCGTCGCGATCGCGACCGGCCTGATGTTCAGCCTGACTACGCTCGCGGGCGCGACTATCGTGCTGCCAACGCTTCCCCAGCTCGAGCAGCTCCTGGGTCTCACCAACGACCCGGGCGCGACCGAGCAGTCGGGCACCTCGGACCTCCCAATTGACCCGCAGTGGCTGGTCAACACGGTCCAGTCCGCGACCAACCTCGGCCAGTGGACCAACCACACGGTGCCGGCGGCCATTACCGCGCGTGACCAGGACGACGCGGCCTGCCCGCGGAACATGCCGAACGACTCGCAGGCGGACTACTGCCGCCAGGAGTACATCGTGGTGTGGGCCGGTAAGCAGAACGCTGCCGACCTCGACGCCACCGACATCAGCGACTTCATTCAGAACCTGACGATCAACCCGGAGGGCCTGACGGAGCTCGCGGTGCCCCAGTTCGTGCCTGGTCTCGATGCCCTCGCCGTGATCGACGCCCGCAAGTACAACGCCGACCACACCCTCAACCCTCTGTATGGCCACGTGGTCAACCTCGCGACGCTGAACATCGACGGCGGCATCGAATGCGAGCCCCACCACACCCAGTACGACTGGATCAACGGTGAGAACCTGATCCTCGGCTGCCTGTTCTCGTCATGGACGTTCGGCGTCTCCGTAAAGGACGTCCCGAACATCTCAGGGCTGGTCACCAACACGCCGCTGTCCGTCGTTCAGGGATCGATTCCTGACGCCTTCGACGCCGTGAAGTACGACAACTCCAACCACGCCAACGACCAGTACATCGGCACCTGGATGGGTGGACCGCTGTACAACTTCGGCGGCTCGCCCGGCGCTCTGGCGACGCTCGACGGCTCCGGTCACATTCTCTCGGTGACTCCGGCCGGCAGTGTCGGCCAGATTCTCACCGACCCCCGGGAGGCGGCGGCCTGCAACGTGCTCGAGGCAGAGCCTGTCGGCACGTGCGCGAACCCACACGGGGTTCAGGCACGCCCGGACCTGAACGTGTTGGTGACCGACGACTACGCCGAGCCGCGGGAGATCGTGCTCGACCCCGTCAAGCCGGTCAACATCTACGCGTTCCGGCCCACGGTCCGGATCTGGAACATCTCCAACACGCTGCACCCGGTGGAGACATCGGTTGCGCACATGCCGATCACGTGGCGCGACCCGGCGAACCCGGCGCACACGAACATCGGCATCATGGAGGGCGCCAAGACGCATGCCGCGCCGGACGCGACGACGTGTGGAGCCGGAATCGCCACGGCGGACTGCGCCGCCGGCGATGACGCGAAAGCCTACGGCGGCTACTTCCTGTGGTCGAAGGGCTTCTTCTCCGAATCGATGTGCGGGGGCGGTGTGTTCTGGGACCCGGACGTGACCGCGCCGACACCGGGCAACTCCGGCGTGTCGACGACCCAGTGGCACCAGGTCTGGGACGACGGCTTCTCGCAGCTGGCCACCAACTCCACCGGCGAGGACACCGGTGCCAACGCTACCGACCCCGGGTTCGAGGACGAGCCCGGCGGATGCTCCGGCGGCGCCTGGGTACAGACAAGCCCGAACAACCGCTGGCTGGCCCACACCGTGCAGGGCCGCGTGCCCCTGGCCGACAACTACTTCGACCAGGGAGAAGAGAAGATGGTTTATCTCCTCGATATCTCTCACCTCGTCGAAGACGGCGAGAAGGGGATCGAGAACTGCGACATGAACGCGACCGTTCAGAGCGGTCCCTACGCGGGGATCAAGACGGGACTTGCGGAGGCGGAGATCGCAAACAACGTCGTGCCCTCCGGCAACCCGAACAACTCAACATCGCAGTACGCGGAGAACCCGAGCACCGAGATCGGTGATTGCCCGGTGCTACTCGACGTGCTGATCGTGCATGACCCGACGAGCGGTGGCCCGCACTGGGCTGCGTTCGACAACCACTCCATAGACGCCGACGGGTTCCCGACTCGCCTTGCATTCGACGATTACTTCGTCGCTCGCACGGGCGTCGACGGCGACCACCGCCTGTACGTGGTGGACATCGCCCGCGACGGCAACCTCACCTACGACCTGAACTTCGTCGATGAGGAGGACGGCAGTCTCGGCGTCGACTTCAACCGCCGCGACTGGTACGGCCTGCCCGACCAAGGGTTCTACAAGCCGCACGCGATGACGTGGATCTGCCCGCCGACGGACTGCGCGGACGACATACCCAGTGCGGCAGGGTGATCCTGCCGGTGAGAGCTGACGTGGCACGGGTGATCCGTGCGAGTTAGAAGAGTCGGGAAGGGGAGCCGCGGCCTTCGGGCCGCGGTTTCTCCTGTCATGGGTGTTAGCCCCGTCCGCCGAGGCGCGCGGGGAGCTCGGCGGCGGCCATGGGTCGCCGCCGTCGTCATACTGCTCGCGCTCGCCACGGCGCCGGCCGCCGCTGCCCATCCCTACCTCATCGCCGCCACCCCCCAGAGCGGCGTGGTCGCTCCCACCGCGCCGACGAAGATCCAGCTCGCCTTCACCGAAGCGCTGGTGATCAAGGGGTGCTCGATCGCCATCAAGAGCGATAGCGGTCAGGTGGTCCACGTCGGCAAGATCACCCCGTCGCTCGGCGGCTACGCGATGTCCGCGCCCGTCTCGAAGCTCAACGAGGGCGTCTACACCGTCAACTGGGTCGCGTACGGCGACGACGGCCACACCGTCGAAGGCGCGTTCCAATTCGGAGTCCCGAGCGCGAGCGGCCAGCCGCCGCCGGGTGCTGCCAGGCTGCTGGCGACCACCGTCGCGAGCGCCGAATCGGCCCCGACCGAGAGCCTCGTCTCGATCGCGGGCCGCTGGCTCGCCGCGCTCGCCGCGTTCGCGATGCTCGGCGCGGCGGTGCTGTTCCCGCGTCTCCGCGGGCGCGTGGACGAGGACCTGCGCGCGGCAGCCGAGCGGCGGTGGGTGAAGCTCGCCCCCGCCGCGCTCGGGCTCGCGCTGATCGGAACCCTGCTCGAGGCGTTCAAGCGCTCCCAAGGTCCGCATGGGCTCGACCTCGGCCTGCTGAGCGCCGCGACGACCGGCGTCTCGATCATCGTGCGGCTGGCGGTACTCGTGCTTGGTGGCGCGGTGGCGACGGTGGTCGCGCGCCGCGCGAGGAGCGCCGCGGCTACGGCGCTGTTCGGCCTCACGGGCGCGATCGCGCTCGGGGCTCTCGCGATCGACGGACACGTCGCGACCGTCCGTGACACGCCCGTGCTCGCCGCGATCGGCCAGATCCTCCACCTGCTCTCCGGCGGCGTGTGGATGGGGGCGGTGATGGTGCTCGCGCTCTGCCTGGTCCCGGCGGCACTGGCGGCGTCCCGCGCCGACGCGCTGCTCGCCGCCGTCCGTGCTTA
>Ga0302324_100012641_pt1 | contig 17199 bp, 17 predicted proteins | sample Palsa_T0_1_FD_201949 | JGI IMG/M metagenome (GOLD analysis project Ga0302324, IMG submission 201949) | Peat permafrost microbial communities from Stordalen Mire near Abisko, Sweden - Palsa_T0_1 | ecosystem: Environmental > Terrestrial > Soil > Palsa > Peat permafrost | place: Sweden: Abisko...
ATAAACGGATAATCGATACGAGTCAACAGGTAAAGGTTTCATTCTCGAATAGCAGTTCGTTGCAAGAGTTGGAGTTCGTTCCATAGTGTGTCCAGTCGCTACCCGCAACTGCGTAGATCCGATTTTGTGTACGCGGCGGAGCTTCGCCTTGAATATCGGAGTTCCGCGGCGGGCAGGCCTTTGAGATTCCATAGAACTTTGCAGTGAGTCGGTGCGGAAGAGTTTGAGAGGACTATGAACGCAGGACCAGGAAGACCCTCCGGCGGCGGAGGAGGCAGACGAAGACGGCGTGGACGCCGTCCTAACAATCAGCGCGGGCAACGGCCCGGGCCGGGCCTGAGCCGGGAAAACAAAGACGGCATCTACACCGCGCCCATGGACCACAGCTACCGCGCGGCCATGGCCGGCGGCAACAACAACGGGCACAATGGCGGACGCCAGCGTCCGGGTTTTGCGGCGCAATATCCGCAGCCCGAGCCGGAACCGTTGCCCGCGATCACTGAAGACACCAACTCGCGCATCTTCGCCTTTATTGAAGATCTATTCTTCATGGCCAAGATCCAGGAGACGGCGCGCAAGCTCAACGTGAAAGTTGAGTTCGTCAAGACGGACAAGGATCTCATGGAGCGGATGCAGCAAAACGGTGAAGAGAAGCCGTCGCTGATTATTTTCGATCTCAACCTCGCCAGCGTGAAACCGCTGACCCTGATTCCGAAGCTGAAGAGTAAGCTGAAGAAGGGCACGTCGATTATCGGATTCCTGTCGCACGTGCAGGGAGACTTAAAGCAGAAAGCGCACGAAGTCGGTTGCGACATGGTGCTGCCGCGCTCGGCATTTTCGCAGAACCTGCCGCAGTTGTTGCGCCGGCACGGCGCTCCGGAGGATTTGGAGCCGACCGTACAGTAACTCGGCTTCCCGCTCTGAGTTGGCGCTTTCGCCGCTCTTTCGGTTGGAGCACCAACAGCAAAGCGGCAGAAGAATGGTTCTTCCGCTGCCAGACAAGTTCTGTATAATCCCGCCAGGGTCAGAATGCCGAGTGCGGGTTGTTTCCAGGGATAAGTGCCGAATGGCAAACAAGAATCCGAAACCTGAACACCAGATTCAGGAACAGAAAATCAAAAAGCCCTATACCAAGCCCGCTTTCCGCTTCGAACAAGTGTTTGTCACAACCGCACTGAGCTGCGGAAAAGTGGATCGCACCCAGGCTCTCTGCGGACTCAACCCCAAGGCCTCCTAGCCCGTCTGCCGTCCCCTGCAACTGCGCCGTTTCAGTTCAGCCCAGCCTGCGTGGCTTTGACCAGATTTGCCCCGGTCTTGGTCGCGTAGTAAATGCTCGAAGTTCCCGCCAGAGTGCTGTCGTTATCCACGATGATGCCGCTGGGCCCTCCGGGCGCTGCGAGCGCCGTGCTGCTGGCGGTGACCGTAGGAAACCCGCCAGTGATGTCCAGGCTCACGACACAGCCAGCCGTTCCGCCTTCAAGGGTCGCTAGGCAATTGCCGGTCACGCCCACGAAGAGATAGTCCTTGCTTAGCGCAGCGTTATAAAAATCCGTAACCGGCGATGAGTCCGCGGTCCCGGTCGCCAGAGCGGCGGTCGTTGCATCAGCGCTGCTGTTGAGCACGCCACTGCCGTTGAACCCAATGCTGTAGAGGGTCGGAAGCGTCCCGGTGCCCGTTCCGGCGACGTACATAACAGGCGTGCCCGAACCGGTGTACCAGGCGTTGTTAAAGTCCGGTTCGTACGGCCCGCCGTAGACGTTGGTTGCCGTGCCCACGGCAACTGAAATGGGGCTCGCCAAACTGGTGGGCACCTGCACGACCAGAGCATTGGTCCCGTTCGAATTGAAGGTTGCGTAGACCATCTGATTGCTGCTGTCGACAATGACCGGATTCTCCGACGTGGTGCCGGCTGCCACGGAAACACTGAAGATACTCGACGGTGACGCACCATTGTCGACGACGTAGTCGATATTTCCGGCGCTGTCCGTAAAGAAGACCTTACTCGATCCCGAATCGAATACCGGAGTGGACGGCACTGCGCCGATCGCGGTGCTCCAGACGATCGCGGGCGCACCGCCGTTGAATACGTTGCTGATCTTATAAAGGTAGCCGGAGCCGCTCCCGGCCGTGTTGTAGGTCGTGGCGTAGGCCACATCGTCGGCGTCGGCCGAGGTGTAAACCACAAATACGGCGTTCGTCGAGCTCTGCGTCGTCGTGCCGCCGTCAGGCGAAAGCAGCACGCGCTGGTCCACCGCGTTGCTGCCGCCGCTGCCCGGGACAACTGCCGCTGTCGCGCTGGTCCCTTCATTGCTTGTGGTGCCAATGGTCAAAGCGTGGAAGTAGGAACTGCCGCTGGGCAGATTCTCGATGTAGGCGATCTTCGTCCCATCTCGTGAGATGACCAGGGGAGCCGGCACTTGTCCGCTGCCTGAAGCGTAGGCGAACCTCACCGTTGGCCCGCTCGTGCCGCAGAACGGCGGTGGGAGCGATGCGCCCTGCGTGCTGTAGAGATTGTTGAATCCGACAATGTTGGCCTGACCGCCCGAAGCCGGGTTCGCCGGAATGCCGATCACCACGAAATCGCTGGTGCAACTGGGAGCCGAGTTCACGTCAAACGTAAACTTTGCCGGAGACGTCTGGCCGCCGCCGGGCGCTGCGCTCAGCGTGAAGGTTCCGTTTTCCGTTAATTGGGTCCCATAGCTGCCACCACCGGAGGAGTCATAGAATGAGAAATTACCCGGACTGTTGCCCCAGATGTTGATCTCTAAGCCGGGCCCGGTGAACAAAAGCCCGTCCATATCGAGTGGAGGATCGGTTGAAGGGTAGAGGACGTCATCGTAGTCAAAAGAGCCAAAGGGGCTAAGTGTTACACCCGGGCCCCCTGGATACAGTGGGTACGTGCCGATGTCGCTCCCGGCCGTCACCGTGAGGGCGCCCGCCGTAGCGAGGAACTCGCCGCCGCCTTGGTCGGTGGCGTTGAGGCTGCCGTACCCTGCCTCGGGAGCAATGCCGAATGTAAATTCGTATAGCGGCCCAAAGCCCGCCGCAGGAGTCGCCTCCAAGGGCACGCTCCAGTCTCGACGCCCGCGATCGAAGGGCCCGCGATGACGTCCCGGCCACCAGGTCTCAGGATGGCGGAGATACCAATTCTGCAACCAGCGTGGATCTCTCTGTATCCGGGCCATGATGAAATCGTCTTTCGAATCCGCGTAGAGCACATGCCGGTGCGTCCAATCCGAAACTATTCCCAGCGGGATGTGCCCAGAAATGTCGGCAGGAACATCCGCCGAAGCGTGCGTGGAGACTTGCGCAGTGACTTGGGCTGAGACTTCCGAAAAAGTGTGCGCCGCGGTCTGGCCCACCAGCACCTGAGCGGTCAACCCGAACACAATACCTGCAACCCTGATTCTCATATTCGATCCCCCCGGACTCGCCAAAGACACCTCAGCACACTCCGCGCGCTCGAGCGTGACTGTCTGAGAGTTTTTTAATTTGCCCGCGCGCTACCATTGTGCAGGCGCGAGTAACCAGGGACAAGGTTACTCGAGTTACTTTCCGGAGCCTTTAGCCCGGAGGCCACGCCAACCCGCGTCCGCCCAGCAGGTGCACGTGCAAATGGAAGACAGACTGTCCAGCCCCCGGGCCAACGTTGAGGACGGTTCGATACCCCTGCTCGATGTTGCGCTGGCGGGCGATCTGGGCGGCGGCGAGATGACAGCGTCCGATGACTTCAGCGTCGGCGCCCTCGGCCTCTTTCAATCCGGCAAAATGTTTTTTGGGGATGATCAGAACGTGCGTGGGCGCTTGCGGGTGGATGTCTTCAAAGGCGAAAACGTGGTCGTCTTCGTAAACTTTCTTCGCGGGAATCTCGCCGCGAAGGATGCGGCAGAACAGGCAATTAGCATCGCTCATGGATCGTTGACCGTTCCTTTTTCCTGCGTCATCCCGAAGGCCCGCGTTTTTTCCAGCGGGCCGAGGGATCTCCCGTCAGCACACCCCGTCCAGGTCAAACTGCACCACTAGCCCTTTCGTCAGGGTCTAAAGCGCTAGTCTAACCGCACCAGGAAGACAGCGCCCTCGGGAGTTTCGGTTTCATCTGCGACGGCCTGGGCGCGATCCTGGTCATCGCCGGCGACGCGCACGCGAACCCACCAGTCTCCAGCCGGACTGTTGAAGCATAAAACCTGAGCCGTTCGGTAGCGGCGCTTGAGGTGGTCGGCGAGCCTGGTGGCGGAGGCTTCCTGCGGCAATCCGCCAATCTGCACAGCCCATTTTCCCGGCGAATCAGGAGCCGCCGACTGCATCAGCTCGACTTTCACTTGAGCTACGCCGGGCTGCCAGACGTCGACTTTCCGTGCAGCGGCCAGCGAGAGATCGAGCACGCGCCCGGGAATGAAGGGCCCACGGTCAGTGATGCGGACCAACGCGATGTGCCCCGTCTTGACATTAGTAACGCGAACGATGGACCCGAGCGGATACGTGCGGTGTGCCGCCGTCATGGCGTGCATGTTGTAGACTTCGCCGTTCGATCCGCGCCGGTTGTGGTAAGGCGGCCCGTACCAGCTGGCCAGTCCGGTTTCCGTGGCGAGGGGCTTGGCGTCGGCGGGAAGTGTGGGCTCGGCGAGTTCGGCCCCCGCGCCAGTTGCTTCACTGGGCTGAGAGGCTACGTGTGTCTTAGCGGCCGGAACACTTGCGGCTGGCCGGGGCGCCGGCAGTTCGGCGGTTGTGGCTGGCGGCGGAGGCGGCGGCACATTCACGTGCGCCTGCTTGGGCTGGCCGCAGCCGCTCAGCAAAAGAATCGCAATCAGAACGATCAGAAACATGCCGATGCCCGCGAAGCGAACGCGGCGGAGTGGCGCGGCAAATCGGGCGCTCGACCAAGCTACTTCGGCGGGTGCTGATGCTTCTCCATGAAGTCGGCGAATTCCGTAAGCTTCTGCGAGGCCGTGCGCAGAGCCTTGGTGGAGTGTGTCCGCACTGCCGGAACCACCTCGTCGTTCAGATACTTGATGAATTCGGGAATCTCTTTTTCCAGGCGCTCGGCGGCTTGGCCGATGGTTTGGCTCACACGTGCCGAAGCGTCTTCCACCTTGCGGTTGAAGTCGTTCATGATACTCCTCGCGATGTCTTGGCGTGATCGGACTCACGCGGGTGTTGCGGATTGCCAGGCAGGCCTATTATTTCGCGCTCCGGAAGCCGGGTCAATGGCAGGTAGTATGCGCAAGAGGCACTACTTGAACAAGGATTCAATCCTTGCTAGAGTAAGGACATGGCGAAGGTGACCTCCAAACTCCAACTGACCGTGCCCAAGGCGATCGCCGACCAGTACGGCATCAAGCCTGGCGACGAGCTGGAATGGATTCCCGCGGGCGAGAGCATTCGCGTCGAACTGGTCCGCCGCAAAGCGAAGACCGCCCACGAGTTGACCACCGCAGAGCGCCTGGCCTTATTCGACGAGGGCACTCGACGCCTGGATGAGCTTCAGGCGGAAGAATTAGAGAAAAACCGAGGCAAGAGAGTCACTCGCGAGAATCGCGGCTGGACGCGTGAGGAACTCTACGACGATGATCGGGGGCTCCCGCGTGGTTTCCCTCGTTGACACCAACATTTTGGTGTATCGCTGCGACACGAGTGATCCCGCAAAGCGCGCTGCGTCTCAAGACATCTTGCGACTGGGAACGGCGAAGAACGAACTGCGAATTCCGCATCAGGCCCTGGTTGAGTTCGTCAACGCGGTGACCAAGAAACGAACCGGAGGGCTCTCTCTCATCACGCGGGAGGAAGCGTGGCGTCAGGCCGAGGATCTCCTCAACGAGTTTCCGGTTCTTTATCCCAACGAGTCGGTATTTCGTACGGCCCTGCTGGGCATGGCAGCCTATCGATTGCCCTGGTATGACGCTCACCTTTGGGCCTATGCCGAACACTACGGCATACCCGAACTTCTCTCCGAAGACTTTGAACACGGGCGCCGGTACGGTACGGTCCGGGTGCGGAATCCTTTTGTAGACTTGGGCCTGGCTTAGGGTGAGACCCAGCCTGACCGCTTTTCGTGGAATCCATTTTGACGTCCCCTCGCCAATTCCGTGCATTCCCTGACTCAACCACCCCAGCGTTTCAAGCACGCCTCCTCGCCTGGTATGACGCCCATGCCCGCGACTTGCCCTGGCGCCAGCCGCCTCGCTCGACCAAGCCTCGCTCGACCAAGCCTGGTTCGACCAAGCCACGCTCAACCAAGCCCCGCGACCCCTACCCCGTCTGGCTGTCCGAGATCATGCTGCAGCAAACGCGAGTCGCGGCCGTGATTGTGCACTATCACGAATTCCTGCGGCGCTTTCCGACCGTCGAGGAGCTGGCCCGCGCGCGGCAAGCCTCAGTACTGGCCGCCTGGAGCGGCCTCGGCTACTACCGCCGGGCGCGCATGCTGCATGCCGCGGCAAAAGTTGTAGCCAGAGGGCGGGACGGGAAATTTCCGGCAACCGCCGAGGGATTGCGCGCCCTCCCCGGCGTAGGCCGCTATACCTCGGCGGCGATTGCCAGCATCGCATTCGGCGAACCGGTCGCGGTAGTGGACGGCAACGTCGAGCGCGTGCTGCAGCGCGTATCTGGGCAGCGCCTGGCGGGCGAAGAATTCTGGCTGGCCGCCGAGAAGCTGCTGGATCGCCAGCGCCCAGGAGACTTCAACCAGGCAATGATGGAACTGGGAGCAACCGTGTGCACGCCGCGCACGCCGGCATGCCTGACTTGTCCCGTGGTGGAGTTGTGCGCAACCCGCGGAGAAATGCCCGGCGCGGCAAAGGCTCCGCGGCAAAAGAAACGCGAGATTGACTACCTGCTCGACTATCGTGACGGCGCAGTCTTTCTCGTACAGCGTCCGCAGGATACCCGTCTCATGGCAGGGATGTGGGAACTGCCTGAGGCGGACGCGCCCTCGGGGGCGAAAGCCCAGTCCAATGGGGCGGGCAAGATCGCAGCGCTGAAAGCATTGCGCCGCCCAAAAGCCAAGCGCGCCCCCACGCCTGAAGCCTGCATCACCCTCAAGCATTCGATCACGGTGACGGACTACACGGTGCGAGTGTGGCGTCAGACTGCGTCATCGCAGGTTGAAGGGAAATGGATTCCGGTCGAGAATCTGCCGCGGGTTGCGCTGACCGGCCTGGCGCGAAAGATTCTGCGCAAGGCGGAAATCATCGCCGGACCAATTAGGCAGGTCTAAACTTTGCGAATGAGGCAATTTCTCCTGGTCGCGGCACGCTCACTAAGCGTTCTGTCGGGCGCATCGTCCGCGATAGCGCAGGACGCGCCCGCGTCGGCGTCCCTTGAGACACCGCAGGCCGAGATTGTCATAACGAAGCATTGGTCTCCGATATATCCTCCGGCTGCAAGACAGGCGAAGATTTCAGGCGACGTAACTATTCAGCTAGGACTGCGCCAGGACGGAAGCATCGAATCGGCCGAAACTCTCGCTGGCAATCCCATACTGGCGCAAGTCACGCTGGAGAGCGCCAGGAAGTTGCAGTTCGATTGCCGCCGATGCAGCGAGGCGGTGACTCCTTATCTGCTCATTTATACGTTCGCCCTTGGCGATTGCGGAACCGATCGACCGACGCCGGCACCTGATCTACCCACTGCTCGAGGACAGACCCACATAAGGGTGCTCGGCTGCACCAACTTGGTGATCGTGGATCCCGCTCTTAGAATCCGCTCGGCAAAATGTCTCTATTTGTGGAAGTGCGGACTTCGTTGACATCTTACGAAGGCCGATAGCGCCAACCCGCCTTGCCGCCATACAGCACTTGGCGTCATCTAGAATGAAGCAAGTCGTGGCGGAGGCTCCGATGCGCTGGCCGCGAAATCTGTCTCGAACGATGAACCGGAGTACGAACCATGGCGGCACTGGCACCAGGCACAAAAGCACCAGAATTTGAGCTGAAAACCTTGGACGGAAAGCCGTTCTCGCTAACCGACGAACTGTCGCGTGGCCCGGTCGTGCTGGCGTTTTTCAAAGTTGGCTGTCCGACCTGCCAGTACACTTTTCCCTTTCTGGAGAGGCTCGCTCAAGCTTACGGGTCGAAGAACGTCACCCTGGTGGGCATCTCGCAGAACGAGTCCGCAAAGACCGCCGAGTTTATCAAAGAATTTGGCGTCACCTTCCCCGTCCTGCTCGACGACACCAACTCCTATCCTGTGTCGAACGCCTACGGGCTGACCAATGTTCCCACCATCTTCTGGATCGCGCAGCATGGCGAGACTGAAGATGGCGAGATCGAGGTTTCCAGCGTGGGATGGCTCAAGGCGGACTTCGAAGCCATCAACCGCAAAATGGCCGAGACCGGCAAGCTCGCTCCGGCAGCAGTGTTCAAGCCAGGCGAAGATGTGCGCGACTTCCGCGCCGGCTGAGGGTCGAAGAACTAGCCGCCGGTCCGGCGGGCTGAACAACAAAAACAAGCTGATCACCGGGCAGCGCGAGGCATTCTGCCCTTCTGGACACGTCCGGGCGTGCATATTGTCTCGGGGGTCGGTGCACTCTCGTGCGCCAAGGGCGCATTTCGCTTTACAACCGCGACCGGACTGTCCTTTACAATCCTTGCAGACTTTCACAGGAAGCACTTCTCCCGCGAGCGCCGCTTCGTCGGGGGAAAATTCTACTTATGCACAGAATGCTGAAAATCATTTCGGCGGGCCTGCTGGTGTGCGCCAGTCTGCAGGTTTGGGCGGACGGCGCAGCATTAGCCGGCCATTCGAAGAGCGCGAGGAGTGGGCCTTCAGTGAAGCTGCCGGGCACCGCATTTGTGGCGCTCGAAACCATCACGCCGGAGCACATTCGCTGGCACGTCCGCTATCTTTCGCACGATCTGCTGGAGGGCCGCGGCACCGGCCAGCGCGGCGGCGACATTGCGGCGGAATACATCGCCACGCAGTTTGCCGAATACGGTCTGAAGCCGGCCGGCGACCACGGCACCTATATGCAGAAAGTCCCTCTGGTCGGAATCACCACTCTGCCCGAGACTCGCTTTTCCCTGGTGCCGAAGCAGGGCGAAGCTATGAATCTGAAGCCGCTCGATGAGTATGTCGCCTACGACCAGACTCAACAGCCGCAGTCGGAAGTCGATGCCGACATCGTGTTTGTCGGCTATGGCATCGAAGCGCCCGAATACAACTGGGACGACTACAAAGGCCTCGACGTCCACGGCAAAGTTCTGCTGGTGCTGGTGAACGAGCCTCCCTCGGATAATCCCAAGTTTTTCAAGGGCAAGGCGCTCACTTACTACGGGCGCTGGACCTACAAATACGAAGAAGCGAGGCGCAAAGGCGCAGTGGGCGTGATTCTTATCCACCAGGAGCAGATGGCCAGCTATCCCTGGGAAGTGGTAAGAAATTCGAATTCAGGGGAAAAGTCATTCCTGAAGGTCGAGGCACCGGCGCTCAAAGTGGCGTCGTGGATCCATCTGGATGTGGCAACGCGCCTGGCTTCCGCCTCCGGCATGAATCTCGAAAAAATGATGCAGGACGCGCAGTCGCGCGAGTTTCGTCCCGTCAGTCTGGGCGCGAAGCTCAAGGCACACATGGCGAGCAAGGTCCGGAATTTCGAATCCAACAACGTGCTGGCGATTCTGCCCGGCTCGGATCGCAAAATGGCCGACGAAGCCGTCATCTACACCGCCCACTACGATCATTTCGGCATTCGCCCCGACATGCCGGGAGACAACATTTTCAACGGCGCCCAGGACAACGCCACCGGCTGCGGCATCCTGCTCGAACTGGCGCGGGCCTACGGAACCGCCGCGCAGCACCCGCGGCGTTCGATCCTGTTTGCCGCGGTTACGGCCGAAGAGCAAGGCCTGCTGGGCTCGGAATATCTGGGTAAGAATCCCCCCATTCCGGCGGGAAAGATCACGCTGGATTTGAATTATGACGACGTCAAGCCGCTCGGTGCGCCCGAGGAAGTGGAAGTCTCCGGAGCCGAGCGGACCACGTTTTATCCCATGGTCGAGGCCATGGCGAAGCAGTTCCGGCTCGCGATTCGTCCCGATGCGCGGCCCGAGGCCGGACACTTCTACCGCTCCGATCATTTCAGTCTGGCGCGCGTGGGCATTCCTTCCTTTTCCATTAACGAAGGCATGAAATTCAAAGGGCACGCCGAAGCCTGGGGAATCGAGCAGGAACGCGACTACGTTGAGAAGCATTATCACCAGCCCAGCGACGAGTACCATCCTGAAATGGATTTCGTCGGCGACTCGGCCATGGCTCGCTTCGGATTCGCTTTAGGCTGGGAAGCCGCGACTTTGCCCAAGCTGATCGATTGGCAGAAGGGCGACGAGTTCGCCGCCGCGCGCGCAAAGAGTCAGTAACGCTGCCGTGTGCTGCCCCCGCCCGAGTCAAAATGTTTGTAAGCCTGCCGCGGCAGCCAGCTTAGCCTGCTTCTGGTCGAAGGTCCAGAAGGTTTTCCCGCCGAGCCCCAGGGCCGCGGCGACATGCAGACTATCCAGCGTACGAACGCCCAGACGCGGACCATGGCGGCGAGCCAACGCTGCGAAGGTTTCCCAGACATCCTCCGGCAAGGCCGCCATGAGCCAAAGTCCGCCGCCCAGATCACGCTGCAGTTCGGCTTGCGCTCGCCGCGACTCAAGCGCGGTAATCTCCTTCCGGAAAACATGTTGCGCCACGGCGTGCATCCATTCCGCACGATGCAGGGGAGTGAACCAGATCCGCGGCTTTGAGGCCAGGCGTCGCTCCGTCTCGGCCGAGTGTCGATCGGGCAGGTAGAGGGAAACGAAAAAGCTTGTGTCCGCGTAGACGCTCAAAGTACATGCTCAGAAACGACCGCGCTCCTCGATCACCACGTCCGCCCCGGATAAGAGTCGTTTGCCGAAGATCTTCCGGCGGCGGCTGCCAAAGTCGGGCCAATCTTCAGGGCTGGGCAGGTGAGGCGGAACAATGCGGGCAATCACACTCTGACGCTCGCGCAGTTCCACTGTCTGGCCCGCCCTCAATAGCTCCTTCAAGCGGCGAGTGTCCCGCAATTGGCGAATGTTGACCGACAACATGGCCATATTGTGGCACATAATGTGGCACATCGCAAGGCGCATCGCTTTGCGGCGCGTCCAAGCCAAGGGCCTTCCCCGTGGCCAACTAACACCAGCCATAACTCACCGCTTAACCGCGCGGTAACCGAGGTAACTTTAGCGCCCGTCCTCTGCGTGCTAACCTCGATGTGTCCGTTTGAAATCAGCAACTTCCGAATACTCCTGATCCAGGGATGCCGAGAATTCCCATTTTTCGACTAGGTGGAGCGGCAGAGAAACCGGCGCCGCCGAATCTCGCCGCCTCCACTCCCTTTATTTCGCTCGAAGGACTCAGCGTCGGCGTTGATAACCTGCGCCACGACGTGGTGCTGAGTCCGAAGTTTGTGGAGCTGGCGCGGGCCCAGATCGCCCGCTTAATCGCTCACCACGGCGAGTTAGAGGGATTGCTCTCGGCCGAGGCTCCGCCTCCGACGCAAGGCCCTTCCTGGATGCGGAGTCAGGCGGGCAAGGCGCCGCGTCCCAAAAACGACCCCGGAGAGTGGAAGCCGGCGTTGACCGAGTTGCACGTCGCATCACTCAATCGCGCAAAAAAAGAATTCAAGCTTTCAGTCGATTTGCTGGCCCGTCTGGCGGTCACTAAATTCCTGCGCACCGAAATGAACCAGCAGTTCCTGCAGGTGCTGGAGCGCTGCCGCGTCCTGCTGAAAAGCTATGACAACATCCGTCAGGGCAAGGCGGTCGAATACCGTGAAAAGCTGGCCGCATTCCAGGTGAAGAAACGCATCATCCTGCGCAAGACGGGGCAGGAAATCTTCGAAACCCTGCGCGAGGTGGAAAAGAGCACGCTCGGGCGCACCCGGCGATCGCTGTTCGGCGAAGAAACCAGTGGCGGCAGCTATTTCACCTATCCACTATTCCTGAACCGCTTGCTGTTTTCCGAAGACGGGCGCGATGACTACCTGTGCGCCGAGCACTACGTGATGATGGGCAACTGGGACCGCGATGCCGACCGCTACGGCCGCATGCGCGAGGTCGTCTCGGGATTCTTGCGCACGCAATATGGCGATGAAGTCAGCGCCGAGATGCTCGACTCCTGGATGAATGTGCCGGAAAATGCGCGCGCACTGGTTGGGACGGGCACCCCGGAAGATTCCGATGAGGGTCAGGCCCGCCAGGATCGCCTGGCAGCCCTGGTGCGCTTGCTGGAAGACGAGCGAGTCATGGAAAACGTGATCGCCTCCTACCATGTGGTTCCGCTGCTCGGCGAGTATGCGCCCCGCATTAATCCGCAGCAGTTGAAAACCGCGCTCACCGACCGCACGGAATGCGACCGCGTCGAGCGCATGATTCAGGAGCACGGCAAGCTCTCGCCCAACAGCCTCTATGCGGCGGTAGCCAAGGTCGCCAGTTGCCGTGGCGCCGAGCGCGCCAAGGTAGCCGCGCGTTTTCTGGGGGATTTCTTCCACTATCACCGCGACCTGCGGCGGCTGGAAGTCTTGAACGCCGCTCTCGATTCCGTGAACCTGGTGACCAACGAACGCTTGCAGGAACTATCGCGCGTCAATGGCACGCTCTACCAATTCCTGCTTCCCGACGAGCAGGGTGAGGCCAGTTCCGACCGCGTCCTGCGCCACGTGGTGCTCAAGGCCGACGTGCGCGACTCCACCCGGCTGACCCGAACCATGATGGAGAAAGGCTTGAATCCGGCCTCCTACTTCAGCTTGAATTTTTATGATCCGGTCAACAAGCTGCTCGAAAAATATGGCGCGCAGAAAGTATTTCTCGAGGGCGACGCCATCATCCTGGCCATCCTGGAGCGCGAAGGCGAGCCTGGGCTGGCGGTCAGCCGCATGTGCGTGCTGGCCCGCGAGATCATTGAGATCGTCCGCGGCTACAACGAGCTGATGCAGCGCTCCGGCATGCCCGGCCTCGAACTTGGCCTGGGCATCACCGCCCAGGAGTCCGCTCCCCTCTACCTGATGGACGGCGACCATCAGATCATGATTTCCGAGGCGCTCAACGAAAGCGACCGCCTTTCTTCCTGCAACAAGCGCGCCCGCAAAGTCATGGAGCCGCTGGCCGGGCCGTTCCACGTCTATGCATTTCAGGCGGCGGAACTGGATGAGCATGGCAACCCCGAAGATGTCATCCTCAGCTTCAACCTGGGCGGAATTCGCATGAATGAACTGGCCTTCCGCAAGATGGAGAAAGAAATTACGCTCGAACCGTTGAAGGTGAAGCTGCCCGCCTCGATGGCGTCGTCGGATAAAGGCGAGTACAAACTCTTCAGCGCCACCGTCCCCGTCGATCGCGACATTTTCCGCATGATCGTCGTCCGCGAAAGCCGCATCCCGCGCATCGATCCCGCCGACTTTACCGTGACCGGATGGACCGACCGCAAGTACTACGAGATTTGCACCGACCCCGCCATTTACGCAGCCCTCGAAAAACGCCGCGGCGCGACCGCCGCTAAGGCATAAACCAGTTCGGATTCTGATGGCGATATCATCGGGGCGTCATCCCGAGCGCAGCCGCTCTTCAGGCGAAGCGAGGGATCTCCCGCACATCGGAACTCGGGTCAAGACCATTCCGCACCACTATCCTTTAGCCACCGAGGTACCTCAGCAGCTCAACGCCGTTTATAATCCTGTGTTTCGGCATTCTGCCAATTTAAGGACACACTTTGCTCGATTTTCTAGGCGATTTACGACGAACTCATATGTGCGGGACCCTGCGTGCGTCTGACGCCGGCAAGAAAGCCGTGCTCATGGGCTGGGTCAACAAGCGCCGCGACCACGGCAGCCTGCTCTTCATCGATCTCCGCGACCGCACCGGCGTAACCCAGGTTGTGGTCAATGCCGATCGCGACGCGGCGATCCACGAAAAAGCTGAGACTCTGCGCAACGAATACGTGATCGCGGTGACCGGCACCGTGAAGCTGCGCGATGCCGGCACCATCAATTCGAATATGCCAACCGGCGAAGTTGAATTGGTGGCGGAAGAACTGCGTATCCTCAACGAATCCAAGCTGCCCCCGTTCTTGCCCTCCGACACCGCGCTCACCAACGAAGAGACGCGCCTGAAGTATCGCTACATCGACCTGCGCCGCGACGTAATGCAGTTCAATATCGAGATGCGTCACAAAGTAGCGAAGGCGATTCGCGATTATCTTTCCGCGCAAGGATTTTTCGAAATCGAAACCCCCTTCATGACCCGCTCCACGCCCGAAGGCGCCCGCGACTATCTCGTGCCCAGCCGCGTGCAGCCGGGAACGTTCTACGCCCTGCCGCAGTCCCCGCAGATGTTCAAACAAATCCTCATGATCTCCGGCTTCGATAAATATTTTCAAATCGTGCGCTGCTTCCGCGACGAGGACCTGCGCGCCGACCGCCAGCCCGAGTTCACCCAGATCGATCTGGAAATGTCTTATCCCCAGCCCGAGCGCGTCTGGGAAGTGGTCGAAGGCTTCCTGACGGCCGCATTTCACGCCGCCGGCAGCGCTATCAAAACGCCCTTTCCGCGCATGGACTACGACGAGGCCATCCGCCTGTACGGCATCGACAAGCCTGATCTGCGCCTGCCGGCCTTTACCGACGTGCGCGACTGTTTCACTGCCGAGAATCTGCAGGAACTCGCCATCAATGCGAATCTGCCCGTTATCGCCATCCGCACGCCCAAAGTCGGCGAGCTTTCGCGCAAGGAGCGCGACGACATCAAGCCCATGTTTCACGCCAAGGGCGGCGCGAAGGTTTTCGAAGATTTCAAGCGCATCGCCAACAAATTCTCCGAAGCCGCAGCCGCGATCACGAAGAAGACCGGCATGCAGAACGAAGACGGCGACCTGGTCGTGCTGGTGGCAGGGTCCGCGCAAGCTGGTCCGCAGACCGCGCTGCCCGCGCATCGCAAAGTCACGCCTGCGGAACTCGCTATCTACGCGTCGGCCGGGCTGCTCCGCCTGGCGCTCGCGCAAAAGTATTCCGAGAAGCACGGCATCTTCAAAAAGTCCGGCGACCCCGCCAAAGATTTCCGCTTTCTATGGGTCACGAATTTCCCCATGTTCGAGTGGGACGAAGCCGAGAAGCAGTGGATGGCCGCGCACCATCCTTTCACCTCGCCGCATGACGAAGACATGAGCCTGCTCGAAGCCGGCGTCGAGTCATTAAACGATCCGCAATCGCCGCTGAGCGCCGTGCGCGCCCTGGCCTACGACGTCGTGCTGAACGGCACCGAACTCGGCTCCGGCTCGATCCGTATTCACCGCCAGGACATTCAAAGCAAAATCTTTCGCGCCCTCGGGATGAACGAAGAAGAAGCCAAGTCGCGCTTCGGATTTTTTCTGGAAGCGCTGGAATACGGCACCCCTCCCCACGGCGGCATTGCGCTCGGCCTCGACCGCATCGTCATGATCATCGCGGGCGCCGAAAGTCTGCGTGAAGTCATCCCTTTCCCCAAAACCGCGCGCGCCGTCGATCTGATGGTCGACGCGCCCACCCCAGTCAGCGACCGCCAGTTGCGCGAACTAGGAATTGCGGTGAAGAAATAGCTATGGAGCACATCACAGCAGCCGGGCCCAAGACCTTCCTCAGCGACAAGGTCAGCCACTTCACCGAGTCCGTCATCCGCGAGATGACGCGCCAGGCAATGCTGTACAACGCCGTGAATCTGGCGCAGGGCTTCCCGGATTTCCCCGCTCCCGCCGAGATCAAACAGGCCGCCCAGCAGGCGGTTGCGGCCGACGTGAATCAGTACGCCATCACCTGGGGGGCAAAAAATCTGCGCAACGCCGTCGCCCGCCAGATGGGCGTGTGGCAGGGCATCACCGTCGACCCGGAAAAAGAAATCACCGTCTGCTGCGGTTCGACCGAAGCCATGATTTCGACTCTTCTCGCGGTTTGCAACACCGGCGATGAGGTCGTGATCTTCGAACCCTTCTACGAAAACTACGGCCCGGATTCCGTCCTAAGCGGCGCGAAGCCAAAATTTGTGAAGCTGCGTCCGCCCGCAACAGACGGGGGCGAGTGGACCTTCGATGAAAAAGAGTTGCGACGTGCCTTCGACAAACATACCAAAGCGATCATCCTCAACACGCCCAACAACCCGACGGGCAAGGTATTCACCCGCCGCGAACTGGAACTGATTCGCGACCTCTGCGTCGAGTTCGATGTGCTGGCCATTACCGACGAAATCTACGAGCACATTCTCTACGAAGGCACCAAACATATTTCCATGGTCTCGCTTGACGGCATGCGCGAGCGTACCGTCACCATCAACGGTATGTCGAAAACCTACAGCGTCACCGGATGGCGCGTGGGCTGGGCGGTTGCGCCCGAGAACATCACCAACGCAATCCGCAAGGTGCACGACTTTCTGACCGTGGGCGCGCCCGCCCCGCTGCAGGAGGCCGGCGCCGCCGCGTTAAGCCTGCCCGCGGACTATTACCTGAAGCTCGCCGAGGGATACCGCGTCCGCCGCGACCGTCTCATGCCCGCGCTGACCGCCGCCGGGTTTCAGTGTTTTCGTCCCCGCGGCGCCTACTACGTGATGACCGACATCTCAGCCTTCGGATTCAAAGACGACGTCTCGTTCGCAAAATATCTGGTGCAGGAAATCGGCGTGGCCTGCGTCCCCGGCTCAAGCTTCTATCGCGATCCCCGCGACGGCGCGAAGCAAGTCCGTTTCGCGTTCTGCAAAAAGCCCGAAACGCTAGACGAAGCCGCCCGCAGATTGGCCAAGCTACGGCGCTGACTTGCTACTTCGAAATCACGCCGCACGCAATGCGATCTCCTGAATTCCCCGACGGATCGGTCTTATAGTCGTCGGCCTTGGCGTGCACCACAATCGCCGTCCCGCCGTTGCTGTACAGCGAGTGCGGCCCGTCCACAAGGGTTACGTCATCGTCCTGCAGTTTGACTCCGTTAGCCTTGCCCAAAGCGTCGACGGTGAAGTTCTTCATATCGCCGGCGTGGTGGCCGTCGACACTGTCGAACCCGTGCTTCTTGCCCTCGGGGTTGAAATGTCCGCCCGCTGACTTGAAGTCGGGCCCCGCGCACGTAGGCGACTGGTGGAAGTGAATGCCGTGCTCTCCCGGAGGCAGGTCGTGCAGATGCAGCTCATTGGGGGCGGGCGGGCGGGGGGGGGGGGGGGGGGGGGGGCCCGCGGGCGGGGCGGGGGGGGC
>Ga0302324_100012644_pt1 | contig 17198 bp, 13 predicted proteins | sample Palsa_T0_1_FD_201949 | JGI IMG/M metagenome (GOLD analysis project Ga0302324, IMG submission 201949) | Peat permafrost microbial communities from Stordalen Mire near Abisko, Sweden - Palsa_T0_1 | ecosystem: Environmental > Terrestrial > Soil > Palsa > Peat permafrost | place: Sweden: Abisko...
GCACAACTTCCGCAGACTCGTCACTCGATGGGAATATTACATCGAAAACTTCCTCGGCTTCGCCCAACTCGGATGCCTGATCATCCTCATCAGACATTTATGAGATGGCTTCTAGTGTCTAACTGAATGATGAACTGTGATGGAAAGAAAATACTATCATGAGGAGAAACAGTCGAATACGAGCTGAAAAACATCGGTTGTCAATTCCACTCGTCGTATTAGAAGATAGGTCTCATGCTTAAGTTCCGTTACGCATCCTCTCCTCGTGTAAAGCTTGGGCTCTTGCTGGCCATGATAGCCGCATTCTCTCCGCTTACAGAGGCGCAAGGTGCTCAGCCGAGAACGATTGAGCTCGCTTCCGGTTCGGGGCCAGCCTCTACTCGCTATCAGGAACTGCAGCGGAGGCTGGCGCGGGGGGGAATACGTGGGATGTGAACAGTATGACTACTCATGTTTTGCTGCCGGAGGGGTTGGCGATTCATATTGGGTTCAAGCATAACGGGACTGAGTTTGGCGACGACTTTTTGCCTGCTACGTCTGTAGGTCGAGGGCAGGTTTTTCCGGGACCGCATAGCTGGGATGGGAGCTACACCGATCTTAAAGTTACCTGGAAAGGGCATAACTGGCGCGTGCAGAGTGCTCACGATGGGAAGGACCTGGTGGTGTTGGTTACTCCTGTTGAGACGGAGAAGTTTGCTGTGCCGGCTGAGGTTGTGTTCTCGGTTGATTTTCTTTGGAACAGGGCTGGCACTGCGCTGAAACATTCGAGTTATATAGAAACGCATGGAAGTTTGGGCGCGGTGCCGTTTTATTGCGCCTGCGCTTCGCCGGCAGAACAAGTTTCTGGGCAAGTTTCCAAGCATGGCCAGATCCCCGTTGCCGGGCCTTATTTTGCGGCTGACTTAACGCATCCGGTGGGCTTGAGCACTAGCCGGCAGCGGAACGTAGCTGAGATTCAGGCGATTGTGGAGCGAGAGCACGAAGCTTATTTGAAGCCTATACAGATTGCGGGTAGGAGTGGGCCGATTCTGGATGCGATTGAGACTACTTTGGGGTGGGATACGATTTACGAGCCCAGTCACGGTCGAGTTTTTTCGCCGGTGAGCCGCGATTGGAGTGTGAACTGGGGCGGTTATGTGATCTTCGATTGGGACACGTTTTTTGCGGCTACGATGGCCTCTATCGGAGACAAGGATCTGGCTTACGCGAACGCGATTGAGACACTGCATGAGGAGACTGCGCAGGGCTTTGTGCCGAACTACGCACGGGCGGGCGGCTGGAAGAGTTCTGACCGGTCTGAGCCGCCGGTTGGGGCTATCACAGTGCTTGGCCTGTATGAGAAGTTTCACGATCGTTGGTTTCTTGAGGAGGCTTATGCGCCTTTGCTCAAGTGGAATCGCTGGTGGGCGCAGCATCGCGATATTCAAGGCTATCTGGCTTGGGGCAGCGATGGAGGGAACGAGCCGCAGAATCTGGAAGACGGGTCGCGCGGCACTCGCGCTGGTGCGATTCTGGAATCGGGGCTGGATAACAGTCCGATGTACGACGATACTACTTATGACCCGAAGACACATCTGCTGGAGTTTGCGGATGTGGGTTTGATGAGTATGTATATTGCTGACTGCGATGCGCTGGCTAAGATTGCCGATGCTCTGCAGAAGCCGGACGATGCTCATGAGCTGCGCGAGCGCAGTGCTCACTACAGCGTGAAGCTGGCGACGCTTTGGAGTGAGGACAAGGGCATCTTTCTAAATAAGGATCTGCATACCGGCAAGTTCAGCATGCGGCTTTCACCTACGAATTTTTATCCGATGCTGGCCCATGCTGCGACCCCGGCGCAGGCTCATGCGATGGTCGAAGAGCACCTGCTCAATCCCAGGGAGTTCTGGGGTGAGTGGGTCATTCCTGCTATTGAGCGGGACGATCCGGCTTTTCACGATCAGAACTATTGGCGAGGACGTATCTGGGGTCCGATGAACTATCTCGTGTATCTGGGGCTGAGTAACTATGATGACTCGCCCGTGCGGAGGGAGTTTGCGCAGAAGTCTTTCAGCCTGTTTGTGAAGGAGTGGACGGAAAAGGGCCACGTTCATGAGAATTACAACGCTCTCCTTGGCACGGGGGATGATGTTACAAGCAGTGACCGCTTCTATCACTGGGGCGCGTTGCTGGGCTATGTGGAATATCTGGAAGAGACGCAGCCGGTCGCGGCGCCGAAGTAGGCCACACAATAGGTCTTTCTTTTGCTTTGGTTGCGGCTGGATGGTGGATCTGGGCCGGCTATCTGGGACTCCTGTGCCATTCTGATCAGCGGCAGTTTCACTCATTGAATGAGAATTGTGCTGCGAAGATCCACCTGGACCGCTCTAGATCTGGGGCGGAGCGGTCGCAATCGTTGCTTCAGGAGTGCCTATGTCGTTTGGAATTTATGCTGTTGGCTTCGCGATTGTAATTGGCGGCTTGATTTATGCCGCGCACCTGATGCGCATCCCTTCGCATTGGATTCTGGCAGGCGCGGTTGTGCTGCTGGGGATTGGGATTCTGTCGGGCGTGAAGGCTACGCGTCAGAAAGACCCGGCCGCATAAGGCCCGGTCAGCCCGCCAGGATGGCTAACGCGAGATGCCTAAATCGAACCGTTCCAGGTGCTGGCTTACAGTGGCCGGTCAGTCCAGAGAGTTTTGTCGGCGATAGTCTGAACTTGAATCAGCCGCCCGGCCAGTAACTGCTCCACTTTGGTTCTGTTTGTATCCTGCGCGAAAAGCCAGTGCCGGGGTCCGTGGCCCCACTGGGCTGCCAGTTGATCATGGCTGAGGAAGATGTTGGGGGCATCGGGGTAGCAGGAGCCCCATAGCAGCGACGACCCATTGCCGTGCTGCGAGCATCGCTCCATGACCAATAGAGCCGGATGGCCAAAGAATCGATGGGTATAGAAGATTACGGAAGAGGCGTCGGACTGATCGCCGAAGATCACGAATTCGTCTGCCGGGGTTGCATTCTGCAAAATCGTGGTGGCAAGTTGCCTGGAACTCAGCATCGGCTGGAAGCGCGCGAAGGCAATGTGGGCGGCCACCAGGAAGACTGCCGAGGTGAGCGCTATGCTCACTGTCGCGGCGACATTGCGCCGGTTCAAACGCAGGAAGAGACCTGTAATTGGTCCGAGCAAGAGCGCGGCTCCGGCCAGGCCGGCGGGGAGCCGAAGAGCGGCGAACGACGGGCCGGTCAGATCGAAGAAATGGGACATGGAGAGGGTATAGTCACCCACAGCGCGATGGGCCAGCAGGGTTCCGATGTCTGCGACGAAGGGCAGGTTGCGCGACTCCCAGAGTCCCCAGCCCAGCGTAGCGGCGACTGCCAGGCCGATCAGGGTGAAAAGAACGTGGGCGGTTACCACCCAGCCTGACCCTTCGACTCCTGTGCTCAGAAGTTTTGCGCCGAAACGCCGATCTTCGCCTGTCTGCTCAATGCCTGCCAGCATGGCAGAGGTAAGCATGATGATGGGAATCCAGGCCGGCCAGGTGTAGTACTCCTGGTTGGTGGAGAGGGAGAAGAAGAGCAGCGTGAAGGCAGCGAAGAGGCCGAGCAGCCACGCTGAGCGGGTGCGAAACTTGAGCCGCTCGACGTAGCTGGCCACATCTTCGCGGACTGCGTTGTCGAGGTAGAAGTCTACGGTCTGGCCGGCATCGCGGCGTAGGTGCTGGAGCCAGGTGTGGCGGGTCTTCCATGCGATGACGAGCGCGGCGGGAAAGAACAGGCTCCAGGGGAAGATCCAGACGAGGTGCATCGGCCAGTAGATGTAAAAGGGAAGCCGGCTGTAGTCATGCGGATAGCGCGTTCCCAGGAAGCGGAAGACGTGCTCGTTCAGAAAGTAGAAATACCAGAAGCCATGCACGTTGCCTATGGTGGGTATATTGCCCACTGGATGTCCCTGGTCCGGATTTCTGAGACCGGCGAGGATATGCCAGGGAGCCGCTATGGCCAGGAAGAGCAGAAATCCGGAAAAGGGCTTGAGCAGGCGCCATCGCCGCCATTGACCGCTTAGCAGGAGCAGGGGTATGGCTGCCGCGAGAAAGAAGACGGGTGCAATCAGCCCCTTGGTCAGTGTGGCCAGCGCCAAGGCAGCCCAGGCCAGGTAGAGACGCTCGGGCCTGCGGCCTTCGATGCCGGTCAGCAGGCAGTAGAGGGCCAGCAGCAGGAGAAAACTCAGCAGGGCTTCGGGAATGAAAAAGCGGGTGTAAAAAAAGGGTCCGCATGAGGTGAGGGTGCCCAATGCGGCGTAGAGTCCAGCCCGGTCTCCCCATGCTCTGCGGCACCACAACCACGCCAGCCAGGCGCAGCCGAGGACAGCCAGCGCATTGGGCACGCGAGTGGCGAAGGCATTTTCTCCGATTACCCGGTAGAGGCCGGCGACGATCCAGTAGGGCAGAGGCGGCTTTTCCAGGTAGCGGATTCCGTTCACCTGCAGCGTGACCAGATCGCCGGTTTCAGCCATGTGCGCGGCGGCCTGGGCATGGCTGGCGTCTGCATCGTCGAGCAGAGGAGGAGTATGCAGTGCCGCTAGATAGATCGAGGCAAATATAGCCAGGAGAAGAATCCAAACGGCTAATACGGAGGGGGATGAAGTTGGGCGGAGAGCGGGTTTTATCGAATCTGTCATTGGGTTTGATCTAACAATTCAGAATATCAGCCGTTGGTTGAGCCGAGGGAATATCTGCTGTTGCGCCAAAGGGGCTGAATCCTTTGAGTCAGGTAACGTGACCTGCCGGCAATTCCATTCTCGAATCTGTGGCTTTGAATGGGTGTTCAATTCGCGACTCAACAATTAGTTCCTCTTGAGAAATCCAAAGTTCGTTGTGCCGCGTAAACAAATCATGCGAGATTGGTCGCTTCAGCACAGTCTTGTGGGAAAGCTCCAATGTTAAATCGGATCGCGACAAGTGGCTTGCCTGGGATGTTTTTCCCATCACCCAATGTCTCGTGTCGATTGACTGTAATTGCTTGTAGTTGAAACAGATTCAGGAATCTCCAAAATCGAAAGAGGTGCAGTAGTGCGCAACGTCGATGATCTTATTCGCAAAGCTCTAACACGGCGAAAGTTTATGGTTGGCGCCGGCTCCGTCGCGGCACTGTCTGCGGTTGGTTGCTCGCATAATTTTCAGCCACAAACGACGCCGACTAACCCGGTAACCACTCTTACCGATGCCGATTATCTCAACTTCGCTTTGAATCTGGAGTATCTCGAAGCTTCCTACTATCTGATTGCCGCGACCGGTACGGGACTGTCAGCGGCTGATATGGGTACGGGCGCGGCTTCAGTGACAGGGGGCGCTCAGGTTCCGTTTACGAGCGCGATTCAGCAAGAATACGCCTACGAAATTGCTCAGGATGAGCTGAATCATGTGCGCTTTCTGCGTTCGGCGCTGGGTTCGAGCGCGGTGCCGATGCCGGCGATCGACCTGGTAAACAGCTTTAATGCAGCCGCTTCGGCTGCGGGTATCGGGTCGTCTTTCGATCCATTTGCCAGCTTCGATGCCTTCCTGGTTGGAGCCTTTGTGTTTGAAGACGTGGGCGTGACTGCATACAACGGAGCTGCACCTTTGCTGACCAGCACGACGTACCTTGGCGCAGCAGCGGGAATCATGGCCGTCGAAGCTTACCACGCTGGTGAAGTGCGGAGTTTGATTTTGCAGGCTGGAACGGCATACGTCGGTTACGCAAATCAGATCTCGGCTCTGCGCGCGACGTTGGGCGGCGGCAACGAAACAGCACTGAGCGCAACGACTGTCGTGGCCTGCAATCCGACTAATGCATTGGCGTATGCGCGCACCCCTTCTCAGGTGCTGAATATCGTTTATGCGACGGGGGACGGCAACGCAACCTCGGGTGGTTTCTTCCCCTCCGGCTTGAACGGAAACATCACATCCACTATCGGATAAGGACGGAAAAACAATGGCAACGACAGAGACCCTGATACTTGACGAAGTTATAGCTTCCAGCCGCCGGCGGATGTTCACCATGGGTGGCGCTGCGCTTGCGGGCCTGGTGTTTGGCAGCACCACAAAGGCCAACGCACAGACGACGCTTACCGACACCGACTACCTCAACTTTGCTCTTAACCTCGAGTATCTTGAGGCGGAGTTCTACACGCTCGCCAGCGTAGGCGAAACCATCGACCAGATCGGCATTGGCATTGGCGCAGGCACGGCTATGACCGGTGGCGGAACAGTAACGGTGAAACCAAGTGGCGTAGCCAGCTGCAAGGTTCCGTTTGCGATTCCAGCCGTGGCCTCGTACGCAACGGAGATTGCGTCTGAGGAGCAGAAGCACGTCACCTTCCTGCGGGGTGCACTGGGCGCGTCGGCAGTGGCGCAGCCGAATATCGATCTTTACCACAGCTTCAACACAGCGGCGGCTGCAGCCGGCATAGGGCCGTCGTTCGATCCCTTCGCCAGCGATGTCAACTTCCTGCTGGGCTCGTACATCTTTGAGGATGTGGGCGTCACGGCGTACCACGGCGCTGCCGGCTTGCTTACCAGCAAGACGAACCTCGGAGCTGCTGCGAGCATTCTGGCTGTCGAGGCCTATCATGCTGGTTTGATTCGGACTGTATTGTGGGGTCTTGATCAGGCTACGCCAGCGGCCGGGATAGCTGCTATCACGGTCAAGATCAGCAACCTTCGCGCGGCGCTCGATGGCACCAACGACGATGATATTGGCCTTACGAAGGTTCAAGATTCACTCAATGGAACCACGGCCAATTACACGGCATCGACGATCGTCAATGCTGACTCGAACACGATTGCTTTCAGCCGCACGACTCAGCAGGTGCTGAATATCGTCTACGCGAGCACGACTGGAGCCAAGGGCGGATTCTTTCCCAACGGGTTGAACGGCAACATCAGCTAATCAACATCGTTTGCTGGATGGTTTTGCGCCGGGCGATCTGGCGCAGAGATGCACACCAGAGAGCTGAATTCCCCCAGCGGTCGCAATGCGGGTGGTTCCAATTCGCGAGGATGCGGATCGGAACCACCCTTTTTTTGCTCTGGATACCTCAATTACGACAATTAGCGGCTGCTGAGAGCGGTGCGCAATTCCTGCCGGTCCAATTCCTGACTATCTTTCCACGCAAGACGAAGGCTTTTGGAGAATGGGCCTACGCCGAGAAGTCTGACAGCGCTCAAGACGGATCGAGCGAAGACGGGTGCGCGCCCGTTGCCCGGCCATAGTTGCGAGACGGGGCGAATGACACCGTTCGCGTCGGGGTGAAAGACTCGATCGTCCCAGTTACGCGAGCCTTCGGGAAAATGCGGGTAGTAGCGAATAGCGTCCAGGGTGGATTGCAGAATGCGCCACTTCCAGGGCTCGCTGTACTGGGTCATGAAGAGGATGTTGCTGACGCGTTCGCGGCGAATTTCATGAACGAACTCGTCGAAGCTGGATGCGCGGGTCAGATTGGTGTTGGCGTTTGCCTGGACTCCGTGGCGATCACCGCCGCTGATCAAAAGCTGATTCCACTTCTCCGCGATGGCTTGCGATTCGCGATTTTCTTTCCAGCTACGCAAGCCGTTGAGTTCGATAGCGTGGAGGAATGGATTGCTGTTCGCCAGAAACTCATGAACGTAGGAAAGATGTCGTCCGGCGCCCACTTTGAAGAGATCCCAAACGGGATGGTTGAAGACGATTAAGACCTCGGGCAGATCATGCAGCGCGGAGAGGATTTCATTGAGTCGGTGAATGGATGGCGAAGCTGTGAAGTCCGCAAAAACACGCATCCATTCCGCCGAGGTGGCGCTGGGAAGATTGTGAATGCCGAGATGAAAAACCGAATCCCGGTAGGGAACGGTCCATTCCGTCGAGATCGGTACCTGACGGGATGAATGGACAGAGCGCAACTGAAGCGGCGCTTGGATGTCGTCGTGATCGGTGATCGAGACGAGGGCCGGGAGTTGCAGGTGTTCCTCGATTTGCCGGCTTTCGACCTCAAAAGCCAGCCGCGGAGCGAGCGGCGGCGTCCAGTAGCTGGCGGAGTAGTTCAATTCAAAGCCATGAACTTCCCGGCAGTAGCGCTCGCGGTTGGCGAAGATGGGACGGAGGATTTTGTACTCGGTTCCCAGGTTGGCAAGGAAGTCGAGAGTCTCCCTGGACATGCAGGTATGACTGTGGAGCGAGACGCCTGAGGCGAATCCGCGTGAAGCGTCGCGCTTACGCCAATGAAAAGAGATGCTTGAGTGTTGCACGGCCGCCTCCATTTGATAAGACGCGAGCACCGACTTGTTTGACGCCCCGGCAACTTATTGATTTCATGACGATCTGTTCATTCAAAGATTCGATTTCGATCCATCTGCATCCAATCGGAGTCTATACGAAAGAGAACTTTTCAGATGTGAGGAATTGATCACTTATGCACAGGCTTTTCCCCCGTCACTTCGCCTGCTTTCTTCTTTCCTTGTCCACAGTCTACGCCCTCGCCCAATCCCAGCAGATTCCTCAGGCCTCTTTGCCTGATTCACCGGACGTGGTCTATATGCAAACAAGCGCGATCAACTCAGGGGACACACGCGGCTACGCTACCTCGAAGGAATCAAGCTCGAACGAATCAGCCTGGAACGACTCGGGAGCCATCCAGCAGACCAACCAGACCAACACGCCTTCCTCCACCACTACGCCTGCCTCGCCTGACAATGAACAGATTCACCAGACCAAACGTATTCTCGGAATCATCCCAAATTTTCGTGCGGTGAGCGCAAATCAGGTACTGCCTCCGCAATCGGCGAAAGAGAAGTTCCTTACGGCCACTGAAGACTCATTCGATTACTCGGCTGTGCTCCTCCCGGTGGTGTTGGCGGGCTATTCGATGGCGACCGACGCAACCCCGGAGTTCCACCAGGGAGTTGCGGGTTATGGCCGCTATCTGTGGCATACCGCTGCCGACCAGTCGATCGAAAACTACGCTGTTGAGTTCATCGTGCCGGCGGCGACGCATGAAGACATCCGCTACTACACCATGGGCAAGGGCGGCTTTCTTAAGCGTGCCGGCTATGCTCTCAGCCGCGCAGTGGTGACGCGGACTGACTCCGGCGGCGAATCGTTCAATTTCGCCGAAGTTGTCGGAGCGGGCGCGGCCGCCGGCATCTCCGATCTCTACTATCCGCCGAGGACGCGCACCTTCGGCAATACTACGCAGAAGTGGGGAGTCAACGTCGGCATCGATGCCGCAACCTTTGTTTGCAAGGAGTTTTGGCCAGACATCAACCACGCCTTGTTTCATTCCAAGTATTAGAACTGCGGATGGGTGAGCGGAGGCAGAGACGTGGTGCTGCGCCCGAAGCCGGGGATGGCAAAGGGGATGGCGAGGGGCTTCTCGCAGGGAACATATCTTCGGTTAGTTCTCCGGTCAGTTCTCCGGTTGCGGTGTTGTATCGTTGCCTTAGGCAGCGTGAAGTCGATTGTCCGAGCGCGCCCACGGACTGAAAAATGCCTCCCCTCGCCTCCACTTTTGCTGCCATCGATATCGGGTCCAACTCCTGCCGGCTCAAGATTGCGCGCATCGTGGCGCATCGCTTGAAGACTCTGCACGAGGATCGCGAAGTCACACGGCTGGGAACGAGCGTTTTTGAGACCGGCCTGGTTTCTCCGGACGCTATGGCGTTGACCTTGAAGGCTTTAAAGCGTTTTCAGCGTGCTGTCCAGGCGCATGGCGTAGATCAGATACGAGTGGTGGCGACGGCGGCTATGCGCGACGCGCGCAACGCTCAGGCCTTCGTGACCTGGGCTAAGGCCGAGACCGGCTGGACGATCGAAATCATCTCCGGCCTGGAAGAGGGCCGGCTGATTCATCGCGGAGTGATGACCAATGAGCCGGGCACAGCCGGCAGGGTCATGCTGGTGGATGTGGGCGGCGGCAGTTGCGAAATCACGCTGAGCGAACACCGGCGCATCAAGGAGACAGTGAGCCTTCCCCTGGGCGCGGTGCGGCTGACACAGGAGTTTATCCCTTCCGATCCGCCGTCGGAAGAGGGTCTGGCGCGGATGAAGCAGTTTATTGCACGGGAACTGCGTCGCGCGCACAGGCGCATTCTGCCGGGTGGCTTGATTGGCACTTTGCCTCTGGTGATTGCCACTTCCGGCACGGCAGCGGCTCTGGCGGAAGCTCACACGGCGCTGGTGAAGCCGGATCCGAAGGCTAAGTCTGGCGGAACAAGAGCAGCCGGACAGTTGGCCAGGCGAATAGCCAAGGGGACGCGGAGCGCCACGAGTGGTCGCGGCAAAACAGGAGTCTCGCCAACTGCTGCGCTCTCCGCGGTTATCACTACTCAGCACGAGGTGCGGCGGCTGGCGACCAAACTGCGCAAGATGAACATGGCGGAACGCTCCGCAGTGCCGGGAATCGGGCCTAAACGAGCGGAGATTATTGTGGCCGGGGCATTTGTATATGCAGAGCTGCTGGAAACCTTTGATCTGGCAGGCTTTCGCTATTCCGATCTGGGTCTGCGCGATGGAATTCTGGCGCAGATGCTGGCGGAGCAGGATGATCGAGCCACGGCGCATCAGCAGTTTGAGCAGGAGCGCTGGGAGAGCGTGTTATCGACGGCCAAGCGCTACGGAGTTAATCTGCGCCAGGCAGAGCCGGTGAAAGCTCATGCCGAGCAGCTTTATCGCGACCTGGCGCACCTGCATCAGCTTCCGGCGGAGTATGAGAACTGGCTTGCGGCGGCGGCGATGCTGAGCGAGACCGGAAAATTCCTAAATCACCAGGGTCACCACCGGCACACGCAGTACATCATTTCGAGTTCGGAAATCTACGGGTATACCGCGCAGCAGAGGACCATCATTTCAGCCATTGCGCGCTACATGGGCAAGACGCGTCCTCAGCCGGGCGACCGGGCAATGCGCAATATTCCCGCTGCCCAGCACGGCAACGTGCAAAAGAGTGTGGTGCTGTTGCGGCTGGCGAGGGCGCTGAATCAGGATAGAGCTTCGGATGTGCTGAGGGTCGCTGCGAGGGTCTATCCCAAACGCGTATTGCTGGAACTGGAGCAGGGCCGCACCGGGGCGGAACTGGAGCTTTGGTCGCTGCGCAAAGAGGCAGCTTACTTCCGCGAGGTCTTTGGCCGGGAGCTCTTTGTGACGCTGGCGTAGATTATCCGGGCCAAGCGGGGGTCGATGAGCCACTGCAATTGTGCCGGCCGTCTGGCCAGGTCGATGCGGGCAATGGCGCCTTTGCGAAGGCGGATGGTGCCTCCACTGGGAAGATGATTGTGGCCGTTTCCGTTGCTCCCGTTGCCGTTTCCTGAGATCAGCTTGGCTACAAACTGATGCAGGTTGGGATTATGACCGACGAGCAGAACTCCTTCACGGCCCGAATGCTGCATGATGAGCTGTTGAAGGGCTGGATAATCCCCGTCTGGCGCAAGAGCGGGTGAGGTGAGAATCGGGGATTCAAAACCAATCTCGGTAGCGACGAACTGGGCGGACTGGCGGGCTCGCTTGAGCGGGCTGGAGATGATCACGTCGATCTGGGCCTTGAGCCCAGCCAGAACTCCGGCCATCAGCATGCACTGCTGTTTGCCTTCTTTGACCAGACCGCGTTTGGCGTCAAGGAGCGGATTTTCGCGCGGAACGCCAGCATCTGCATGGCGCATGAGATAGAGATTCATGAATTCAGTTCAGCGAAACGAGGATTGGAACGGGTTCGCAAAGCTGATTTTAACATAAATGTAACAATCGGAACTGTTTCATCAGGCCTATACGACGCTGTCTCTCGAACGGAACGAAATACGCAGGCGCTTGGTGATGAGCTCAAGACGGCCAGTGTGACGCTGGTTTGTACGGCGACGCTCAAAGACTCTTGAATTCTCGGGCGCGCCGGTATGTGATATAGCTGGAATCAACACTGAAGAAAGACTAAGCTGGTCGATGGCGAGCACCGATTACAGCCATCCTTCAAGACTGGACTCAATGACGATGACACCGACAGCCTCTTTGCCTGCCGCTTCTACCGATCCCCGACTGAGCCTGAGTGAACTTGCGCCGCGGGCGCTGCAATCCGAGATTCGCGCGATGAGCATGGAGTGCGATCGCATTGGCGGAGTCAATCTGGCTCAGGGTATTTGCGATACGGAAGTGCCGGCGGCTGTTTCAGAGGGTGCGATTGCGGCGATTCATGCCGGGCACAACATCTATACGCGCCTGGATGGGATTGCGCGGCTGCGGAACGCGATTGCGGCCAAGATGCTGCGGGATCGCGGGCTGGTGGTCGATCCAGATCGGGAAGTGCTGGTGACGAGCGGGGCTACGGGTGGACTGAATGCAGCAGTGGCTGCGCTGTTGAATCCGGGCGATGAGGTGATTTTGTTTGAGCCGTTCTATGGGTACCATGCGAGCGAGTTGAAGTCGAAGCGGGTGGTGCCGGTGATTGTGTCACTGACCGCTCCAGCGACGCCCGACGCCGACTGGACGCTGGATATGGATGCGGTACGGGCGGCGCTGACGCCGCGGACGCGGGCGATGATCGTGAATACGCCTTCGAATCCCGCGGGTAAGATTTTTACTCGGACTGAGCTGGAGGCGCTGGCGGAGATTGCTGTGGAGCGCGGCCTGTTCGTGTTCACCGACGAGATTTATGAGCACTTTGTCTATGGCGAGGCCGAGCACATTTCGCCTGCAACGTTGCCGGGAATGCGGGAACGGACGATTGTGATCTCCGGCTTCTCGAAGACCTTTTCGGTGACTGGCTGGCGGCTTGGCTATCTGGTAGCCGACGCCAAGTGGCTGGGCGCGATCAGCTATTTTCATGATTTGACCTACGTCTGCGCTCCTTCGGCCTTCCAGCATGGCGCGGCACAGGGGCTGGAGCAGCTGGGGCCGGAGTTCTATAGCGATCTGGCTACGGATCATCTGGCCAAGCGTGGCCGGATCGTTGCGGCGCTCAACGATGCGGGGATGAAGCCGTATGTGCCCCGAGGCGCGTACTACATCCTGGCCGACGCCAGCCAGATACCCGGCGAAACTGCGGCTAAGAAGGCACGCACGCTGCTGGCCAAGACTGGCGTGGCTTCGGTGGCTGGATCGGCGTTTTTCCGCGCCGGGCATGGCGAAGATCTGCTGCGCTTCTGCTTTGCCAAGCGGGATCATGACCTGGACGACGCCTGCGAACGACTGCGGACGCTTTCTACTTAAAGTGGCTGGTGTTCCAGGTCGATGGCCAGCTCGCGGCCAATGCCGGCAAAGTCTCCCTGCACCTCCTGGGCGCGGTTGAGGGCTGCCTGAACATTGGGCAACACGTTCTCGGCGCCTATATGTTTGAGGAAGTCAGAGCGTGCTATGAGCTGCGAGGGCTGGTCTCTGGCGCCGCAGAGCAGAAGGGCTTTACCTGCTTTGCGCATGCGATCGGAGAATTGCTCAAACGCATGGATGCCGGTGGCATCGAGCGCTGTCATGTTTCGAAGGCGCAGGATCACTACATCTCTGAACTGGGACAGGTCTTTGGTGGATTCCGCCAGCTTCTCCGTCGTTCCAAAGAGAAATGGGCCGTGAATGCGCAGAATTGTCACGTTTGATGGGATTTCTTTGTCCTGCAGGATGTGTGCGTGGCCGTCTGCAAGGTATTCGCGCGTTACCGGCTCGACGGTAGTCGTTTCCGCGATGCGGTAGATGTAGAGCAGCGCGGCCAGCGCCATTCCAACGCCTACGGCTACCGTCAGATCGGCGAGCACGGTGAGGGCGAACGTGGTAAACCAGACGGCAATATCGGTTTTCGACAGGCGAAGGATGGTGCCGATCTCGCGCCATTCGCCCATGTTGTAGGCCACCACGAACAACACGGCCGCGAGCGTCGCCAGTGGAACAAAGCGGGCCAGAGGCGCTGCCACCAAAAGAATGGCCAGCAGCGTGAGTGCATGGACCATGCCGGCTACGGGCGTGAGCGCGCCGGAACGGATGCTGGTCGCGGTGCGGGCAATTGCTCCTGTTGCGGGTATGCCTCCAAAGAGAGGCGATACGATATTCGCGACGCCCTGCGCTACCAGTTCCATGTTGGAGTTGTGGTGATCGCCGCTCATGCCATCGGCGACGACCGCGGAGAGCAGGCTTTCGATTGCAGCAAGCAGCGCCACGGTGAAGGCTGAGGGGAGCAAAGGCAGAATGTGTTCGGCCTGAAAATTGGGCAGTGCGAAGCGTGGAAAACCCTGCGGTATGCCGCCGAATTTACTGCCGATGGTTTCAATCGACAAGTGGAAGACGGCTACGGCGGCGGTTGAGAGCAGGAGAGCGACGATCGTTCCGGGGAGCCGCTTTGTGAGCCGAGGCCAAAGAAGAATAACCGTCAGCGAAGCTATTGCAACAGCTAGGGTCTGCCATTGAAGGGATCCTGCGAAGCGCATGAGCATCACGATTCGAGGCAGGAATTCGCTGGGAACGGGCGGAGTCTTGAGGCCGAGGAAGTCTTTGATCTGGGTAGAGGCGATGAGCAGAGCGATGCCGTTGGTGAAGCCGATGGTGACGGGGCGAGGGATGTACTTGACGGCTGAACCGAGGCCGGTGAAGCCCATGACGAGCAACATAACGCCGGCCATCATTCCGACCAGGGCCAGGCCGCCCATGCCGAACTTCAGTACGATTCCGGCGACGATCACGACGAAGGCGCCTGTGGGTCCGCCGATCTGAGTGCGCGATCCGCCGAGGGCGGATATCAGGAATCCAGCGACTACGGCGGTGTAGAGGCCGGCCTGCGGTGGTACACCGGAGGCAATTGCGAAGGCCATCGCGAGAGGAAGCGCTACCAGACCGACCGTCAGCCCGGCGATCAGGTCGTGCGAGAACTGCCTGGCTGTGTAGCCTCGCAGACACTCGATCGAGCGAGGAAGCCATTGCTGAGCGGAGTTCATCGCACGGTTTCGATCTCGTCCAACATCGATAGAGACTCTTTGAGATGAGCTTGGAAATAGGTGCGCATCAGCTTCAAAACTTCAGTGAGGATCGGGTCTCGCACGGAATAGAAGACCTGATTCCCGGCCTTGCGAGTCAGGACCAGCTGTTTTGCTCTTAGCACCGCGAGGTGTTGCGAGACGTTGGCCTGCTCCATGCCGAGTTTCTCGATAAGCGCACCGGCGGAGAGTTCTCCGGCGCTGAGAAACTCCAGAATGGCGATCCTGGTAGGGTGAGCGAGCGCCTGGAAAATGTCGGCTTTGAACCGTCGCAACGCATCCTTCATATATGAATATTACTATATTCGAATGTAAATTGTGTACTGATCTCTGGCATGCCGGGCCCGATTAGGCAGAAACCATCCGAAATGAAGAGCCGTCAACCAGGTTTGAAAACGAGCTTTCAGGCTGGCAGCACTTCGTAGGGGCGCATCATTTCGTTGTCCTCATGCTCCAGGATGTGGCAGTGCCAGACGTAGCGGCCGGGATAGCCGACAAAGGGAACGAGGATGCGGGTGACTGTCTTGGGGTTCACGCGGGCCGTGTCCTTCCAGCCCAGTTCGTTTGGCTCTGGAGGCGTGGCTGGGCTGATGTAGCGCAGGTTGCCTGTGGTTATGTATTCAAAGCCGTCGAAGCGGCGGCGATCGAGAATCTGAAAGCGCACCATGTGCAGGTGAATTGGATGAACATCGTCCGTGAGGTTGACGAGTTCCCATATTTCAGAGGTGTTCAGCACCGGCTTCTCTGTAATTGGCATGTGCCAGGGAGTCTTGTTGAGCAGCATGCCCATGGACTCCGAGACCATGTTGAGCTGCTCGTCCAGGGTTAACCGCCGGGTCTTGATGGCGCTCGTTTCAAGCAGGCGCGGCACCGGGCGCAGCGTCGTGGGAAGGGAACTTGGGTCGGATGCGACCGCAGGCGAGACTCGAAATTGCATGAGGACCAAGGAGTCGCTCTGGAGAAGAATCTGCGCGCCGCCATGGGCCGCAAAGTCAATGACCAGATCGGCGCGTTCTCCCGGCGCAAGTTGAACGTGGGTCACTGCGATGGGAGCAGGCAGCGCTCCCTGGTCGGTTCCAATCTGGTGCATCTCTGCGTTGGGAGATAAGGACAGGCGATAAAAGCGTCCGTTCGCGCCGTTTAGAACGCGGAAGCGATACTTGCGCGGCTCAACTTCGAGAAACGGAAAGAGCTTGCCGTTGACCAGGTGCGCTTCGCCAAAGGCTTCCGGCACCCAGGGTCGCTCCGGATCGGGAGAGACGGGGTAGCTGAGCTGGCCGTCGGGGCGCAGGTCGCGATCCATCAGCACCAGGGGGATTTCATATTTACCGCTGGGCAGGTTCAGCGCGTCTTCAACACTGTCGCGAATCACGAACAAACCAAGCATTCCGGCATAAATATTGAGCCGGTTGATGCCCATGGTGTGATCGTGGTACCAGAGCAGCGCCGGCTCCTGCTGATTGGGATAGTAGTAAGTGCGCGACTGGCCAGGGACATACCAGTCTTCGGGGTAGCCGTCGCTTTCCGGCGGAGTTTTCCCGCCGTGCAGATGTACGACTCCACGCACCTCTGGCGTACTCTTCTCTGCGCCGTGCAGTGAGTGGTCGATGGGCAGAAAGTGCTTTTGAGGCAGATCATTGGCCCATTCGACGAGCAGCCCCCGTCCGCTGCGTGTTTCAAAGGTGAGCCCTGGGACTGATCCGCCGTACGACCACAAATTGGCAGGCGGGAGATCTCGATGGAGCTTGCTGCGAATTGCCTGCATGGCAACGCGGTAGAAGGGTACCTGTACGCTGGGATTATCTGGAGCTGGGCGATGTCCAACAGGCTGTGCGATCTGCGCCAGTGGCAATGGATCGACGAAGCGGGCCAAAGCGTTGGGATCCAGATTCGATACAGTTGGCGCTGCGCCTTTGGACATGGTGTGCGCGAAGGCCTGCGGAGTGAGCGTGACTGCTGCTGCGGCCGCTGATTGGCCAAGAAACTTACGACGAGTGATCAAATGAAAAGCTCTCTTCTCTTAAGACGAAATTGAATCAAGGGCACGGAGAACTATCTCCCGTGCCCCTGATTCGCGAAACTGCAGTTTGTCTCAGTAAGCTACAACTTACTGCCGCGAGTCCTAACGGTAATTGCGGTTAGGGTGCGACAACTGTGCCGGTGAACTGATCGAGGATATATTCTCCTGAGTTGCCCATCGTGGTGAAGTCGAACATGTTGTTGATGGGGTTGGCAATTGAATCGAAGGAGCCTTGCCCAATGCGTTCGCTGCC
>Ga0302324_100012645_pt1 | contig 17197 bp, 14 predicted proteins | sample Palsa_T0_1_FD_201949 | JGI IMG/M metagenome (GOLD analysis project Ga0302324, IMG submission 201949) | Peat permafrost microbial communities from Stordalen Mire near Abisko, Sweden - Palsa_T0_1 | ecosystem: Environmental > Terrestrial > Soil > Palsa > Peat permafrost | place: Sweden: Abisko...
TCTGCGCAACAAGCGCCTTGGGGACGTGCGGACGTTCCCGTCTCGGCTCGTGACCGCGTTTACGCCGCCGACCAGACCTCGAACACGGTTTCGGTCATCGACCCATCTACCAATAAGCTGCTCGGCGTGATCCGCTTGGGCGATCCGGTTCCCGGCGCGATTCAACCGCTCTATAGAGGTCAGCTTCTTGTTCACGGACTGGGTTTCTCACCCGATTCCAGGACGCTCGCCGTCGTTTCGATTGCCTCGAATTCGGTGACGCTGATCGACACGGCCACGAACAAAGTGAAGGGAATCGTTTACGTGGGACGTTCTCCTCACGAAGCGTTCTTCACGCCCGATGGACGCGAGTTGTGGGTCACGGTTCGCGGCGAGGACTACGTCTCGGTCATCGATCCGGTGCAGATGAAGGAAACGCGCCGCATCGAGATGGCCAACGGTCCGGGCATGACCATGTTCGGGCCAGACGGCCGTTATGGCTTTGTCTGTTCCAGCTTCACTCCGGAATTGGCGGTTATTGAGGTAGCTTCCCACGAAATTCTAAAGCGCTTGCCGCAGGCGAGTCCGTTCTGCCCCAACATCGCTGTAAGTCCGGAAAATGATGAAGTCTGGATCACCCTGAAAGATACGGGCAGAGTGCAGGTCTATAGCGCAACGCCGCCATTCGAACAGAAGGCTCTGTTTGAGACCGGCCCAATCACGAATCACGTGAACTTCGCAAACAACCGCAACGGCAAATTTGTTTACGTGACCATCGGCGGCACCAACGAGGTGAAGGTGTTCCGAAGGGGCGCGACGCCTGAGCTGATTGCTACCATTCCGGTGGGTGAGCTTCCGCACGGAATCTGGCAGTCCGGCGACGGTTCCCGAATTTATGTCGGATTCGAAAACGGCGGCCACGCAGCCGCGATTGATACCTTGAGTAACAAAGTTATCGCCACTATTCCGATCGGGCAGACAACGCAGGCCTTGGTTTACGTGCCGAATGCCGTCCCCGACGGTGCGGGCTCGGAAAATCTCACGGCGCCGGGGGAGGCCGCCAACATCAGTCGCCTCCATCTGGAGGCAACGGGAACAGCATTGCCCAACGCACAGGCATCAGCTGCAGTGAACTCACTCGGGTTGGTTGACCTGGTTGAAATTGCAGCTTCCGGACTTTCTCCCAAATCGCAATACGGCGTGTACATTGCGGAGTACAACCGTGCGCCTTTCGGACGGCTGGAACCTCTGGCAATCTTGAAAACCAATCCCGACGGAGCGGGGATCGTTCAAGCTGTCGGGCCGCTAAAGACGCTTGTACAGGGAAGTCCGGGAGCTTCAGACCCGTCCTTGCAGCGGTTCCTGATCGTCACCGATAAGAACGACCCATCGCAAGTTGTGTTACGCCAAACCAACTCTTCAAGTGGCCCGTAATCGCAGGGCGAATTATCGCCAATCATTGGAAAGGGAGTGAGGAAAACATGGTCAAAATGGTTGTAGGAATAATTCTAGGTTTGCTCATCGGTGCGGCTTGCCGGTGGTTCGAGATTCCGTTACCTGCGCCGACGAAATTGCTCGGAGCGCTGCTCGTGCTCGCAGTCACTCTTGGTTATGCGGCCACGGATAAGCTGATCGCAACCAGATTCACTGCGAAAAGACCCATAGCCGTCGCGGAGACGAACGCCTTGACCGAATAAGTGAAGTGCGGCGTAGAATCTTGATGCTCCGGCCCAATGGGTGATTCGTCGCTGTCACGACGACGCGCTCGGTTTGCGAACAAACATCACGCTCGGTTGTCCTTTGTAGGTGGTCAGGACGGATTCGCGGTATCCGCATTTTTCCGCGACGCGAATTGAGGCAAGATTCTCAGGGTGAATGATGCAGGCCGTCGCGGCCGCTCGAAAGTGCGCGTCCCCCCAGGCCACCACGGCGCGCACGCCTTCCGTCGCGTAGCCTTTGCCTTTTGCTTGCGAAACAATGGCCCAGCCTATTTCCGGAAAGCCTTTGAGCGCGGGGATGTCACGCTTGTAGTCTGCGAATCCCATCTCTCCGGCAAAATTGCCGGAGGCTTTTTCTTCCACCACCCAATAGCCGAAGCCTAAGAGTGACCAATGTCCCACGTAGCGCAGGAACCGGGCCCACACCTCTTCCTCTGTAAGCGGCTTGCCGCCGATGTATCGCGCGACTTCGGGGTCGGCCCACATTGCGGCGCTGTGCGCAAAATCGTCCAAGCGATGCGCTCGCAGCCTGAGGCGCTCGGTTTCAAGGATGGGGACTTCTACAGCGGGAAAATTGGAGCCAAGCATCGCTGCAGTTTATTTGCCCGCGCGCATCACGTCAAACGCGCGCGCGAACATCACGGGCCGAGCTCGCGTTCGTTGCGGGGAACGCTTACTCCTGGAACAGCATCGTGCCCCAGACTTTGCGCAGTTTGGAAGCCTGTAACAATTCCGAAGGCTTCAGCCGCGCGAGCTTGGAGCGCAAGCGACCCACGTCCAGCCCTGCCGATTGGCAGACCAGCGGAAAATCCCGCTCGTCTTTGAAGAGGTACTCCTCAGCTTCGCGTTTCCGTCGCAGAGGCCCGCCGACCCACTCCTGAATCGTCGTCACAACTACCGCTTGCCAAAGCCGCACTTCCATCAATTTTTCTTCGTCGCCGATGATCGGAGTTTTCGTTTGCATGGGCCGCCCTGTGGTAATGGATTGAGGCTGTGGCATGAGCAATGGCCATACCAGTGCGCCACCCGGCTCAAAGTGATTCTGCTGCGTGTGCCGAATCGGTGAAGGCGGAAGCGCCGGGAAACAGAGGAGTTAGATTTTGCGCGAATTCCTCCGCCCATCTCGCGCAACGACGCGGGATTTCCCGCGCGTTCGGCGTGAAATTAATTCTCGCGCCAGGTAGCTTCTTCACGGAAGACACGCTCAGCGAGTGCTCGGCGCCAAAAGTCCCCATCGTCTTGAAAGGCCGTTCAGCCGGAGCGTATACTTCCTTTCTTGAGCCGTCTGTCGCTCACGACATCGCGCCATGCACGTTCTGGCGTGCCCCGCGAAAAAGGAACTCATGTCGGACCAGCCCCACGACGCGGAGAAGTCTCTTCAATTATCTGACCGCGACGCCCAGCAAAATGGCCTGGCTCATGTTCCGGAACGCCGCACCCACCCGCGCCGCCGCATTGCATCGCTCGAATACGTCGATCTCGGCGGCGGCAACGGCGGAATCATCATCAACCTCAGCGAAGACGGCATGTACGTGCAGGCCGTCGGTGGCTTGATTGATGCCGATCTTCCGCTGATTACTTTCCGCGTGCCCCAATCAAGACATCGCGTCGAAACCAGCGGCCGAATCGTGTGGGCCGGCCAATCGAAAAAAGACGCTGGCATTCAGTTTGTCAATTTGCCGGACGAGGCTCGCGCAAAAATCAGGGAGTGGATCAGCTCCGAAAACGCAGCGGTCGAACCAGCGGGCGAATTGGAACCCATGCCGGGAACGGCTCGCACGAATCGCGAGCCAAGCGTCGAAAGTCCGCGCTCACATATGGCGCTAAAAATTCCTGCCGGGCCGCTCGTTTCCCATCCAAGCATTGCCTCCGGCACAGGACTTCCCGATCCACCCGCGAACTCCGCTCACGCCATTTTCGATTCCACCACTGTTCCTGAGCCATCCAGCCCCAACGATTTCGAGCTGGTGTCCGCTAACGAAGCCCCGCCTCCAGCGCGACGCGCCAAGGCCTATGTCCTATCTGAGAGTCGTTCCGGTCTTGCAGTAATTGTGGCTTTTGTGGCTGCCATATCATTGCTTGCAGGATGGGTCGCAAGCAGATCCGGCTCGGTCAAACAAGCCGTCGCACTAAATCCCAACTTGACGGCCGGCCAGCCCGCGCCCGCCGACACCGCGCCCGCCGTTGCAACTGTCACCCCCGCCACCGCCAAAGCCTCCAGTACGGCCACGCCGCTGCCACCTACCCGCGGACTTCCCGCCTCGTCCCAAGGAACGAACGCCACTGCGGCCGCTTTCACCAACCCCACCGCTGCGCCTCATCCAACCGATCCACAGCATCCGGCAGCGACGCCCGTCCTCGCTGAAAAATTGCCAACACCGGCGCCGTCCACGGAGCCAGCTCCGCATAACGCGGCAGAACCCGCGGCCGGAACCGTCAAGGGCGTGGTCTCCGTCAACGCGAGTCCGTACCCTTCGCCTCTCGTGCCGCCGGGATTCAAGCCCAAGGTCGCGGGCCAGAACAGGACCGCCCAGATTGGCCAGCTCCTTTCGCGCGTCGAACCCATCTACCCCGAATCCGCCGAGCGCGACCGAGTCGAAGGCGTGGTCAAGCTGCACGCCATTATCGACATTGGCGGCAATGTTCGCGTTGACCAATCCGCCGGCCCGCCGCCCCTAGTGGACGCGGCCGCGGCCGCCGTCCAGCAGTGGCGTTACACGCCGACGACCCTGGGCGGCCAGCCGATCGGAGCCGAACTCAGCGTTACCATCACCTTCCGCCTGCAGGTTTTGCCCACGTCTGCAAATTAAACGCGCCCGCACCATCCTCGGATGAGAAATCGCAAACGTTGCCGGATGCCAACCATTGTCATTCGTAAACTAGTGCAACACAGGTAAAGATAAGAGAGCTTGCGAACGCCGGTGCCAAGTGCATAAATGGGTCGTCACTTCTGCGATATGTTTTGGGATGAAAGCGCAAGAACTGCGGCCAGCATGAGCGAGAAAACGGACTGGGTGACGCATCGCCGATGTCCCAAGTGCGCCGGGACGGAAGTGCGCCGCTCGCCAAGAAGAGGATTCGTCGAACTCGTGTTGCTCGCGGGGATCGGTGTTCGTCCATTTCGTTGCCAAGGCTGTGGCAAGCGATTTTTCCGACGCATCCCCCGTGGATCGGAGCTGGCCTATAGACGTCGGCACGTGATGCCGGTGCCGGACACGGAAACTTCGTTACCCGTTTTGGTGTACGGATACCGCGCGGACAAAGAGCTGTTTCAGGAAGAAACCGGAGCGCGCCTGGTCGGCACGAACGGCGCCGTGCTGAGTCTAAAGGCGACCGTGGAGCTAGGCCAGGCCCTCATGCTTCTGAGTCCCGGAAGCGACGAAGAGCAGCCCTGCGAAGTAGCTGCGGTAACGCGGGAAAACGGCAAGAGCATCGTGGAACTCCGGTTCACCCGTCCAGCGTGGGAATTTTGGAGCATGCCGAGCCCGGCCCCTCACCACTAAACAAACGTACTCGTGGCCTCCAAGAAGAAATCGCGGAAATTCTCCGGAAGTTTAGAACCAAATGATGTGAACGCCCATGGCCATGAGCGCGATCGCGATAATGCTCTCAGGAACTCGGCGGGGCAGACGGCCGTGAAGTTGACTCGCGAAATGAATCGCCGGAATCGAACCGCACACCAGCGGCAGAACCATCTGCCAATCGATGTTGCCCATGGCAGCGTAGGGCAGGCTGGATACCGCTATCAGCACCATCCCGGTAAACACGCTTGTGCCCACCAACGGACCTGACCTCATCGGGAAAAGAATCACGAGCGCCGCAACAACAAGTGCGCCGCTGCCGATCGAAGTGGTCGAAACGGTAAGTCCAACCAGAAAGCCAACCGCGACGAGAAGTCCGGCGAAGTCCCGGCCGGCAAAAAATGCCGGGCGCTCAACTCCCGGCCGCAATCTGTGCGGAACGAGCTTGAGCAGCATCAGCAGCGAAACCAGGATTAAAATCGTGCCGATGGCGCGAAGCATCCAGACGTCCAGGATGTGCGGCTTGTGCAATCCGAGGTAGCGGATAATAAACCCGCCCAGTAGAGCGCCCGGCACTCCACCAATCACCAGCCGCTTGACCAGATCCATCCGCACCAGGCCTTTCTTGAAGAAGCTCCAGCTGCCGTAAATCTTTGTGGTGACACCAAAGGCCAGGCTCGTTCCCACCGCTTCGGCGGGAGACATTCGAGCGAGGATGATCAGCAGAGGAGTGAGCAGCGAGCCGCTGCCCTCGCCAGTCAGACCAATTACCAATCCGACGAGGGCGCCCAACGCGACAATGCTCAGGAAATGCATGGACGGATTTCTAGTTTTCGATGTAGCCCAGCCGCGCCAGGCGTGCGCGGATTTTCTCCGCCTCATCCGACGTGTAGGCCGGCTCGTGCGCCGGTTCGATGAGCCCCATGCGCTCGAGCCTGCCCAGAATGCGCGCGGCAGATTCTTCCGGCGACTCTTTCTGGGTTTGGATCAGAATTTCCGGATGGAGTGGAGGTTCGTAGGGATCGCTGATCCCGGTAAAGTTTTTCATTTCGCCGGCCAGAGCCTTTTTGTACATGCCCTTCACGTCGCGCTGAATGCAAAGGTCCAGCGGCGTCTCCACGTACACTTCGATGAAGTTCTCGATCTTGGAGCGGACTTCGTCGCGAACCGAACGGTACGGAGAAATCGCCGCAGAGATGGCGATCGCGCCGTGCTTGCTCAGCAAGCCGCAGACAAAGCCGATGCGGCGAATATTCTCGTCGCGGTCTTCCTTGCTAAATCCCAGCCCCTTGGTGAGGTTGGTGCGCACCACGTCGCCATCCAAAATCTCGACGCCTCGGCCGCGGCGCTTGAGTTCCGGAGCGATGATTTCCGCCAGAGTTGACTTGCCCGAGCACGGCAGCCCGGTAAACCAGAGCGTAAAGCCTCGATTCTTCGTATTCATTCTTGAAGTCCCCATGGGTGGATTTAGTTGTCGCGATACGCTTCGCGGAGAATCTCCGCAACTTCCGGACGCGTGAATTCCAACGGCAGATTTTCGCCCGCACGCAGCAGTTCGCGGACTTTCGTGCCGCTTAGAACCAGGCGTTCCGCCGGGCCGTGCTTGCAGGTCTTCTCCGAAGCCATGGCTCCGCACTTCTTGCAATAGAAAGTGGCGTCGAAACAGATCGGCGTGATACCCAGTTCTCCCGGCTCGAATTCGAAAAACTTTCTTTGCGCGTCATACGTGCCGTAAAAATTGCCGACGCCGGCGTGGTCGCGTCCCACGATAAAGTGAGAGCAGCCGTAATTCTTGCGCGCGATGGCGTGGAAGATCGCTTCGCGGGGCCCGGCGTAGCGCATGGCCGCGGGATACAAGCTCAGAACCGCGCGGCTGGCAGGCAGAGCGCTATCGAGCAAGGCCACGTAGCATTGCAGGCGCACTTCCGCGGGCACGTCTTCCGATTTCGTTTCCCCCACCAGCGGATGCAGCAAGAGTCCGTCTACGGTTTCGAGCGCGCACTTCAAAATGTATTCGTGCGCGCGATGCACCGGATTGCGCGTCTGGAAACCCACCACCGTACTCCAGCCGCGATGTTCGAAGAGGAAGCGCGTCTCTTTCGGATCGAGGAGGTAATTCGTGAACTCGCCGCGGTCCGGACGCCGCAGCAGGCTAATGGTTCCGGCCAGGCAATGATCTCCCACGGTCGAAAGGTACTGCACGCCGGGGTGCGTATCGCTCGTGGTTTTCAGCACCAGCTCTGCTTCGTGATTGCGGTCGTAGCGATATACATCGTCGAGATGCAGGACGGCCACAACCTGCTCTTGGGCGTCCACCAGCGCGACATCGGAATGCGAGCGCACCCGCTGCGCGTCTGCTTCCGTTACCGCAAGCGTCACCGGAATGGTCCACGGAAGACCGTTCTCCAGGCGTTGGTTATCCACCACGTTTTCGTAATCTTTGCGGCCCATGAAGCCGGTCAGCGGAGAAAAGGCTCCGATGGCGATGAGTTCCACGTCGGAAAGCTGGCGCGAATTCAGCGTGAGCCGCGGAAGTCCTTCCGCGCGCTCGATCCAGCGTTCGCGATCGTTTCCCTCCAGCATTCTGTTGATCAGCTTGCCGCCGTGCGGCCGAATCAGTTGGCTAGTCATGTCCTCTCTTCTTTTTCTCTCTTGCTATCTGACTCTGAGAGACTTAGTACGAGCAAATGATGTCTTGCGCGGCCCCTACTCGCGGCCGCTCCAGGTCTTAAAACCACGAATCAACCCCAGGTCCTTGCGCGCGTCTCCTGAGTAGGACACGGCGCGATCGTCCCAATACAAATCAGCGACGGGTTTGGGTCCGGCAGTCTTGTAATCCGAGTTTCGATTGATCTCGTCGAAAGGTATGCCGTGCTTGCCGAGGTAATCCTTGATTTCGTGTTCTCCACGGGTCGTGTGGATAACAATCTTCCAGCCCTCGGAGCGCAGCTCGCGAAGGGCGCCAATCACGTCCGGCCGGGGCTCGCCCAGGACGCCGGGACCTTTATAGCCGTCGTAGTCGGCGATAACGCCGTCGAAGTCGACCGCAATGGTCCGTCTAGATTCGTTTAGTTTGTAGGCCATCAGTTGGACATCTCGAATAGCAACGGCTGTTTTGCAACCTGAGTTCCATTCCCAATACTGCTTAAGAGTAACAAAATATTGCGCTTATGTCTCGCATGGCCCTCGTACTAGAGCCCCGGAAGGGGTACGCCTGATAAACTTTACCACTTTTGCGCACTTTGCTTCCCGGCGCAAGCAGGACGGCCGAAATCCCAGCCCCTTGCGGGAACCAACGCCAGAGCCCGCCCGGACGATCTCCGGACGCCCGTTTCCATTTATGTCCAAAGTCTTGCATGTCACGTGGCAGAAAACTACACGGAAATGGCTACAAATAGCCTACTTTCAACACGGCGTCGGCCATTTGACTTTGGAATGAGGAATGCTAGGGGATATGCGCTTGGGGTCCTACCGTTCCGTCTGTTGGGGTCTGTATGGGATGGGCAACTGTAGCGAACTTCGGAGGGGTGAAATGAGCAGGACTTTTGCAGGTTTTGTGGTTGTGGCGTTGCTCGCCGTCGGCTTGGTCGCGACGCCTGCTAATGCCGGATCGGTATTGCCCAAGGGCCCAGCAATCGACTTCGGATCCATCAGCGAACCGGGAAACGTGCAGCATTCCGGCGGAATGGTGAATTTCACCGAAGGCTTTGGTAATGCTTTCACCGTAGTAAATGCGCCAATTTATCAGTTGCGCGCGCCGGTGGGAAGCCACGGCCCCTCAAAGAACGGTTTGTACGCCGTTACGAGCGGCGCCCTGAACATTACGACTGGCCCATGCATCTCCGGCTGCGTCGGCATTAGCAAGACCGGTTTCCAGGGCGTAGATTTCTCCGGTACCGGCAGCTCGCTAACACTGACTGGCGCGATCGCCGGCCTCGGTATCACCAGCCCCGAGATGCTCATCGAGGGCGTTTTTGATAACCTGGGTTCATCCAACCCGGCCACCCACGTCAGCCTGAACAAGGGTACCAATCCAAAGCACCCCGGCACTGGCGGTATGACCGGATATCTGGATATTACCTATATCAATCCCTTGATCGTTGAGATGTTGCACCTGCAAGGGTCCATCGGGGAGGGGCAGATTTCCGAGATGTACTTCAACCTCAACTTCATGTCCGGAAGCAAGAGCTGGACCGGACCGATTCTATCCTCCGACTTGAACGTGGTTCCGACCCCCGAGCCAACCAACCTGATGCTTTTGGGTACGGCGCTCTTGGCGGCCGCTTGGATCACGCGTCGCAAGGTCCGAGCCTAAAAACTCTGGTTTGGCATCGATATTGAGAAGGCGGGCGACTCAGTCGCCCGCTTTTTTTTTGAGCGGGCGTCGCTCTGGCATGGCCCACGGTGTTTAGTCGGGCGCTCCGGCCTCTGCAAATTCGCCATTCAAGCCTGCAACGGATGTAATACAATGGCATTGCCAGCGATTACCTTGAGCTAAATTCGGACGTACCTCGGGCGCGCATGGGTGTGACATCTTGCTATTTGCAGCAGCCTCGCGACCAGACCTCCGTGGGAGTGATATCTAAGCAATGAAAATCTGCGTTCTGGGCCTGGATTGCGCTGCGCCGGGGATCATTTTTAATGATGAGCGGCTGGTAAACATCCGCCGGCTGATGGCGGCCGGGGTATATGGTCGCCTCGAAAGCGTAATCCCGCCGATCACGGTGCCGGCCTGGATGTGCATGGTTACCAGCCAGGACCCCGGCTCTCTCGGCGTTTATGGCTTTCGAAACCGCACCGATTACTCCTACAGCGGCCTGGGATTTGTGACTTCCAATTCCATCCAAGCGCCTGCCATCTGGGACCAGCTCGCGACCCGCGGAAAGAAGTCCATCATCGTCGGCCTACCTCCCGGTTATCCTCCCCGCAAGATCAATGGCATCAGCGTCGGATGTTTTCTTACGCCCGACACGGTGAAGGGCGAATTCACCTACCCATCGAGCATCAAGGCAAAAATCACCGAGCTCGTCGGCGAATACCCCACGGATGCGAAAGGCTTTCGCACCGAAGATAAGGCCTGGCTCAAGAAAGAAATCTTCGACATGAGCCGCAAGCAATGGGAAGTCGTTCGCTGGATGCTGAAAGAGCAGGAATGGGATTATTTTCATTTTGTCGATATCGGGCTCGACCGCATGCATCACGGCTTTTGGAATTATTTCGACAAGGAACACGTGCAATACCAACCCGGCAGTCCGTTTGAGGATGCCATCCCGGAATACTACCGCTGGATTGATGAACAGATTGGCAGCGTTCTCCCGTTGTTGGATAAGGATACGGTCGTACTCGTGGTGTCCGACCACGGAGCGCAACGGCTCGACGGCGGATTCGCAGTGAACGAGTGGCTCGTCAATGAAGGCCTGCTGGTCCTGGAAGAAACTCCGAAAGAAGTCACCGCTTTCAGCAAGCTCAAGATCAACTGGGCCAAAACGAAAGTGTGGAGCGAAGGTGGCTACTACGCGCGCGTCTTCTTCAATGTCAAGGGACGCGAACCACAGGGAATCATTCCGGAATCCGAGTACGCTGCGTTTCAGGACGAAATGAAGCGGCGATTCGAAGCTCTCAAGGACGACAAAGGCCGGCCGTTGAATTCGCTGGTCTTCAAGCCCAAGGAAATTTACAAGAACGTCCGGAACGTGCCGCCGGATCTGATCGTGCATTTTGGCGGGCTGTACTGGCGCTCGATTGGAAGCGTGGGCTACGGCCGCATCCACGTGCAGGAAAACGACACCGGCCCCGACGCCTGCAATCACGCGCAATACGGCATGTTCCTTCTTTCCGCGCCCAACAACAATTTGCGGGGCGAGTTCGAGGGCGCAAAGCTTCTGGACATCGCGCCTACGCTGCTCGACTTGGCGGGCTACGAAATCCCCGCCGCGATGCAGGGGCGGTCGCTAGTGCGCAAACCCTTATAAGTTACGTGTCGCTGAACAGCACGGAGACCCGCTGCACCGGCGTGATATCTTCCTGTTATGCGGATTCTGACTTTCACGAGTTTGTTTCCAAACGCCGTGCAGTCCTGGCACGGCATCTTTATTTATCAGCGAGTAGCTCATCTCGCCCGCCGGCCCGGAAATTCCGTCACTGTGGTCGCTCCCGTTCCGTACGCCCCTTCCTGGATTCCGAGCCGGCGATGGCGGGAAATGAGCCGCATTCCCAGTCAAGAAAAGTTCGGGGATTTGGAAGTTTTTCACCCCCGGTATTTCCTGGTCCCCAAGGTTTCGATGCTGGTGCACGGGCTGGCCATGTTCCGCGGCAGCAACGATCTTGTTCGGGAACTACACAGCGAACGGAAATTCGATTGCATCGACGCGCACTACGTTTATCCCGATGGATTTGCGGCGGTTTTGCTAGGCCGATCGCTCGGAATTCCCGTGATCGTCTCGGCGCGAGGCACGGACATCAGTTTGTTTCCGTCTTTTCGAACCATTCGGCCGATGATTCGCTGGACGCTCCAAAATTCCGCGGGCGTTGTGGGAGTTTCTGAGGCTCTTAAGGATTTGATGGTCGAATTGGGAGCTCCTGCTGACCGCGCCATCGCCATAGGAAATGGAATCGATCCCGAGCGTTTTCAGCCTGTGGATCGCGGAGACGCGCGACGGAAATTGGGAATGCCTGAAGATGGAGAAATCATCGTTTCCGTCGCAAATCTCGTTCCGGTGAAGGGACATGAATTTCTCATCGCCGCAATTGCGCAGCTTGCCGCGCGGCATCCGAAAATCCGGCTATACATTGTTGGCGAGGGAGAATCTCGTGCCATGCTTCAGGCTATGGCGCGCCGCGCGGGCCTGCAGGATCGAATATTTTTCGTCGGGCGCAAACCCAACGAGGAGTTGAAGTATTGGTACAGCGCCGCCGATGTAAGCTGCCTCGCGAGTTCGCGCGAGGGCTGGGCCAACGTGCTTCTCGAGTCGCTCGCCTGCGGCACGCCGGTGGTGGCCACGCGCGTATGGGGAACGCGCGAAGTTATCGCGTCACCCGAATTGGGCCTGCTCGCGGATCAGACTGCGGAATCGCTCGCCGGTGGGCTGGAGTTGGCGCTGCAAAAGCAGTGGGACCGCGAATATTTGGCTCGTTACGCCGCCGCGCGCACCTGGGACGTCGTGGCCGAAGAAGTGGAGAAATTCTTGTTGGCGCGAGTTCGTGCGCCGGCGCCTTCGGTTTCGCGAACGTAACACACGAGATTCAAATTCGGAGGTCAAGGGAAGCGGCGTGGGAAATTTCCTCGTAATAATTCCTGCGAAGGGTGCGGCAGCCGCTGCGAAGCAGCGGTTCCGCAGTGGTTTGAATGCCGCTTGCGAAATCAGGTCGCAGATTCCAAGCAATTCGGTGGAAAGCGAATGGGCGCTCGCTGCTGCGTTTCCGCGCCAGAATGGGTCGGGAGGGGGGATCGTCGCCGATCCTGTGACCGGGAGCTGGCTGCTTTCGAGTGGAACTTGGTTCCACAATGAGGGCTATTCGAGCGGCGCGGAATCGCGCTTGCTGCGCAGATATTTGGAGACGGGTGCAGCGCGGGTCGGGAGGGAACTCGAGGGCTTTTTCGTGCTTGTCATCGGCGATGCGCGGTCCCGCGAAGTTGTCGTCATCACCGACATCATCGGAAGCTGCCATTGTTTTCAACGCTCGCTGCCCGAAGGGATTGCGCTTTCCGGTTCGTCGCTCTTGCTCGCATCGCTTGGAAATACCCATCCGGACTTGGCGGCCTGCCAGGAATTCGCTTACACCGGCATCATCTACGAAGACCGCAGCTTCTATAAAGAAGTGCGCAAGCTCGGGCCCGCAAGCGTTTTCCGTTTCGGCGAGAGTGCCAAGAAGAAAGAGGAAAGCTATTGGCGGGCAACCGAAGTGAAGTCCGAATCGCTGCAAGGTGATTCCGCGGTTGACGCGCTGTGGGAGGGAATGACGCGTGCAGCAAAGCGCGTTCAGGCGCTGCACGAGAATCCCGTATGCGATTTGACCGGAGGCTACGATTCGCGCGCTCTCGTGGCCGCGTTTCTGGGAGCGGGCGTGCGCTGCCCCACCGCCGTGTTCGGAGCGTCGGACACCCCGGACGTTCGCATTTCACGCGCGCTGGCGCACAAGCTGGGCTTGCCGAATTTGCACAGCGAGCCGATGCAGCAGATCACCTTCGACCAAGTGGCAGCTTGCCTGCCCCTGACCGACGGCGAATACGACCTGGTGAACTATGCGCAGATTCGTGAGATTCACCAGAGACTTTCCGCGCAATTTGGCATCAGCATCAACGGATCCTTCGGAGAAGTCGCGCGCGGCTACTGGTGGGAACTGCTTTTTCCTCGCATCGGCGCGCGCGGCCCTCTTGACGCGCGCAAGCTCGCCGAGCGTCGTTACGCGGCGCAGCGGTTTGACGCTTCCATCTTCCCCGCCGGCGAGCGCCTCGATTTGGCGAAGCATTTTGCCGGCGTGATCGAACGCACGAACGCAGGCCTCTCCGACCTGCCGAACACTTTCCAGATGGACCACGCCTACCTGATGATGCGCATGCAGCGCTGGCAGGGGCGCATCGCCAGCAGCACGAATCAGATCTGGCCGTGCCTGTCGCCTTTCATGTTTCGTTCCGTAATCGAGACCATGCTCGGGACTCGCGCGATGCTACGCTGGCGCGGCCTCATGATCCGCAAAATGCTGGCCAGATTTTCTCCACAGATGGCAAGCGATCCGCTCGAGCACGGTTTTCCGGCAGAGCCCGCCACCTGGAAGAATTTCTACCGGTTCTTTCCTCTCGCGAATTACTTCGGCGGAAAAGTCGTCGGGAAAATCAGGGGCAAGCTTGGCTTGAAGAAAACGGCTGAGTCCGGCGATGGAACCGTAGATTCGCGGCTGCAACTGTGGCGCGACGAGCGAGTGAAAGAGCTTCTTCGCCCTGGCAAAATGCAACTCGCGTCTTACCTGGATCCGGCCGCGCTCGCAAATTTCCTGGCGCGCTCGCAACAGAAGGAATTTCCCTTCGCGGAACAATGGGGCCGGATATTGAGCCTGGAATGCGCGCTGCAATCCGCGGCGCGCGCCCGTCGAATGAACGCCGAATAGCGTACAGCGAAGCGCGAGCGGATTACGCGGCGAAAGTGTCGCGCCACTTGCGGAACATCAGCACGGACCAAAGATGCGCCGAACGGTCGTAAACGCCCTTCTGGTGCTGGTCCCAAATCTTCTTCAGGAATTTCCGGTCCAGGATTCCATCCTCGGACGAAAACAAAGCATCCTGCGCGAGCTCGCGCAAATCTTCGCGAAACCAGCGCGCCAGCGGCACGGCGAATCCCTGCTTCTTGCGCTCCAGGATTTCCGATTTCAGCACAGGCTCCATGGCCTTCTTGAAGATGTACTTTCCCTCGCGGCCCACGAGTTTCAGCGATGACGGAATAGTCGCGACCATTTCCATCAGCTTGTGGTCCAGAAGTGGAGCGCGCACTTCCAGCGACACGGCCATGCTTGCTCGATCCACTTTGGTCAGGATGTCGTCGGGCAGGTACGTCTTTATATCCACGTATTGAATGCGCGAGAGCAAATCGGGAGTGTCCGCGCGATCGTAATACTGCTGCAGCACGCCGATCGAGTCATATCCGCCCAAAGCTTCGCGAAAGTCCGCAGTAAAAAGATTCGGTTTCTCGCCCGGGCGAAAAATCGAGACGGAGTTGAAATACCCTTCGAGCGGCGAACGCGCCAGGCTCTGGAACGTAGCCTTGGCGCGGAGAAAACGCGGCGCCCAGGCGAGCGGCGGATACACGCGCCCCAGCGGCCCGAACACAGTGCTGCGCACCGGCGCGGGAATTACGCCGCGCATCTGGTTTTCCAGGCGGTCGAAATAATAGCGGCGATAGCCCGCAAAGCTCTCGTCTCCCCCATCTCCACCGAGCGCGACAGTCACGAATTTGCGAGCCACCTGCGACACGTAATACGTCGGAATGGCGGAGGAATCCGCGAACGGTTCATCGTAATGCCACACGAGTTTGTTGAGCACGTCGAGCGCATTCGGCCGCACGATCTGCTCGTGATGATCGGTATGAAATTGCTCCGCCACTTTACGTGCAAAGTCCGATTCGTCGAATTCCTGCTCCTCGAATCCAATCGAGCACGTAGTCACCGGGCGCTTCATGATTTTCGCCATGAAGGCGACGATCGACGACGAATCCACGCCGCCGCTTAAAAATGCGCCGAGCGGCACTTCGCTCATCAAGCGCATGCGAGTGGCTTCGCAAAGCTGATGCCGCAACATTTCGCACCATTCTTCTTCACTGCGCTGCTCCACGTGGCCAAAGGAAATATCCCAGTAGCGTTGCACTCGCACGCCTTGCGCCGAAGCCACCAGATAATGGCCGGGCAGCAGCTTTTGCACGGAACGGTAGATCGTCTTGGGGGCGGGAATGTAACCAAGCGAAAAATAATCGGAGAGCGCTTCGATATTGATGTCGCGAGGCAGGGAATCGCCGGCCAGCAAGCACTTCAGCTCGGAGCCGAACAAGATGCGCTTGGCATCCGCCGCGAAGAAGAGCGGTTTCTTCCCGACGCGGTCGCGCGCGAGCAGCAGCTTGCGTTCGCGCGAATCCCACAGAACGATGGCAAACATCCCGCGCAACATGGCGAAGCACTCTTCGCCGTATTCTTCGTACAGATGCACGATGGTTTCGGTGTCCGAGCGCGTGCTAAAGCGATGGCCGCGCTTGATCAGATCGTCGTGCAGCTCCAGATAATTGTAAATTTCCCCGTTCAGCATCACCCACACGCGGCCGTCTTCGTTCGAGAGAGGCTGGTGGCCTCCGGCTACGTCGATGATGCTGAGCCGCCGGAATCCCAGACCGATGCCGGGGCCGACGAAGATGCCTTCATCGTCCGGGCCGCGATGCACGATCGTTTCCGTCATGCGGTGCACGCGTTCGCGAGGGATTTCGCGTTGATTGTCGAATTCAAAAATTCCGCAAATGCCGCACATTTCTCTTTTTTCCTTGAGCTAGTGGCCGGGAGCCGCGACTCCACGCCGCGCTGCGAGTTCCAGATACAATTGACTATATTCATCCAGCATGCGCGCAAGGCTGAAGCGTGCGATCACTCGCTCGCGCGCTGCATCTCCGAATCGCCGCCGCATATCCGCTTGAGAAGCAAGAAACGTCAAACGCGACGATAGAGCTTCCGCATCGCCGGGGCGGAACAGCCAGCCCGAAGCATCTTCGACCACTACCTCCGGATTCCCGCCGACGGCTGTGGCAACAACCGGCAATCCCGTGGCCATGGCTTCGAGCAGCGTGTTCGACATGCCCTCAGAAATGGAAGTCAGCGCGAAGGCATCCATGGTATTCAACAAATCGGGAACCTGATCGCAGGAGCCGACAAATGTCACGCGGCCCGCCAGGGCAGGAGAATCCCGCACGATTTGTCGGTTGCGTTCGAGCTCCGGCCCGGAGCCGACCAGCAGAGCGTGCGCATCGATGCCCTGGCTCGCCATCAGCTCGACCGCGCGAAGCAACGTCGGATGGTCCTTGATCGCCACCGTGCGGCCGACGGTGCCGACGACGAACCGGTTTTCCGGCAGCCCAAATTGTTTGCGCAGCGTCGTGCGCAGCTCGGGCCGCGGGGCGAACCTCTGGGTATCTACGCCGTTGTAAATTACCCGCATTCGGTCTGTCGAAAACCAGGCCTGCTCGGCGTGAAAGTTGCGAAGCTCGCGCGTCACGGTGAAAACCGCGTCAGCCATGGAATACGCCACGCGCCGAATAATTCGGCGGCGCTTCGGGAGTCCGCCGAGCATGTCCAATTCATAGCCGTGCTCGCTGTGGACGGCGACCGGAACTCCCGCGAGCCGCGCGGCCGGAACCGCTTCAATGGCGCCCCAATTTCGCGAATGCACGATGTGCGGGCGATAAGCTCGCATGACGCGCGCAAGCCGCAGAACCATGAATTCAAATCCGCTGT
>Ga0302324_100012646_pt1 | contig 17196 bp, 14 predicted proteins | sample Palsa_T0_1_FD_201949 | JGI IMG/M metagenome (GOLD analysis project Ga0302324, IMG submission 201949) | Peat permafrost microbial communities from Stordalen Mire near Abisko, Sweden - Palsa_T0_1 | ecosystem: Environmental > Terrestrial > Soil > Palsa > Peat permafrost | place: Sweden: Abisko...
AAGTCGAACTTGGTCGCTGCGACCACCTCAGGGATCACGTGCGCCGCAACCACCTGCAGCATGCCATTGTCGATGGTCGATGTCGTCCCGTGACAGGTCGTGCACTGCGAGTTGTTCGCGACGATGTGGGCAGCGCTATGGTTCTCGCCGGTGACGAAGTTCACGTTGTCATGGCACGCGCCGCAGGCCTGCATCGTAGGTACCGTCATGTAATTTGCGGCCTGCGGCAGACTCGGCACATTCTGCACATGGCAGGTCACACAGTTGCGCGTGTCCTGGGGGTACAGCACGGTGTCGAAATTCGACAGCGAATTCATATACCCGACGATCCAGTAGCCCAACCCCAGCGTTGGCGTCGTGTCGGGGCCATTCGCCGTCTGGATACTGGGCAGCGTGTTGCCGGTGTGGATCTTGTGGACCATCACCTTGAAATCCAGCGTGTTATCGCTATACGGATCCGTAGTTCCGGGGTTGTGGCACATCACGCAGTACTGCACCTCGACGCGGGCGCCGCCGTGTGCGGTCAATGCCGTATGGCAGGTGTCGCAGGTCGCCGTCTCGACGATCTCCCGGCTGAAGATGCCGGTGGTCGCGCCGGTCGACGGTTGAAAGGTATAGGCGCCGTTGTTCGCCTGAGCGAGGCCACGGATTTCGAAACCCACTCGATGAGTCAACGCGGCGTTATAGATGACGTTCGGATCCTTCGTGATGTCCTTCATGAACGTGTACTGGTAGGTGCCATCGCCGTTGTCGACGAACGTGCCACTGGTGGCGGCTTCAACCGTGGCCTGCGTCTCGGGTGCCTTGTCACACGCTGGTACACCGGCTGGGCACCCGCTGGGTGCGACGGTCCCGTAAATATACGAATTCCATTGGCTCGACGAACCGTTCTGACCCGGGACGAGTTGGGCGATGGCGAATCCCAGGTCGGCCGCCGGCAGACCTTGCAGCAGAGCGCCATTCTCGTCGGTGAGTTGGAACTTCACCACCGGCGGGCCGCTGATCGCAACGCCGGTAATTCTTCCGGTGATCTTTGTGGCCGTGCTGACGTTGAGTGCGGACCCCGTCGTCGGTGGCCCTTGCGGACCGGTCGCACCCGTCGCGCCTGCCGGACCGGCCGCACCCGTCGTGCCGCTACACGCCCCGAGCAATGCCAGGAGAAACATCCCCATTGCGAGCGCGAGCGTGCAGGCGCGATGCAACCTGTGATTCCCGATCACGGACGACATACGCCACTCTCCCAATGGGCCGGGAAGATCTTAGGAGCTCGCTCAAACGCGCAGCTCCGACTCTGCGACGGTCAGCACGCCTCTGGCGACGCTACGGTTATCGTCTCGCGTGCGTCTGTGCGCCACCGTACAGATGGCAACCCGGCAAAGTGCGTAGAAGCACAGCTAAGGGCAGGTGGGGACCCAGATCGACCTAAGGCGTAGGAAATGACTTACGGAGAGTCCATGCCTGACTCGCATCCAAGGTATATTTCAGCTGCTCGCCCGCGCGCGCCGCGCGTCGGTGCAAACGAACGCGCGTCAATTGACGCAGCGAGCGTCACCGCGCAGACCGGATCAACGTGATGGCGCTGGAGCCGACGCCACAGTCCAAGGGCTTTGCAGCATGGCTTTGGCGGCGCCCCCAACGCTGGTTCCTCCTCGGAATTCCGGCTGGAGGGCTCGTTGCGTTCGTCGTCGGAATCGGATTCACAGGGAGCTTTATCGGCGGCCTCAAATATGCCGAAACCGATGCGTTCTGCACGTCCTGCCACGAAATGAGTACCCCCTTCCAGGAGTACACCCAAAGCGTGCATTACTCCAACGTGTTCGGAATTCAGGCAAGCTGCGGCAACTGCCACGTGCCGCCGTCATTCCTTCCCGGCCTGGTACGGCACATTCAGGCTTATTCCGAGGTGTGGGGTCACATGAGGGGTGAACTCAACACGCCCGCAAAGTACGAAAGCCATCGACTGGCGCTCGCGCAGAAGATCTGGGCGGAGCTGAAAGCAAACGACTCCGCCGAGTGCCGCAGTTGCCACACCCCAGCTGCCATGGCGTTCGCCAAGCAGCCTGCAGCGGCGGCCAGCGCGCATGAGTCGCTAGCAAAGAACGGCATGACCTGCATCGACTGCCACAGGGGCGTTGCGCATACGCTGCCTTCGAGCAACTGAAGGACGCGGCGATCGCCGCTGGCCGATGCGCCTCCCTAGCGACGCGAAGCTCCCGCAAAAACGTAGCGGCTGACGATGCGCGTGATCTCGGCAATTCTGAAATTGAATACGCGCCGCGGCCAGAACAACTCACGCTTGTCGCACACCGTCGAGATGCTGAAGCGCGAAATTTCGCCTTTCAGCGTTGCGGCCGCGGCGTCCCCATTGCCATGCGCCATTCCGGCGTCGAGCCGCGTGCGCAAGGCACGCGCTGAGGCAATGCTGCTCGCAACGCGGCGGCCGCGCCGCCGCGAGAGGCGTCCGTGCTGTACCTTCAGCTCGTTCAGCCGCTCAGCCGCATCATAGGTCGCGTCGACCAATTCGCGTCGCGTCATGCGAGTGGTCTCGTAATTCAAGATGTGCTCCCAGGTCGGCTGCACCAAGAGCTGGCGATGTTCCTCGAGAGTGCGGGCGAACAGGCGGTAGCCGAATCTGGCGGGCTCCTCAAAGCCGCGGCTGCCGGGGTCAATGAACGGCCCCATCGGGGAAATGAAGCAGGACAGCCGCTTGTCGCCGAGTAGAAATAAATGTCCGCAATATTCAACGGTAGCCCGCACCGATTCGCGCGACTGCGCTGGTAATCCGATCATAAAGAACACATCGATGCGCGTGCAGCGCAGGCGCAGCGCTTCCTTAAAGATCGCCTCCATGCCTTCGGTCGTATAACCCGACTCTCCCTCCTGAGCGTCGCGGACCGCCTGCTCATGGCTCTCGGGACTGAACTCCATGCTCCAATGACGAACGCAGCGGTCGATGTCCTGCAGGAAGGCCGCCGGAGGCAGGCCGAAGAACTCGAAGACGATCTCGTTCGGCAAGTCCGCTTTGCGCAGACGTTCGAGGACCTCGCCCGCGTGTTCGGCGCCGGCCATTAGCAGGTCGCCGACGAGAATAATCGGACCGTGCGACAAACGGCAGATGGCCTCCATATTGGCAACCAAGCTTGCGGGGCTGCGAAAGACAGGCCGCTGCCGCTTGGTCAGCTGTGTGCAAGTGGTCTGTGAACTGCCGCAGGTGACGCATTCATAGGCGCAGCCCTTGACCGTGAACACCGTCGTGATCGGATTGCTCCACCAGCCATTGAACGGCAGGGTACTTTCCAGATCGCGGTAGCGCATTACCATTTCGACCATCAGGTCGGGGCGCAGATCGACGTAATCGAGCGTCATGGGCACAAACGAGTGCGGATTGACATGAACCCCGCCCGCATCTTGCCATGTGAGATTCGGAATCTTGTCGACTGGAGCGCCACTTCGCAGTGCAATCAGCAAATCATGCAACGGCGGCTCGGTGCTATCACCGCGCAGCACGAAGTCCACCTGCGGGTAAGTGATCAGCTCACGGTGAAAATACGTCGAGGACAGCCCCCCCATGATGACCGGTACATCCGGGTGTATCCCTTTCACGATGCGCGCCACTTCCAATGCGCCGTGGGCGTGCGGCAGCCAATGAAGGTCGATGCCGACGGCGGCGGGTTTCAGGCGGGCGAGAAAGCGTGGCACGTCGAAGCGCCGACTATTCATCATGCGCAGCGCGAGATTGACGATCCGCACTTTCATGCCTCGATCGTGCAGGTAGCTCGCTATCGTCAGAAACCCGAGCGGATACATCTCGAACACGGTGGACGAGGGGATCATATCGCTCACTGGTCCGTACAGGATGGCGCGCTCACGAAAGTCGTAGACGCTCGGTGCATGCAAGAGCAGCAGATCAAGCTGTCCTTTCTTTGCCTTTGGGTCAAAAGGCATACTGCAGACTCATTTGCACAGAGTTCGCCCGCGCCATCGAAGCTCAAATCGGATCACATCGTTTCGCGGATTTACAAGTCCGTCAAGCGCGGCAAGGTGAGAACGGCCTGCCTTGACGCCGGTCAAGCCGCACAGCCCGAATTACTCGCCCCGCGATAGAACGAAGACATACTTCTTGACTGGTGCGGCTTACAATTGGTGACATGCGGATCCTCGAACACACATAGCTATTTCACAGCAGAGATGAATGCGCAGGACGTGTTGTGGTTCTTGGCGGGCGTGCTGAGCGCGCTCGCCGCGATGTCTGTTATCTACCCTTGGCTGCGCGAGCGCCCGCGTGCGCCATGGATGGCGGTTGCACCAAAGTGGGCTCTCGCGTGTGCAGCGCTCGTACTTGTCGTCGCGGTTGGCCTGTACTTCTGGCTCGGCGGAGCACAGCGTGCTACGAGTCCGGGCGTCGCAAACACCTCGGCGGGCGTGATCCCTTCGCACGCGCAGGGGAGCTCACAGTCGGCAAGCTCCATGGATAACGCTGTCACAGCTTTGGAGAGTCGGTTGGCAAGGAGCGGCGGCAGCGATGCCGATTGGGATCTTCTCTCCAAATCCTACGAGTTCATGGGCCGCTCTGCGGACGCAGCGGCCGCCCGCGAAAAGCGGCTGCCGCAAGCTGCTGGCGCGGCGACCTCGGTTGCGTTGGGCGACGCGATCGCGTTGCTTGCGCCCAAAGCACCGTCCGCCGCGGCGCGCAAACTGATCCTGAGTGCGGATGCGGCGCGACGCAAAAACGACTTCACGGCGGCAAGTGCCGATTATCGGCAGCTCGTCGACATGCACGAGATGACAGCCGACACCTGGGCGGACTACGCGGATGCTACGGCCTCTCTCAACGGCAATTCGCTAGTAGGCGCGCCTGAAAAATATCTGCAAGCCGCTTTGAACCTCAATCCGCAGCACGCCAAGGCGTTGTGGCTCCTGGCAAGTCTGGAACATGCAACCGGGCAATATACCCGGGCCGTGGCAACCTGGAAGAAGCTGGCAACTACTCTGGGTTCCGATTCACCAAACGCAAGATTCGTTACGGCCAATCTCGCCGAAGACCAGCAGCTGGCTGATTCTGCGGTTCCGGACCTGACGATGGGACTTAGCAGCGGTGTTACCGTGCGCGGCGAAATCGTCTTGTCCGACGCACTGCGGGCAAAAGTACCTGCCGGACTGACACTGTACATACTCGCCAAGTCTGTCGATTCGCCGGGCCCTCCGGTCGCAGTGCTGCGAACAACGACGGGCAGGTGGCCGGTGAAATTCGAGTTGAATGACACACTCGCAATGTTTCCGGAGCGCAAACTCTCGACGGCCGGCAAGGTCACCGTCGAAGCCCGCATATCAAAATCCGGCCAGGCAACGCCGCAGAGCGGCGACCTGCAGGGAATGACGGAGCCGCTGAACGCCGCCGAGGGCAAACTCGTACGCGTCATCATCGAGCGGGTGATCGGCTAGGGCCGTAACCAACTTATCAGCGCCCGGTCCTAGATTCAGAAAATGCATAATGGCGCTGTGCACACGCGCCTCCAACCCTGTCGGTGAATCATGGCTAACCACACATTCATCAACGACTTGCTGGCAGCTATCGACCGCAAGGACGCGAATGCGTTTGCCGCTTTCCTGACGCCCGACGCGACCTTCCGTTTTGGAAACAACCCGGCTGTTGTCGGGCGCGAAGCGATCGAGGCCGCGGTCGGCGCGTTCTTCAAGGCGATTCAAAGTGTGTCCCACGATCTGCAGAGTCAGTGGTCGTTGCCTGACGCGGCGATATGCATTGGCGTCGTGACCTATACCCGGCATGATGGCAGCACGCTGCAGGTACCGTTCGCTAACGTCCTGAAGCTCGGGCCGGGCGGCATTCACGACTATCTCATCTTTGCCGATAATTCCGCGTTGTTCGCTGCTTGAAGCAGCGTGTCCCTTAATCGCTGCGTCAGCCGAACAGCAGGCCAATGGCGAGGAGCAGCAACGTGACATGGATCATCGCCACATTGATGCCCAGGTAGGGAATCAGCCGTGGCAGGTCATCGGCATGAACGTATACCTGCCTCGCCAGGAATATTCCCGCCGGCACGGGCAACAGGGCGAGCAGTGCCAGAGGCGGCAAGATTGCGCCGGCCACGCCGATGGCGACCGTGCTGAATGCCGCAATGATGAGCACGCCGAACAACACAGCACTGCGTCGACGTCCGACCACGATGGGCAGATGTCTGCGGCCGACCTGGCGATCCGCGTCGATGTCGGGAAACTGATTGATGAGCAGCAGTTCGCTCACCAGGCAAAGCGGCGCCATCGAAGCAACCAGAGCAATCCAGGAATAGCGCTCGCCCAGCACGAACGCGGTACCCACCACCATGAGCGGACCGAAGCCGATGCCAGGCGCCAACAGGCACAGGAGCGGCCGGCGCGTAACGAGTGGCGTGTAGGCCACGACCAGCACAAGCCCGGCAAGTCCCAGCGGCAGCAATGCTATGCCCTTTTCGTAGACGAAATAGAGACCCACTGCAGCGGTTGCACCCAGGCACAACAGTCCCGCGGCCAGCGTAGCCGCCGCGGCCTCCGGATGAGAAGGCAGGCTGCCACTGCCGCCGCTGAACGGAGTGCGCACGGTCAGTGAATCAAGCCCCGAGCGAAAGTCGTCGTATTCGTTGAGCAGATTGACACTGATATGCGCCAATAGTGCGCCGCACAACACGAGCAGGCAGTCCCCCACGGACACGTGCGCTTGGGTCTGGATCGCAACGCCGATGCCAATCAGCACACACACCGGTGTCAGGGTCAGAAAGTTGGGCCGCGCGGCGCGCAGGACCGGCCCGACCAAGGCGCGTTCCATCAACCCACCGCGGCGGACGAGATCGCGCACATGGCCTACTGCACCTTGATGCGCAGCAGTTCCTCGCCATCCGGATCGAGGAGATGGACCGCGCAGGCGAGACAGGGATCGAAACTGTGGATCGTGCGCAGAATCTCGAGCGGCTGTTTCGGATCGTACAGGCTCTGCCCCTTCAGTGCCGCCTCATACGGACCTTCGGTGCCGGCGGCATCACGCGGACCGGCGTTCCAGGTGGTTGGCACTACGGCTTGATAGTTTGAGATTCTGCCGTCGTCGATAACAATCCAGTGCGCCAATGCGCCCCGAGGTGCCTCGGTGAAACCCACTCCCTGCGCGTGGCTTGGCCAGGTTGAAGGCTCCCAGAGCGTCTGATTGAAGGTGCGCACATCGCCCGCATTGATGTTCGCCATCAAACTGTCGTACCACTGGGGCATCGCATCCGCGAAAATCTTGCATTCGAGCGTTCGGGCCGCAGTGCGGCCCATAGTCGAAAACATGGCTTCCAACGGCAGGTCGAGCTGCGCTAGCGCCTTGCTGGCGAGCTCTCGGGTCGGCTCGTGACCACTGGCGTACAGCATGAGCACGCGCGCCAGTGGCCCAACCTCCATGGCGTGGTTCTTCCAGCGCGGCGACTTGAGCCAGGAGTAACTGGCCGAGGTATCCAGATGATCGTACGGAGGCTTCGGCCCCGAGTAGTTGAGCTGGGTTTCGCCCTTGTAGGGATGCAAGCCGGCATCCTTGCCGCCGCTGTAGTCGTACCATGAATGGGCCACGAACTCCTGGATGTCCGCCTCGGCCGTGAGGTCCACTTCCTGGATGTGGGAAAGGTCGCGGTTGAGTATCGCCCCGCGCGGAACCAGGAAGGTCTTCGGGTCCTGCGTACCCATTGCCGGGAAATCACCGTAGGTCATGAAATTTCCGATGCCTTCGCCATGTCCGGTTTTGAACCAATCCTTGTAGAAGGACGCGATCGCCAGCGTATCCGGTAGATAGACTTGGTCGACGAAGACGCGCATTTGTTCAATGATCTCGGCCACCTTCGCAAGGCCCACCGCATTGACCGCAGTGGAGCCCGTGCCTGCCCCAGCATGGACGCTTATGGCGGACGGGGCACCGCCAACCAGGAAATTCGGATGCGGACTCTTGCCGCCGAAGATCGTGTGCAGTCGCGCGATCTCGCGCTGCCAGGCGAGCGCATCGAGGTAATGCGCCACCGCCATCAGATTGGCTTCCGGCGGCAATTTGTATCCGGGATTGCCCCAGTAGGCGTTGGCGAAAATGCCGAGCTGTCCCGACTCGACCAGCCTTTTGATGCGACCCTGTACGTCGGCGAAATAGCCGGGTGAGGAGCGCGCGTAAGTGGAGATCGACTGTGCGAGCGCGGAAGTCGCCTTCGGATCAGCCTTCAGCGCTGAGACGACGTCTACCCAATCGAGCGCGTGCAAGTGATAGAAATGCATCACATGATCGTGCACGAACTGTGCGCCGATCATCAGATTGCGGATCAGCTGTGCATTGACGGGGATCTCATATTTCAGCGCATCTTCGACGGCGCGCACCGAGGCGATCCCGTGGACAAGAGTGCATACGCCGCAGATGCGCTGCGCAAAAGCCCAGGCGTCGCGCGGATCCCGGCCACGCAGGATGATTTCGATGCCGCGCACCATCGTGCCGGAGCTCGACGCCCGCGTGATCACCGAGCCGTCGAATTCCGCCTCGATCCGCAGGTGTCCCTCAATCCGAGTGACGGGATCTACGACCACCGTCTGCGCATTCACGGGCGACCCTCCGCAGCGATCAAGTTGTCGGCCACAAGCTCGAGCAGGCTGTGCGGCGTCTTATCCGAGTTGAAGTGAGTCTGCGCGTCGTCGAAAGTTCGGCGGCAGTCCGAGCAACTCGTCAAAAAGGTCCGCGCGCCAGTGTCATCGACCTCGCGCAGCTTGTTCTCCATCGTTCGGTAGCGCAGCGGCGCCGCGCGCTCGATGTCGAGCACGCCACCGCCTCCGCCGCAGCAGAAGCTGAAGCCACCGTGATTCTTCAATTCGTGCAGGTCGATCCCCATCGCCTTCATGAGTGCCCGCGGGGCATCATTGATCCCGCCCTTGCGCACCAGCTGGCAGGGGTCGTGGAAGGTCGTCACGCCAACGCCGGCCGCGCCGAGCTTCAGGCGCCCCGCCTGCAGCTCCTCCGCGAGGAACTCGGTAACCGAACGAACCTTGAAAGGCAGCGGCTTGCCGTAGAGGTCGGCCGCTTCCCAGCGCAGCGCGCTGTACGCATGACCGCATTCGGGGACGATCAGAATTTTCGCTTTGCAGGCGATGGCCTGTTCGATCAACCGACGGCTGATGTCGCGCTGCCAGGACTTGCCGCCCGCGAAGTAGCCGTAGTTCTCTGCCACCAGGCCGTCGCTGCGGAACGTGTGCGACACGTTCAGATGGCGCATGACACGCGCCAGCGCAGCGACCGCTTTGGGGTAGTGCTCAATGTCGGTGCGAGGCACGCACAGCATGAGCTCCGCCTCGGGTTCGTCGAGCGGTATCTCGACGCCGAACTGTGTCCCGATCGCCACCAGCTTGTCGCGGTAAGGCTCCGCACTTGCCTCCGGCTGGCCGGTCTCACGCTGGTGCGCCGCTTTGAGGTAGAGCTCCTGCGGTGCGAGCCCCGCCTCGAACATGGCGTGGCGTGCCTGCTCAATGAGAGCCGCGACATCGATGCCCATCGGACAGATGAGGCTGCAGCGCCCACACATGTTGCAGCTGTCGAAGAGCAGGTGCTGCCAGTGCGCCAGCTGGTCCGCCGTGACCTCACGCTTCAGACCGAGCAGCCTAAAGAGCGGGGCGAATGCGCTGGACTCGCGCTTGTAGGCTTGTTTGAACGGTTCCACTTTCCAGATCGGCGTGTACTGCGGATCCTCGGTCGCAATGTAGAAATGACAGCCGTCCGCGCAAATGCCGCAGTGGATGCAGGACTCGAGCCGAAAGGCGCTGAGCGCGCCGATCTCCTGCGCAAAGCCGCGCATCGCGCCGGCCACCCGGGCCTCGGGAGTTCTGGCCTCTGCGGGGGCGAGATTGGCGCTGACTGCCGCGGTGTTGCCGCTCATGAGATCGCTCCTTTGCGCGCGAGCAGGGAGCCGTTGATGGCGCGCGACGGAAAGATGTAGAAGGCGTGCATGAGCTTGCCGAACGGGAACCAGACGAGCAGCGCATCGAAGCTGAGGATGTGCAATCCGAGGAGCGTCTCGTAAGGGCCGCCAATATGCGCGGTGGCCGCCAGTCCCGTGACGATGACCAGCATAGTGATGAACCAGCTGAAGTAATCGTCGAAGTTGGACAGCATCCGCAGCACCGGGTGCGTCACGCGGCGAAACAGCACGGCGAGAAACAGTGTAAACGTCAGCACGGAGATCACCGTGATCACGCTGCTCGGCAACGCCGGCCAGGTAAGGCCAAACAGGCTCCCGAAGAAGGTGATGTGCGGCCCGAACAGCAGCACGACGGCAAAGAGCCCTAGGTGGTAGCTGTAGCCGAGCGCCTCACCCGCACCTGTGCGACCGATGAATTCGGGGTGCGGCCATGACCGTGTACCCACTGCCAGCAGGCCGCCGCCCAGGGATTTAAGCATTGAGGCACGCGGCTCGTTGAGATCACGCCGGATACGCAGCAATGCGAAGGCGACGATACGCCAGACCACACCCACGCAAAACACCGCGAGCGCAAACTTCAGACCCGCTCCACGCGCAAAGCTCAAAAGATCCATAGCTAGCCTCCCTTGGGGTCGTTGTCGACGGCCTGCTCTTCTTGCCGATGTTGACGCATGCGGCTGACCGCAGCGGAAGCAGCCCCGATCGCGACGCCCGCCACCGCGGCGCCCCCCGCAAGCTTCAGCACTTCTGACGGTGACGCTTCACCCGCCTTGCCCCACGCGGGGTTCGAGAGCGCGGAATAAAAGCTTCCTTTGTCCCAGAATCCGGGTTCAGAGCAGCCGAGACACCCATGTCCCGACTCAATCGGAAAGCTGGTGCCGCCGTTCCACTTGAGTGTTGCGCAGGCGTTATAGGTAGTCGGCCCCTTGCAGCCGAGCTCGTACAGGCACCAGCCGTTGCGTGCACCTTCATCATCGAAGGACTTGGCGAATTTGCCCTCGTCAAAGAACGGCCGCCGATAGCAGCGGTCGTGAATGGTATTGCCGAAGAAGACCTTGGGACGCCGATGCTCATCCAGATCCGGAACCTTCCCCGTGGAGACGAATTGCAGCAGCGTTCCAGTGATCACTTCCGGAATGGGCGGGCAGCCGGAGACATTGATGATCGGTTTGTCCCCCACGATACCGGTGACCGGCCACGCTTGGGTCGGATTGGGATCGGCGAAGGGAATACCGCCGAATGCCGCACACGTCCCCACGCAGACGATGGCCGCAGCGCCCTTGGCCGCTTCGCGCAGGATATCCTCGGCACTCTTGCCGCCGGCCGTGCAGTAGCCCCCGCCGGCGCCGGTCGGCACGGAACCGTCCACCACCAGCACATATTTCCCGAAGTTGTCATGCATCGCTTGCGTGCGCGCCGCTTCGGCGGCCTCGCCCGATGCCGCCATGAGGGTGTCGTTATAGTCCAAGGAGATGACGTCGAAGATCAGGCTCTCGATGGTAGGTGCGAAGGATCGCGTCAGCGACTCGAGACAACCGGTGCACTCCTGAAACGACAGATACACCACCGATGGTCGACGCACGTTGCGCAGCTGCTCGGCCATTGCCGGCCCCATCAACGGCGGCAACGCCATGGCCGATGCCGCAGCCGTACAGAACTTGATGAAGCCGCGTCGACTGATGCCGTGTCGCCGGAGCATCTCGCCAACAGTCAGATCCTCATTGCGCTGCGCCATCGTTGGTTCCGCTAGCGCACGCGTGCAGCCGCGCCCGTCGTGATTTGCTCGCGCAAGGCGCGCGCCCCCGCCGCGATCTCGTCGGCTGCGCTCGCAAGAATCTCCGGCACACGAGTCACTTCAATCAATTCGGCAATCAGCTCTCCACCTTGATCACGATGCTCCACCCACCAGACCCCCGGCACGCGCGTCTCATGAATTTTTGAGATTCCTTGCGCGTTCAGCGTCGCCAGCACCTCGCCTTCGCCCAGCGCGCGCTGCAACTCGGTTCGGTCCTGCGGACTCATTGGGAGACTGCCCAGGTCGATCGCCGCCCGCTCATCAACGGTCGCGAGCCGTTCGAGCAGCCTGACAATCTCGTGAAGAATGGCGGTTACGCCGCCGCCCAGGCCCCCAGCCTTGGCTTGTGGCTCGATCCGGATCGGGATCTCGGCGAGGCGACTCATGTGATACTCCAGCGCCGCAGCAGAGCCCGCGCCTCGCGGCCGGCCGCGGGCAAGGCCTGCGCGACAGGTGCCGAGAGTGTCTCGCTCCACTCGATGCGCGAGGGCTGGATGCACAGGAGCGCGCGTCGGCGCGGGAGGCAGCCTTGGAGTCGCGCCATATCGAACAGGTCGATCAGCCCCACCTCGTGAACCGTTCGCCGGCGGACACTCGCCAGGAACCGATCCATTGCAATGTCTTCGAACAGACCGATGGCGCCCGGCGCGCTGTCAAGATCGGCGGCATCAATCACCAGCATCGAATCCGTCGACTCGATATATGAGAGCAGGCTGAAGCTCAGCGTTCCACCGTCGACGAAACGGGCAGCGTCGGCTCCAAGCTCAGAGCGCAGGCGCTCGATGAGTCTCACACCCGCGCCATCGTCGCTCAGGAGGACATTACCGATCCCCAGCACCAGCGGCACCGGCGCGACGGGTGCAGCAACCCCGACGTCACTTGCGGTTTGGCTACTTGCGTACGCGCCTTGCCCGACACCGTGCGTCACTGGGTGCCCTCGATTGATTTTCAAAATCTGAACACTCTCTCGGGCGCGCGGTCTGTGCGTTAGCGCACAGACGGAGTTTACGCCGTAAGAAGGACGCTCGGGCAGTGCCGCCGGCAATCGGCCATTGAATCACTCACGCTCGGCATACTGATCTGTTCTCGCCCGCCCGCAAGGCGTAGCATCCAGGCGGCGGGCTAGTGCAGCCCTGGACGGCAGCACTTTTAGAATCGAATCGTCATAAACGCCAGTTAGCATTCGGGGATCGAGCGTGCACGAGCTGTCCGTCTGCCAAGCGCTCCTGGCGCAGGTTACCGAAATTGCGATTGATCGCGGCGCAAGCGCCGTAGCGCGAATCAACGTGGAGGTCGGTCCTCTCTCCGGCGTCGAACCTGCTCTCCTCGCCAGCGCATTTGAAGTCATGCGCACTGGCAGCTGTGCAGCGAAAGCCACATTAACGATTACGACAACGGTGGTCACGATCAGTTGCCTGAGCTGCGGCGCCGAATCGCAGACTCGGTCAAACCGTCTGCTGTGCGGTGTATGTGGCGGATACCGCACGCGCGTCGTCGTTGGAGACGAACTGCGCCTGCGGCGCATCGAACTGCGTTTGCCAGAGGCTCGAGCCGCCGCAACCGCATAATTGATCGCAAAGACCCGATTCAGCGGAGAAGTTCATATGTGCCAAACCTGCGGCTGCACCATTACTCCCGGGAACGCTCACTTGTCTCTTAGCCAAAACGGGAGTACCGGAGAGGTCATCGAAGTGCTGCAGGATCTGCTCGCCGCCAACGACCGCGTGGCGATGCACAACCGCGAACACTTCGACGAGCATGGTGTCCTCGCGATCAACCTCATGTCCTCGCCTGGCGCCGGCAAGACGGCTTTGCTCGAAGCTACGATCGTGGCGCTCGGCGACCGCTACCGCATCGCCGTCATCGAGGGTGACCCGGAAACCGACAACGATGCGGCCCGCATCCGTGCGCACGGCGTGCCGGCGTTGCAGATCACGACGGGAACCGCCTGTCACCTTGATGCGCATCTGGTGCATGGGGCGCTGCACGATTTGCCGCTGGCGGGACTTGATCTGCTGTTCATCGAAAACGTGGGTAATCTCGTCTGTCCGGCGAGTTTCGATCTCGGGCAACACCGCAATGTCATCTTGCTCAGTGTCACCGAGGGTGATGACAAGCCGGCGAAGTATCCGGTGATGTTTCGAGCCGCCGATCTCGTGGTGCTGAGCAAAGCCGACCTGCTCGAGGTTCTGGGCGATTTCGACCCCGGGCAAGCGGCAGCCGCGCTGCGCGCGCTCGGCCGCGACACGCCGATGATCCGGACCGCAGCGCGGCGCACCCCTGAGCTCGGGCTGTGGCTCGATTGGCTGGAGCAGGAGCTCGCCGGGCGCCGCTCAAATGCGCAGACGCAGCTGCCCGAGAGCGCCGCAACGGTCGCGGCCTGATCTATGTGCCTCGCCGTACCGGTTCGAGTCGCGGCACTCCTTGATGGTCAGTGGGTCGAGATCGAGGTCGGCGGGATTCGCACTCGCGTATCGATCGCGCTGATCGACGGCGTCGCGCTCGGGGACTACGTGATCGTCCACGCCGGCTTCGCCATCACCCGCCTCGACGTCGAGGACGCGGAGAAGACTCTGGCGTTGTTTGATGTGATCGCTGCTCACCTCGGGGAGCCTGTCGATGCGCTACATCCGCGGCTTCCGTGACGGTGCGGCGGCAGCCGCCCTGGCGCAGTTGCTCGCTGCGGAGGTCGATCCCGAGCGCGAATATCACCTGATGGAATTTTGCGGCGGGCACACGCACGCCATATTCCATTACGGGGTTGAGGACTTGCTGCCACGCAACGTCCGCCTGGTGCACGGCCCGGGCTGTCCGGTGTGCGTGCTGCCGGTTCCACGGCTCGATGCGGCCATAGAACTCGCCCAGCAGCCCAACGTGACGCTGGTCAGCTATGGCGACATGCTGCGCGTGCCGGCATCACGCCGGCGCAGTCTCCTCAAGGCGCGCGCGCAGGGCGCGGACGTGCGCATGGCGTACTCGGCGCTCGAGGCGTTGGACATCGCCGTCGCTCATCCGGGACGGCAAGTCGTATTCTTCGCCATCGGCTTTGAGACGACGACGCCGGCCACCGCGCACCTCGTCCTCGAAGCGAGCCGCCACGGGCTGCGTAACCTCAGCGTCTATTGCAATCACGTGTTAACGCCTGCCGCGATCCAGAGCATCCTCGACTCGCCCGAGGTGCGTGAATGGGGACAGGTGCGCGTCGACGGATTCATCGGGCCATCGCACGTCAGCGCGGTGATCGGCAGCCGCCCCTATGAATATTTTGCGGAGGAATACCAGCGGCCCGTTGTCATCGCCGGCTTCGAGCCGCTCGATGTCATGCAGGCAATCCGCATGCTGGTGCAGCAGCTCAACGCCGGCCGCGCCCGCGTCGAGAACGAATTCACACGTGGGGTCACGCGCGAGGGCAATCGCAAGGCGCAGCATCTGGTGGCTGAAGTGTTTGAACTGCGACCAAGCTTTGAGTGGCGCGGCCTTGGCGAGCTGCCGTACAGCGGACTGCGCATCAAGGCCGCCTACGCCGAATTCGACGCCGAGCGGCGCTTCCAGATCAAAGTGCAAGCCGTGCGGGAGAACGCGGCATGCCAGTGCCCGGCGATCATCCGTGGCGTCAAGAAGCCCACCGACTGCGCGATCTTCGCAACCGTGTGCACGCCGCGTAATCCGATTGGCTCGTGCATGGTGTCCGCGGAAGGCGCTTGCGCCGCCTATTATAAGTATCGTCGCGGCGCGGTGCAGACGGCGAGCTGATGCGCATCCTGTTCCTGGTGGATGGCTTCAACAGCCTGTCACAACGGCTCTACGCCGAACTCTCTCGCGACGGCCATGAGCTGTCGCTCGAACTCGACATTCATGAACGGGTCACGCGAGAAGCCGTCGACCTATTCCAGCCGGACCTGATTCTTGCCCCGTTTCTGAAGCGCGCCATTCCAGCATCGGTCTGGCAGAGGCATATCTGTCTCATCGTTCATCCCGGCCCCCCCGGCGATCGCGGCCCGTGCGCGCTCGACTGGGCAATCCTGCGCGGCGTCCCGAAGTGGGGAGTCACCGTATTGCAGGCGGAAGCGCGGCTCGACGCCGGACCCGTTTGGGCCAGCGCGTCGTTTCCGATGCGCGCCGCGCCTAAGAGCAGCCTGTATCGCAATGAAGTCACCGAGGGAGCCGTCGTTGCCGTGCGCGCGGCGCTCGAGCGCATCGCGGCCGGCGCAAGTCCGCCCTCTGATGACGATTGCGCGTCGAGGCAGAGCTGGCAGCCGTCCATGCTCCAGCAGGAGCGCGCGATCGATTGGAGCCGGGACGACATGGCGACTGTGCTGCGCAAGATCTACTGCGCCGATGGATTTCCCGGCGTCGAGGACCTTCTGTGCAACCGGCGCTTCAGATTGTTTGACGCTCATCCGGAAGGCCGCCTCACTGGAGCGCCCGGCACGCTCATCGGGCGTCGCAACGACGCCGTTTGTCGCGCCACGCGGGATGGGGCTGTGTGGATCGGCGCATTGCAGCCCGCAGACGCGTTGCACCGCAGCTTCAAGCGCCCTGCAGTTCTCGCGCTCGGCGCCGCAGCAGAAGTCCTACCGCACAGCGAGGACGATCCTGCTGACGGCACCGCTTTCCCCGGTGACCAGGAGATCCGCTACGAGGAGCGCGGCGCGGTTGCCTATCTGCATTTCAACTTCTACAACGGCGCGCTAAGCACGGCACAATGCGGGCGCCTGCTCAGCGCATATGGGCAAGCGCGGCGGCGGCCGACCCGAGTCATCGTGCTGATGGGCGGACCGGACTTCTGGTGCAACGGCATGCATTTGCACTGCATCGAAGCCGCTGACAGTCCCGCCGACGCCTCGTGGGCCAACATCAATGCGATCGACGACCTCGCCCGCGACATCCTGACGACCGACACGCACTTGACGATCGCCGCACTCCAGGGCAACGCCGCGGCGGGCGGGGTATTCCTGGCGCTCGCGGCTGACAGCGTACTGGCACGCAACGGCGTCGTGCTGAACCCGCACTATCGCAGCATGGGCAATCTGTACGGCTCGGAATATTGGACCTACCTGCTGCCGCGCCGTGTCGGCGCCGAGCAAGCGTGCGCGATCATGGCCCGGCGGCTGCCGCTCGGTGCGCCGGAAGCGGCGGCGCTCGGGTTAATCGATGCGCATGCAGGTCCGGATGAGGTCAGTTTCCGCGCGCTCGTTGGTGCCCATGCCGCCGCCTTGGCGGAGGGCGATCGATTCAAGCATGCATTGGCCGAAAAGCGCACACGGCGCGCGCGCGACGAGCGCGTGCGGGCGCTCGCGGACTACCGGGCAGATGAGCTCGAGCGCATGCGCATGAACTTCTACGGCTTCGACCCGAGCTATCACATCGCGCGTCATCGGTTCGTGCATCGCACGCCGCACGCCTGGACACCACTGCATCTGGCCCGACATCGCCGGA